>Ga0073909_10000485_pt1 | contig 12943 bp, 14 predicted proteins | sample Coa_R1_6_FD_66439 | JGI IMG/M metagenome (GOLD analysis project Ga0073909, IMG submission 66439) | Surface soil microbial communities from Centralia Pennsylvania, which are recovering from an underground coalmine fire. - Coalmine... | ecosystem: Environmental > Terrestrial > Soil > Unclassified... | reverse complement strand
CCCTTCACAAGCTTCAGTCGCTCCTCCATGCTGACGAGCCCAAGACCGCGGCTCGTTTTTGCCGCTTCGTAGTCGAAACCCGTGCCGGAATCCATAACCGTGAGCTGAATCTCATCCAACGTTCCCCACAACCGCGGGAGGAACCGGTGTTGGCTTCTGGCTTACGCCCATGGCGTGTGATTTCGTGACCCTTAGGGGGTGAGAAGCGTAGGGGGAAGAGTTGAGATTTTCGGAGAATTGCAATGGCCAACACTATGACCGAAGCTGTAGCGAACCCCGGAGGTGACATAGCAGGTTGCAGCGAAGCGCGTCTCCGAGGCAAGAGTCATGAACAGGAGAGCAGGTATGAACTCAACCAAACAGACAGCTAGGATCGCTGGCGTGCTGTACCTGGTGAACGGAGTGACTGGCTTTTTCAGCATCATCTATGTGCCCAGCAGACTGATGGTATCTGGTAACGCGGCGGCCACCGCTCACAACATCCTAGCTTCCGAGAGGCTTTTCCGCCTCGGCATCGCCTCCGAAGTAATTTGCGCGGTCGAATATATTTATCTGCTTTGGGTTCTTTACCGATTACTCAGCGGGGTGAGCAAGACGCATGCTTCGCTGATGGTGATCTGGGGTCTGGCCTTCGTTCCGATCATGTGCATGAATGCGGTCAGCGCCATCGCTGCCTTGACACTATTCCGCGGCTCGAATTTCCTTTCGGTATTCGACCAGCCACAACGCGAGTCCCTGGCGATGTTGTTCCTCGATGTGCGTCGCTACGGGTACGATGTCGGCTGGATCTTCGGCCTCTGGCTTTTCCACTTCGGGGTTTGTGTGTGGAAGTCGGGTTTCTTGCCGCGCTTCCTGGGCGCGCTGCTCATCGCGGCATGTTTCGGCTACCTGGCGGACAGTCTTACGTGGCTGGTTCTGCCGGGTTACGTAGATGTCGTGAGCCGATTGGCGAATATCCCGCTAACGCTGGGCGAACCTGCGGCTATCTTGTGGCTCTTGATTCGGGGAGCAAAGGATCAACCATTGGAAGCCGCGGCATAACAATGGCAGAGACGCAATCGCCTGTTGCCCTGCTTGAGCCAAACCGTCTGCACCATCTGTCGGACCAACAGGTTGCGGTAGCGCAGCGTGCGCCGGCGCTCGCGAATCGCGCTTGGGACCTGAGGAAGGCCTAGAGGCTGCGATGGCCCTTGGCAGGAAGAACGAGGCTACAGCGTATTAAAAACCGCGCAGCCATCCACCTCACAGGAAACTTCATGAAGTATCTCATCAGAAATGCGAAGGGACCAGATCGTCGAATCGCTAGGTAATTAAAGTCCATCGAAGTCGCAAAGTCTCCTGAATTAGATTTGGCGAAAAGTTAGCAGAAGTTGTACCTGTTTGTGCAGTTCGGTAAGGTCCGGTTTTGGCACCACTGCATGTACTCCGATCGATTCTCTTACCGAGCCGGGAATCTGGTAGGAGGTAAAGAAAACGATCGGTGACGTAATCTTCATCTCTCTCATTCGTCGGGCCGTTCCGATTCCATCCAAATTTGGCATCGACACTTCCAGAACAATCAAGTCCGGCGCCAGCGCCGCGACTTTCTCAATGGCCTCAACGCCATCAATGGCTTCATGCACGCTGAAGTGATTCGGAGAACTCAGAAAGAAGTTCCTTAGCAGAATCCTGATGTTTCGGTTGTCATCGACGATGAGAACGGATCGCATTGGTTGTTAAGGTGGCAGCTAATGTGGAGAGCACTCTATCAACGGTAGCGTAGTAACAGGGCATTTGTAGCGCAATCAAGACTTCGCTGTACGCCTATCTTGATTCTTTCTGCCAGCAAGAGCGTCACCGGTACGCTGCGTCCGTTCGAGAGACTTCAATGCCCGGCTCCGTCCGCCACGGGCGGACGCGGAGGGCGGGGAGAAAACGTACCAAAAACTGTGAACAACGGCTCCGAGGCATGGCGCCTCCCGCAACTTGTTTTCCGAAGTGGCAGCGCGAACTGTTCAGGACGATCCTGGACGAAGAAAATCTTAAACTCGATCGCGAAGGCGGCCGCGAACGGCTTACAGCCTGCGGCGGCTGATGGAAGGCGCCGACATTCTACCGATCCCCAAAAACTGCCGCACCGGTGTCGAGATGATCGAGAAGTATTACGCCGCGCATTTCAAGACGAACTCGACGCCACCGCGATCAACGTCATGCGGCCAAAGCCAAAGAAAATGGGTGGATAGCGTAGCAGGAAAACTGAAGTGTATATTCGGTTTCGCTGCCTGTATGATAGGTGACTGTAAATCGCCAGCCATGCGGGCGTGGCGGAATGGCAGACGCTGAGGACTTAAGAAAACTTGAGTGCTCGCCGGGAAACCGGCGATGCAGAACTGCCCAAATTCGGGGAAACCTGCAATGGCAATCCCGAGCCAAGCCCCCGAAACGGGGAAGGTGTAGAGACTAGACGGGCAGCACCTAAGCCCCGCAGCTTTCCGGGGTAGGGTGAAGGGATAGTCCAGACCGCAAACCGGGTGTGAGCGCCCCCAAGCGCCTCGTCCGGGCGGCGAAAGCCGCAGACGGCATGAAAATCCTCCGGGGATTTTTCCTCATGTGGGTTCGACTCCCACCGCCCGCACCAACCTTTCCCGGTCTCGCATCAGATATTTCGCGGCAATATCTCCGAATGTCGAACCTGCCGACTTCGCGGCCGTTGTTTCGGTTACCACGAAGGCAACAGCCTGTTCCGGAAAACTTCGCCCTTGTCGCGGCTGTCTCCATGGAAATTATCGTCCGAGGCTTCCGGTACTACGGCGCACCGCGCGTGGCTGTCGGTTTGGTAGGTAAGTCATTGGCGGTCCGCAGATGCTTGGCTTAGATTTCTCGAACGCGGCTTTGTGGCGGGAAAGGGCGTCCATAGCAAATTGGACTTTCAAACACGCTCGTCCAAATCGAGGAATCTGTCCCATATTTGAGTTGCTGCAGAAGGCCACTGAACCGAATTCAGATCATGCGGTGGCAAAAAGAGTTCGGGCTGCTCGGGCGATCCCCTTGAGAACTCGGAGGCCATCATCCTGTGAGCCGGTATCGAACTGCGCTCCCGCATGATCGACGGCATTGCTGACCATGGCAACCGAGCCTACGGAAGCTTGCCTCGCGACGCCAAAGGCAAAGAGCGATGCGGCCTGCATCTCGACCGCGAGCACGCCAGCCCTGGACCATTTCTTGAGTTGTGCTTTGGTCTCGCGGTAAGGGGCATCTGTCGTCCATACTTTACCCGAGCGCACGGCCCACCCGGTGGCGATCAACTCCCGCTCGAGAAGCGGAACCACCGGTGAATTGCACGCCACCTCGCTGCCTGGAGGCAGGTAGTGATACGAAGTTCCCTCGTCACGAATCGCGCTGGTGGCCACCACGAGACACGGGAGCGGTAGGTCGGGAGACACGCGGCCGGCAGAGGTCAGCCCGATGATGAGTTTGGCCCCCGCAGCTTGCAACTGCTCTGCAATAAGTACCGCGTAGGGTCCACCAATAGTTCGCGCGATAATTCCGCAGGCAACGCCTTCAAGATCCAGCGCAAACATCGAGGTATGAAAACACGCCCAGGGCCCGAAAGGTTTGGCCTTGGCTTCTCGAACCAGCCAGTCGGTCATATCACCATCGAACTCCAGGATGCACAGGGGAGGAACGATCCCGGCCGGGATCTGCCGACTTCGCCGCACATCGCCGATCAAGTTTTCGGCAGTGAATGCGGAGGGTTGATCCAGCGCATGACCGAGGATCGGCGGAATCGAATCTTTGGTCATTCCCTGGATCCGTCACAGCGCCGCGTTCGGCTAGAGATAATCTTCATTCCACGGAGAAGCAGTATGAGCGACATCGATTCACGCAACGAGCCGAGCGCTTTCTATTGCGCTTCCACCCAAGCGTCCGACCCGGCTAGTTTGACGGCCACATGCGAAAAGAAAATTCGCGCCTGCTTGCCGTCCGCCGTTCCGCGATGATCCGTTGAGAAAAGCAGAGGGCCAGCCTTCTTATAGCCCGCCCAGGTGGTTGTGACGTTGCTCGGCTTTTTGGGTCCGCCCCGATGATAAATGAATTGCTCGACTCGCCCATCCGACCCGATGTAAAGATCCCAAGTGTCGCCTGGCGTGTAGCCCCCAACCTCCGCAGGATATTTGACCGACAGGAGTTTCGCCGTACCCTTTCCCAGCGGCAATTTTTGTTTGTCCTTCTCCTGCACATTAGCACTGGTGTCCCAGTAAACATGGAAAGGGAAGATCGCCCAATAATTATCGTTGACGAAAGCCGGCTCAATTTCATCTTTCACGTTGGCAGGCGCGCTGTTGATCTCTGACCGGAGATAGGTAACCTTGACCGGCTTGCCGTCCTTATCCTTCCCTTCATAGGTGACTTGACCGGTCTTGGGCTCCCATACCCATGAACGAGAGAAATTCACATTCAAGGCCGGGAGCTGCAAGTTGAACGTATAGCGGATCGCATCAACCTGCCCGTAAGAATCAAGGCCGTAAGTTTTGGCAAGCTTCTCGACGATGGGTGGGCGCGTCTGTGCCCGTGAATTGCCCGCAAGGAGCAGCACCTCCAAGAGTAAGCAACAGGTCGTCATAGAATGGCGCAACTTGGTCATGGAGGTCCTCCTAAAGTGAATGAAACGGACGTGGTCTTCGATGATACCTAAAGGTTAGAGAATACTTGAATTACATATGGCGCAGCTGCCTTCGCTCTACTGATCCGCTGACCATTGCAGTGCGGTCGATCTTGTGATCCTACGCAAAGCGATAATGGCAGCAGCTACTGCCACGGATCCGTATTCCAGAATCATGATCCAGTTAGGAACTAGCCACGACCGTCCAACTATGCGCAAATGCCAGACATAATAAGTAGGAATAATGCTCAAAGTCCAGATCATAATCGGCACGGTAGAAGTCGACCTCGTGAACGGCAGCAGCCACAGCAGGTACCACGGATATACAACCGGCGCACATAAAAGCGATGCCGCCATTGGCCAAGCGAACGCGTCCGAAGACATTTCCGCGCACTTTCTTCTCGTCCACATCGCGGTAAGAAAGCCGACGAGCACTGCCAGTCCGGCCACGACCTGCGGAGCCATTACTCGCTCGAGCGTCGCAAAAACGGGGTCATTAAAACGGAACCTCTGCACGTAAGTGCCGAGCGAGCCGATCGGAATCCGGCCGTGGCTGAGAAATGGCGCGTATAGAAGTCCGAGCACGATTGCGGCTAGCACTCCGTCGCGTACCCGAATCCGCTTCCAGTAGAGTGGCAGCAGTACCATCGGGAGCAATTTCACCGCAACAGCCAGCCCAAATGCCATGGCTGCAATGGCACGCCAGCGCCTGAAAAGAGCGGCTGCCGATACCAATAGCAGCAGCAAGCCGACAATGTCGATGTGACCGCTGCCCGCCACCTCAATCGCTAGCAGCGGGTGCCAGGCATAGGCCAAGACCCAGTGTTCTCCCTGCCGGGTTCGACGCAAGACATCGAGCAGCACAAACGCAATCACGAAATCGCAAAATACAAATGCTACTTTCAGCGCGAAAGTAGACTCGTGAATCGATGTTACGGCGCGGAAGAATAGCTCTGCCCCCGCTGGATATGGGCTGGGCACCTCTGGATTATTCAGCGTACGCGTCTCAGAAGTGTGCAAGCTGGCAAACGCGGGTTCGCTCGGAACCACGATATAAGGGTTATACCCGAGTCGCTGCATGCGGCCGTCCCAAACATATCGATGAATGTCGTCGTCTAAACCCGGTGGCATTCGTAGGAATTGAAAATGCCACAGAGCAGACAGAGCGAGACCGAAGAAAATAACGCGCTTAGGAAATTCTGGCGCGGAAAAGAGCTCGCGGATGCTTAGGAGGTACACTACGCCAGCAACAGCCAGAGGAATGAAAAATGACGCTTCACCCCTACGGTCGAAATTGCGTGAGCAGATCGTCATCGCCACAAGCAAGATGGCGCCGAGTCCGTACAGCCTGCGCGAAGGGCTGAGTTTCACACGCCTCCCGTAGAATGACCAAGTTCCGCAACTGCTTGTTGCCATTCGCCGAACCAGACTGCAGTTCTTGGGGCCTTTGCAGGAGCGAGCCGTAATTCCCGAGCCAGCAGAATCAAGTCGCTGGCGACGTCGATATCATAGAAGGGTTCCGTGAATCCGGTTGAGAGTTCGAGGACCTTGGTGCGCTCTAGCAATCTGTCGAGAGCACTCCTTGTGCCCATACGATCGCTTTCGAAGAGTCCCGAGTGAGCGGCCTTGGCGCCAACCAGATAGTAGCCTCCATCATGGGTTGGCCCGACAACCACGTCGTGCGTAGCGAGTATTTCGAACGCACTGTCCAGAACCGACGGCGCGAGGTGTGGGCTATCGCTATTGAACGCGAGGACATGCTGCTGGCCAGCGGTAGTGAAATGTCGAAATACAGAGGTAAGTCCGGCAGCGAGACCTTCGCCTTCTTGCGCCACGACTTGCACCGTATTCCCCAATAGGTGCACCAATTCGCCTTGGTGCGAAGCAGGGCACATCACCGCGACCTGCACGCCCGTCAACGACCCTGCTAGCGCGAGAGTGTCCTCCAAAAGGCAGCGATAGAGCACTGTCACCGCCGCAGAAGGAAGACTCTCGGTAAGCCGAGTCTTGACCATGCCGGGCTTCGGGGCTTTCGCCATAACGACTAACACGCGGTTTGGGCGAGAAAGGGTCTGGGAGTCCATGAGAGATTTGGTCCGTCGGGAACTCACGCCGGTCGCGGCGATCCCGCTCTTCGTCGAAAATAATAGCGCACGATCCGGCTCAGGATGAACCAAGCCGCCCCTATCGTGCCCTTCACCGTACCGCTAATTTTGGACTTTCCGATGCGCGGATAGTAGCTCACAGGGACTTCCACGATGCGAAATCCCTTGATGGCCCCTTTCACGATCATTTCCACCGCCCAGCCGTAAGTAGTCTCTTCTAGGGCGAGCGCTCGCAGTACATCTGCGCGGACGGCGCGAAAAGGACCGAGGTCACTGACCTTCACTCCGTACAAGAGCCCGATCAGGCCCGCGGCGAAGCGATTACCGAATGACTGGTGCCACGGTAGCGCTCCGGGGTTGCTCTTGCCCCCGAAGCGCGAACCGAGCGTAATGTCAGCGCGCCCCTCGATGATCGGCGCCAAGACTATCGGCAACTCCCCAGGCCGGTCGCTGTAGTCTCCGTCCAGGAAAACGACTACATCAGGTTTCTGCGCATTCGCAAGCCCCGTCAAACAAGCGCGCCCGTATCCTCGGCGAGGCTCGTGGATGACTTGTGCCCCCATCCGTCGGGCGAGGTCGGGCGTTCCGTCCGTCGAATTGCTGTCGACAACGATGACCTCGGTGACGAGATTGGAAGGCAGGTCGGCAAGCACACGGCCAATCGCTTGCGCTTCGTTGTGGGTAGGAATGATGACTGATACTCGCACGCAGATTCCCTCATCGCCACCACGGCGATGCGGGGCTCCGCTGCGCCAGTAACGCATCGATGCCCCAGGCACGACCTGCGCGTCCGAGCGCGAGTCCGAGCGACGCGAGCACCGGAACCAGTAGCTCCCAAATCCATGACGTGCCCCATTCCGAGACCCAAAGGCTTGCGAGGAACAGGAATGCAACAACAGCGGCCGGACGCGTGAGGAGACCAATGATTAACAGGATTCCTAGCGAGATCTCTGTCGCTGCCTGCATGGGAGCTGCCATAGCCGCATGGCTTGCCATCAAGCCCATCACCCACTTCCATGCCGCCGGTGAATGGCTCGTCTTGATGTAGTAATTGATCACCCCTGCGTAGCCCGCCGCTGTGTAGCCGCCCTTCCCCAGATTCTCGAAGAAGACCCACACGAACATCGCACCGATGGTCATGCGAATCAGTGCCAAGCCGTTTGCCGCATCTGACTGGCCAGCTATCTGGGATATATTTCTTCGCTCTTGGGTCGTAGTTGTTGTCATCATGATGCTCTCGGTTTTCGATATGAAACTTATAACCTCATCACTACATATCCATCTGCAGGAGTGACCCAGCCATCTCAATCACGCGCCATCACGATCGTGGTACATGCGCTTTCGCCTTTGGGGAGCTCTCGAGCACCAGCCATGCGGATCTCAAGCTTTTGCGTTTCTCCGCGGACGATTGGGCAATAGTAGTCCGGCTGATCGGGAGCGTTTTGGATCTGACGCCTCCCGCTACACCCGCCATGACAAGACTCGAGGTAATGGCAGGAACGGCAAGCCTGTGGCGCCGTGCGCGCTTCCACAAAGGGCGGAGTCTCTAAAACTCTTGAGCCGAGCGAGAGTAGGAGAGAGAGAGGTTCGCCAGCTCCCGGCCAGTATACACAAGGCTGAGTCGTAGCTCGGGGCGTAACTCGCACCGTGCTTACCCCGCAACCGCCGACACTCGCGGGCAAACCAGCCATTGCTCGAACCAATGGCTCGCCTATAGCGATCACGTCGGTTTGTGCAAATAGCGCCCGAAAACCTTGCCAATACTCTTCGTAACTCAAGGCGTAGAGATCGGAGCGCACCGCCTGGTAAACGTTCACCCGCAGCGGCGCCTGGTAGCCTTTGGCCACGCACGCCACCTCGGCTAGGCGAAGATAATTTGCCTTCATCATTACGGCAACGAAGGTAACCGGGACTCCAAGTTGCGCACAGCGCGTCGCCTGATTGTGGATCAGCGCCCAATTGCCGGACCCGCGTTGAGCATCCTGCTCACATTCGGTGGAATAATCCAGTGAGAACTCTACGTCGTGAAAGGAGCGAAGCTCATCGTCTGTAAGAACGGCCACACTATGCCCATTCGAGGTGATGGTGAGCTTCACCGGCAGAGTACGGAGGTAGGCCAAAATCTCTCTGAACTGCGGGTGCATTCCGTTCTCACCGGTGCCCAGATTGACGGAGCGGATAGGCAAGCTTTCCATCGCAGATCGCACCTGCTCGAGGCTAAGCCGGTCGATGCGCGCCGGATCGCGGTAGCAGAAAGAGCAAGCCAGGTTGCACTCGTTAGTAAGTCCGAGTCCCAGCGCAAATGCGCCAGGCGCAACAGGCCGGACCAACGCCGAATAGGAAGCGCACTGAGTGTCGGCTTGAGTCATGATCCCGCTTTCTTGCTTAATGACGAAGGCGCGCGATTACCTGTTGAGCGCTAAGTTTGAACACGCTTGGCGGCCACTGCGAGCTCGCCCCTTCCGCGGCCATCCCATCACCAGGATTGTACACGGACTACGTTGGGTGTAAATTGTCACTCAGCAGCGAAGTCAAAAGAATCCTGGTCAGAGGTATTGGCGATGAATCGTCGCGATTTTCTCCAATCGGGAAGCATTGCGTCACTAAGCCTGGCTTTCGCGAAGGCCAGACTCCTCGTGCCCGATGTCACAACACTTGACGGTTGGCGCACATTTCAAGTAACGACCCGCGTCCAAGTCCTTAAAACTCTCGGAACGACACGTATATGGGTGCCGGCGGCACTCATTCGTGAAACGCCCTTCCAGAAGACGCTCGCGAATACCTTCAGCTGCGAGGGAGGTAGTGCAAAGATGGTTGAGAGCCCGACCGACGCGCTCGGGGTCATCGCCGCAGAATTCCCCCCTGACGTGCAGCCGATCCTTACGCTCTCAAGCCGAATCGCGACGAAGAACTATACCGTCGGCCCTTCCAAGAATGTGCCTAAGGAGCACCGCGCGGAACTGGAGCACTTCTTGCGGCCCACCAAGCTTCTACCCACCGACGGCATCGTGAAAGCGACAGCGAACGAAATCACGAAGGGAGCGAATACGGATGTTGAGAAGGCACGGGCAATCTACGACTGGATCGTTGAAAACACCGCTCGGAATCCGAAAACGCGCGGTTGCGGCGCCGGCGACATTCGCTTCATGCTGGAGTCCAAAGATCTGGCCGGAAAGTGCGCGGATCTTAACGCGCTTTACGTTGGGCTCGCCCGCGCGGCCGGCGTCCCGGCACGCGACGTTTATGGCATCCGTGTCGCCAAGTCAGAACTGGGATACAAGAGCTTAGGCGCTTCGTCAGAAAACGTGACGAAAGCGCAGCACTGCCGCGCTGAGGTTTACCTTAGTGATTACGGCTGGGTACCCGTTGATCCCGCGGACGTGCGGAAGGTGCTGCTCGAGGAACCACCTGGAAATCGCTCCCTGGAAGACGACATGGTGAAGAATGCCCGCGCGCGGCTATTCGGGTCCTGGGAGATGAACTGGATGGCATACAACTTCGCGCACGATGTCGCTCTTCCTGGGTCGAACGGCGCGCCTGTCGGTTTCTTTATGTATCCGCAGGCGGAAACCGCCGAAGGCCGACTCGATAGCCTCGACCCCGATAACTTCAAGTATGAGATCACGTCGAGGGAGATCACCTCTAAGAACGGCTGACGGAACATTGTGGCCCTAGAACATTGGTGTTCCACTGGTCTTGCTAATAATGAATTGGTTTGCGGCCTCAATAAGCAAGACCATTCATCAGCTTAGCGTCATCCGACGGCGCTCGGGTCCCGTCCGAGCCGTAAGCTGCCCTCTGGCGCCTTCGCTTTCCGTCAGGCGTAGCTCGCCGGCGCTCCTTGATTTTTTGCGCTGCGTTCATGCGTAATCCGTTCGAGGTATCCGCTGCCGCGAAATGCCTCCAAAGGATCCTCCGGCAAGCCGCGTTGTTTTCTCCATTCGCGGACCGCTGGTCGCACGTCCTGCCAGAATGCGCCGCGCAAGGTCTCCTCCGCGTCCACCAGAGAACATTCCTGCTGCAGCTTGGCCAGCCGTTGGTGATCGACCAACACGGTTCGCGCGTAGAGCTCTTGCGCCGTGCAAACCGTCTGAATCATCGCCTCGATCTTTCCCTTGAGGTTGTGGCTCTGGTCCACCATATACGCGATCTCTGTAGCCTGCTGCGATTCCCAGACAAACATGTTGATCTCATGGAAGATGCGAAAAACTTGATAAGGATCAATCGAGCCCAATGTCAGATCGTCGTCCGCATACCGCCGGTCGTTGAAGTGAAAACCGCCCATCATCTTGTGGTGTAGTAGCCATCCCACAATTTGTTCGATGTTTTGCGCCTGGTAGTGATGGCCGGTATCCACCAGCACCAGCGCTTGCGGCCCGGCTCTCTTCGCCAACAGCAATGCCATCCCCCAATCGGCGATATCGGTATGGTAAAACGCCGGTTCGAATGGCTTATATTCGATCAACAGCCGCTGCCCAGGTTTCAGCGCTGCATGAATTTCCTGCAATCCTTCTTCAAAGTAGCCGATGCGTTTGCGCATGTTTTGCGTTCCCGGGTAATTCGATCCGTCTGCAAACCAGGGTGATACATCCCGCGAATCTAAGGCGTCCGCGATGGCCACGCAATCCAGAATATGGCCGATTGCCGACCTTCGAATCGCCGGATCAGGATTGCCCAAGGAGCCGTACTTGTATTCCTGGTTTTGAAAAATATTCGGGTTAATCGATCCCGGTCGAATGGCGAAACGTTTCGCTAGTTTTTCGACCTGTCCCACGTCCTGTAGTCCCTTGGGCATATCCCACTGCACATGCAGGGCTAAGCTCGGGCACGCACCGGTAACCGCATGGACCTGCGCCGCGTCGCTGAATTTGTCCTCAATGCTTGTTGCGGCTGCGGCTTGAATAAATTTTCCGAAGCGCGTCCCCGTATTGGCAAAGCCCCACGACGGCAGCTCAATTTTGAATTGATCAAGAGCTTTGCAGACCGCTTCCACCGCCTGATCCTTCATAGACTGGTCTCCCTCGGGCTGAATGCGCCGCTGGTCCGGTTCTTAGTTAGTATGCTGCGCGTCACCAACCGGTTCCATCGTACTTCGTGATAGCCGTCCGGCCCATTCGGCCACCGTTTCGACGCGCACGCCCGCAGCGCGGTCCCTACGGTCGACCTCAGCCGACAATTGCACCGCAAAATTTCCGATGGTAGTGCTTTCCGCCGATCCTACAATAACGTTCAGCCCGGTGCGTCGCGCCGTAAGTTGATTCAGATAACTGTTCCGACTGCCACCACCTACGATAAATAAGCGTTTGAGGTTTTTTCCCGTGATTTTGGAAATCGACTCCAGCACTTCGGCGTAGCGCGCCGCCAGGCTATGGAAAATCAGGTTCGCCAGTACAGGCATAGAGTCTCGACTCACGCTCAATTTAGGCTGGCCCCGCCGCTCCAGCTGCGCATTAATCTTCGCGATCGTGTTTCCAGGCACCATCAGCTGCGAATCGTCCACATTAATCACCGTAGCCGGTTCAGGCATTTTGGCGCTCGCTGACAGCAATTCCGGCAGCGCCCAGTGTCCGCCTTGCGCCGCCCACTCTTCGATGCACTGTGTCAGCAGCCACATGCCATTAACGTTTTTTAGAAAACAGATTTTTTCGCCAACCCCTCCCAGGTTTGTAAAATTCTGTTCCGCCGCCGCTCTGGTCACACACGGCGCATCCAGCCGAGTTCCGACCAGCGACCATGTTCCTGAACTGATGAACGCCCAATCGTCACCGACCGCTGGTATCGCCGCGATCGCCGACGCCGTGTCATGGCAAGCCGGAACCACTACTTTCGTTTCGCCAAACGCTGATAACGCTGCGCATTCTCCAATTACGGGGCCGAGCACACTGCCGCTGGGCACGATTTCTGGAGCCGCGGAAACATCTAGCCCCAGTTCGCTAAAAATCTCCTCGCACCACTTCTGCGTTCCCAAGGCTACTAGCCCGGTGTGCGTGGCATTGGTGTATTCGCTTACACGTTTGCCGCAAAGAATATAGGTAATAAATTCCGGCAGCGTTACCCACGGCAACGAACTATCAAGATTGGCCAACTTGTCTGCATACAGTTGGTACAGCGTGTTGATTCGCAGGATTTGGATCCCGGTCAGTGCATAGAGCCGAGCTGGTGGAAGAATTGCGTGTACTCGATCTGCCGCTTTTTC
>Ga0073909_10000483_pt1 | contig 12950 bp, 7 predicted proteins | sample Coa_R1_6_FD_66439 | JGI IMG/M metagenome (GOLD analysis project Ga0073909, IMG submission 66439) | Surface soil microbial communities from Centralia Pennsylvania, which are recovering from an underground coalmine fire. - Coalmine... | ecosystem: Environmental > Terrestrial > Soil > Unclassified ... | reverse complement strand
AGCAAAAAATACATCATTGAAACGACCGGCACTGGCGTCGCGATTTTCGACTATGACAACGACGGGTGGCCGGATATTTTTGTGGTGAATGGAACCACGCTCGAGCCGCTCGCAGGAAGAAAGCAGCCGACCAATCACCTTTACCACAACAATCGCGATGGAACGTTTACCGATGTCACCGAAAAAGCTGGCCTCGCGCACTCCGGCTGGGGGCAGGGTGTTTGCGTGGGTGACTACGACAACGATGGCAACGAAGATCTCTACGTGACCTACTACGGAAAGAATGTTTTGTACCACAACAACGGCGACGGAAAGTTCGCTGATGTCAGCGAAAAAGCGCATGTAGCCGGCAAAAATGCCTGGAGCACTGGCTGCGCCTTCGTCGATTACGATCGTGACGGCAAACTGGATCTTTTCGTTGCCACCTACGTTGATTTTGATCTTAAAACGGCACCAACTCCAGGTGAGCGTCCATCCTGTATCTGGAAAGGCGTTGCGGTGATGTGCGGGCCACGCGGCTTGCCATGGGATACCAACATGCTTTACCACAACAATGGCGACGGAACATTTTCCGATGTCACTACCAAGGCGAAAATCGATCAGACCAACGGGCACTACGGCTTCAGTGTCTCCACTGTGGACTACGACGAAGACGGCTGGCCGGATATTTACGTCGCGTGCGACAGCACACCCAGCATTCTGTATCACAACAACCACGACGGAACTTTTGCAGACACCGCAGTCGTCGCCGGCGCAGCGTTCAACGAAGACGGCAAAGAGCAGGCTGGCATGGGTTCAACCGTTGGCGATTTCAACGGCGACGGCCACCTCGATATTTTCAAAACGAATTTTTCCGACGACACCGCCACCCTTTATCGCAACAACGGCGATGGAACCTTCGATGATGTTACGTTCGCCGCCGGACTGGGCCTATACACCAAATATCTCGGTTGGGGAACCATGTTCCTCGACGTGGACAACGACGGCTGGCCCGATCTGCTGCTGGTCAATGGCCACGTGTACCCCGAAGTGGACAAACAACATCTTGGTAGCGACTACCAGGAGCCGCGGATTCTCTATCACAATAAGGGAAATGGCACGTTTGAAGATATTTCCGCAAGCGCGGGACCGGCGATCACCATCGCCAAATCTGGGCGCGGCTTGGCTATCGGCGATTTGTGGAACGACGGCAGAATTTCCGCGGTGATTAGCAACATGAACGGGCCACTCAGCCTGTTGGTCAATCAATCGCGCTCAGAAAAACATTGGATCGCGTTCAAGACCGTCGGTACCAAGTCCAATCGCGACGGCATCGGCGCGCGCCTTCGCGTCAAAGCCGGCAATCGCCTGCTGGTCGATGAGGTGCGCAGCGGCTCCAGCTACATTTCCAACAACGACTTGCGCGTTCATTTCGGCCTGGGCCACGCAGCCAGCGTCGACTCCGTCGAAGTCCACTGGCCCAGTGGCTCAGTCGAAAAATTTTCCGTTCCTCTTGTCGATACAATCCAAACGCTCAAAGAAGGCTCCGGCACGCCCGTCAGCAACTCTTCGCACTAAGCATCCTGCGCGGCTCGAAATTACTTGCCCATCCGCGGGCCCGGACCACTCGTATTCGACTCTGCGCTGAGTGATACAAAACGAGCTCGCATCCGCTCGCCCTCGCTCTCCGTAAAGTAAAAATTCCCCTTCGCGGCGCTCTGCAGCTCGGCCGGCTGCCACAGAGCGGCCATCAATCCAAACGGGGCGTGGGAATTTCGTCCCAATAATAAATGTCCCAATTCGTGTGCCGCCACACAACCCAGCAAGTCTCCGGTCCGGACAATTTCGGTGGCACTCGAATTCGTCAGCCGCTCCACGTAGATTGTCGCGTAACTGCCTCGCCCAGACGCATCCAGATACGCCTGACCAAACGTCTCTCTACTCGTATGCGTTACATTATTTAGTGTTCCTGCCAGCCGAATCGACAGATGCTCGGGATAGTTGATTGCACTGCATTGGCTATCTGTCGCCCTATCGGTCAGCTTGTCCGGCTCATGCGCTCCGCAGTCGACCCAGTTCAAAGTAAACCCCGCCCGGGCCAGAATCGCCGTCGCCCGATTTTTCGCCGCCATCAAGACGACCGGCGAGACTCCAGCGTCATTAAATACCGACACGGTCAGATCGACAGGTGCTTCGCTTTTACTCGGCGCAGGCATCCTATACAAGCCCGAGGTCGCCAAAATCAACAAAGCCATCAGCATTTTGCCGTTCATCGCTACCTGCCCTGCGCGGAATGGCGCAAAGTTGCGCTGTTCGGCCGGGTGCCTCAAGGCCTGGCGGGTAACGCGCCGCGCAAACATGGGTAACGCACTAACTTGAATCTGTTCAGCGGTTTAGCGCGGCAGGTAACCCGAAAATCGACGATTCAAAACGACGTTGCATGGAACGAATTGCTCGCTGGTACGTAGATGTAGGAGAAGTAGCAATGCGGAGCGTCTAAGTCCTTAGACAGGTGAACTTAAGTGGCGACCGCGTTCAACGAAAATGTGGCTGGTATCGTAAGGTTCGGCGTATATGAAGTCGATCCTCACTCAGGCGAACTGCGCCGCAACGGCGTCAAGGTCAAGCTTCAGGAGCAACCGTTCCAGTTGCTCACCATCTTGCTGGAAAAACCGGGCGAAGTCGTTTCCCGCGAGGAGATGCAGCGCCGCCTTTGGCCCGCCGACACCTTCGTTGACTTCGACCACAGCCTAAACGCCGCGATCAAGCGTTTGCGTGACGCTCTGCGCGACTCCGCCGACAATCCCCGCTTTGTGGAGACCCTGGCCCGGCGCGGCTACCGCTTCGTGGCTCCGGTGGCCGGTTCTCTGCCGGCCGAAACCAAACCAGTCGTTATCAAGAACGCTCCGCCGCTTAGGTCCATCGCGCGCTGGGTTGCTGCCACATTTGCCCTGGTTGCTGCTTGTATTTCCGTTGGCTGGCATATCGGCCATCGCACCGCATTGCCGGCCGTCCTTCGCGAAATTCGCCTAACCGCAAACTCTAGCGACGTTCCCGTCTTTCGCGCGACTCTCTCTCCCGACGGACGACTGCTCGCCTACACCGATCCCAGAGGATTGTTTCTCCGTGAAGTCGCGCGCGACGATTCCCATCAACTCCCTGTGCCGCAAGATTTTCACGCCCATTCGGTCACTTGGTTTCCCGACGGTAGCCATCTTCTAGTTGGTGGATCGGTCGGCGAAGGACAGCAGTCCAGCCTGTGGAACATTTCCATTCTCGGCGGCGATCCCCGTAAACTCTCTGACCAGACCGAATCCGGCGCGGTTTCTCCGGATGGCCAAAAAATCGTCTTTCTTCGGGGCAACGAAAAATTTAACGGTTCCGAACTGTGGTCAATGAATGCCGATGGTTCCCTGGTCCGCAAGCTCTCCGAGATTCCCGGATATTCAAATTTCTTGGCCTGGTCGCCCACCGGAAGGCGTGTCGCTTTTCTCAAAGCCACCTACTGGCCCGGCAACAGTGAGGAAGTGCAGGTGGACAGCTTCGAATTCGCCTCCGGCAAGACCTCCACCATCCTTTCAGACTTCCGCTTGCGCAGCGGACTCACCTGGAACTGCGATGGCCGGCTCTTTTTTACTCGCGCCGAGGAATCCTCCAACTCCGAATCCAACGTCTGGTCCATTCGTGTGGATGAAGCCTCTGGCGAATCGCGTGGAGATTTGAAGCGCCACACCGGTGGCCCCGATTGGAAACCGTCGCCGGAACTTTCCGCCGACGGTAAACATCTGGCCTTCTTGCGATCCAACATCGCGCCCACCGTCTACGTTGCCGACGTTGATCCGAAAACCAAATCCCTGGAAAAGCTGCAACGTCTCACTCTGGACGAAAGCCGCAGCCGCCCCTACGAATGGACTCCCGACGGCAAAGCAGTTTTGTACGTCTCCGACCGTGACGGCGAATTTCACATTTTTCGCCAGCGCATCGGCGCCGCTTCGCCCGAGTTGCTAGTGGACGGGCACGATTCGCCCAGCATCATGCGCTTGAATCCCGACGCCTCGGAAATTTTGTACACTAGTGCCGCTTTGAATCCAGCCAGCGCTGCTTCACCTCCCGGCCCGCGCACTCCGGAGCTCGAACACCAGAAAGTTCGCCTGCTGCGCGCCGCTGCTTCCGGTGGCGTGGGACAACTCTTGCTGGAAGCCGACGGAATAAATAATTTTCAATGCGCGCGCGCGCCTGCTCAGGTATGCGTGTTCAGCAGGTTTGCCGACAACGGACTCGCCATCGTCAAGTTCGATCCCGCTACCGGCGTAATGAACGAACTCTTTCGCGCCAGCGATCCCGGTTGGCAGGACTACAACTGGACCCTCTCGCCCGACGGGAAATTGCTGGCGCTCTGCAAACAAGCCCGCGTCTCGGAAGACACCAAAATTCGCCTGCTCACTCTGGAAGATGGGACCGAGCGCGCAATTCACATAAAAGAATGGGCGGCAATTCTCGCTTTCGACTGGGCCGCCGACGGCAAGAGTTTTTGGGCCAGCGCGATTTTGCGAGGAGAATCCCGCTCGCTGGTCAATATCGATCTTCACGGCAGCGTCAAACCGTTAATCGAAGGCGGAAAACCCTACATCGGCTGGGCCATTCCCTCGCGCGACGGGAAACATCTCGCAATATGGCAATCCACTGGCGGTTCGAATGCCTGGATGTTGGACGGGTTCTAGGCGACGCCTTACTTCACCCGCGTCTGGCCGCGGCAAAGCTTTCCGTCCGCGTAATTCCCTGCCCTTCGGTCACGTAATAAAGCCGGTTGACTTGCAAATCTTTCAGTGTTTCCGCCGAACCGCTCGGCCAGCGAATTTCCAGTAACTCCACTTTTTCCGCTGCGCCAATTCCGAAGTGCACGCGTAAATCATTTTGCGAAAAATAGCCACCGCCGCTGCGTACTTCATCGATCTGCTGGTGCGGCTTGGCTTCGCCCACCACTTGCGTCACGCAACGCAGTCGCGCGCCAATCCCGCTGCGATTCGATTTCGTTCCGATGGTCCGAATCTTGATCCAGTTGTTCTTCACCGTCGAATCACAACGTAGCAGTTGTGGAAAATCGTTCACGCAGTTCACCGCCACGTCGATGTCGCCATCGTTATCAAAATCGCCGAATGCCGCTCCGCGTGAAGCCGACGGTGTCGAAATCCCCGGCCCAGCGTTCATCGAAACATCTTCGAATCTTCCGTCCCGCAAATTCCGGTACAGCAACTTTCGCTGCGCGTAGCCCGCCTCCGTCGTCAACTGCTCCACTTCTGGATACACGTGTCCGTTGCAAATCAAAATATCCGGCCAGCCATCATTGTCAAAATCAAAAAATCCGCAGCCCCAGCCCAGGTACTGCGTGTGTTTCCCCAGGCCGCCGGTAAACGTGGTGTCCTCAAACGTGGACTTTCCCAAATTGTGATAGAGCGAAGGCGTATCGCCCGCAAAATTCGTTTTGACGATGTCCAGATTCCCATCCAGATCGTAGTCCGCCGCGGAAACTCCCATCCCCGCCTGCGGCTTTCCGTCCGCGCTCAACGCGCAACCCGCTTCCATCGCGATGTCCGTGAACTTTCCATTTTTGAGATTCTGATACAGCGCGCTGGCTGTCGAATCGTTCGCCACATAAATATCTGGCCAGCCATCGTTGTCAAAATCCGCGGTCAACACGCCCAATCCATACGTGCCATTCGCTGAAAGAATTCCAGCGCTTTCTGAGACATCGGAAAAAGTCCCATCACCGTTGTTGTGGAACAGAATGTTTTTTCCTCCAATCAGTCCCGGCGGCCCACACGCCACCATCACGCCTTTGTAGAGACACGGCCCAGACTCCGGCACCGGAGCCGTAGCCAAATCCATATCAATATAATTCGCAACAAAAAGATCAAGCTTTCCGTCGCGGTCGTAGTCCACGAAGGCGCAACCCGAGTTCCAGCGCTTGCCATTCCCGGTGATGCCCGCCTTTTCGCTCACATCTGAAAACGTTCCATTGCCGTTATTGTGATACAAAATGTTTTTTCCAAAGTAGCTGACAAACAAGTCCTCGTATCCGTCGTTATCGTAATCGCCGATGCAGACTCCCTGCCCCCAGCCGGAGTGCACCAGCCCAGCCTTCTCCGTTACATCTGTAAACGTTCCATCGCGATTATTTTTGAAAAGATGTGAGTGCGGCTCCTGCCCCTTCGGAAAACCTTCCAGCCGCCAGCCATTCACCAGAAAAATGTCCAGCCAGCCGTCATTGTCATAGTCATAAAAAGCCACGCCGCAGCCGGTGGTCTCCAGCAAATATTTATTCTTGTGTTCGCCCCCAAAAATCGTCTTGGCATTCAGCCCAGCCTCTTTGGCCACATTCAAAAACTTCACGCCAAGTCCAGGCGCCGTTGCGGGCAGGTTGGCTGTCTTCTGGTCAATATCTAAAAGGTCCTGCTCCCGTCCAAGCGCAGGCCGCATCACCGAAAACAGTTGCTCCAGCGACACAACAACCGCCGAACGGCTCACCGACTGCAAAAATTTTCGCCTTGGAAATGGCAATCGCGACGCTACCTCCCCTTTGGCCTGACAAAAACGCGTGCTACACTCCACCCGTTTCCGTTATAGAGAGTGCGCAACCGCATTGCAAGCGGCGCACTCAAACCATTCTGCCATGCGAAATCTATTGTTCCCCACAAATCGCCACCACGCACTTGTGGCGACCACCCTTTTAGCCAGACTTAAGAAGGCCGGATGGCCATCTTTCTTTTCGGCAATTTCTTGCGCTCTCCTCCTCGGTTCCCTCTCCGCTCCACTGTCCGCGCAAACTCCCGCACCCCGCGCCACTCTCGAAATCTCCCGCACTGCTCGCCCCTGGGAATTTCTCTCCGCTGTCGGCAAGCGCGCCGGCCTCCTTGGCAACGAATCTGGCCGCGTCGAAGCCTGGGTTTATCCCATGAAAATTCTGCGCGACCTACGACTGACCATACTCACCGAAGGCCGCGAAATCTCCGCCGAAACGTTGGTTCGCACCGTCATCGCGCGTCCCGAATCCACCACCCTGGTCTACGCCGGCGACACTTTCGCTATTCATGAAACATTCTTCGTGCCCGTCGATCAGCCCGGCGCAGTCATTGAAATTCAAATCGAAACCGAGCAACCTCTCGAAATTCAGGCCAGCTTCATCCGCGATTTTCAGCTCGAATGGCCCGCCGCCATGGGCGGCACCTATGTCAGTTGGAACGAGCCCTTACACGGATTTCTCTTTGGTGAAGACCATCAGAAATTTGCGGCCATTGCCGGCTCGCCCACTGCAACTGTTCTCCAACTCGAATACGAAACCAACTACGGCGGCTCGCACACCAGTTCCATGAAGCTCGGCGCCACCGCAAAAGGAAAAGACACCAAGCTGATCGTTCTCGCCGGTTCCATCAACGGCCGCGCCGAAGCCGAAATCACCTACCAACAGCTCACCGCCGACTATCAAAAATTGTGGAAAGACTCCGTAAAGTTTTACCAGGATTATTTGGAGCGTACCGTCAGTGTCGAATTGCCGGACAAGCAATTACAATCCGCCTACGATTGGTCGCGCGTCAGCCTGATCCAAGGCCTCGTTTCGAATCCCACCATGGGCGACGGGCTGATCGCGGGCTATCGCACTGCCGGCGAAGGCTACCGCCCCGGTTTTGCCTGGTTTTTTGGCCGCGATTCTCTCTGGTGCGATCTCGCGCTTAACAGCGAAGGCGATTTCGCCACCACCAAGACCGCTCTCGAATTCATCGCCAAGTTTCAGCGCGAAGACGGAAAAATTCCCCACGAGATCGCTCAAGGCGCCAGCTTCGTAGATTGGTTTAAAGGTTATCCCTACGCCTACGCTTCCGCCGACGCCACGCCGCTTTACATCGCGGCCGTCGATGACTATGTCACCTCCAGCGGCGACATCGAATTTGCAAGGTCCAACTGGCAACGCCTCGCCAAGGCATATGAATTTCTGCGTTCTACGTACAACTCCAATGGCTTCCCCAAAAATTTTGGCAACGGTCACGGCTGGGTCGAGGGCGGCCCGCTCCTTCCCGTCGAAAGTGAGTTTTATCAAAGCGGCGCAGCGGTAGCGGCGATCCGTGCGCTGGCTCACCTTTCGCGGCTCGCCGGAAAAATCGAAGAAGCAAAACAGCTCACCGATCAGTTCGCCAAAGAACAAAAGCAATTGAACGAAGCGTTTTGGTCACCCGAAAAAAAGATTTTCGCCTTTGCCATCGATCGCGACAACAAAAGAGTTGAAGAGCCCACCGTTCTGACCACCGTTCCCATGTGGTTCGGCCTCACCGACGAATCCAAATCGCAGCAAACCATCGCCGAACTTTCCAAACACGAACATCAAACCGATTGGGGCATGCGCATCATTTCCAACCGCGCCGCAAAATACAGTGGCGGCGGCTATCACTACGGTTCGGTCTGGCCGCTGTTCACCGGATGGGCCGCCGTCGCCGAATATCGTTATCACCAGCCGCAGCCCGCCTACGACAATCTGCGCGCCAACGCGCTGCTCGCGCTCGATGGTTCACCGGGCCACGTCACCGAAGTCTTGTCCGGCGATTACTACCAGCCGCTCTCCACCAGCTCTCCGCACCAGATATGGTCGGCGGCGATGGTCATCAGCCCGATGCTCCGCGGACTCTTCGGCCTTGAATTGAACGCCCTTGATCACTTTCTGAAGTTCTCGCCACATCTGCCAACGGGTTGGTCGCGGTTCTCTATCGACAATATCCGGATTGGAAAAAATACGCTGCTAATTAATTACGACAAGACGCGACAGGGAATACTTCTCGAAGCGGATCGAACCGATGGCAAGGACGACGATTGCATCCTTGAATTTCGCCCCGCCGTCAGCCCCCGCGCGCGAGTTCAGAGGACGGAGTTAAACGGCAAGTCAATTCCGTTCAGCCTTGAAGCGCATTCGACGGATCAGCACGTCGTGGTTCGGATTCCAGTACAGGGTCACAAGAATTTCCTAAGAATTTTTCTCTCCGAAGACTTCAGTATCGGTGAAGACTCCGCCCTCCCAGCATTGGGGAGCGTGAGCGAGGGCTTAAGGATCATTTCCGAGAATTGGTCGTTGTCCAAAGACCAATTGGTGCTGGAAGTTTCGGGGAAAGCGGGCAAGGAATACATGTTAAGAGTCTCGAATGGAGAGCAGGTTGACAAGGTCGAAGGGGCGGACGGAACCGGCCTAAATTACACGGAGACGATGGCCACGGCATTCATCGCAATCGACATCCAACCTGACGACACCTTGCCATATCCGCGAAGGCGCATTGTGATTCATTTCAAACCAAGAGCTTCGAAGAAATAAGGCATACCATCAAGCAGGTGGCGCACGACTTAAACCCTAGCACTTCGGCGTGGCCACCTTTGCGGTTGTGCCAGACCTCTCTGCCGTTAGCCATTCTAAACGACTTACAAGTTCTTTAGAATCAATACTTACAGAAGCCACATGGCTAGCCCCTCTGGAAGGAATGCCTACAAGAACCGGGAGAGATACCCTGCCCACAAGACCCGAAGAGCAACCAATCAGCCCTGGCGCAGCTTCCATTCTGCTCGCTGCTCTCTGATCGCGTGCTGTTTAGTACTCCCTTCCTCAAGCAATCCCCAACTTCTTCTGCATATCCTCGAGACTGATCCCCTTGGTCTCCGGATACCAGAACAGCACCGCGAAAAACTGCACCGCCATCATCACCGCGAAAAACACAAACGGATAACCTCCAGACTTCGCCGCCACCGTCGGGAATCCCAGCGAAATAACCCCGGCCATCACCCAGTGCGTGAAACTGCCCAGGCTTTGCCCGCCGGCCCGCACCCGGTTCGGAAAAACTTCGCCGATATAAACCCAGATCACCGCGCCCTGCGAAAACGCGAAGAACGCGATGTATACCACCAGCAGCGCGACCAGCAGATTTCCATGCGAGTGCGTCAGAAAAACGTAGGCCACTCCGGCCAGGCACAGGGTGGTACCCACCGCCCCGGTCAGCAGCAATTTCTTCCTTCCCACCCGATCGATCAAGCTCATGGCGATCATGGTGAAAACTAAATTGGTTGCGCCGATGGCCACTGCCTGCAAATCCGAAGAAACTTTGTTGAATCCGGCTTGCGCAAAGATCTGGTTCAGGTAATAGAGAATTGCGTTGATTCCAGAGAGCTGGTTGAACATGGCGATCGAAACCGCCAGAAAAATCGGAAAACGATACTTTGCGGTAAACAGCGAATCGCCCGCGGAATGATCCGCATCAATTGAAGCCACAATCTCCCGCAATTCCTGTTCGTAGTTTTCTTCGCCGGTGATCCGCAACACTTCGCGCGCCTCTTCAACTCTCCCCTCCTTCGCCAGCCATCGCGGGCTGCGCGGAATCCCAAATAGCATCACCAGAAAAAACAGCGCCGGCAGCGCGGCGATTCCCAGCTTCCATCGCCATTCGGTCGTTCCCAGTTGCAACGTGCCAATCAGATAGTTCGACAGATACGCCAGCAAAATTCCAAACACTACGTTGAACTGGAAAAGTCCCACCAGACGGCCACGATATTTTGCCGGAGCAATTTCCGCAATGTACATTGGACCCAGAACGGAGGAACCGCCAATGGCCAGGCCGCCAATCACGCGGAACACCACCAGTGCCGTCCAGTTCCATGCGAACCCGCAGCCAATCGCCGAAATCAAATACAGCACGGCGAGGATGCGCAAACTGTCGCGCCGGCCGTACTTATCGCCGGGAATTCCGGCCAGCATCGAACCCACAATTGTTCCGGCTAGCGCGCTGGAAACTGTGACTCCAAGCGCCCACGGCGAAAGGTGGAAAAGTTCGGTAAGCGCCTGGGTCGTTCCGGAGATGACCACGGTGTCAAAACCGAAAAGCAGGCCACCCAGGGCGGCTACCACGGTGCTGCGCAGCAGCACGGAATTCAATTGCATGACGAGCACCTTCTTGGCTGCGATTTCACTTCGCAAATTCGCAAACGTAAATTCGCGTTAGCTAGGAAAACTGCAGAAGGCAAACGGCGTTACCAGCGCGGCATTGTATGGGATTCGGTCGCGGCGCGGGAGACTTATTTTCGCTAGAGAAGTTGGAAAGGGATGGCTGTGTGGAGTATCGTTTTTCTTCGACACGCTGGCTGATAACAACGGCCGAAATACATATGCGAACACAGGTTGGAATTATTGGCGCGGGGCCTGCGGGACTCTTCCTTTCGCTCCTGTTGCAGCGTATTGGGATTGAATCGGTGGTGCTGGAACTGCATTCGCGACAATATGTGGAAGAACGAATTCGTGCAGGAGTGCTAGAACACGGCACCGTGCAGTTAATGCGCGAACTGGGCATCGGTGAACGACTGAACAAGCAAGGATTGGAACACGGCGGAATCGAATTGCGGTTTGGCGGGCGCGGCCATCGCATCGATTTTCGCGAACTGACCGGCGGAAAAAGCGTCACGATTTATGCGCAGCATGAAGTCATCAAAGATCTGATTGCGGCGCGGCTGAAGGCAAAACAGCCCATCATTTTCGAAGCGCAAGATGTGAGCGTGGATGGTCTCGGCGGAGACACTCCGTCCATTAACTTTCGTGCAAATGGTGTTGCGGAAAAGCTGGAATGTGATTTTATTGCTGGCTGCGATGGCTTTCACGGAGTTTGCCGAACTTCCATTCCTTCCGAAGCGCTGACGATTTACGATCGCGAATATCCGTTTGGATGGCTGGGAATTCTGGCGCAGGCGCCGCCTTCTTCGCATGAATTAATTTACGCGCACCACGACCGAGGCTTTGCGCTGCTGAGCATGCGCTCGCCGGAAATCAGCCGGCTGTATCTGCAATGCGAACCGGATGAAGACATTGCGCAGTGGCCGGACGCGCGCATCTGGGAAGAGTTACACAAAAGATTTGCGACCACGGATGGCGGGAAATTGACAGAAGGTCCGGTAATCCAAAAAGGCATAACCGGAATGCGGAGTTTTGTCACCGAGCCCATGCAATACGGCAAATTGTTGCTAGCTGGCGACGCCGCGCATATCGTTCCTCCAACGGGAGCGAAAGGCTTGAATCTAGCGGTTGCGGATGTGCGGGTCTTGGCGCAAGCGCTCGGCGACTTTTACGAAAACGGCAAGACACAGATCCTGGAGAGATATTCTGACATTTGTTTGCGGCGCGTTTGGAAGGTTCAGCGATTTTCGTGGTGGATGACTTCTTTGCTGCACCGATTCGCGGATGCCAGCGCATTCGATCACAAGCGACAGGTTGCCGAGTTGGATTACGTCACGAGTTCACGCGCGGCGGCGCAGACGCTGGCCGAAAATTATGTGGGCCTGCCGATGGAGTTCTACGAATAAGAATTTGCGCGGAGGATCGCCTGCTATTTAGTTCAGACTTTCGATGTAAGCAATCGGCGCTTTCGAAATTCAGAGACCTAGTCTCGCTCTTACTTCAGCCCAACATGGATCCCACCGGCAGGTTGGCCACGGGGCAACGCGCCTGCCGAAGCACTCGCTCGGATGTGCTCCCGCGCAGAGCATCGAGAAATCCGTCAGGACCGTCGGTGGTCATGATGATCAGATCCGCGCGAAGCTCCATGGCAGTTTGCAGGATGACGTCGGCCGGTTCGCCGACCTTGGCCACCCTGTTCCAGGTCCAGTCGGAGTCGACGGGGAGCTTCAGCAAGGGCATTTCGGAAGTGGATCCGACGTGGAGTAAAGTGACCATGCCAGTTGGCAACTGGAGGCTGCGTATCAAACGCGCAGCGGATTCCACGCTCGGTTGCGGGCGGGGTTTGATCGTCACCGGGATGAGAATGTTTCGAAGCGAGATCGCGCCGTCCTTTCGCGAGACGAAGCCCTCCACGCCGTGGGGGGTGAAAAGCGTCATTTGTCCGGCCCTGCGCGCGATCGGCTTGCCCACCGACTTCCCCAACCAGCGCATGTTTCCTTCGTGCTGG
>Ga0073909_10000482_pt1 | contig 12976 bp, 11 predicted proteins | sample Coa_R1_6_FD_66439 | JGI IMG/M metagenome (GOLD analysis project Ga0073909, IMG submission 66439) | Surface soil microbial communities from Centralia Pennsylvania, which are recovering from an underground coalmine fire. - Coalmine... | ecosystem: Environmental > Terrestrial > Soil > Unclassified... | reverse complement strand
GGCACACTGTTCTACACGTTCACGCTCGGCATGTGCGCCGCGACGATCACGGCCATGGTGCTGGCGTTCATCGGCGACACGGCGGCCGCGACCAAGATCAACCTGTTCTTCGCGCTCAACACGCTCTTCAGCCTCGGGATGCTGCGCGTGGACGGCCGCGCGCACGACACCTGGCGCACGAACGGCATGCTCTACACCGAGGCCGCCGTGGGCGTCGCGGCGCTCGTCGTGTTCGCCCTGCTCGCCGGCCGCGTGCGCGGCACGGAAGTCCCAAGCCCTGCACCCGCCACCTAGAGGAGGAGGGACCCTGATCGAGATCCAGCTGCTCACCTTCCCCGGATGCGCGCACGCGCCTGCGGCCCGCGAGTTGCTCTCGCATGTGCTCTCCGGCGAGGGCCTCGCGTTCGAGGAGATCGACATCGAGGCGCCTGGCGCGCCCGCGGGCTATCGGGCGTACGGGTCGCCCACGATCCTCGTCGACGGCGTGGCCGTCGGCGGCGCGGAGCGCCACGGGGGTTGTTGCCGGCTCTACCTCGACGACTCCGGCCGGAAGCTCGCAGGCCTGCCGTCCGAGGCTGCGGTCCTGGCGGCGCTGGCGCACGCCGGCCGCGCGCGCCGAGCCGCCGCCACCTGAGCGCGTTCGTCCCGCCCGGGCCGGCGGGGACAGGCCGCGGACGCGGCCTTCGATCTCTCTGCTTGACATGCAAGTGAATGCTTGCATATAGTGTCGGGCAGGAGGAGAGACGGATGGACGCGGTGTTCAAGGCGCTCGCAGATCCCGGACGGCGGAAGCTACTGGACCGTCTGTTCACGAGCCCCGGCCTCACGCTCGGCCAGCTCTGCGAGGAGATGGACATGAGCCGGCAGGCCGTCTCGCAGCACCTGGCGCTGCTCGAGGACGCGAACCTCGTCAGCACCGTGTGGCGGGGACGCGAGAAGCTGCACTTCCTGAACCCCGTGCCCATCCACGAGATCTACGACCGCTGGGTGAAGAAGTTCGAGCGCACGAGCTTGAAGGCGCTCGAGCAACTCAAGAAGCAACTGGAGGGAGAACGTCATGACTAGGACGGAGCACGTGTACGTGATGTACATCGACAGCACGGCGAACCGCATCTTCGATGCCATCGTCAAGCCCGAGTTCGCGCGCCAGTATTGGCTGCACGAGAACCACTCCGACTGGAAGCCGGGGTCTCCGTGGGAGCACAGGGACCGCGAGACGGGGAAGGCAAAGATCGTCGGGAAGGTGGTGGAGTCGAACCCGCCGCACCGCCTCGTGTTCACCTGGGCGGCCGCCGCGGAGGCCGCGGACCCGAACGCCTATTCGCGGGTGACGTTCGAGATCGAGCCCATGGACGGCATGGTGAAGCTCACGGTCACGCACGATCAGCTGATCCCGGGCTCGAGCATGGAGCAGGGCATCACGAACGGCTGGCCGCGCGTGCTGTCGAGCCTCAAGTCGTTCCTCGAGACCGGCAAGCCGCTGCCGATCTGGGTGAAGGCGGCGTCGGCGCGCTGAACGCGGCAGCTTGGCAGGAGGAGTCCGATCACGAGATCCCGGCGGCGCCCGGACGGGCCGCCGGGCTTCGAGCTCGAGACCCGCGCCCCGGTCGCGGCGATGTTCGCGTAGTAGCGGCTCAGCTCTCGGGCGGGCGCATGACCCATGCGTGCGCGCTGTCTCCGGGCTCCAGGCGCTCGCGCGCCTCGGGCACGATCAGCAGCCCGTGCGCGCGGGACTGGGGCAAGAGATGCCCCGAGACCTGAGGGCCGGCGGGTGAGGCCCAGAGCTGGCCGCCGTCTCGCCACGTGAGCGTGGCGCGCACGAAGTCTGTGCGCCCGGCGCGCGACTCGACACGCTCGGCCACGCGCACCGGCACGCGCGGCCGGTCGAGTTGCGTGAAGCCCTGGAGCACGCGCATCGCGGGGCGGACGAGCGTCTCGAACACGCACGCGACCGAGGCAGGATTGCCGGGCATGCCGTAGAACACCTTGCCGCCCGGCGTGCCGAACGCCTGCGGCCGCCCCGGGCGCATGGCCACGCGCCAGGCCTCGATCGACCCCAGCCTGGCGAGCGCCTCGCGCACGGGATCGAAGTCGCCCGCCGAGACGCCGCCGATCGTGAGCACGACGTCGCTCGCGGCCAGCGCGTCGCGCACGCGTGCGGTGACGTGGGCGACGTCGTCGGGGAGGCGCTCGGCGAGCGTCAGCACGCCACCGCTCGCGCGCAGGAGGAGCGCCATCATCAGCAGGTTGCTGTCGCGGATGGCGCCCGGCCGGAGCGGCTCGTCCACGTCCAGCAGCTCGTCGCCGGTGGAGAAGAGCGCGACCCGGATGCGCGGCGAGACGGCGAGCTTCGGGTGGCCGAGTGCCGCGGCGAGCGCCAGGTCCTGCGGCGAGAGCTGGCGGCCGGCGGGGAGCACGGTCTCGCCGCGCGCCACGTCCACGCCCGCATCGCGCACGTGCTCGCCCGCGACCGCGGCCCGCCGCACCTCGCAGCGCTCGCCGTCGCCTGCCCCCGAGCGGGCCGCGTCCTCGAATGGCACGATCGCGTCGGCGCCCTCGGGCAGCATCGCCCCGGTCATGATGCGCGCCGCCTCGCCGGGGGCGAGCGCGCGCGCCGGGGCGCGTCCGGCGGGCAGCACCTCGACGACGCGGAGCGAGACCGGGTGCCCCTCGCTCGCCGCGGCCAGGTCGGCGCTCCGCACGGCGAAGCCGTCCATCGCGGTGTTCCGAAACGGCGGCAGCGCGTGATCGGCCACGAGCGGCTCGCGGAGCGCGCGCCCGGAGCAGTCCTCGAGCGGCGCCCGCTCCGGCGGCAGGGGCCGGACGGCCGCCAGCACGCGCTCGCGCGCCTCGGCGTAGGTGAGCGAGACGGGTGACGTCATCGGGCCCGGGTGCGGGCCCGGCGAGCGGGGGCGGGCCGGGTGGCGCGGCGGGTGGTGCGGGCCGGGGTGCCGTGGTCAGCAGGCAGGCCGCGCAGCCACTCGCCCGTGCGGCCGCCGCGCTTCTCCCAGATCGCCACCTGCTCGATCACCAGCGAGCGGTCGACCGCCTTCAGCATGTCCACGAGCGTCAGCGCCGCGGCGCTCACGCCGGTGAGCGCCTCCATCTCCACACCGGTCCGGCCGGTGGTGCGTACGCGGCACTCGATGTCGATGGCGGGCGGGCGCTGGACGAGCGCGAACGAGACTTCCACAGCCTCCACCCGGAGCGGGTGCGCGAGCGGGATCCACTCGTCCGCCCGCTTCGCCGCCATCACCGCGGCCAGGTGGGCCGTGGCGAGCAGGTTCCCCTTCGGCGTCTTTCCCGAGCGCACGAGCCCCAGCGTGGCGGCGGCCATGCGCACGCGCCCGCGGGCCACGGCCTCGCGCGCCGTCTCGGGCTTGGCGCTCACGTCCACCATGCGGACCCGGCCGCGCGCATCGAGATGGGAGAGACGGCTCATGGGGCGGCGAGGATGGGATGCGCGCGTGAATGCGTCAACTTCACACGCGGCCATTGACCCGCGCGCACGGCGGATTCTAGGATTGATGCCCCACTCGCCCCCATGTCCATCCCGAGACGTCTGCCCACTTCCGCCCGACACGCGTTCGCGCTGGCGTTCGACCTTGCGGTCCGCCGCGACCGGATGCAGTCGTTGTGGGTGCCGCTGCTGCTCCACACGCCGTGGCTCGTGCTCCAGGCGGTGGTGCCATCGCCCGACGAGACGGGCGGCTCGAGTGCGCGGAACCTGATGCTCTCGAGTGTCATCCTCCTCGGCGACTTCTCGGTCTCGCTCGTGGTGGCGTCGATGCTGCGCTTCCGCGCGCTCTCCGTGCACGAGGCCGGGGCCGCCGGGGAACCCGCGGGTGCGCTCGAATGCTACGCGCGGGGCTTCACCCGGCTGCCGTGGCTGTTCGCGACCGAACTGCTGCGCAACCTGGCGCTCTTCGGCGCCGGGCTCTTCCTGCTGCTCCCGGGCCTCTGGGTGGGTTTCCGCTTCTCGCTCGCCACCGAGGCGGTGGTGCTCCGCCGCACCGGCGTCCTGGGAGCGTTCGGCCGCTCCTATCGGCTCACCGAGGCACGGCTCGAGCCCTGGCTCGAGATGATCGCGTTCTCGGTGGTGATGGTGCTGTGCGTGCTCTTCACCTGCGCGCTCGGCTTCCTCGCGTTCCCCGCGACCTCGTGGGCGCAGTGGGTCACGGTGGCGCTCTTCCTCATGGCGCTGGTGATGTCGGTGATCCAGTACGCGTGGACGTTCTTCTACCTCCGCCTCGAGGACCAGGACGAGTCCGCCGAGCCCGGCGCCCCGGACGAGCGCGGTCCCGGCGAAGGCGCCCACGAAGCTCAGCGACCCGCGGGCGCGCCACCCCGGCTGACGCTCGTCGAGGGCGGCAAGAGGCAGGAGCGAACGGGAGGTTGAGGGACCCCCGGGGGCGTGCCATATTGAAACGGTGAGCCCCCCGAACCCCCGTATCCAAGCCCCGTGCCCGTGCCCCGCCACCCGCTGACCCCGCCCCGCGCCGGGACGACCGCGGGCGGACCTCGCGGAGTCGAGCGGCGCCAGGGCGGTCCGCGTCAAGCTGCGGGCGTGGCTCCCGCCGCCGGCGAGCTGCCGCTGCTGCCGATCGTGGGCGCGAGCGCGCGTATGCAGCGGCTCCTGAAGCTGGTGGCGCGCGTCGCTCCCACCGAGAGCACGGTGCTGATCCTCGGCGAGAGCGGCACCGGGAAGGAGCTGGTCGCGCGCTCGCTGCACGTGCTGTCGCGGCGCGCGCACGGTCCGTTCGTGGCGGTGAACGTCGCAGCACTCCCCGAGTCGCTGATCGAGAGCGAGCTCTTCGGTTACGCCAGGGGTGCGTTCACGGGCGCCGTGTCGGATCGCGCGGGCCTGGTGGAGGAAGCGCACCAGGGCACGCTGTTCCTGGACGAGATCGGCGACATGCCTACGGCCACGCAGGTGAAGCTCCTGCGCACGCTCGAGAACAACGAGGTGCGCCGTCTCGGCGAGAACGTGCCGCGGCTCGTGGACGTGCGCGTGGTGGCGGCGACCCACCGCGACCTCCAGTCGCTGGTGGCGGAGGGGCGCTTCCGCGGCGACCTCTACTACCGGCTGAACGTGGTGCAGATCGAGATGCCGCCGCTGCGCGAGCGCGGCGGCGATGTGGGACTCCTGGCGTCCTACTTCCTGGACCGCGCCGCGCGGCGCACGGGGAGGGGCACGCTCCGCTTCAGCCCCGAGGCGGAGATGCTGCTCGGTCGCTACGACTGGCCGGGGAACGTGCGCGAGCTGGAGAACGCGGTGGCGCACGCGGTCGCGGTGAGCGAGGGTCCGGTCCTGAGCGCGAAGGAGCTGCCGGCCTCGGTGCGCTCACCGCGCCTGCTCTCGCCGCGCGCGGGTGTCGAGCCGGAGCCGGCCCGGTTCGAGGCGGCAGCGGGCGCAGGCCGGCCGCGGAGCAGCGGCCGCGACGCGGACGCGCGCTCGCTGGACGACGTCACGCGCGAGCACGTGCTGCGCGCGCTCACGCGCCACGACGGCAACGCCACCGCGGCGGCGAAGCAGCTCGGCGTCTCGCGCACGACGCTGTGGCGGATGCTCAAGCGCTGGGGCATCCCGCGCAGCCGCCCAGGCAGGAGCTGATCGGGAAATGCCCTCCGAGCGGCGCTACTACGACGACAGCTACACCACGCGCTTCAGCGGCGAGGTGGTCGCGGTGGGCGAGCACGCGGGGAAGCCCGCCGTGGAGCTCGCGAGCACCTGGTTCTACCCGGAGAGCGGCGGACAGCTCGCCGATCGCGGCGCGATCGGGACGCTGGCACTCGCAGACGTGCAGGTGGGCGACGACGATCGCGTCTGGCACGTCGTCGAGGCCTCGGGCCCGATCCCGGCGTCCGGCTCGTTCGATTGCGAGATCGACTGGGCGCGCCGCTTCGACCACATGCAGCAGCACACCGGCCAGCACATCCTGTCCGCGGCGTTCGAGCGGCTCCTCGATGCGCCCACGCTCTCGAGCACGCTCGGTGCCGAGCGGAGCGTCATCGAGGTCGGGCTCGCCGACGTCGACTGGCGCACGGTCGAGCGCGTGGAGGAGGCCGCGAACCGCGTGCTCTGGGAGGACCGCACGCTCCGGCTCCACTGGACCGACGACGCGCACATCGGCGAGTTCCCGCTCCGGAAGCCGCCCAAGGTCACCGGACGCATCCGCGTCGTGGAAGTGCCCGACTGGGACTGGTCCGCCTGCGGCGGCACGCACACGCGGCGCACCGGCGAGGTGGGGGCGATCAAGATCGTGGGCTGGGAGCGGCTGCGTGGCAACGTGCGCTTCGCTTTCCTGTGCGGCGGCCGCGCGCTCCGCGACCACGCCTGGCGCACCGAGACACTGCTCGAAGCCGCGAAGCGCCGGAGCCGCAGCGACCGCGAGCTGGTCTCGCACCTGGAGCGAGCACTCGAGGAGCGCGACGAGCTGAAGAAGCGGCTGAACGCGGTCTCGGCGAAGCTTCTTGCCGACGAGGCGCGACGTGCGGTGGGCTCGCCGCCCCAGCGGGTGAGCGTGCTCGCGCCGGAGCGCTCGCGGGACGAGGTGCGCACGTTCGCGCTCCAGTGCCTCGAGGCCGGGGCGCCGTGGGTGATCTCCGGAGCGGCGGCACCGGAGCCGGCGCTCGTGGTCGCTCGCGCCAAGACCGCAGCCGGCGCACTCGACCTGCGCTCGCTCGTGCCGGCGCTGCTCGCCGCGGCGCGCGGCAAGGGCGGCGGCAGTCCGGACATGGTCACGGTGGCGCCCGCCGACGCGGACGGTGCGCGCGCGGCATTCGACGTGGCGAACGAGGCACTCGCGAAGCACTGAGATGCCGGGCGTGGTGTACGCTCCGGAACCTCGTCCCTGCTACTTCCGCGATCGACCCCCACCGGAGTGCGCCATGCGCCTGAAACCTTCCGTGGTCGCGAGCCTGGCTCTAGCTGCATCGTTGTGGATCGCAAGCATCGCCGCCTCGCAGTCGGAGACGGCCCCTGACAAGGCTCCGCCGCTGCTCGGGTTCCGGACCTCCGCGGCCGAGGGGCAGGTCGCGCTCGAGTCGCGATTCGACGCGAGCCTCCGCCGCGACGACCTGCGCGAGTGGATGAAGCGGCTGACCGCGCGGCCGCACCACCTCGGCTCGCCCTACGGCAAGGAGAACGCCGAGTACCTCGCGGGCCTGTTCCGCTCCTGGGGTTACGACACCGCGATCGAGCGTTTCGACGTGTTGTTCCCCACGCCGAAGAACCGGGTGCTCGAGCTGCTGGCGCCCACGCGCTTCACTGCCGCACTGCGCGAGCCCGCGCTCGCGGCCGACAGCACGTCCGGCCAGACCAGCGAGCAGCTCCCGACCTACAACGCCTACTCGATCGACGGCGACGTCACCGCCGATCTGGTGTACGTCTACTACGGGCGGCCGCGCGACTACGACGAGCTCGAGCGGCGCGGCATCGACGTCAAGGGCAAGATCGTGCTCGCCCGCTACGGCGGCTCCTGGCGCGGCATCAAGCCCAAGGTCGCGGCCGAGCACGGTGCGATCGGCTGCATCATCTTCTCCGATCCGCGCGAGGACGGCTCGTTCCAGGGCGACGTCTATCCCAAGGGCGGCTGGCGGAGCGCGGACGCCGTGCAGCGCGGATCGGTGGCGGACATGCCGCTCTATCCCGGCGACCCGCTCACACCCGGCGTCGGCGCCACCGCGGGTGCGAAGCGGCTCGATCGCGCGCAGGCGAAGACGCTGACCAAGATCCCGGTGCTGCCGATCTCGGCCGCCGACGCGCTGCCGCTGTTCCAGGCGCTGGGTGGCCCGGTGGCGCCCGAGGAGTGGCGCGGCGCGCTCGCGACGCCCTATCACCTCGGGCCCGGCCCCGCGAAGGTGCACCTCCAGCTCCAGTTCGACTGGAAGCAGGTACCCGCGTACGACGTGATCGCGCGCCTGCGCGGCAGCGAGCGACCCGACGAGTGGATCGTGCGCGGCAACCATCACGACGCCTGGGTGAACGGAGCCTCCGACCCGATCAGCGGCCAGGTCGCGATGCTGGAGGAGGCGCGCGCGATGGGCGAGCTCGCCCGTGCCGGGCAGCGCCCGCGCCGCACGCTCATCTACTGCGCCTGGGATGGCGAGGAGCCGGGACTGCTGGGCTCGACCGAGTGGGTGGAGACGCATGCCGAAGAGCTGCGCACGAAGTGCGTCGCCTACATCAACTCCGACGGCAACAGCCGAGGTTTCCTGGAAGTGGGCGGATCCCACACGCTGGAGCCGTTCGTCAACCAGGCGGCGCGCGACGTGCGCGATCCCGAGAAGGGTGTGAGCGTGCTGGAGCGCGCCAAGGCGGCACGCATCCTCAACGGGACGCCCGAGGAGCGTGCCGATGCACGCTCGCGTACCGACCTCCGCATTGGAGCCTTGGGCTCGGGCTCCGATTTCACGCCGTTCCTCCAGCACCTCGGCATCTCGTCGATCAACATCGGCTTCGGCGGCGAGGAGCAGTACGGCCAGTACCACTCGATCTACGACAGCTTCGATCACTACACGCGCTTCGGCGATCCCGGGTTCGACTACGGGATCGCGCTCGCCCAGACCGCCGGACGCCTGTCGCTCCGGCTCGCGAACGCCGAGGTGCTGCCGTTCGCGTTCGGGAGCATGGGCGAAACGGTCGAACGCTACTCGAAGGAGGTCATCAAGCTCGCCGACGACATGCGCGACGAGGCGGAGGAGCGCGACAAGCGGCTCGATGCCGGCACGTTCACGAACGTCGACGATCCGACGCAGAAGTGGCTGCCTCCCAAACGCCTCGACCCCGTGCCCTACCTGAACTTCGCGCCGCTCCAGAACGCGGTGGTGCGCGTGAACGAGAGTGCGAAGGCTTACGACTCGGCGCGCCGCGACGCGCTGGCGGGGGGCGGGACACTCTCCGAATCGAAACGCGGAGAGCTGGATGCGGCGCTCCTCCGCTGCGAGCGCTCGCTCACGCGCGCCGAGGGACTGCCGCGCCGGCCGTGGTTCGTGCACCAGGTGTACGCGCCCGGCTTCTACACCGGCTACGGCGTCAAGACTCTTCCCGGCGTGCGCGAGGCGATCGAGCAGCGCCAGTGGAAGGAAGCGGAGGAACAGGTGGTCGTCGTCGCCGGCGTGCTGCAGCGCTACGCGGACAGCATCGACAAGGCCGCGGCGCTCCTGAAGCCGGCGGCCCTTTCGGGGTCGGGACAATGAGTGCAACCGGCGCCTGCGATTCAAGGCCGCACCCGCGAAAGACCGAGGCCCCGCGCGAAACTTCGCGCGGGGCCTCGCGGTCTCGTGGGCGGCTACCGGCCTAGCGCCGGGGCGAGCCCTTCTTCTTGGCGGTGCTGCGGGCGTGCACCCGGGACAGCGGCTTCGGCCGCGCCGCCGGCTTGGCGGGCGCCGCGGCACGGACCTGGGCGGCCGGCCGCACCGGCAGCACGATGCGCGTGGGCGTCGCCACCCGCGCGCTGCTCGCCACGCGCGTGGAAGCTGCGACGCGCGTGCGCGCCGCGACCGGCGTGCGCGACTTGGCGCCGCTCACCTTGGAGCTGTTCGCCTTCGCGCCCGCTACCTTGGCACCCGACTTCGCCGCCATCTTCGGCCGCGGCGTCGCCACCGGCTTGCCGAGCGGCGTCACCGGGCGGAAGCCGCCGTGCGCGGTCGTCGGCATCTGGCGGACCACGGCGAAACCCATCTTCGCCATCGCCGCACGGCGCGCGCGCGCCTGCTCGTCGTCGTAGATCGCCTGCTGCTGGAGCTGGCTCGGCTTCAGGCCATAGTTGAAATCGGGCAGCAGCACGCGCGGCACGGCGCGCCCCACGAAGCGCTCGATGCCCGCGAGATGACGCTGCTCCTCGGGCGCCATGAGCGTGAACGCGTCGCCCTGCGCATCCGGCCGGCCGGCGCGGCCGATCCGGTGCACGTAGTCCTCGGGCGAGGGCGGCACGTCGAAGTTCACCACGTGCGCGACACCCGCGAGCTCGAGCCCGCGCGCCGCCTGATCGGTGGTGACCACGATCTGCAGGCGGCCGCGCTTCAGGTCCTCCATCGCGCGCTCGCGCTCGGTCTGGCTCTTGCGCTCGTGCAGCGTCGCCACGGCGTAGCCGCGGCGCTCGAGCTGGCGGGCCAGCCGGTCGGCGCCCTCGCGCTGGCGCGTGAACACGATCGTGCTGCGCACCTCGCCCGAGCGCGACAGCAGCCGGTCGAGCAGCTCGATCTTGAGATGGCTCTGCACCGGATAGATGGCGTGCGTGATCCCCGGGGCCGGCTGCGGCGTGGTGAAGTCCACACGCACCGGCTCGATCAGCGCCTCCTTGGCGAGGCGGTTCAGCTCCGCCGGCATCGTCGCCGAGAACAACAGCGTCTGGCGCGTCTCCGGCAGGAGCTTCAGGAGCTTGCGGATGTCGCCCGCCTGGCCCACGTCGACCATGCGGTCGGCCTCGTCCAGCACCAGGATCTCGATGTCGTCGAACGTGAGCGCCTTGCGCGCGTGCAGTTCGAGCAGGCGGTCGACGGTCGCCACGAGCACGTCGACGCCGGGATCGCGCAGCAGCTTCTCCTGCACCGCGATCGGTGCGGCGTTGTGGACGAGCGCCACGCGCAGCTCGGTGAAGCGCGTGAAGTCGCGCGCGTGCGCCTCGACCTGCGTCGCGTGCTCGCGGGTCGGGGTCAGCACGATGGCGCGCAGCTTCTGCGGGCCGTCCAGGAGTCGCGCGAACATGGGCAGCAGGAACGCGCCGGTCTTGCCCGAGCCGCTGGGGGCATTCCCGATCAGGTCATTCCCCTGGAGGATGACGGGAATGGCCTTGGCCTGGATGGGCGTGGGCTCGTTCAATCCTGCCGCGCGCGTCGCCTGCACCAGCGGCGCAGGCAGGCCCAACGTGCTGAACATCATCGTCGTGGACTCCGGGCTCTCGGGATCGCGCCACAGCGGTTTGTTTCCCGCTGCGGGCGCAAGGGGGGTCGAGGAAGCAACGCATGGTACTGGCCCGCCCCCCGGGGATTCAATGGAAACCTTTGTCCCGGCGGGAGGCGGCAAAGGTGCGGAATTCGTGTGTGCAGAAGCAGGTAGGACGCCGTCCATATCAACTCACATGATGCGGGGCATGCACCGTTGAGATGACAGGATGGGGCAAGTCGTCTGTCAGTGATTCGACAAGCGGCGCGCGCCCTTTCGCCCACCGCGGCGCGCGAGCGCTCCAGCGCGGCGCGCCGCTCCAGCGCCGGGCCGCGCGAGCCTGCGAGCACCGTTCGAAGAGACTTCGCGGCGCTGGCAGCTCGGGCAGAAATAGGTGGATCTCCCATTCTGCACGATGCGCTTGAGCGGAGTTCCGCAATGGCGACACGGTTCTCCCGCGCGATCGTAGACGAGCAGCTGTTCGCCGTAGGCACCCGGCTCGTTCCAGATCGTGCGGTAGGTCGAGAACGTCGTGCCCATGCGCGCGATGCTCTCCTCGAGCACGGCTGGGACCTCGCGCGCCACGCGCGCCCACTCCTCGGGCGAGAGCGCGCCCGCGCGCCGCCTCGGATCGATGCGGGCCCGGAACAGCACCTCGCTCGCGTAGATGTTGCCGACCCCGGCGATCCGGCGCTGGTCCAGGAGCCAGGTCTTGATGCTCGTGCGCGCGCCGCGCGCGGCGGAGCGGAGCGCCGCACCGTCGCGCGGCACCGCGAGCGGGTCGGGTCCGAGGAGCCGGAGCGAGGGATCGCGGTCGAGCGCATCCGTGGCCACCACGCGCAGCATGCCGAAGCGGCGCACGTCCTGGAACCAGAGCGCGGCGCCGTCCTCGAACGCGAGCTTCAGGTGCACGTGCTCGAGCGTCTCGTCGGGTGTCCACCCGGGGCGCCAGTAGAGCCAGCGACCGCTCATGCCGAGGTGGGAGAGGAGCGTCACAGCGCCGTCCAGGTCGAGCATCAGGAACTTCCCGGTGCGGCGCGGCTTCGCGAACGTGCGGCCCTCGAGCTTCGCCGGGAGCGAGGCGAGGCTCGTGGTGCGCAGGCGCTTCCGCGACACGCTCGCGCGCGCGATGCGACGGCCCACGATGGCGCCCTCGAGCATGCGGCGGACGGTCTCGACCTCCGGGAGTTCAGGCATGGGCGGCGAGGCTCTGGCCTGGCACGCGCCGCCGTCAAGCGAGGAACGTTCGGCGCGGACGAGCGCGGCCCGCGCGGCTGCGAATGTCGTTCGCGCGCCGCGGGAATCGCGTGCTCGGCGCGCATCGCTCGTGTAGCGTTCGCATCTCTACGGTATTCCCTCTCGACGTCACGGAGGCCCGCGCATGTCCGCCACGCCCGCTGCCGCTCGCCACACGTTCGGTCACGCGATGCTCGCGCACTGGTCGCTCGATCCCGAGATCACGTACCTGAACCACGGCACGGTCGGCGTGGTGCCGAAACGCGTGCTCGCCGCGCAGCAGGCGATGCGCGACGAGATCGAGCGCCAGCCGGCGCGCTACCAGGTTCGCGAGCTGGCCGACGTGGGCGAGTTCGTGATGCGCATTCCCCCACGCATGCGCACCGCCGCCGCGGCCGTGGCCGAGTTCGTGGGCTGTGATGCGAAAGACCTGGCGTTCGTGGACAACGTCACCGCGGGCTACAACTCGGTGCTGCGCTCGTGGCCGTTCCAGGCCGGCGACGAGATCCTGATCACGGACCACAGCTACGGAACGGTCGGCATGACCGCCGACTTCGTGGCCAAGCGCACCGGGGCGAAGGTCGTCACCGCGACGCTTCCGTTCCCCGAGACCACGCCGGAGAAGGTCGTGGCCGCGATCGAGGCCGCGATCACGCCCAGGACGCGCATGCTGGTCGTGGACCACATCTGCGCGCCGACGGCGCTGGTGCTCCCGGTGAAGGAGATCGTGGCGCGGGCCCGCGCCCGCGGCGTGGTGACCCTGGTGGACGGTGCGCACGTGCCCGGGGCGATCCACCTGGACATCACCGCGATCGGCGCCGACTTCTACACCGCCAACCTCCACAAGTGGGG
>Ga0073909_10000481_pt1 | contig 12988 bp, 7 predicted proteins | sample Coa_R1_6_FD_66439 | JGI IMG/M metagenome (GOLD analysis project Ga0073909, IMG submission 66439) | Surface soil microbial communities from Centralia Pennsylvania, which are recovering from an underground coalmine fire. - Coalmine... | ecosystem: Environmental > Terrestrial > Soil > Unclassified ... | reverse complement strand
CTTGAGCGAGTCGGCGGCGATCCTCCGGTCGGTATCGGTCGCGAGGTAGTTCGGGCGGATGGCGGGGGCGGCGTGCGCATCCGGCGACTGGATGCGGACGCTGCCGCGACTCGTCGGCCGCAGGTTGGCGACAGAGGCGGTGAACGCGGGGAAGAGGTGCAGCGGCTCGCCGAAGCGGTCGAGACTGAGCGGCTGGACATGGAATTCGAGGTTGGCCGAGCGCTGCGCGGGATCGGAGCGCGTGAACCCGCCGAGTTGCGAAGGCGCCATGGTGAGAGGGCCGGTGCGAAAGAACAGGTACTCCAGTCCCATGGAGATCTTGCCGGTGAGGGTGTTCGCCCATTCGTTAAGCGTCCGCACGTTCTTCACCTTGAATGCCATGCGCAGCTGCAGGTGATCCTGGAGGTTCTCGCCGACGCCGGGCGACTCGTGCGTCACCCCGATGCCGTGCGCGCGAAGAAGCGCGGCCGGACCGATCCCCGAGAGCTGGAGGAGCTGGGGTGAGCCGATCGAGCCGGCGGCCAGCACCGTCTCGACCCGCGCCGCAGCGAACAGCTCCTCGCCACCTCGCGAAAATTCGACTCCCTCCGCGATCCTTCCCGCGAGCCGCAGCCGCCGCGCCTGGGCATTCGTGAGCACGGTGAGATTGGGCCGCCCCATCGCCGGGCGCAGGAACGCCTTCGAAGCATTCCAGCGCACTCCGCGCTTCTGGTTGACCTCGAACAGGCTCGAGCCCTCGTTGTCGCCGCGGTTGAAATCCCCGATTTTCGCTATCCCGGCTTCGCCCATCGCCTCGCGGAAGGCGTCGAGGATCTCCCAGGACAGTCGCTGCCGCTCGACGCGCCACTCGCCACCGGCGCCGTGCGCCGCGTCCGCGCCGAGGTGATAGTCCTCGGATCGCTTGAAGACCGGAAGGACGTCGTCCCAGCCCCAGCCCGGATTGCCCAGGGACTTCCACTCGTCGTAGTCGCGGGCCTGGCCACGCATGTAGACCATGGCGTTGATCGAGGAGCATCCCCCCAGCACCTTGCCGCGAGCGTAGAGGATCGAGCGGCCGTTCAGCCCTGGCTCGGGCTCGGTGCGGTAGCACCAGTCGGTACGCGGATTGCCGATGCAGAAGAGATAGCCGACCGGGATGTGGATCCAGATCCAGTCGTCCTTGCCGCCCGCCTCGAGGAGGAGCACCTTCACGTCCGGATCCGCGGAGAGGCGGTTGGCAAGCACGCAGCCTGCCGTCCCGGCGCCGACGATCACGTAGTCCCAGGTCCCCAGATCCCTTGGCATTGCGCGCTATTATGCATGCAGGAGAAAACCATGAGCTCGACGGAAAAATTGAAGCCCGGCCTGAAGGGTGTCTCGGGACTGACCGTGGCGGAGGAGCATACCGCGCCGCGCGTGGGCAGCGGGCGCGTTCACGTGCTGGCGACGCCGGTGATGATCAACGTGATCGAGGCCGCGGCGCTCGCCGCGATCGAGCACCTCCTGCCCGAGGGCTACCAGTCGCTGGGAACCCGCCTCGACATCCGTCATTTCGCCGCAACACCCGTCGGAATGCGCGTGCGCGCCGAGGTCGAAGTCGAAAAGGTCGAGGGACGCACCGTAAGCTTCCGCGTCCGGGTGGCGGACGAGAAGGAGCCGATCGGCGACGGGACGCACGAGCGCATGGTCGTGAACGTCTCGCGCTTCGACGTACGCGTTCAGGACAAGGTGGCGATGGTGCGCGGGCGCGGTTGAGGCCGCGGCGCCCGGCTTAGCCGCGCTGTGATTCGGCGCCCGTTGCGCTCAGGCTCCGAGGACCGAGGGGCGGCGCGGAGGGCTCGGCCGGGCGGGAAGCACCGGCGGTCTTGCGCACGACGAGCGCGATATAGACGCCAGACGCCAAGAGCAGCACCACCATTGACTGAAGCAGGGCGATCAGCACGTCGAGCAGCGCGTTTCCTTGTTCCATGATTTCCTCCTCGGTTCTGCTGCGGGCGCTTCCCTCCCACCCGTTCCGGACCCGGTCGTATCTCCGTTACGGAGGCGCCCGCAGCACGGCCCATGATCGGAAGCCTGGCGCGCAGCGCAAAGCGCCACGCGCGGAGTGGCGCCGGCTTTGACCCGCGGTATCACGAGGTGATACTTTCCGGGGCCAGGAGGCTTTTCGTATGAGCGCGAGCGCGAACCTGATCGACACGTTGAAGAAGGAGCTCAAAGCCCTGGGTGTGACCTATGCCGCCGTGGCGCGGGCCCTGGGTATGAGCGAAGCGAGCGTGAAGCGCATGTTCTCGCGCAAGGACTTCACCTTGAAGCGGCTCGACCAGGTGCTCGATTTCGCGGGCATCGAGCTCTCGGACCTGACCCGGTCCCTCGAGCGGCGCGATCGCCTGGTGTCGCGCCTCACCCCTCAAGCCGAAAAAGCGATCGTTTCCGACAGGAGACTGGTGCTCGTGGCCATTCGAGTCCTGCACCAGTGGCCGGCGGAGAAAATTATCCGCACTTACGCCATGTCGGAGGCGGAGTGCGTGCGCCACCTGGTGCGCCTCGACAAGCTGGGCATCATCCGGCTCCTTCCCGGGAACCGCTATCGGCTCCTGCTCTCGCGCACCTTTTCCTGGATTCCCGACGGGCCGTTTCAGGAGTTCTTCAAGGGGCAGGCGCAGAACGAGTACTTCCGCACGCGCTTCGACGGCCCCGACGAGTTGATGCTGTTCGTGACCGGCCGGCTCTCGAAAGCCTCGCGCGAGGCGATGCTGGTGCGCCTGCGGCGTGTCGCGAACGAATTCGCCGATCTGCATAGCGACGATACGCGGCGGCCATTCGACGAGTGCACCGCGATGCACATGCTGGTCGCGATCCGGCCCTGGGAACTGTCCAAGTTTGCCGAGATGCAGCGCCGTAAGTAGCGGCGCGGGTCAGGCGAGCGCGCGGCTGGCGATCTCGAGGACGCCTTTGGAGACGCCCTTGGCGTCGCGGATCCGCTCCAGCGCCGCGCGCGCGTGGGCTTGCCGCCCCGGATCGAATTTCTTCCAGCGGTCGAAGGCGCGCGCCATGCGCGCGGCGACCTGCGGGTTGATCGCATCGAGCGCAATGACCTGATCGGCGATGAAGGCGTAGCCCGAGCCATCGGCCGAGTGAAAGCGCACCTGGTTGCCGCGGAAGGCGCCGACGAGCGCGTAGACCTTGTTGGGATTCCGCAGGTTGAATGCCGGATGCGCCATGAGGCGCCTGGTGTCGGGGAGCGCAGCAGGCAGGCGGCTGCCGGACTGGAGGGCGAGCCATTTGTCGACGACCAGAGGCTCGTCCTTCCATTTGCCATAGAAAGCCTCCAGCGCCGGCACCCGCTCCGGACAGTCGCAGTTGGCCAGCCTGGCGATCGCCGCGAGCGCGTCGGTCATGTTGCCGGCAGTCTCGAGCTGCTGTGCGCAAAGGGTGCGCACGCCGGGCTCATCGAGCTCCATCAGAAATCCCAGCGCCGCGTTCCGCAGCGCGCGCCTGCCCGCGGAACGCGCGTCCGGGGAATAGGGACCCGGCACCGCGTAGTCCCGGTAGATTCCGAGCAGATCCGCCTTCAGCGCAAACGCCAGGCGTCGCCTGATTTCGTCCCGCACGGCGTGGATCGCGTCCGGATCGACGATCGTCATTTGCTCGGCAATGTAGCTCTCCGCCGGCAGGGCGAGCATCTCGGTGGCGAACGCGGGATCGCGCGGCGCATCGGCCAGAACGCGCTCGATCGCGGTGATGAACGCTGTCGCCAGCTCGTATCCGCGCCCCGATCGCACTGCCTCGATCCCGTCCAGGATGATGCGGAGCGCAAGGCGCTGGCCGGCCTCCCAGCGGTTGAAGGGGTCGGCATCGTGCGCTGCGAGCAGGGCGAGCTCGGCCTCGGTGTAGTCGTACTTCACGATCACGGGCGCGGAGAAATCGCGCGCCAGCGAGGGCACCGGACGGCCCGTGCCGGCCTCGAGGTTCTCGAATTCGAAACGCTCTTCGGATCGTCGCAAGGACAGGACCTTGGTCCCTCCGGCGAGCAGCTCGCGGCCCCCCGGACCCACCAGCCCGACCGCCAGCGGAATGTGGAAGGGAAGCTTCGTGTCCTGTCCCGGCGTAGGAGGACAGGATTGCCTCACCGTGATCGTGCAGCGATGACGCGCGGGATCGTCCTCGCTGGCGACGTCGAGGACGGGTGTGCCCGCCTGGTCGTACCAGAGCTTGAACTGCGAAAGGTCTGCGCCCGAGGCATCGGCCATCGCCTGCAGGAAATCGTCGCAGGTCACCGCCTGACCGTCGTGGCGCGCGAAGTACAGGTCCATGCCCTTGCGGAAGGCCGCCGCCCCGATGAGGGTGCGGATCATGCGCACCACCTCGGCGCCTTTCTCGTATACGGTGCTGGTGTAGAAGTTGTTGATCTCCATGTAGGAAGCCGGCCGCACCGGATGCGCCATCGGCCCCGCGTCCTCGGCGAACTGCCCGCTGCGCAGGCCGCGCACTTCCCGGATCCGTTCGACCGGGCGCGAATACATGTCGGCTCCGAATTCCTGGTCGCGGAACACGGTGAGCCCTTCCTTGAGCGACAGCTGGAACCAGTCGCGGCAGGTAACGCGGTTTCCGGTCCAGTTGTGGAAATATTCGTGCGCGATCACGCGGTCGATGGCGAGGTAGTCGCTGTCGGTCGCAATGTCGGGGCGCGCCAGCACGTACTTGGTATTGAAGACGTTCAGCCCCTTGTTCTCCATCGCGCCCATGTTGAAGTCGCCCACCGCGACGATCGAGTAGTTGTCGAGGTCGACTTCCAGGCCGAAGACCTCCTCGTCCCATTTCATTGCGCGCTTCAGCGCCTGCATCGCGAAGCCGCACTGGTCCAGCTTCCCCGGGTCGACGTAGATCGCCAGACGCACGCGGCGACCGGACCGGGTGACGAATTCGTCCCCGAGCCGTTCGAGCCTGGCCACGACCATGGCGAAGAGATAGCAGGGCTTGGGGAAGGGATCCTGCCACCGCGCCCAATGGCGTCCGCCGGTTTCCTCGCCGCTCGCGGTGAGGTTGCCATTCGAAAGCAGCACGGGATATTTCGCGCGATCCGCATGGATCGTGACCGTGTATTTCGCCATCACGTCGGGACGGTCGATGAAATAGGTGATCCGGCGGAAGCCCTCGGCCTCGCACTGCGTGAAAAAGCCGCTCTCGGCCGCGTAGAGACCCATGAGGGTGGTGTTGTCCCGCGGTCGTATGCGGCAGGCAGTCTCGAGGACGAAACGCGCCGGCGCGCGGGCGAGAGTGAGATGGGCGTCACCGAGCGAGTATTCGCCGGCGGACAGATTTCTGCCGTCGATCGCCGCCGATTCGAACTCGAGCTCCTCGGCGTCGAGAACCAGCGGTGCGCCGCGATCGGCGGCGCGCGGATTGCGCGACACGGAAAGACGGGAGCGGATCCGCGCGTGGTCCTCGAACAACTCCACGTCGAGATCGACCGAGTCGATCAGGAACGCGGGCGGGGCGTAGTCCTTGAGATAGGTGGTCTGGGGGGTCGGGTCCCGCATGGACGTCGGTCAGGCAAAGGCGCCGAGTCTAACCGACGCCACGTGGAGGGAGTCAGCTCAGGCGCCGGTCTTCCCTGAGCATCACCGCGCACTCTTCGGGCGTCGTCGGAACCGAGAAACGGTAGCCCTGGATCTCGTCGCAGCCGTTGGCCGCGAGCAGCTCGAGCTGCTCCTGCGTCTCGACGCCTTCGGCCACCACCTTGAGCTTGAGGTTGTGAGCCAGACCGATGATCGCGAGCGTGATCATCGCGTCTTCCGGATCGGTGGTGATGTCGCGGACGAACGAGTAGTCGATCTTGAGAGCGTCGATCGGAAAGCGCTTGAGGTAGGCGAGGCTGGAGTAGCCCGTGCCAAAGTCGTCCACCGAAATCTTCACGCCCGAATCCTTGAGGCCGCGCAGCGTGCGCGCGGCGCCCTCGGGATCGGCCATCAGCAGCGACTCGGTGAGCTCGAACTGGACGAGCGACGGGTCCACCTTCGCCTCGCGCAGCACGTGCCTCACGCTCGCTTCGAAATCCTTCTGCTGAAATTGCCGGGCGGACAGGTTGACCGTGACCGGCTTGACCGGCAGTCCCTCGCCCTGCCAAATCCGGATCTGCGCGCACACTTGCTGAAGCACCCATTCGCCGACCTGAACGATCAGCCCCGCATCTTCCAGGATCGAAACGAACTCTCCGGGCAAGACCAGCCCCCTGTCGCGATGTTGCCAGCGCAGCAGCGCTTCGAAGCCGCAGATCGTCCGGGTCCGCAAGTCCACCTTCGGCTGATAGTGCAGGAGGAATTCCTTGTGCTCGATCGCGTGCCGGAGCGCCGCCTCCATTTGCACGCGCGCGAGCGCCCTCTCGTTCATCTCGCGGGTGAAATACTGGTAGGTGTTGCGGCCCTGCTCCTTGGCACGGTACATGGCCGTGTCCGCGTTCATCACCAGGGCCTCGGGGTTGTCGCCGTCGGCGGGGAACAAGGTAATGCCGATGCTCGCGCTCACGTAGGTATCGTGCGCGTCGAGCTTGAACGGCTGCGCGAGCGCGTCGAGGACCTTCTGCGCGACCACACCCGCGTCGCCCGGCTTCGCGAGATCGGTGACGATGGCCCCGAACTCGTCTCCGCCGAAGCGGCCCACCGTGTCACCCGCGCGCACGCACTGCAGCAGACGAACCGCGGCTTCCTGGAGGAGCTTGTCGCCGGCGCTGTGTCCCTGGGTGTCGTTCACCAGCTTGAAGCGGTCCAGGTCGATGAAGAGCACCGCCATGGGACTGCCGCCGCGCCGCGCGTGCGCCATCGTCTTCGTAAGCCGGTCGTGGAACAGGTGCCGGTTGGGAAGCCCGGTGAGCGAATCGAACTGCGCCAGCCGTTCGAGGCGCTCCTGCGCGTTCTTGCGCTCGATCGCGACGGCGAGTATGTTCGCCACGCTCTGCAGGAAGCTCGAGTCGTCCGGCCCGAAACGAAGCTCGGCGCGCGAGTGCGCGCTCAATATCCCGTAAGTCCCGGAGGTTCCGAATATGGGCACCTGGATGCCGCTGCGCACGCCGAGCTTGAGGAGCGGCGATTCCGGGAAGCGCTCGTCCTTCGGCAGGTCGTCGATGATGAGAGGCTCGCGGCGCGAAAGCACGAACTCGAGGCGCCCCCCGGGCCGGATCGGCACCGCCGGGCGCGATTTCAATTCCTCCGGCCAACCCGACGCGGTCTTGAGCAGAAGGTGCTTGCCGTCCTTGTCGAGCTCGAGCACCGTGCAGTAGTCGGCCTTGAGTGACACCGAAACCAGCTCGACCGCCCGCTTGAGCACGTCCTCGACGTCGATGCTCGCGAACGCCTGCTGGCCGAATTCGGCGATGAGGCGCTGACGCATCGCCTGGTTGTGGATCCTTTCTTCGGCCTGTTTGCGGGGGCTGATATCCGCCATCGCGCCGATCATGCGTACCGCGCGCCCGGACTCGTCGCGGATCACCTGGCCGCGGTCGAGCACGTGGACCCAGCCGCCGTCCTGGCGGTGGAAGCGGTACTCGTCGCTCCAGTTCTCGGCGCCGGAGCCGATCACCCGGTGCACGCCGGCGATCACCCGTCCCTGGTCCTCGGGGTGGATGCCCTGGTACCACGACTGGATGCTGCGGTCCAACGAGTCGCGCGGAAGACCGAAGACCTTGGTGTAGTTGTCGTTCCACCAGATCTCGTCGGTCTCGAGATCCCAATCCCAGATCACGTCGTTCGTCGCGCGCACCGCCATGTCGAAGCGCTCGTTGCTCTTGCGCAGCGCTTCCTCCTGCGCGATCCGCTCGCGGATGTCACGCGCCGTGGCGACAACGAGCCAGCCGTCCCCCGAGCGCATTACGCGCCGCCTGGACTCGAACGGGAGGGTCGAGCCGTCCTTGCAGCGATAAGCGCTTCGCATCGCCTGCGTCGAACCGGTCGCCATCATCTCGTCGTACGCAGCTTCGAGCTCCGCCCGCGTCATGGGCAGAATCTCATCGGGGCTCATCCCCAGCAACTCGGTCCGTGAGTAGCCCAGATTCCGGCAGACGGCTTCATTGACGTCGACGAAGCGCATGGTCTTGCGGTCGACGAGCAGAATCATGTCGTCCGACATGTCCATGGACGCGCGGAAGCGGCGCAGCGCTTCCTCGCTGCGCCTGCTTTCGGTGATGTCGCGGCCGATGCCGCGGTAGCCGCGGAAGCGGCCGTCCGAATCGAAGATCGGCGTGCCGCTGATGCTGGCGACCTTCAGGTTTCCCTGCTCGTCGATCCGCTGCCACTGCCAGTCGCGGAACGGCTGGTGCGCCTCGAGCACCGCGCGGTGCGCCGTCCAGTCAACCTCGCTCGCGTTCGGCGACGCCTCCCAGCGCGTCTTGCCGAGGAGCGACTCCATCGTGGGCCCGAGCCGGCGGTGGAGGTTGTCGGAGAACATCGTGAAACGGAAATTCTCGTCCTGCTCCCAGTACCAGTCCGACGAGAGCTCGGTGAGATTGCGAAAGCGTTCCTCGCTGTTGCGCAAGACTTCTTCGGCGAGCTTGCGCTGGACGAACTGGCCGATCTGCGCGCCGACCACATGGATCGCCTGCAGCAGGCCCTCGTCGGGCTCGCGGATCTCGCGGCTGTTGAAAACGAGCACGCCGATGATTTTCCCGCCCGAACTCATCGGGAAGACGAGTGCGCCATGCATGCCGGCTTCGTTTGCGATCGTTTTTCGGGATGCGCGCGGGTCCTGCGCGACGTCGGCGACCCAAAGCGGCTCCCCCGTTTTCCATACCACTCCGACCAGTCCGACGCCCGAGGTGTAGGTGACTTTGCGCGAGCGCTCGATATAGAGGTCGAACTGCGGGCCGGGTTGGGTCCAGAATTCGGCAAAGCGCAGTACGCCGGCTTCTTCGTCGATGCGGAAAAAACGCCCGCAGTCCCAGTGCAGGGTCTCGCACACCGTTCGAATCGCCGCTGTCAGACCCGCAGAAACGCTGTCGGCTTCCGTGATGACGCGCGCGACCGTGTGCTCGAGCCGCAGCAATTGCTCGGCGCGCTTGGGCGCGATGGTGCGCCGCGGTATTCCGGGCTTGAGTCGGGCGGGCTCTGTCATATCATGGGTTCATGCACCTTCTGTGCCGCTTTTCCGTAAGGCCGGCGCAAGATTGACGCCGCGCTATCGCATTACCCGGTTCCGCCCGGCGCGCTTGGCGCGATAGAGCGCCTCGTCCGCGGCCCGGATAACCAGCAATGGCCGAATGAGCGTGTCGTCACGCTCGGCCGCGCCGATGCTCACCGTCACGGACAGGGTCTTTTCCGGAGGCCGCGCCGCGCGCAGCCGCGACCCGGCGTCTCTCTCCCTGGGCCGGTCTCCTCCGCGTACGGCTATTCTATAGTCCTCGATGTCCTTTCGGAGTCTATCGAGGTGCGGGAGAGCCTCCTCCAGGCTGCGATCGGAGAAAAGCACGCAGAACTCCTCCCCGCCGTACCGGTAGGACAGTCCCCCGCCTTCGATCCTGGCGAGACGGGCGGCCACCAGCTTGAGGACCTGGTCGCCGACATGGTGCCCATGAGCGTCGTTGAACTGCTTGAAATGATCCACGTCGATCATCGCGATCGCGTAGCGCGGGCCCAGCTCGGTAAGCCGCTCCTCGAGGGCGCGCCGGCTCGGAAGATTCGTCAGCTCGTCGCGGAACGCGAGCCGGTGGGACTCCTGAAGCACCGCCGCGAGCAGCATCACGCCGGCCGCCGACATGAAGACGCTGAAAGCACCGGGCGTCTCGATCCAGTAGCATCCGAGGAAGAACGCGACCAGCGCGGAGGCGATCCCGACGTCGACCGGCCGGGGCTCCTTGCGCAGCTCCTTGGGACCGCGACGGGGCCACGCCCGCGCCAGGGCGGCGACGAAAGCCGCAGCGATCATGAGGCGTGCCACCAGGGGTGTGGGAGGCGAGCGCAGCAGCCAATGCTCGAGGACATCGTGCCACGCCATTCCGGAGAGGCTGGAGCGGCCGGCGTTGGCGATCCATATCACGATCAGGACTTCGGCCAGCCCCAGCAGGAGCCAGCGGTAGTTGCGATGCTGCCGGACCCCGCCTTCCGGAAAACAGCTCGCCAGGAGCACGTTGAGAGGAACCAGCACCGCGAATGCCGTCGATACCGCGCGCATGGCGAAACTGTTCGCTCCGAGGTCCCGCGCCACGCTGTACCCGGCGAAAGCGGCGAGGAGCGACAGCAGCATGATCAGCGCTCGGCCGCGATTGAACCAGGCGCTGATCGCCACGCCAAGGAGCAGCACGATGTATGGCCCGACCACGGTCAGGCCTGAAAGAGAGGGCGGCAGCTTGCTGCTCGGGGTTAAGGCAAGCGCCGCCGCCAGCAGGATCACTGCCGGCATTGCTACAGGACGCAGAATTCGTGGCAAGCTCTCCACTGCGCCCGGAATATATCGAATAATCCCTTGATTCGCCTTAGCTATCGTGATTTCCTGACATGGTTACTTGGGTAAACCCGCTGGACGGCCGCTTCGCTCCCCGCTAGCCTTTGATCCTTCAGGCGGACAAGCTCCGGAGGCGTCAGAATTACAGATTCCGCCAGTGAGCACAATGGACGAATTTGCGAATGGCAAACGACGATTTCGGGCGTAGGCGAGAAGACTGGGTCATCGAGGACTCCCCCTTGCTGCTGGGGGTGGTCGCGCTCGACTTGCGGCTGCAGAACCTGAATCGAACCTGGGAGAAGCTCCTCGGCTACCCGCGCACTTCCCTGCTCGGCAAGCCGCTCACCCGGCTGATCGACCCGGGGGAGCAGGCGGCCGCGCTCTCACTGGTGAACACGCGCGGCGGGAGCGACGCAAGGGCAGTCGAGTTCTCGCTCCGGTGCAGCGACGGGACATACCGATGCTTCGAATGGGACCGGCGGCCCGCGCGCGAGGGAGAGGGAACGTTCATCCGGGGGCAGGACATCACCGAGCGCAAGAAGATGGAGACCACCGCGAACCTGCAGAGGTACATGCAGGCGAAAAAAGCCGAGCGCTCCGCCTGAGCGCGCCGGCCTTAGGCTAGACCGTCGCCGCCGAGCGCCGGTCCTTCAGAAAACTCCTCAGCACTTTCGTCGTGTGGCCCGTCTCGCGCGGCGCGATCAGCGCTTCGGGCGGCCCTTGCGCGACGATCCGACCGCCGGCGTCTCCGCCCTCCGGTCCGAGATCGGCGATCCAGTCGGCTTCCGCGATCACATCGAGATTGTGCTCGATCACCACCACGGTGTTGCCCGCGTCCACCAGGCGGTGCAACACCCGAAGGAGCTTCTCGACGTCGGCCATGTGCAGGCCGACGGTGGGCTCGTCGAGGACATAGAGTGTCCTGCTGTCGACTCCGCCCCGGCCAGGGCGCGAAGCCGCGTTGCCCTGGGCATCGGTGCGCACCTTGGCGAGCTCGGTAACGAGCTTGATGCGTTGCGCTTCGCCGCCGGAGAGCGTCGGGCTCTGCTGACCGAGCGTCAGGTAGCCCAGGCCCACGTCCTGCAGCAGGCGCAGCGCGTGATGGGTCGAGGGGTGCGCGGCGAAGAAATCGACAGCCTCGTCCACGCTCATCGCCAGCACCTCGCCGATCGTTCTCCCCTTCCAGCGCACCGTGAGCGTTTCGGGGTTGAAGCGCGCGCCTCCGCAAACCTCGCAGGTCACTTTGACGTCCGGCAGAAAGCTCATCTCGATCTTCTTGATGCCCTGTCCCTCGCACGCCTCGCAACGCCCGCCCTTCGTATTGAAGGAGAATCGGCTGGCGCTCCAGCCGCGCATGCGCGATTCGCTCGCCTCGGCGAACAGGCGCCGGATCGCGTCCCAGAAGCCGACGTAGGTCGCGGGGCAGGAGCGCGGCGTCTTGCCGATCGGAGTCTGGTCGACTTCGAGCACGCGGCCGACGTTCTCCGCGCCGCGGATCGCACGGCAACCGGACAGCAGCGCGGGATCTTTTATCCTGCGCTCGCCCACCATTCTCGAAAGATTCGTGTAGAGCACGTCCCTGGCAAGCGTCGACTTGCCCGACCCCGATACTCCGGTGATCACGGTGAGCCTGGCGAGCGGCACGCGCAGGTCTACGTTCCTGAGGTTGTGGAGCGACGCACCCGCGATCTCGATCGAGGGCGTACCGCGCGCGACCGGGCGCTGCGGGTGCAGCGGATGCATGAGAGGGCTTTTGAGAAACCTTCCCGTGACCGAATCGGCGTTTCGCATGAGATCGGCGGCGGAGCCTTCGGCGATTACGCGCCCACCCTGCTTCCCAGCGTCGGGGCCGAGATCGATCACATGCGAGGCGCGCCGGATCGTGTCCTCGTCGTGCTCGACCACGACCAGGGTGTTGCCCTTCGCCTGGAGTTGCTCCAGCGTGTCGAGCAGGATCTTGTTGTCGCGCGGGTGCAGGCCGATGGTGGGCTCGTCCAGGATGTAGCACACGCCGCGCAGGTTGGAGCCGAGCTGCGCGGCGAGGCGGATGCGCTGCGCCTCGCCACCGGAGAGCGTCGGCGCCGAGCGGTCGAGCGAAAGATAGGAAAGCCCGACCTGGTCGAGGAACGAGAGGCGCGAGCGCAGCTCCGCGACGATGTCGCGCGCGATCTCGGCTTCGCGGCCGGCGAGCTCCAGTCCGCGGAACAGCGCCTCGAGCTTGCCGACGGGAAGGGCGGCGAGCTCGGAGATAGAGCGTTCCTGGTAGCGCACCGCGAGGGCCTCGCGGTTGAGGCGCTTGCCCTCGCAGGCGGGGCAGCCCTCGTCCACCTCCAGCCATTCGATCCAGGAGTCGAGCACGTGATCTTCGGTGCCTGTCTTCTGACGCTCCTCGTCCCATTCCACCTTGTCGAGCTTGAGGCCCGTGCCGTAGCACCCGGGGCACCAGCCGTGCTTGGAGTTGAACGAGAACAGCCGCGGGTCGAGCTCGGCGAAGCTGCGTCCGCACGAGGGGCAGGCGCGTTTGGTGGAGAAGACGCGCTGGGGAAGATCCATTTCCACGCGAGCCGCGCGGGATGTTTCC
>Ga0073909_10000480_pt1 | contig 13056 bp, 5 predicted proteins | sample Coa_R1_6_FD_66439 | JGI IMG/M metagenome (GOLD analysis project Ga0073909, IMG submission 66439) | Surface soil microbial communities from Centralia Pennsylvania, which are recovering from an underground coalmine fire. - Coalmine... | ecosystem: Environmental > Terrestrial > Soil > Unclassified ... | reverse complement strand
CCCGCCGCCAGCTCGCCGAGCACCGTGGGCAGCTGGAACCGCTCGAAGAGCGCGCCGCCGAGGCGCGCGGAGACGAGGATGAGTGCCAGCGCCGCGAGCACCGGGAGCATGTCGGGGGCGGCGTGGCCGGTGACGGGCGCCGCGAGCGCGGGCCCCGCGCTCAAGAGCCATGCGACGACAGCACCCAGATACCAGCAGCGGAGTTCCACCCGGCCCTTGCGAATGCGGTGCATGCGGGAGTGTGTACCGCACCGAATATGGGGCGTCGAATCTCCGGACCGACCCCGCTCCACCGGGATCGATACGTTCGATCGAAGAGTTGTCCACAATGGCCGCGCCCGGTCTCCGAGCAGAGAGCGCGATTCGTGGGGTCGAGCGCTCCGCATGGGTATCGCGACGGGCTCGAGCGCGCTCACGAATTCCATTGATGGCGTGAAGCCCTGAGGCTAGCGTCTCGCCTCGTCGCGCGAGGAACCCCGACCTCTCTTCGCACGGAACTTCCGGAGAGCTCATGGCACGCACGCTCTTCTCCGTGTTGGCGTCAACGTTGATCGCCGCGCTCGCGCTGTCGGCGCACGCGCAGACCAGCGGCCGCGAGGTGACGTGCCGCGACTTCCGAAGCGGCGCCGACATCACGATCCGCGCGCAGCAACTGGCGCTCGACGGCTCGGTCGATGGGGCGTGGGATCCCGCGACGTCGGGCCTCTGCGTCGGCGCCGGAACGGATCTGAGCTTCGGATCCGTGCGCGACGGCCAGGGTGGCGCCTACGTTGCGTGGATCGAGCCGAACGGCAAGGGTACGAACCTTCGCGTCCAGCGCATGGATGCGAACGGCAACGTACGCGCGGGCTGGCCTGTGGCGGGCGTGCTCGTGTGTGGCGCCGACGGCGATCAGTACGCCGCTCGCATCACGACGGACGGAGCGGGCGGCGTGTACGTGGTCTGGCAGGACTATCGCGCCGGACAGGGTGACATCTATCTCTCGCGCTTGAGCCCCACAGGGGCACCCGCACAGGGCTGGCCCACGAACGGCATCGCCGTCTGCGCCGATTCGGCCGAGCAGTCGGGACCGCTTGTCGTGCCGAATGCCGCCGGCGGCGCCATCGTGTTGTGGCAGGACTACCGCAGCGGAGTGAGCCGGCTGCGCTCGAGCCAGGTGAGCGCTGGGGCCTCGCTTCCCGCCGAGGGCAGTGTCGCGCTCGCGACCGGCGGCGTCGCGCAGGGGAACATGCAGGCGGTGGGGGACGGTGGCGGCGGAGCGTACGTGGCGTGGGAGGAGACCGACGGCGCAGGAGGATACCGCGCGAGGCTCGGTCGCCTCGACAGCGCCGGGCATCCGCTCGCCAATTGGCCTGCGGCGGGCGTCGCGCTCTCGACGGCGACAGGCATCCAGCGCTTCCCCGTCCTCGCGCTCACCTCGGGCGGCGGCGCCTCCGTCGCCTGGTACGCGCGAGGATCCACCGCCGGTGAGATCCGCGTGCAGCAGGTGGACGGCGCGGGCGCGCTCCGAGGTGGATGGCCCGCGGAGGGGATCGAACTCGCCCCGGGCCCGGGCGAGCAATACGCGGCGGCGATCGTCGCCGACTCCTCCGGCGGCGCGTACGTCGCCTGGGAGGACTATCGCGCGGGAGCGCTCGGGGACGTCTTTGCACAGCACGTAGGCGCGCAGGGAGCACGGCTGTGGGCAGCGAGCGGTGCTGTCGTATGCGACGACCCGGCTGACCAGACGTCGCCGGTCGTTTTGCTCGCGCCGCTCGGCGGGCTGCGGGTCTCATGGACCGACGATCGGAGCTCCAGCCATGGGGAGTGGGCTGCCTCCGCCGCGCCCGTGTTCGAGCTGGCTTCCGTCGAGGTGGGCGCGGACGGCGTTCACTTCGTCTGGCACACGCCCGGCGGCACCGGGCTTGCACATCTCTATCGAGCGGGAGACAGCGGGAGCTGGCGGCGCGTCGCCAGCGCGACGGTGACCAGCGGCGACGTGGCGATCGTGGACGCCGACCCCAGCGCGGAGGCGCACGCGCGTTACCGGCTGGCGGTGTACGTCCGGGGGCGCGAGATCCGTACGCCCGAGGTCACCGTGGATGCTTCGGCGCGGCTGGTGCTCACACTCGAGCGGGTCCAGCCCAGCCCGGCGCGCGGCGCCTTCCGTGTGATGTTCACGCTCCCATCCGCATCGCACGCCATGCTGGAGCTGATCGACATTGCAGGGCGACGCATCGCCTCGCGCAGCGTCGGCGAGCTGGGAGCTGGCCGGCATTCGATCGAGTTGACCGAGGCGCGCACGGTGCCTCCTGGCCACTACATCCTGCGTCTCATCCAGAACGGGCACGCGCTCACCTCACCCGTGACGGTGCTGCGGTGAACCGAGTGCCGCGGCGTCGGCTCGGCACGCGCGTTACGATCGCGCTCCTGGGCGTGGCGGCACTGGCTGCCGGTAGCCGGCCGCCCCTATCGCCGTCGCGGCCGGCGTTCCCGCCGACTTCTCCGGCGGCGGCTCCAGCGTCCGGAGCGTCAGGGACGCGGGCACCGATGCCCAATGCGTCCGCGTCCGTCCGCCGAGGCGCCCAGGCGTTCTCGCTCGACACGCTCGCCACGTACGGGCCTCGTGTCTTCACGCGCATGAGCGACACGGTGAGCGCGTACATGGACGACTTCACGGCCCCCGTGGACACCTCGCGCCGTTACGTCCTCGTCGTCGCGAATGGAGCACCAGACGGGACGAAGCGCGTGACCCAATGCATCGTCTCGCTCAACGCGGCCACCGTGGTCGACGAGCAACAGCTCACCAGCGCGACGCCCGCGTTCTCCACCACGGTGGACCTTGTCACGAACAACCATCTCGACCTGGTTCTGCAAGGACCGCTCGGGAGCTTCGTCACCGTCGGCGTGGTCGCCGTGCCGAGCGGGGAGTTCCGCGTGTTCGGCCCGGAGACGTTCCCCCGCGCGTCGACCGCCCCACAGACCGTCACCCGATCTTTCGACGCGCCTGCGGACGGCTGTGCTCCGTTCACACTCCGGCTCGTGAATGGCGACGGGCTGGGTGGCGCGCGCGTGACCAGCGCCAAGGTGTGGCTGAACGGCACGCAAGTACTCAAGCCGAGCGACTTCGGCTCGGAGGTCGCGACGCTCCGCCGCCAGGTCTCCCTGCTCGCGCACAACACGCTCGAGGTACGGGTGGCCGGCGGCCCCGAGACGCATTTCGACCTCAGCATCACGGCCACGGATTGCACACCGCCGAGCCTCACCATCGAATCGCCCGCCGAGAGCCTGCTGACGAACGCCGATTCGGTGACTGTCACGGGCACCGTCGTCGACCGGTCGCCGACGGATGTGCGCGTGAACGGCGTCCTGGCGACGTCCGTGACTCCCACGGGATACACGGCCCGGGTCCCACTCCTCGCTGAGGGGATCGACACGCTCACGGTCGTCGCCACGGATGCCGCTGGCAACCACACCACGCTGACGCGCACGGTCTTCCGCGACTCGCAACCGCCGGCACTCGCTGTGAACACGCCGCCTGACAGTCTCGTCACGACGGCGTCCAGCATCGGGGTGAGCGGCACGGTCACGGACGCCCATACGGTGCTTCTGACCGTGAACGGCGACACCGTGACCACCTCGGGTGGAAGTTTCAGCTCCAGCGTCGCGTTGGCCCTCGGCGACAACACGATCACGGTGCGGGCGCAGGACTCGGCGGGTAACGCGAGCGTCGTCTCGCGCGCCGTCCGCAGGAGTCCGACGGGCGGCGGCAATCTGCCCCCCGACCCATCGCTCGTCGCGACACCGCTCGATCCCACGTCGATCACGCCGTTCCTCGACGGTACGCGATTCCTCTACACCGGCACGAACCCGATCCAGTCCGGCGTCGCGCAAGGCACCATCGAGGTGAACCGTGTCGCGGTGGTCCGCGGCCGCACGCTCATGCGCGACGGCTCGGTGCTCACGGGCGTCCGCGTCGAGATCCTCGACCACCCCGAGTTCGGGTTCACGGTCAGCCGCGCGGACGGGGGCTACGACCTGGCCGTGAACGGCGGCGGCCCGCTCACGCTGCGCTTCAGCAAGAACGGGTTCATCTCGGCACAGCGCCGCGTGGACACGCCGTGGCGGGATTTCGCGAGCGTTCCGGACGTGGCGTTGATCGGCTACGACCCCGAAGTCACGGCGGTGGACTTCTCCGCCCCGATCGAGGTGGCGCGCGGCTCGTCGGTGAGCGACACCGATGGAACGAGGCGGGCGACACTCCTCTTCGAGCAGGGGACGACCGCGCAGATGGTGATGCCCGACGGCTCACGCACGAATATGCCCAGCCTGCACGTGCGTGCGACCGAGTACACCGTGGGTCCGAACGGGAAGCTGGCCATGCCCGCCGCGCTGCCTCCCGCGAGCGCCTACACCTACTGCGTCGAGCTGTCAGCGGACGAGGCCGTGACGGCGGGCGCCGACCGGGTCGAGTTCTCGAAGCCCGTGCCGTTCTACGTCGAGAACTTCCTCGAGGCGCCGGTCGGCGCTGGCGTGCCCGTGGGGACGTACAACCGCCACACGGGGATGTGGGAACCGCTCCGAAACGGCCACGTGCTCCGCGTCCTCGATACCGCGGGTGGTGTGGCGAGCATCGACGTGAACGGGGATTCCGTCGCGGACGTTGGGGCCGCGCTCGACACGATCGGCATCGACCTGGCCGAGCGGCAGCAACTGGCTGCGCTCTACTCCCCCGGCCAGAGCCTGTGGCGCGTGGAGTTCCCGCACTTCAGCCCGGGCGACCTGAACTGGCCGTTCTCGTTCCCGTTCGACGCCAAGCGCCCGAACGGCGGCCACGCGACGCAACTGGAGCCGGGGGAGAACGACTGCACGACCTGCCCGGGCTCGTCGATCCAGGCCGAGAACTCCGTCCTCGGTGAAGAGGTCCCCGTCGTGGGAACCGGAGAGGCCCTGCACTATTCCAGCGAGCGCGTCCCGGGTCGTCGAATCGCCTTCACGATCCGCATCCCGCTCACGAAGAGCGTCGTGCCCGCGAGCGTGCGGCGCATCGAGGTGCAGGTCGACGTGGCCGGGCGTCACTTCGAGCAGAACTACAGCGTGAGCCCGAACCAGACCATCGAGTTCGAGTGGGACGGACGCGACGCCTACGGCCGGTCAGTCACGGGCGCGGTGATGGCGCACGTGAAGGCGGGCTGGGTCTACCCGAACGTCTACGTCGCTTCCCCGAGCGGTGGCCGCGGTTACGAGTTCGGCGGCCCAGGCCTCCTCAATTCGTTCTCGTTCGCCAAACGGCCGCTCGAGGGCGTGATCTTCCTCGACACGGACGTGCCCATCGGCACCGTGCAGAACACGTACGCATCGCTGGGCGGCTGGAGCCTCACCGATCACCACGCCTACGACATGAATGGCGAGGGCACGCTGCACCTGGGCGACGGCACGCGCGTGAATGGCGAGCGGCTCACTGCTGTGTTCCGGCAGACGCGCACCTACAACGGCGTATTCGGGCGGGACATGCTGCTGGCGCCCGATGGGTCGGTCTATTCGTGTGGTGGCTTCCCGCCATTCGAAAAGATCTTCAAGTATCCGCCGACCGGCGGCGAGATCAACATCGCCGGAAGCCCCGGGGACGGCCACATCGCCGTGGACGGGGAGCTGGCGACGCTCGCCGACATCGTGGGGCCCGGCGGCATGGCGCTGGGCGCGGACGGCACGCTCTACTTCACAGACACCGGCCAGTTCCGGGTGTTCCGGATCACGCCCGATGACAGGATCTACCGCTTCGCCGGCGCCGGCGGCAGCGACTCCACGGGCAACGACGGCCCGGCGCTGCAGGCGAAGTTCGGCGACATGGGCCACATCGCGGTGGGCCCGGACGGCAGCGTATACGTGGTGGACACGCGCTACGGCCAGATCCGGCGTATCGCGCCGGACGGGACGATCACGAAGTTCGCGGGCAACACCTCGGGGTTCAGCGGGGATGGGGGTCCCGCCCGCGCCGCGAGGCTGAACATCGGCACCGGCGAAATCGCCCTCGACCGCGACGGGAACCTGATCGTGGCCGATGCCGGCAACTCCCGCGTGCGCATGATCTCGACCGACGGCACGATCCGGACCGTTGCCGTCATCCCCGGCGTGCATGCCCTCGCCACCGCGACGGACGGCTCGATCTACGCCGCAGACGGAACGGTCATCTACCACATCCTCCCGGATGGCGAGGTCGTGCCAGTGGCTGGCGGGGGGAACCAGGGTCCCGTGAACGGCGGCCCAGGGCTGCAGGTCACATTTGGTGCGATCGTCGGGCTCGACGTGGCGCCGGACCAGCGCGTGTACCTGCTCGACTCACGCAGCACGGCCCAGTTCGTGACCGGCTTCATCGAGCCCGCGATGCCGGGATTCACGACCAGCGAGATCATCGTCGGTTCCCCGAACCAGGATGAACTCTACGTCTTCAACACCGCCGGCAAGCACCTGCGCACGCTCGATGCCATGACCGGCGGCGTATTGCGGCGGTTCGACTACGACGCGGCGGGACGCCTGCTTCGCATGGTCGACGCGGATAACCAGACTACAACGATCGAACGTGACGGTTCCGGCACGCCGACCGCGATCGTGGGGCATTTCGGTCAGCGCACCCTCTTGGCAGTGGGGCCCAGTGGATATCTGAGCTCGATCTCGGATCCGCTCAGCCATGCCGTGGCACTGGTCCACGACGGTGGCGGCCTGCTGACGCAGATGAGCGACCCGCGGGGGAACCTGCACACGTTCCAGTACGACGGGAGGGGCCGGCTGGCGCTGGACAGCGATCCGGCGGGCGGGCGCTCGACGCTCAGCCCGACGGGAACCGATTCGAGCCGGACGGTGTCCTTGGCAACAGCCGAGGGGGTCAGCACGAGCTACGGCACGACCCTTCTCCCCGATGGTTCGCACCGGCGGACGAAGTTCGGGCCGAACGGCCTCCGCACGATGATTACGGACAGCTCGAACGCAATGCTGTCAATGGCGTCGCCGGATGGAAGCCGGCTCACCGTGGTGCGCGCCTCGGACGGACGGTTCGGCCTCATGATGCCGGTACCCCAGTCCGTCACGGTGCGCATGCCCAGCGGCCTCACAGGCACCGTGAACACGGACCGCGCGGTTTCCGTGCTGGGCGGGGACCTGAAGAAGATCGACAACTGGATCGAACAGACGAGCATCAACGGCCGGCCGTCGTTCAGGACTACGTTCAGCGGACCGAGTCGGCGCTTCGTGTTCACGACCCCGCTCGGGCGCACGACCACGACCATTGTCGACACGGCCGGCCGACCGCTGTCCGTGACGATCCCTGGCATCACGGCAGTGACGAGTACCTACGACGCGCTCGGCCGGCTGAGCCAGCGCCTTCAGGGCCCGCGGCTCTGGCAGTACACGTACGACGCGAGCGGCCGACTATCGAGTATCACGGATCCGCTCCTTCAGCATGTCACCTACGAGTACGACACAGCCAACCGCCTCACGCGCCAAGTGCTTCCAGGCGACCGAGCGGTGCTCTACGAATATGACGCCACGGGCAATCTCACGAGCCTCACGCCGCCTGGCCGCCCGTCGCACACGTTCGAGCATACTGTCGTGGACCTCGACTCCGTGTACGTCCCGCCCCCGGTCCCTGGAGTTGTCGACGGAGCCACGCGCTACAGGTATGACCGTGATCGTCGACTCACAGGCGTCCTCCGCCCAGATGGGGTCTCGCTATCCCTTGCGTACGATGGGGCGGGCCGGGTGGCCTCGCTTGTTCAGCCGCGAGGCACGAGTCTGTTCACGTACTCGCCGACGACGGGGCAGCTGACGAGCGTCACGAGTCCCGACAGCGTGACGTGCAGTTACGCATACGACGGCATGCTCCCTCTCCACGAAACGTGGAGTGGTTCGGTTTCGGGCGATGTGGCCCAGGGGTTTGATGCGGATTTTCGCATCTCGAGCCAGTCCATCGATGGGGGGCCACCGGTAACGTTTGCGTATGACAACGACGGGTTCCTGTCGCGTGCCGGGGGCCTGACCATCACGCGGAACCCCGCCAATGGGTTCGTCTCGGGAACGACGCTATCGGGCATCACGACCAATCAGACCTACTCGACCTTTGGTGAGCTTGCGACGTCGACGGCAGCCGGACCGATGGGGCCGCTATTCGGCTGTGACTACGATCGCGACCCCGTTGGGCGCGTGACGCGCTGGACGTTGACGGTCGCCGGTGCATCTCAGGTCCGGGACTACGGCTACGACATGGCCGGACGGCTGCAGGCTGTTCGCGAGAACGGCGTGCTCGTGGCGCAATACGAGTACGACGCCAATGGGAATCGGATCCGTTTTGTCGGCACCCTTCCCGCGGACACCGCCACGGGGAGTTACGACGATCAGGACCGCCTCCGCCGTCTCGGGGACACGACCTTTGGATACACCGCAAACGGCGACCTGGCCCTCAGAGTGACTGGCGCGGATACCACTCAATACAGCTACGACCCGTTTGGCAACCTGATCACCGTGCGCCTGTCCAGCGGCGATCGAATCGATTACTTGGTCGACGGAGCGAATCGAAGGGTCGTCCGAAAACTGAACGGGAGCGTGACCACGGCCTGGTTGTACCAGAGCGGGAGCGACCCGGTAGCTGAACTGGACGGTACAGGGGCGGTGATCGCCCGCTACATATATGGCACACGCGCCCATGTTCCGGACTACGTGGTTAAGGGCGACAGCACCTATCGGCTCCTCTCGGACCACTTGGGCAGTATCCGCCAGGTCGTCAACGTGACCAGCGGATTCATCGCCGAAGAACGAGACTACGACGCCTGGGGCCGCGTGACGCTTGACACTGCGCCAGGCCTGATCACTCTCGGATACGCGGGCGGTCTCACGGATCCGCTCACGACACTCATTCGCTTCGGTGCCCGCGACTACGATCCCACGGTTGGCCGGTGGTGCTCGCGGGATGCGGACCGGCTCGACCCGGTCGTGCTACAGACGTACGAGTACGCGGCGTCCGACCCTCTCAACTTCATCGATCCAGAGGGCGACCGCGCGCTTCCGATTCCTGGCCCGCCGCAGGTGAGCCCGCCCGATCCGCTGCCGCTGCCGACGCCGCCACTGCCACCCCCCCAGCCCGCCCCACCTGTCGCGCCGGTCATCACGTCGTTCGCGCTGGGCTATGCCATCGGCTCGGTGATCAACTATTTCTACGAAGATGAAATCCAAGATTGGCTCGAGTCTCGACTTCAGTCCGACTTGTCGGCTTGGGACGAGTACTATAAGGCATACAGCGCGGCTCCCGACGAAGTGCGGGAGATTCTGTGTGGTAAGAAGGGCAAGAAGGAGTACAGCGACAAGGGCGGGCATCGGACGGGGAAGAGCAAGACCAAGTGGGAGCGACACTCGACTGGCGCGGGACGCGGAAAGCGGGACAAGGGTGGCGAGAAGAAGGATCCGAAGATGCCGTATCGACGGAAGTAGGTTCGAGTGAAGAAAGACCGTGACGACTTGATGCGGCGAATCGACACGGCCCTGCATGCTGGGCGCGCCTCGCGGGCAGTTGTGCTCGCCCGGCGCGGACTCCGACTCAATCCGCATGATCACTGGATGATGGCCCGACTCGGGGATGCCAACGCGCTGCAGTCGAAGTACTCCAAGGCGATTGCCATTTACACGAAGGGGCTGAAGTTGATGCCGGCCTGTCCCGCCCTGCTCTGGGGCCGTGCGCGCGCACTACTGGACCTGTCGCGGCTACGCGACGCTCGCTCGGCCTTCCTGGCCATTCGCCGCCTTGGACTGTCGAGGATCCTGAAGGGCCCCTGCAGCGATGGGCGAGTTTGGACTCGGGCGTTGTTGAGCGACACCGCGCTGCGTCTGGCAGAGATCGAACATCGATCGGGCCATCGTGCCGCGGCCGCCCGTTGGCGCCGGCGTTTCATGGCGGAACGGAAGCTCGGGGCGAAGAGCGTCTATTCGAGAACCGAGATTTCCAGGCTGCTGGAGAAGCTGCGCTGAGCTTCATGGCATGCACGTTCTTCTCCGTGTCGGTGTCAACGTCGTGAACCATCGGACCATCTCCGAGGTCGAGATTGGCACGCCTGAAACTTTGATCCGGACGCTGCTGGAGTCGCCGTGCATTGCTTGGAAATCGCACTGGTTGGCTCTCGTGACCGAGATCGCCGCAGGAGAGACGGGGTGTGGTCCGCTGCGAGCGTCGCGATAGCGAACTGTCGAAGATCGTGCCGACCGACGACCATGCCGCGCCATTCCGCCGCGCTGCGTTCCCGATCACGGTGGCGCCGGCGAATTGGATCTTGCCCACGGCCACGAGGTCGGATCCGATCGCCGCCAACGCATAGACATCGGCGAGGCAACCGTGCCGGACCCTCCGAGGATCTGAAGCCCGGAACCAGCACCCTGCATACGTGAACGGCGGGCATCGGAGTTCGACCGATGCCCGCCGCCACCCTGTGGACATGGACCGCGGCGTCCCGCCGCCCGGCTTCGCTCCGTTCAGTTGACCGACGTGACCCGCACCTGGCGCGCCTGGTTGCCGATCTGGATGCGCACGAAGCCCTTCCTCACGTGTGCGCCGGAATCGTCGCGACCCTCCCACGTCACGCTGTGGCGCCCCACCGACTCGACGCCTTCGGCGAGCACCCTCATCTGCCGGCCCGCGATGTCGTAGACGCCGATTTCGACACGCGCGTCATCACCCGTGACCGCGTACACCATCGACGTGCTGCTCGTGAACGGGTTGGGTGCGAACCGCGCGATCGCCTCGGCGCTCTCCGGCGCGCTGCTCCCGTCGGGCGAGGCGCCGCCGGACGTCGGCGCGGGACCCGCGACCGGGCTGCCGCCGGTGCTCGGCTGCGGCGCGGGCGCCGACATCCCCTGGCCGCCCTTGGCGCGCGCGAGGATCGGCACTTCGGCCGTCGGGTCGGGATCGGGGTTCAGTCCGTCGCCTGAGCCTCCGACCGTGCCCCCGGGCGGGGTCGGCACGTTGCCGATGCCTGGGCCGGCCCGGGCGCCCACGGCCCGGCGCGTTCACCGCTGTGCGTCACGTGGCCGTACCCGGCTAAACCGGCGTTCCAACACGAGCAAGGACTCGACTTCATATGCAAATTCAAAATATCGTTATGTGTCAATTGCAGTATCGTTGATGTCCCTGTTCGCCACCGACTCCGGTGGAACCGCCTCCGCATGCCGACTCCCGGCGCGCCGGAGGCCCGAGACTCTTTCCTCTCGGAACCCCCGTGCCACGTCCATCCCTGGCGCCCGCGAATCTGGTTCGCGGGGCGTTCAGCCTCCTGCTCCTCGCCGCTCCCGCAGCGGTGTCCGCCCAGGTCTACTACGTGGACCAGGGGAGTCCCGCGTGCTCCAGTTCGGGTCCCGGGACCGAGTTGCAGCCCTACTGCACGATCTCGGCCGCGCTGGCCGCGCACAGCGGCCCGGGCACCACGATCTACGTGAAGCCGGGGACCTATCCCGAGCAGGTGACGGTGCCCGCGTCTGGAGCGGCCGGGAATCCGCTCGTGATCCAGGCGCTCGGAGCAGGCGTCGTCGTGGACGGCGCGGACAGCTACTCGTCGCCCGCGCAGTGGGTGGCGGATTCGGGTGCCGTCTACCGTGCTGCAGCCGTGATCTGGAGTCCGGTCCAGGTGTTCATGGACGGCTCGCGGCTCGCGCCCTCTTCACTGTCACCCGCCTCCCTGCCGAGCGGCTCGTTCACGTGGGTCCCGGGCCAGGGGCTCTACGTGAACGCCGGCGGCAGCAACCCCGGCGCGCACGTGCTGCTCGTGGGGCATCGCACCTATGGCTTCAGTGTGAACGCCAGGTCGTGGGTCACCATCGACGGGTTCGACGTCAGCCACGCCGAGGACCGTGGCTTCAATCTCGGCACCGGCTGCACGAACCTCGTCATCTCGAACAATCGGGTGACGTTCTCGAACGGCTACGGGATCCGATGCAACGGCAGCACGGGGATTCTGATCGAGAACAACCGGGTCTCGGACTCCAATTTCCACGGCATCGGCCTGCTCGCCGCCTCGACTGGCTGCATCCTCCGTGGGAACGAGTCGTTCCGTAACGTCGACCCCGCCGTCTCGAGAGCCAACGGGATCTACGTGAACGCGTCGACGAACAACACCCTGGCGCGCAATCGCATTCACGACAACCAGGATGCGGGCGTGTTCTTCACGAGCGGGGCGAACGACTGCATCTCGTACAACAACGTGTCGTGGAACAACGGCGACCACGGGTTCGACCACCTCTCGGCCACGGGGACGATCCATGCCAACGATGTCGCGTTCGGCAACCGCAACGACGGCTTCTCGATCGAAGGCAACGCGTCCGGCACCCAGCTTCACAACTGCATCGCCATCGACAACGGACTGACGACGGGTCGCTACGATCTCTGGGTCGATGGGACGTCGGCGTCTGGGTTCGTCTCGGACTACAACATCTTCTGGAACTCCACCGCTGCGGCGCCGATCCGCTACATCGCCACGAGCCACACCACGCTCGCCACCTACCAGAGCGCCAGTCTGCAGGACGCACACTCCCTGCAGGCGAACCCGAACTTCGTGAACGCCGCCGGGGGTGACTTCTCCCTGCTCGCGGGTTCGCCTGCCATCGACGCGGCCGACTCGGGCGCGCCGGGCTGGCCGTCCACGGATGCCTCGGGACACGCGCGGGTGGATGTGCCCGCGGTCGCCAATACCGGCGCGGGACCGGTCAAGTACTCGGATCGGGGCGCGATGGAGTTCGTCGCGGACCAGACTCCGGTCGTGACCGCGCCCGCCACCGCCACCGTGGCCGAGAACGGCCTCCTCACCGTCAACGTCACCGCCGCCGATCCCGATGGCAACGCCATCACCTCGCTCACCGCGACCGGCGTCCCTCCCGGTGCCACGTTCACCCCCGGCCCCGGCAACACGAGCGGCACGCTCAACTGGACACCTGGCTTCACGCAGGCGGGGAGCTACAGCGTCACGTTCACCGCCAGCAACGCGCTCTCCGGCTCCGGCACCACCGCCATCACCGTCACCAACACGGACCGTGCCCCGGTGATCACCGCGG
>Ga0073909_10000479_pt1 | contig 13064 bp, 19 predicted proteins | sample Coa_R1_6_FD_66439 | JGI IMG/M metagenome (GOLD analysis project Ga0073909, IMG submission 66439) | Surface soil microbial communities from Centralia Pennsylvania, which are recovering from an underground coalmine fire. - Coalmine... | ecosystem: Environmental > Terrestrial > Soil > Unclassified... | reverse complement strand
TCAAAACTTAAGTCCTTGGTTTCATACCAGTAACTTTGATTTGGATCAGGTTGTTCTGGAAGGCGAAGCTGTTTTGCGATTTCGATTAGGGCGGTAGCGATTTGCTCCCTGGATATTGGTTTGTTTATGTCACCGCTACGGAACTTATAAACGAAAGTTTGTTTCATAGTGGGAGGTGGGTGAGTAGCCAGTACGTCATGATGCCGATGAGGAATCCACAGATGAATTCTTGGTTTTGCTTCACATGAATGTTACTCCGGCGCGTTCGAGGGCGCGTTCGACGGCTTGCTGGGGTGTGGCGCCTGAGGCTGTGTGACTGTTGGGGCCGTTCATTAGGATGCGCTTGACGATGGTGGCTTCGTAATAGTGGCCGACGACTAATCCGTCATGTGTGGATTCATGCCGATCAACTTTGACTAACTCAAACGGATCATTACGTCCCTCCCGAAGAAGGCGATAAGCGTAACGACTACTTACATTTTGTGGTATTGTTGTCATGGATTTGGTTTTGGAAGGCGTGAGGCAAACTCGATGTCGCTGCGTTGGCTGTCTGATAGGATAGCTTTTTCTAACTCAGACATGACGTGGAGGGTTTCGTTGGCTTCGAGGACTAGTGGCATCCGGCAGTAAGCACAGAATATGATGTCGCCTGGAGCCGGTGGATTGTCGTTGTAGCCGATTGCTACGTGAATATCTAGAGCTTTGTTGCAGTTTGGACATATCATAGTTTTGTAGGGTATGGAATTTTAAATTTGATGCGCCAGTAAATTTCGTTTACCCAATTGTAGATTTGCCATTTGGTGAGCGGTACCATAAGTTCGTGGTAGTGGTATAGTCCATCGAATGTTTGTTCTACTTTCACAGCTTGTATGGAAGCTCGCCCCAACTGGGGCCGTAGGCGCCGTCGAATGGGATGAGGACTTCTTGGTTTGCGATGGTGAGGGTGTTGTTGAAGTAGGAGCGTATTTTGGCACGAGCCCACTCTGTGTGGTCAATTGGGAACTGGCCACACAGAGCGTCGTGAACTTGGTGCAGCGGCTCGATGATTAGACTGCCGTCGCTGCGGCGGTTTTTGGGGTCGTTCCATAGGTTAAGCATCGCCATATTCGTGGCCCACGTAGTGTTTGATTGGGGTTCGTGGGCGAGAAATTCCTTTACAGTATCGTGCATATTCGCCCCGAAACGCCGGCCAAAGAATAGGCGAGTCTGGCCGGAGGCGGAGGAGAGTTGGCCATCGGCTACTAGTTTGGATTCGGCCCATTTGTGCCAGACTAGGATTCCGGGGTAGCGTGTGAAGAACAGCTGTTGTAGTTGGCGAGCTACTGATTGTTCCATATAGATGGGTGTGCCGGACTCTTTGAAACTGTCCTTGAGGATATTGAGGCACATGGTGGGCACACCCATTAAGTACGAGGAGCCATGCTGCACACGTTTGCAGCCAAGGTAGAGCCACTTGCCGGCGCGCTCGAGAACGAGGGGGAATATGTTGTCGTGTATCCATTTGAGTTCGTCGCGATCGAAGTTGTTTATGTCACGGCCAAACCAATACATGAGTGCGACGAGCTTGGCGGGTTTCAGGCCGGCGATATAATCGTCCCACATATTGGAGTCGCCGAAACGACGGCAGTGGGCCGCCACTGTCCAGCCGTCGGCGCCTTCAAGGTCACACTGAAAGAAATGGTAATCCGGGTCGGCAATGTAACTGTACCGGAGTGATTTCTGTATGGTTTGTAGGTTTGCACCTGAACCAGTTGGCGAGGTGAAACATTTGACTCGCCCAGTTTCTGCTTCAAGAGAGTATCCACAGCGAACACGGCCATCTGGGTCAGGAGTGATCTGTAGTGTCTCACGAAGGCCTTCAAGATGACGGTGTGTGAGGATGCCTGTGAGGAAGGCGTCGGTCGGGCGCGCTTTTTTGAGGTTGAGGATCGCCTCGATGTCCGACGTACGCGTTGTGGTTTTTCGTCCTGCTTCTTTTCGGTATTGTGGTGGGTAGTTGAGTTCGTCATAGAGGGTTTTGATGAGACGGGGAGACGAGAGACTGCCCAGTTTGCCGCGCAGTGGGTGGCCGGCTTCTTCTTCTAACGCCCTACCAACTCCGACTAGTTCGTGACGGACTTGAGCTAGTTCGCCTTCGATCGCGCTTCTATCGTAGCGGATTCCGCGCAGTTCCATGTAGAGGAAAGGGTTCTGCAGCTCGATCATCTTGTGGTAATGGGCGAGCCGCGCACCGGACAGAGCGCCGTCTTGGGCGTTGCAGATCTCGAGGGTTACGGCACTATCCATTGCACAGCCGACGTAGAGGGGCTCGCCACCCTCGTACATTTGGGCATTTTTCCAGTGGGGTTGGCGCGTCCACACGGACGCTTGCGTTGAGAGGGCACGAGGCAGTTCTGCGTAGACTGCCCAACCCTTGATCAACGTGTCCTCCGCTACGTTACGGATTGGGATGCCGTAACCGTAGCTTAGAATGAAGTTATCGTAGAGCTGGTTCTGGAGAACTTTGGGCACGTCTCGGCGGGCCATAAGTCTGGCGAATGATTGGAGGACATTAGCGTACTCAAAATCTGAAAAGCGGGACCAGACAATACATACTGATCTAGTGGGGGAGCGTGCCACGGATACGCAAGGCCAGCCACCTTTGAGTGTGCCCTCGATATCCACGCTGCACCGAACTCCCGCTGGCCAGTCATCGAGGTAGTGACAGATAGTATCGGCTTCGAGGTTAGTGTCCAGCGAACGAGTTGGGAGTATGAATGAGGGATCGTAACCTTCACTGAGGGCGCGTTGGAGGTCGAATTTTAACAGCGGATAACCAGAAAACTCACGCAATACGTATGCCGGATGTAGGGCGGCTATGCATTTGCGTTGTTTGAAGGGGCCGTGGTCGCTGACAAAAAGTGAGCCGCGCCAATCCGTGATCTTGCCGGAAACACCAGCCGCGCGCAACGGGGTATTTCCTAAAAGGACGCAGATGTTGGGATTGTACGCAGCTATGTCCTCAGCAAGGTGGAGGAGACCGTCCTGGATCTCGTTACCTTCCCAAGGAAATTGGTCTATATCGTTGTGTGGTGGACGAACTTGACAGACGTTGCCGAGTAGGCAGGCTTCTCTGGTGATACCTACGTCGCGCATGAGGTTTGTGAGGAAGTTGCCGGATGTACCAACAAACGGCCTTCTATAGTTCTCTTCTTCTTCTCCTGGTGCCTCACCGACGACGGCGATACGGTAGGGGACCCCGTCAATGATGACTGGCTTTTCGTTCGGCACCGTCCTGCGGTGCATTACTATTTGGGGAATCATTCTTGTGCTTCTTGCGATAGTTGGTGATAACGTCCTCGACCATGTACTGGTGGATCATGGGGAGTTCTTTGATGTCATCGTAGTGTATTGGGTTGAAGCCGACGCGGTCCATCCAGCGGATGGCGTAATCGAACTCGAATGTTTCGTCTAGGAAAATGTCGTAGGTGTCTGCGAAGCGTTCATCGTAAATACGAATGCGCCGATCACGTGTGAATAGTGTGTTGTATGGGTATGGACTGCTCATTTATGAAAACTTGGTTCCTGCACCAAGTAGACGTTTGTATTCTTTTTGGAGGTTAGACAGCAGTGAGTGGTAGTGTTCGGGGTTTATCTCGGCACCTACAGGAATCAAGCCGGTGCGAATGGCGGCAATGCACGCAGAGCCGCACCCGGCAAATGGGTCGCATACGATTTGTCCGCGGATTGTGACGGCGTTGTAAATCCAGCGCCACAACTCGTAGGGCTTCGCAAAGGGGTGGCCGAGGTCTTTGGTGATACCCAGCGATCCGCATTCGAAGACGGATGTTGACTGGGCGGAGGTTAAGGTAGCTTTTGGCTTTCGACAGACCATTGCGTATTCGATGTTCTTCGTGAAATTGTGCGCTGGGGCGGCGTTGCTGTAGGCGTCAGTCTTTTTCCAAACCAGCGGCCACCGCTGGACGCGGAAGCCGACACTGAGTGCCATCGCATGGAGTTTCTCGTGGTGGCTGACGTCATAGAAGAAGACGCAGAAACCCTGGTCGCGGATGGCGTGATAGGCGGCCTTAAGGAAACGCTGGAGATCGTCCAATGACTGCTCGACGGAAAGCTGGTTCACGCCATCAATTATGTTCACTAGGCCGGTGTTGGAACCCAACACTTCGGGTTCTAGGGCGTAATCGGGGTCTGTTATAACGTGATCTATGGATTTGGGCGGCAGTTGTTTGAGGAACTCGATGCCGTCACCATTGGAGAAGGACGTGGTGAGCTTTACGGTGTGTTCAATGGCAGGCTCGTCCTTGTCAATTTCCTCGGCCGATCGTGGTCGAGGAATGATTGGCTTGGACATGGACTTTTTCGCGGCGATACGCTCGATCTCCTTTGCGTTAGCTTTGAGTAGCTCGACATACGCGCCACGTAAACTTGTCACGTGTGTGTATCGCTTGGGGTTCTCAAGGAGATCGTCGTGGACGGCCAGTGCAGCCTTCAAGTCATGGTATCCACAACCCAATACAATGCCAAAGTCTTTCTTGAGTATCTCCTCGCCGCGTTGGTTTGCCTCAGTGCTGGCAAGTTTGTAGGCCTTTACTATGAGGACCATCTCGTCCTTCCAATCGAGACCTTCACGGCTAAGGTTTTCTGCTATTTCACTGAGTATATTGTGGAGTGTGGAGGACGTTACCGCTTCTTTGAGAATGTAACCGGGGCGCTCGGGGTCGCTGGTCGCGGCGTGATAGAGCATTGGGACGCCTAGCATCTTCAAGGCGTAGTAACGCCGGCCGCCAGCGACTAGGTTGAGGTCCGCGTCTAGGACGATGGGCTGGATCAGACCGTTGTCGCGGATGTTATCGGCAAGATCTTCTATACCGGTATAGATTTTCCGGCCACGATCTCCTAGTTTTATGTCGCTAAATGGAATGGCCTCGTTCACGTAGGATTTCCGCAACAGTGCGGTTTGAGATGATTAGGACATCGAGTTCTTTGGTGTCGTAATGGCGCGCGAGGTGGCTTATGTTGCCCTCGATGACCTGAAGTGCTGCGTCCTTGTCATCGACGCCGGAGGTTACGACTGCGGGGCCAAGCAGTGGCACGTTTTTGTGATAGACGATTACGATGTAGGAGGTGTTCGTTGGTATTGCTGGGAAGTTAGGGATAGGGTATTTGTTCATAAAGAGTGGCAGACTATGACGCGGCCTGCCAGCGCGTTGAGTGTTAGAGGTCGCCGGGGAACGTTAGCGAGCCGATGTCATTGCCAACGTAGTCTGTCTTTTTGGACTTTTGGATGACGATCTTTGCTAGGGATTCCTTGCCGATGAGGTCCGCGGCGACGTGAGCGTCCAGATCGGGCCGCTCGGGCTTACCGCGTTTGTTTCCGCGATCACCGGTGCCGAGGAAGCCGTCGATGAACTTGGCCATCTTCTGTAGCATCCACTCTTGCGATGTATCGAAGTTGATGAAGAGTGGGAAGCCGGGATTCGCGTGGTTTCCCTCGACGGTGGGCGCGGGTTCGGTGAGAACGATCTCCCACTTGACAAGGACTACACCGTCACGGTCTTGTTGCGAGATGTTCTTTACACGAACGCGGGCAGTGGTGCCATCAACGATTAGCGGTAACGCTGTGGTGACTTCTTTGAGGTTTATGGTTATGTTTAATGGGCTAGTTTCCATGTGTACTTTCTTATGTATTGTGTCTGTTTCTTGTTTTCTCCAGACGGGCGAAGCCCGCTAGAAAAGTGGTAGGGTGCCTTGGTCACCTTCGGCGCCTCCGATGTCTACAGTGGGACGCGCCCACGGTTCAACGGAGATAACCTCGAAGTTGTCTCCGGCGAGGCTATCGAGTAGGTCATCGGCCATTCCGTCAATTTCTGATGGGTCGGCAACGTCAATTTTTACGAGGAAGGTTGCGGTCATTTGTAAAGTTCCTTTGCTGCTTTTTCGTATGCTTCAGCGGCTATCTCTTTAGTTGGAAAGCTTCCCAGGTATACATTCTTTCCGCCTATTGTTATGCTGGCAAATATAGTTTTGCCTACTGAGTAGACGCCGACGGGATTGCTGTTGTTTCTATTAGGTTTGTGTATGTGATTATGGTTAGCTGGTGTAGTGTGTTCTAAATTACTCTTTTGATTATTCCACGTGTCACCATCTTTGTGATGCGTTCGTTTCCCTGATGGAGGCTTTCCTATAACTAGGTGGTGTGCATAGATAAATTTACCATCTATCTTAGCTTTAGCGTAGCCTGCGTCGTGATAATACCACCTAAGTTTAGACAGTCGTTCGAAGTCTTCGTCATCCACCATAAATACCCTGGTGGTATTAACTATGGGAATCGTCTTCATTACTTTAACTTGCTTGCAATCGTCCCCCAATCAAACTTGAATATTGGTGGTAAATCCAGCGAGTTCTTGAGCTGGTATCGAAAATCCGGCATGGTGCGGACTTGGAAAGTGTACTTGGGCGGGTTGGTGCCTGCGACGGCGACCTCGCAGCGCCACACATCGGTGAACATGCTGCCAATAATGTGCTGAAACTGGCCTGAGATCGCGATGAAATATTTTAAGCTTTGGTCGACTTCATCTTTCTCTACACGTTCGTGGGCGATGACGACGATGTGCTTGCGGACGGTGATTAGTTGGCTGATGAAGTGTTTCCACTGCATAAGGTAATGACCCCACAGTTGAAGGGTCATGTCGGACTTGCCATTTTGGCGCAGGACTTCGCCTTGGATATAGTCGCTGAGGCGTGTAGTGCTATCGACGACGATAGTTTGCACGGACGTTTCATGAAGCGCGTTGTTTAGAAGGGTACTCATGCGCTGGTAACGATCTTTCATCTCGATGACTACGCCTTTGTCGTCGATGTCCACGGTGTCGTAGCCAACCGGTTTGATGCCGCCGTTCTTTTCGATGTGGCGTAGTGGGCCGCCGAGGTTTACGTCTAGGTCGAGAATGTATGCACCAGGCATATGGCACGCGAGGGTAGTTTTGCCACTGCCGGGCGGGCCTTGAAGTAATAGGCGTAGATGGTTGTCTTTCTTGTAGTCTGTTATTGGTTTCATATGTGTATTTATTCGTCTAAAGTTGGTGCCCAGGTTACGTTGGTGAACGCGTCGGACGTGATCATCCGGCGGCGAACCTCGCGTGACTCGAGGGTGCAGACATCGTAGTATTGGCAGCGTCCGAATTTGTTGAAGCAGTTATACGTGAACATTGGGTAACTGTTGCGGACTATACAATGCACCAAGTCCTCAATGATTGTCATACAATTACGTTCCCACTCGGTGATGCGGTCTTGGCTATAGGTGTAATGAACGCGGAAGAAATCTAGTGCTGGAGTGCCGCCTCGAGGACCAGGTTTATCGATGGGTCCGGTGCCGACAGGTTTCTTGTAGAAGATTGCGTTGACGCAGAAACTGTCGATGTTGAGTTCGGGGTATAATTGCTGGGCGGCCCAGGTGTAGCCGATCGCTTGGTGACTTAGAAAGAATGGTTGGCTGAAGCGGTCGCCGCCGATGCTGGTAGTTTTGTGGTCAATGACTCGGTTGTGACCCATGGTGTGGGCGACGAGGTCGATGCGACCGGACCATGCGACGTGGATGATCTTGACAAATTGCGGCTCGGGCCAGTCTGGGAGGGAGATGTCGTGGTTAATTTCGAGTGTGCCTAGTGGGATTTCGAAGGGGCGTTCGATGACTGGCGCGCCCTCGTGCGAGAGGATGTCCCACTCGTAATCGGGGAAGGTCGCGCGAATACGGTAGTGTTTTAGTATCTGCAACGCGGCGGGCAGCGTGCGGTACTCGTCGGGTGGTGTGGGGTTCTCGGCGAAGTAGCGGGCGACGATGTCGTCTTGTGTGGACTTGTCGGCGCCACGCAACAACGCCTCGATACCTTTGTGGATTGCGCCGCCGAAGGTGAGAGCTGCGTTTCGCGCAAAGGCTTCGCGACGCAGAACGCAGTTGTAGAAGTATGCGGTGGGGCAGCGGGTGCCAACTTCGAGTGTGGAGTTATCGACTACCATTAGGTAGTGACCGGGCGCTGAAAGCGCCGTGAGAAGCGGTCGTAGTTGGCCCGAGGGTCGCTTCTCAAACTGTATGATCTTCGGCAAAACTATGGTTGTGATCATATTCGTTTGATTATTATTTGTGCGTTGAAGGGGTCTATTTTTATGTGTTGTTCGCTAGCGTGTCTTGCATATGTTTGCATTGCTGCGTGGGTGGCGTCGGCGGGTGTGGCGTTTGGCGGCAACACAATTCGACCGCCGAGGGTGTAGCCCGTGGTGCTGGTGATAACGAACTCATAGGTTATCCAGCAGTGCACGGCGCTTGGCGGCGATACTGACTTTGCTTTTCGGGTTTTCCTTGTCGCCATCGGACTTAAGACGGGCCGATAGGGTCGGAGGGGAGGTTGCTAGCGTGCGGAGCTTCTTGACTAGCTCCATCAGCTGGTCGTGATTCATCTCCGCTACGAGGGGGTTGTGCTTTATGGACAGCAGGTGAAGCAGGGGCGCGTCTGGATCGAGTGGGTCGGTTGTCATCGCGGAAGTTTATTTTTGACATTATGTCGTTGATCTTTTGGTAGTTCTCGGGGTCCCACTCACCGCGGATGCCTTGTCGCTGACACTCGGCGTAGAGGGCTTGGTAAAAGCGGAGAGACAGTTGTTGTTTAATCCCTCTGTCACCTGCGAATACTTTCCTGAAAAAGTAAACATATATCTCGTGTGGAAGCTCGACCCAGAGTTTAGTATGAGTGACATCAAGGGAGGACATTGGAATTGAGGAAGTTTTCTACTGCTTCGGAGGCTGCTTCTGGTGTGGAATAAGTACCAAGACCACGGTGCTTCCCTTGATAGGTAACTTCTGCTTGCCATTTACCTGGATCACGCCCTATTGTCACACCGCGGTAGCCAGAGGTATTATTCTTGTTTAGCTTGTTCCTTTTCATGCCATTGTAACTATCATCTACAATTTGTAGGTTAGTTTTCTGATCGTCTAGGGTATCACCATTGATGTGATGGACTACTTTACCTGGCGTAGGTTTCATTATTTCCCTATGCATGTATATAAGATAGCGCGGATAGTCGTTATTTCTAACGACGTAATCACCGCTGCGCTTCTTGCTAATACACCATTTGTATTTTACCAGCTCGTCGTAGTCTTCGTCATCCACCTTGGCATATTTACCCTGTGTGAGAGGAATTTGTTTCATGGGATGCAGTTGCGGTTGAGGGCGATGGCCACCCCCAACCACAATGTGCTGAATTTAACTCAACATCTCTGCTTCTATCCACTTGCCTAGAAGGCGTGCCAACGATAGACGCTCAGGACGACCGTCTTCGTCGCGTTGCAGGTCGAAGTCAGGCACCGCAGCGAGCAGCTTTGCGACCTTAGCTTCGACGTAGTCCTGATCCTTTGAGAGGATGTCATCAACTTTGGCCAGGTCACCCTTGGTTGCCGCGGTCTGACGAATACTTGGTGCCGGGTCGACAGTAATTCTATCCGCGACTTGCTGTGCCCAGCCTTGTAGTTGGGCCTCTTTGTTGCTGTCACCGTTGCCCCATGTGCCCTTGACTCGCGCGTTGTAGACGCGGAACTTCTCGGGTTGCGGGTTGACGTTATCGGGATTCTTGGCGCGACCTTTAAGCTTTGCGGTGGCGTCTTCGTCGACGCCGCGCTTGACGCCGGTTTCTTTCTCGAGGAACGCGGCGAATTCCTCTTGCCACTCGGGTAGGGTGCCCCGGTAGATCGTGTTCGAGACGGCGTCCTCGAGGCACTGACCGATGCCAGCGCGCTTATCGTATTCCTCGACGGTATCGGGACCGGGGAATGTGAGTTTGTATCCGCAGGAGTTAGTACTATATGGTTTCATCAATTAGTTTCTATGTTTTTGGGTTGGTTTGGAGAGATCAACTCTCCGCATAAAGGAGCCTAGGCGAATATGGGAAGCAATGCAAGCGGAAAATTTATCAATCTTTACTGACATATGGTTTGGGTTACTCTGCCCCTACTAAGGGAGTAAGGTTGATTCGTTTCAATTTTGATGCACGACACAAGTGTTCAATGAACCAGACAACGAACAGAAACTGGCGCCGGAGTTCTCCTCACGGTTCTATTCTTGTGGCGTGCAAAGGATTTTAATTGCTGTTGTCGTCTTTGAACAAAATACTGGATGCGGTTTGGAGGTAGGTGTAGGTGACTAAGAGCCGCATACGATCATCGGAGATCCGGTAGAAGTTATCGGATTGTGAGGCGAGGAAAAGCATGACTTGCATTTGGATCGCGTGTTCAGGATCGTGTTCTTTTTCGTCTATGGTGGAGGCGCAGCGGAGACCGATGAGCCAAAAGATTGCGGAACTGTCGATTTGTGGGTGGTCATTTTGAAGGTCGGCGAGCATTGTAGCGACGTTTTCGAGCATTGGGAATTCGTTGTCGCGGAGCTTTTTGAGGACTTGCTTGTATAGATGGGTGGTTTTGATGTCGTCGACGATGTTTGAAACGCGCTCGAGCATGTGGGAGATTGAATCGTCGTCCATGCGGTCCGCCACGAGACGGAGCATCTTGTAGACTGTAAGTTCTTTGATTGCAGACATGTTATTTGTTGGTGTCGAGTGTGAAGTAGACGAGTTCAAGTTTGGCGCGGGTGCAGGCGACGTAGCGGAGGTTGGCCTCTTGACGTAGTTGATGAGGTTGTTTAGCCCATTTGCTTGGCAGGAGCCACTGGTTGAGGAAGTACACAGTGGGCCACTCGAGCCCCTTACTCTTGTGTATTGTGGAGAGCGTGAGGATACTGGCGGCTTTGTCAGTGAACATCGAATTGATCTTTAGGACTAGGGCGTCGATAGACGCTGCGCCCTGCATGAATATGCGGACGCACTCGATCTTGTCTGTGAGTGAGGCAAGCTTCGCTTCGTCATCCTGGAGCTTGAGCGTCTGCGTATCCAAGTATGAGGACAACTTGGCGCTCAGGTGCGACATGTCCTTGGGCTTGAGTTTTTTGATGAGAGAGACTAGGCCGGCGCCAATGTCGCGCCCAAGAACTTGACAGGGTATATGCTGGGCGAGGAGACTGAACGCGAGCTTAATGAGCGGTGCAGAATTTCTACAAAGGATTACGCCGTCTCGGTTGAAGTCAGCGGGGCGCCAATCTCGTAGCTCGCGAACAGCGCCTAGTGGCGCGTCCGGGTGAGGTTCTATGGTCGTGTACTTATTACGGCATTCGCGGACGATGAGTTGGGCGCAGCGGTAGCTGACAGAGAGTGGTAGCTCTGCACAGCCAAATTGCACGCGCAGTTTGGTCATGCTGTCGTGGTCGGCGCCGCGGAACGCGTAGATTGCTTGGCAGCTGTCGCCGACTGCGACGATTGTGCCGCCTGGTTTGAGCATACGCTCGAGTAGAGCGTGCTGGAGGGGACTTAGGTCTTGGACCTCATCGACGAAGATCCAGCTGGCGAGATCGCGGAAGGGCACGTTGCGCAGCATGACGTGCCGTAACATGTCGTCGAAGTCGATGACTGTTTCCATGGTATCGGAGACCGACAGCACTTCTTTCGCGTACTCGAGCCCGACTTCGGCGTCCTCCTCACAAAGGATGTCGTGGCGCTTCATCAGGTCTGCGAGGTTGGGCGCGTTTAGTTCGGCTTTGGCGAGCCCGACCATGCGGCGAACGAAAGGCTGGTAGAGGAAGTATTCTTGCTTGTTCGGCGCGATGTCCTTGAAGACGTTGTTGGTTTTGTTGCTGTCTAGCTCGATCGGGTCGGCGTTGGAGGTGCGAAGCGCCTTGTAACACCACGCGTGAAATGTTGCACAGTCGACATATTGTGGTAATCTGGTTTTCAGCTCTTCCACAATCTTTTTATTAAACGCGAGAAATAATATGCGCTCACTGGGATGGATGAATTTGCACGCTTCAACGATCGTGGTAGTCTTACCCGAACCTGCGGTAGCTTCTATGATAAGATTCCCACGTCTATTAATGATATGTTCAAATACTGCCTTTTGCTGAGGTGACGGGTTATTCATATTTGTTTGAGTTTCTTACGTCTGCTACGTTTGCCCATTTCGCTGACTCGGTGGTCGTTGTGTTCCCAACGTTCTTGTTCGTCGCGGCTACGATTGCAGGCTTTGGCGCGAGTGCAGAGTTCGGTGCAAGTAACGGAGCCCATGAGTAGGGCGATGTCCTCGATGAGGGCGCCGCAGACGACGCAGCGCCCGAGTTTGAGGAGGTTAACTTTTTTCAACATCGGATTCGGGCTCGGGTTTGGGTTGCAACTGGATTAGGTACGGTTTGCCGGCGATGACGGTTTCGATAACGGGGATGTAGTCTCCAGCGGCGTTGGCCAATAGTGTGAGTTTGTAGCCGCGCTGTTCGAGGGCGCTGATGAATAGACCTGTGACTAGTGCATGATGGTGTGAGGCGAATGTGGACATAAGATTAGCGCACGGGTTAGAGTAAGTCGATGATGAATTGACGTTTGGATTTTGCACGTTTTGGTGCAGTCTCTTTTGACGGCGTCGGCTTGGACGCGCTGACTGTTCGGGGCTTGCCAGTAAAATACTGGATATGGCCTAGGTAATAGCAGTTGTCGTTGCCGGTGGCGATGAAGGCGCCAAGATTACCATCGGTGGCGATCAAACGGAGTTCACCAGTGGAAGTCTCGGGCGAGTCGCCCGGTAGAATTATGGTGCCGCAGGTGTATGTGGCCGGGCGCCAAGCGGACTGCGAGCCGCGGTAGCCCGCACGGAGGATGATTGCGGATTCGTATGGGGTGAGTTCGTTCATAGCGCACGGGGGCTAGTCGATGAGTTCATAGTATTCATAGGGAAACCGCCGACGGAAAAGGAGGCGCGCACGGTCCCAGTCGCGAATGGGGAAACGGCGATCCAAGTACGTGACATGGCGCGGTCGGTTGAAGACGTCCAGGGGGCCGTCGGCCTGTGCGAGATAGATGAAATCGTATAGGGCGGCTTGCAGTGGGGACAGGACGCAGACCGCGCCGGTGAGGGAGTTTGTGCGTTTGGCGTCTTCGGCGGCTAATGGTAAATTAAGCTTTTCGATTAAGTTTAGGTCCGG
>Ga0073909_10000475_pt1 | contig 13100 bp, 14 predicted proteins | sample Coa_R1_6_FD_66439 | JGI IMG/M metagenome (GOLD analysis project Ga0073909, IMG submission 66439) | Surface soil microbial communities from Centralia Pennsylvania, which are recovering from an underground coalmine fire. - Coalmine... | ecosystem: Environmental > Terrestrial > Soil > Unclassified... | reverse complement strand
CGGGCTGCATGCGCAAGGGCAGCCCCTAGCTGCTTGTCCTTGCCTGGCTCGTCATCACGATGCGGGTCCCGGCCAAGCGATCATGCAGGAACTGACGGTCACGATCGATCCACGCCCAGAAGAAGCCCGCGCCCAACGATAGCAGCGAAATCCACGCGAGGGCGTAGCGCAGCGCGGCGCGGCCGGCTCCGACCGGAGTGCCGTCGCGGCGCACGATCCGCATGCGCCAGGTCTGCATCGGCAAAGTCCGTCCACCGCGGCTCCAGCACGTCACGAAGTAGATCCCCAGGACCAGGAAAAGGTAGACCTGGAACAGGAGCCGCGTTTCCCCGGCGAGCCGTTCCTGGGCGGCACCGTGAAAGGCAATGCCGGCGAGGAAAGCCACGGCGAATGCGAGCAGCGCTTCATACAGGACGGAGAGCAATCGGCGACTGACGCCGGGCACAGCGGTGGGACCCGGGGGAAAAGAAGCACCAGGCCCCATGAACGCGCGTGTTACTTGGCTGCCGGCTGGGCAGATTCCGGTGTTGCGGACGCGGGCGAAGCTTCGGGTGGAATCGTGGATGCACCGGCGTCCGACGCCGGCTCTGCGGGCGACTTGGACGCGAGGGGAGGCGGAGGGGGTTTGCGTGGACTGCTGCCCAGTTTGCGCCGCTCCTGCTCGGGCAGGCGGTTGTAGTCTTCCCATTGCTTTGTCAGACCCTGCTTCTTGTCGGGCGGCAATTTCTCCATTTTCTTGTAGTTCTCTCGTGCAATCTGGCGCTCCTTGGGAGTGAGCTTGGCCCACGCCTGCATGCGCCGCTGCACGCGCGCCTGCTCGTCGGGCTTCATTTTGGGATAGCGCTTGGCGATGCCGAGCCACTTTCTCTTGCGCTCCGCTTCGAGCTTGTCCCAGTCGGCCGCGAGGGGCGCGAGGGTTTGCTGCTGCTCCGACGTCAACTCAGCCCACGTGGGGGGTTTTTTCGGAGCGGCAGCGAGGGCAGGAAGTGAGAAGCAGAGCCAAAGAGCTAGTGCGAGGAGCGCTTTAGCCATGCATCGAATCCCTTGTCGAGATAGGCATCCAAAGGCAGATCCCCGGTCAACACTGCTGCGTCGATTTCCTCGATTTCTGCAGCGTTCTGCGAATCCCGCCATTGATTGACGGCGATCAGGCCGAGGATAAGCACGGCCATCGGCAAAAGCATGCGCGGTACGAGGGAAGTCGCCGAACCGCCGAGCCGACCGAATACGTTGTCAGCCCAGGCTAGCACGAATACGGGCGCTCGGACGCGCTGGCGAGCCAAAGCTTGCTCGCGCGCCACTTTCAGGCGGTTGAGCTTGCTGGCGTCCAGATCGAGCCCCCGATTGAGAAGCTGCCTGATTCTGTGCGCGGTCTGCTGTTCGTTCATAACTCGATCCCCTTTGCCCTCAATACTGCCGCCAGTGCGTGCGCTGCCCGGGAGCAATGGGTCTTGACGCTGCCTTCGGAGCAGCCCATCACAGCTGCCGTCTCGGCGACGTCCATCTCCTCCCAGTAACGCAGTAAAAACGCCTGCCGTTGACGCGCGGGCAAGCGCTGAAGTGCGTTTTCAATAAATTCAATGACTTGAGACTGTTCCAGGCGTTCGGCCGGGCCGTCCGGGGGCTTGATGTCCGCGCCGACCAGAGTCTCCAGGGGATCGGATTCCTCGTCGTCCCGGCCTGAGGAAAGGGAGGAGAACAGGGTCACCCACAATGAGCGGACTTTCTGCCTGCGGTAGAAGTCGCGAATGGTGTTCTGCAGAATGCGCTGAAACAGCATGGGCAATTCCGCCGTCGGCTTGGCCCCATATTTCTCGGCCAGCTTGAGCATGGTGTCCTGCACGATGTCGAGAGCGTTCTCGGAATCCCGGACGGCGAACAGCGCCTGCTTGTAAGCGCGTCGCTCCACGCTCGCGAGAAATTCGGCCAGTTCGGTTGGCGAGGCCAGGGAAGCTTCCTTTTGGTCGGTCCGGGATGAAAGAACCGTGGCTGCTGGATGTTATCAAAAGCCGGGATAAATCAGGGAAAACTTGACCAATCTGGAGTCACCAATTACGCTCTAAAGCTTTCACCGAATCCTCTCGGAAACGCATGGAATTGACGGGTGCGGAGATAGTGGTCAGGTCCCTCCAGGCCGAGGGCGTCGAGTACGTCTTCGGCTACCCAGGCGGAGCGGTCCTTTTCATCTACGACGAGCTGTTCAAGCAGGACAAGGTCAAGCACATCCTGGTGCGCCATGAGCAAGGCGCCACTCACGCGGCCGACGGTTACTCGAGGTCGAGCAACAAGGTCGGGGTGGCGCTGGTCACTTCCGGCCCCGGTGTCACCAACGCGGTGACGGGGATCGCGACCGCGTACATGGATTCCATCCCGATGGTGATCATCACGGGGCAGGTTCCGACGCACGCCATCGGCCTGGATGCGTTCCAGGAGTGCGATACCGTGGGAATCACGCGGCCCTGCGTGAAGCACAATTTCCTGGTCAAGGACGTCAAGGATCTCGCGGTCACGATCAAGAAGGCGTTCTACCTCGCCACGACCGGCCGGCCGGGTCCGGTGCTGGTCGACATTCCGAAGGACGTTACCACTGCGAAGCATGCCTTCGAGTACCCGGAAACGGTGACGATGCGTTCCTACAACCCCGTGGTGAAAGGGCATCCGGGACAGATCAAGAAGGCCGTGCAGTTGCTCTCGGAAGCCAAGCGCCCCATGGTTTACACGGGCGGCGGGGTGATCCTGTCGGACGCCTCCAAGCAGCTTACGAAGCTCGTCAAGATGCTCGGGTTCCCCTGCACCAACACGCTCATGGGCTTGGGCGGTTACCCCGCGACCGATCCGTTGTTCCTGGGCATGCTGGGGATGCACGGCACATACGAAGCCAACATGGCGATGCAGAATTGCGACGTGCTGCTTGCAGTCGGCGCGCGCTTCGACGACCGCGTCATCGGCGATCCGCAGGACTTCAGCCGTGTGCAGCGCAAGATCATCCACATCGACATCGATCCGTCGTCGATCTCCAAGCGAGTGAAGGTGGACGTCCCGATCGTCGGCAACGTGTCCGACGTGATCGACGAGTTGATCCGGCAACTGGAGGCGGCAGGCTACAAGCCCGATCAGAAGGCGCTCAGCGCCTGGTGGTCGCAGATCGGCTTGTGGAAATCCAAGGATTGCCTGAAGTACGACAAGAAGAGCAAGATCATCAAGCCGCAGTTCGTGCTGGAGCGTCTCTACGAGGTCACCAAAGGCGAAGCCTTCGTGACTTCGGACGTCGGCCAGCATCAGATGTGGGCGGCGCAGTTCTACAAGTTCGACAAGCCGCGCCGCTGGATCAACTCGGGCGGCCTGGGAACGATGGGCTTCGGGCTTCCGGCGGCGATGGGCGTGCAGTTTGCGAACCCGGGCGCGACCGTGGCCTGCGTCACCGGCGAGGCGAGCATTCAGATGTGCATCCAGGAGCTCTCCACCTGCAAGCAATACCGCCTGCCCATCAAGGTCATCAACCTCAACAACAAGTACATGGGCATGGTGCGGCAGTGGCAGCAGTTCTTCCACGGCAATCGCTACTCCGAGTCCTATATGGATGCGCTGCCCGACTTCGTGAAGCTCGCCGAAAGCTACGGGCACCGCGGCGTGAAGATCGAGGACCCCGCCGATGTCGAGTCGGCGCTGCGCGACGCGTTCAAGCGCAAGGATGAGCTGGTGTTCCTGGATTTCATCACCGACCAGACCGAAAACGTGTACCCGATGGTGCAGGGCGGCAAGGGGTTGACCGAGATGATCCTTGCCGAGGAACTGTAGAGCCGTAAGCCCGACGCAGAATCGGGTTTGATCAACATTAGCTGAAGGGAGCTGGATCCGGCGGTGCCACGAGCACCGCGTCGAAGGGCGCCGAAGGCGCTCGGGTCCGGCCTCAGCGAGGGAACGATGCGACACATTATTTCGATCATGCTCGAAAACGAGCCAGGCGCGCTTTCCAGGGTTGCAGGCCTCTTCTCCGCGCGCGGGTACAACATTGAAACGCTGACCGTGGCGCCGACCGAGGAGCCGTCGCTGTCGCGCATGACCATCGTCACCTCCGGGTCCGACGACGTCATCGAGCAGATCACCAAGCAGCTGAACAAGCTGATCGAAGTGGTGAAAGTCGTGGACCTTTCGGAGGCGGCGCATATCGAGCGCGAGTTGATGCTGATAAAGGTTCGCGCCACCGGCAAGGATCGCGAGGAAATGAAGCGTCTCTCTGACATTTTTCGCGGCCGCATCATCGACGTGACCGAGAACACCTATACCATCGAGCTGACGGGGACCGTGGCGAAGCTGGACGCTTTCATCCAGGCGATCGAGCCGGCCTCGATCATGGAAACCGTGAGAACCGGCGCATCGGGCATCGGGCGCGGCGAGCGGATTCTGAAGGTTTGAGGGCTCCCAGCGGCCCAGAATTCGGAAACAGAGGAAACACATGAAAGTCTATTACGACAAGGACGCCGACCTCTCGCTCGTCAAGGGCAAGAAGGTCACCATCGTGGGTTACGGCTCCCAGGGACATGCTCACGCGCTCAACCTGAACGATTCCGGGGTAAAGGTGACTGTGGGCTTGCGAAAAGACGGAGCGTCGTGGGACAAGGCCAAGAAGGCGGGGCTGATCGTCAAGGATGTCGGCGACGCGGTCAAAGGAGCCGATTTCGTCATGATGCTCATGCCCGACGAGCACATCGCCGCGGTCTACGCGAGCGAGGTCGAGCCGAACATCCGCAAGGGGGCGACGCTCGGCTTCGCCCACGGTTTCAATATCCACTACGGACAGGTCAAGCCGCGCGAGGATCTCGACGTCGTGATGATCGCGCCGAAAGCCCCGGGCCACACCGTACGCTCGACCTATGCTCAGGGCGGCGGCACACCGATGCTGATCGCCGTTCACCGGGACCCGAGCAAAAAAGCGCGCGATCTCGCCCTGTCCTACGCGGCCGCTATCGGCGGGGCGCGAGCGGGTGTGATCGAGACGACGTTCAAGGAAGAGACGGAAACCGACCTGTTCGGCGAACAGACGGTGCTGTGCGGCGGCTGCGTTGAGCTGGTGAAAGCGGGCTACGAGGTGCTCACCGAGGCGGGTTACGCGCCCGAGATGGCCTATTTCGAATGTCTCCACGAGCTCAAGCTCATCGTCGACCTGATGTACGAGGGCGGCATCGGGACCATGAACTACTCGATCTCGAACAACGCGGAATTCGGCGAGTACGTGACCGGCCCCAAGGTCATTACCGCCGATACGAAGAATGCGATGCGTGCGGCGCTCGCGCGCATCCAGTCTGGCGAGTACGCGAAGGAATTCATTCTGGAGAGCCGCGCCGGGGCGCCGACCCTGCTCTCGCGCCGCCGCATGACCGCCGAGCATCCGATCGAGGTCGTGGGAGAAAAACTCAGGGCGATGATGCCCTGGATCAAGAAGAACAAGCTCGTCGACACGAGCAGGAACTGATCGGGACCTCCGCCATGCTGCGAGCGGGCGGACAATAAGGAGGGCGGCCGTGAATGCGACGTATCCCTATCCGATCATCGCCCGGGAAGGCTGGCCGTTCCTCGCTGCCTCGGTGGTCGCCGCCGCGGTGGTGACCTGGTTCGCCGGCTGGTGGTCGGCACCGCTGTGGCTTGCGGCGCTGTTCGTGCTCCAGTTCTTTCGCGATCCGGCTCGGGTAGTCCCCGGGGACGCGCGCACCGTGGTTTCGCCCGCGGATGGCCGCATCGTCGCGGTCGAGCATGTCCGGGACCCGTACCTCGACCGCGACTCGATCAAGATCAGCGTGTTCATGAATGTCTTCAACGTGCATTCCAACCGTTCCCCGGTGGACGGCCGCGTGCAGAAGCGTTGGTATAACCCCGGCAAGTTCATCAACGCTGCGCTCGACAAGGCGTCCGTGGAGAACGAGCGCAGCGCACTTTGGTTGCGAACGGCCGGGGGCTCCGACGTCACCTGCGTGCAGGTCGCCGGCCTGATCGCGAGGCGTATTCTTTGCTACGTCGGGGAGGGCGCCGATCTCTCGAGGGGACAGCGGTTCGGTTTCATCCGCTTCGGCTCGCGCGTCGACGTCTACTTGCCCAAAGACGCGAGGCCCGTCGCCGCGCTCGGCGACAAGGTGTACGCGAGCAGCACGGTCCTCGCCACCCTCGCCGATCATGCTTGAGCCGGGCTTCCGCAAGCCGCTGCTGAACACGGAGATCCGCCGCCGGGGCATCTACCTGCTGCCCAACATCTTCACTACCGCAGCATTGTTCGCCGGCTTCTACGCCATCGTGATGGCGATGAACCAGCGCTTCGACAACGCCGCCGTGGCGATCTTCATAGCGATGATCCTCGATACCCTGGACGGACGCGTCGCGCGGCTGACGCGTACCCAGAGCGCGTTTGGCGCGGAGTACGATTCGCTCTCCGACATGGTGTGCTTTGGAGCAGCTCCCGCTCTTTGCATCTACGAGTGGGCGCTAAAGGATCTGGGGCGCTTCGGCTGGATTGCGGCCTTCGTGTACTGCGCCGGGGCTGCACTCAGGCTGGCCCGTTTCAATACCAACATCGAAGTCGTCGATAAGCGGTTTTTCCAGGGGCTCCCCAGTCCCGCCGCCGCGGCGCTGGTGGCCGGGTTTCTGTGGCTGGCGAGCGACAACAAGATTCCCGTCGACGACTACGGCATGCCCTGGGTCGCTGCCTTCATTACTCTGTATGCGGGCCTGACGATGGTGAGCAACGTCCCCTTCTACAGCTTCAAGACCATCAACCTGCGGCGCTCGGTCCCCTTCACCGTCATCTTCCTCATCGTGCTCGGGTTCGTACTGATCTCGTTCGACCCCCCGATCGTGCTGTTTCTTCTCTTTGTCGCGTACGGGCTGTCAGGATACGTCTACTGGCTCTGGAAGAAGCGCCAGGCGATGAAGCAATCCTCCCAGTTGCGGTGACCCGGGAAACCCGTTATATTTCGCGCGTGTACTCCAACAGCACAGTGTTGAAGCTTCACCTCGGCAGCCTGCTTCTCGCAGGCCTGCTGCTGCGCCCCGCGCGCTAAATACTCTAATCCCAATTCGGCAGTACCCGGTTCGCGGCACCCGCAGGTGCGGCGAAGTCATTTCGAGCCTCATTGCAGGTATTCGACACGGAGCACAACCATGAAAGAACAATTGATCATATTCGATACGACCATGCGCGACGGCGAGCAGAGCCCCGGCGCCTCGATGACCAAGGAGGAGAAGTTGCGTATCGCGCGTCAGCTCGAGCGCATGCGCGTCGACGTGATCGAGGCGGGCTTCGCGGCGTCGAGCCCCGGAGATTTCGAGGCGGTGCGCGCGGTGGCCGCGATCGTGAAGGACAGTACCGTGTGCTCGCTCGCGCGCGCGAACGACCGCGACATCAAGCGCGCCGCGGAGGCCATCGAGCCGGCGAGGCAGGGACGCATCCACACCTTCATCGCGACCTCTCCGATCCACATGGAGAAGAAGCTGCGCATGACGCCGGACCAGGTTTTCACCGAAGCGGTGAATGCGGTGCGCTTCGCACGCAAATTCACCGACGATATCGAGTTCTCTCCCGAGGACGCCGGGCGCTCCGAGTTCGATTTCCTGTGCCGCGTGCTCGAGGCGGTCATCCGGGAGGGCGCGAAGACGGTAAACATTCCCGACACCGTGGGGTACACGATGCCCGAGCAGTTCGGGTCGCTCATCGCGCGCCTGCGCGAGCGCATTCCGAACGCCGACAAGGCGGTCTGGTCGGTCCACTGCCACAACGATCTCGGGCTCGCCGTGGCGAATTCGCTGGCCGCGGTCATGAACGGGGCGCGCCAGGTCGAGTGCACGATCAACGGCCTGGGCGAACGCGCGGGCAACGCCTCCCTCGAGGAGATCGTAATGGCGGTGCGCACGCGGCAGGACGTGTTTTCCTGCGACACGCGCCTCGACAGCACGCAGATCGTACCCGCGAGCCGCCTGGTCTCCGGGATCACGGGCTTTCCGGTGCAGCCCAACAAGGCGATCGTGGGCGCGAACGCCTTCGCGCACGAGGCCGGAATTCATCAGGACGGAGTGCTGAAAAGCCGCGAAACCTACGAGATCATGCGCGCTCAGGACGTAGGCTGGGCGGCAAACAAGCTGGTCCTGGGCAAGCATTCGGGCCGCAGCGCCTTCAAGCAGCGGTTGAAGGAGCTCGGCATCGAGCTCGAGTCGGACGACGCCTACAACAAGGCTTTCCAGCGATTCAAGGATCTGGCCGACAAGAAGCACGAGATCTTCGACGAAGACCTGCAGGCTCTGGTATCCAACGAAGCCGACGCCACGGCCTCCGAGCGCTGGCGGCTCGTCTCGCTGCAGCAGGAGAGCGGGACGAGCAAGCGGCCGCGAGCCAACATCGTTCTCGCCGACGCCGGATCGGACCAGCCGGCCGCCTCCGAGGGCGACGGCCCCGTGGACGCTACGTTCAAGGCGATCGAGAGCCTGGCGTCGAGCGGCGCGGAGCTCCTCCTCTACTCGGTCAACGCGGTCACCCAGGGTACCGAGTCGCAGGGAGAAGTAACGGTGCGCCTGGCGAAGGGCGGAAGAGTGGTCAACGGAGTCGGGTCCGACACGGACATCGTCGTCGCCTCTGCGAAGGCCTATGTCAACGCGCTGAACAGGCTGCAGGACAAGATGGCGCGGATCAATCCGCAGCGCTAGTCCGACCCTGCCTGGGGAATTTTGTGAAGAGCCGGCCTGGTCACGGCGTATCATAGGCGACCTCCATGCGCCTGCAGCTGCGACAACTCGGCCGGTTCTTCGCGCACTTGTTTCGGCGCTTCGACCAGGACCACTGTCTGCAGATCGCGTCCAGCCTCACGTTCACGACGCTGCTCGCGCTCGTGCCGCTGGTCACCATCACGCTCACATTGATTTCGGCCTTTCCGGTTTTCTCGGGACTGGGCGAGCATATCCACGCGTTCCTGCTGGCGAACATGCTGCCGGAGAAGGCAGGCAATGTCGTGAGCGGGTACATCGAGCAGTTCTCCGGCCGGGCCGGGCGCCTGACCGCGGTCGGGACGGTGTTTCTCGCAGTCACCGCATTCATGATGATGTTCACCATGGAGCGGGCGTTCAACTCGATCTGGCGAGTCTCACGTCCGCGGCCTCTCGCGCAGCGAATCCTCATCTACTGGGCGGCGCTCACGCTTGCGCCGATCCTGATCGGCGCAAGTCTCTCCATGACCTCGTACCTGGTCGGAGCGTCGCTCGGCCTCACTCGCGAGACGCCCCTCGCGGGTACGGCCATCCTGGGGCTCGTCCCGTTCGCCCTGACGTGGGCGGCCTTTACCCTGGTCTACTACGTCGTGCCTAACCGCGCTATCAGGCCGCGCCACGCGCTGATCGGCGGCCTCGTGGCGGCCTTCGTGTTCGAGATCATGAAGCGGAGCTTCGCGGTCTTCATCGCGCAGATACCCACCTATTCGCTGGTCTATGGGGCATTCGCGGTCTTCCCGATTTTCCTGCTGTGGATTTATTTTTCCTGGGTCGTCGTCGTGATCGGCGCGCTGATCACCGCACTCGCGCCGGATTTCGCGGTGCTGCGCGACAAGGGGGGAAGCGCCGCCGGGGCGGGGTTCGGCGACGCGCTGGCGACGCTCCTCGTCCTGGCGCAGGCCCAGCAAGGTGCGCAAGTCCTCGATTTGAGGAGAATCGCGCGGAGCGCGTCGCTGCCCTTGGACCAGGCAGAGCGGCTTCTGGACCGCATGGCCGCGCGCGGCTGGGTTGCCAGGTCGGGCCGGGAGAAATACGCGATGGTGTGCGACAAGGAGCGCCTTCTGGTCGGGGATGTGTATCGCGAATTCGTGCTTGACGGCCGCTTGTCGTCCGGGAACACGCCCAGCGAAGCGCTGGACAAGCTCATGGCACAATTCGCCGCCCGCGCGGACGAAACGTTGAGCCTTCCGCTCGGGCGCCTACTCGAGGAGCAACAGGCATGAAACGCATTCTGCGCGCTGAACGCCTGATCGCCGCGCTCGACGTCGCGGACACACAGCAGGCGAAGGTTTTGGTCGAGCAGCTGGGTGACAGCGTGCGCTTCTACAAGGTCGGGCTGGAGCTTTTCATGTCCGGCGGAGTTTTCGAGCTCATCGACTGGCTGGCGAAGAGAGGAAACAAGGTCTTTGCGGACCTCAAGTTCTTCGATATTCCCGAGACCGTGGCCGCCGCCGTGCGGAATCTCCGCGGCCGCGGCGTCACTTTCGCGACGGTGCACGGCAATCGGGCGATGCTCGAAGCGGCGGGGCAGGCGAAAGGGGAGGTGAAGATTCTTGCCGTCACCGTGCTCACCAGCCTCGACCGGGGCGACCTGGACGACCTGGGCTTTCAGTGCGACGTCGAGAAGCTGGTGTTGTCGCGCGCCCGGCGCGCGCTCGAGGCCGGCTGCGACGGCGTGATCTCTTCCGGTATGGAAGCGCCTGCGCTGAAGCGGGAGCTGGGAGATCGCCTTCTGGTGGTGACGCCGGGAATCCGCCCCGTGGAGAACCGATCGAGCGACGACCAGAAGCGCACGGTCGACGTCGCGCAGGCCTTTGCCAACGGGGCCGATTACATCGTCGTGGGCAGACCGATACGCCAGGCCCCGGACCCTCGCGCCGCCGCGCTGGCCATTCAGGCGACCATAGCGAGTGCGTTTCCCGCCTGACTTGTGAGGAGCGGCGCGGTTCCCCGCAGGATTTCGGGGCTAGGTGAGCCTGCCCTGGTAGCGCCAGGTGCTGCGCCATGCCCCGATCACGAGGTTCGAATAGTCGTCGGATCTGCCCAGCGAACCGTTGTACCGGGCCAAGGCGCGCTGCAGGTTGCCTTTCTCCGCATCGATGTAGTACTTCAGGATGACGCAGCCGTAGCGCAGGTTGTTGCGCAGACTGAAGAGGTTGTCACCGGGACGGCCTATCAGCTCGACCCAGAAGGGCATGACCTGCATGTAGCCCCGCGCGCCTGAGCGCGACACGGCGTATTTGCGGAAATTGCTCTCGACCTGTATCACGGCGAGCACCAGCTGCGGATCGACCCTGGCGCGGATCGCTTCGAAATGCACGGTACGCAGGAATGCGACGCGCGACTCGAAATTGGTGATCCGCGGTTCCAGCCTCTGGGACATTTCGGTCAGCCAATCGACCGCCGCCTCCGAATTCGTGAACGCGTGTCGCGGCGCGGGCTTGTCGGCGATCGACGCCTGCAATCCGGCGCGAATCTCCGCGGCCAGCGGCTCGTAGATCTGCGCGCCTGCGAACGCCGCCGCCGGCAGGGCCAGCCCCAGCGCGAGCGAGGCCGCGCGCAGCTTCACGATTTGACCCTCAGCGGCGAAAGCGCCTGATCCATCGGAATCCTGCGGCTCTCTTTCTCCCGCCGGCCCTGGTACTCGACCATCTTGTCCTTGAGGCCGCGCTCGCCGACGACGATACGGTGCGGGACCCCGATGAGCTCCATGTCGGCGAACATGACGCCCGGCCGCTCGTCACGATCGTCCAGCAGAACTTCGAAGCCGGCGTCCGTCAGCTCGCGATAGATCGAGTCGGCTGCCTCGCGCACCGCGGCATTCTTGCCGTAGCCGATGGGAACCAGCGCCACATGAAAAGGGGCGATGGGTTCGGGAAAGACGATGCCTCGCTCGTCGTGGCTTTGCTCGATCGCAGCGCCGACGATGCGGGTCACACCGATGCCGTAACAACCCATTTCAAAGGGGCGGTTCGTGCCAGCCTCGTCGAGGAAAGTCGCTTTCATCGACTCCGAATACCGGGTGCGCAGCTGGAAAATATGGCCCACTTCGATGCCGCGCACGATTTCGAGCTTCCCTTTTCCGTCCGGGCTGGGGTCGCCAGCAACGACCTTCCGGATGTCGGCGACCTGAGACGGCTCCGCACAGTCCCGGCCGAAATTCACTCCGGCGAGGTGGAACCCTTCTTCGTTTGCGCCGCAAACGAAGTCGCTCATTGCGGCGACGGTGCGGTCGGCGACGACTCGGATCCCCTTGCGGATTCCGACGGGTCCGATGTAGCCGGGCTTGCATCCCAGATTCCGCTCGATTTCCGAATCGCTCGCGAAACGGAAAGGATCGAGCCCGGGTATTTTTTGTACCTTGATCTCGTTCAGCGAGTGGTCGCCGCGCAGCAGCAGCAGAAAGAATTCGGTGTCGTGGACGACCGCAATCGCCTTGACCGTTCTTTCGAGAGGCAGGCCGAGCAAGTCGGCCACATCCTCGCATCGCGTTTTGCCGGGAGTCGGCACCTTCTTCATCGTCTCGGCGGGCTCTTTTCGCGGGACACCCGGGGCCAGCGCTTCGGCCAGCTCGACGTTTGCCGCGTAGTCCGAATTCGCGGAATAGGCGATGGCGTCCTCCCCGGAGTCTGCGAGCACGTGAAACTCCTGCGAGCCGGTGCCGCCGATGGCGCCCGGGTCGGCCGATACGGCGCGGAATTTCAGGCCGAGCCGCGTAAAAATGCGGGTGTATGTGTCGTACATGTTGCGATATTCGCGCTGCAGGTCGGTGTAGTCGGCGTGGAAGGAGTAACCGTCCTTCATGGTGAACTCGCGCCCGCGCATGACGCCGAAACGGGGCCGGATTTCGTCGCGGAACTTGGTCTGTATCTGGTAGAAATGGACCGGGAGCTGCCTGTAGCTGCGGATTTCCCGGCGAGCCAGATCGGTGACTACCTCCTCGTGGGTAGGACCCACGCAGAAATCCCGATCGTGGCGGTCCTTGATTCGCAGCAGCTCCGGTCCGTACTTCTGCCAGCGCCCGGACTCCTGCCAGAGCTCGGCGGGCTGCACCGCGGGCATGAAAAGCTCGATCGCCCCGGCGCGATTCATTTCTTCGCGGACGATCGCCTCGACCTTGCGGACCACCCGCAGGCCAAGCGGCATCCACGTGTAGATTCCTCCGGCCAGCCGGCGAATCAATCCCGCACGGACCATCAGCTTGTGGCTGATCAACTCCGCGTCGGAAGGGGCTTCTTTGAGCGTAGCGAGAAAGTATCGAGAAGCGCGCATAGCGCCAAGCCAAGGCAAACGCGTCATTCTACTTGAAGTCATCCGGCCTGCTCCGCAGGGCAGGCGCGGCTTCAAATCGCCGGCGA
>Ga0073909_10000471_pt1 | contig 13229 bp, 16 predicted proteins | sample Coa_R1_6_FD_66439 | JGI IMG/M metagenome (GOLD analysis project Ga0073909, IMG submission 66439) | Surface soil microbial communities from Centralia Pennsylvania, which are recovering from an underground coalmine fire. - Coalmine... | ecosystem: Environmental > Terrestrial > Soil > Unclassified... | reverse complement strand
GCTCCAGAGTCTCGTCGTGGATCAGCACCGGGACTTTGTCCGCCGACAGCATCACGTCGAACTCGACTGCCCCCAATCCGGACTCGGAAGCCTTGCGGATGCCAGCCAGCGTGTTCTCCGGGGCCAGCGTGCCGCCGCCGCGATGGCCGATGAAGCGAGGATGAGGCCAGGGTCGATGCATGTCGCCGGTTCCTGCCTGGAGTGCGGGCATTATAGACAGGCAAGCCGCGGGGGACTGCGCGAAAGACGGGTAAAAAAAAACGGGGGAAGGGAGGGTTTCCCCCGTTCAGCCGCCGTTTGCTGGGCCGGCGGGCAACTTTCGGGCGCCCGGATCGAATGCGCCGAGCGCCCTGCGTTCAACTATGACGGCATCATATCACCGGGGGCCAAGGGGGGACAAGATCGAGCGGCCTGCAGTCCGGTGGATTTCCGAGTTTTCGTGTGCACAATCTAACGAAGACGAAATTCAATGAGCCCTGCTCGTGACTTTTTCACGACTCCGAGGCGACGCGTCCGCGAATCGCATTGCCGCGATCGCGCCGCGCCCGTGCAAACGTGAGCGCTTTCGCGATGCTAGTATTGCCCGGTTTCTTTCGGTGACCTCGCGCATGAGCGCAGCCTCCTTTTCGTTGCTCCGTATCCTGGCCGACGGCGAAGTTCACAACGCCGAGCGAATCGGCCGGGCCCTGGGCCTTTCCAGAATCGAGGTCGAGGCTCTCGGGCGGGACCTCGAAGCCCTTGGGCTGAGCCTGCACAAGCCCGGCGGCACAGGCTATCGTCTCGAGGCCCCGATCGATCTGTACGATGTGAACCTTCTGACCGAGCAGGTGAGCACGGTAGCCCCGGGTCTCCGGCTCGAGATCCTCGACGAATGCGTCTCCACGAACACGGAGCTGGCGATACGTGCCAGGGCTGGGGCCGAGCACGGCACGGTGCTGGTTTGTGAGCATCAGAGCGCCGGACGCGGCAGACGTGGAAATGCCTGGGTCTCGGCGATCGGAGGCAGCGTCACCTTTTCCATGCTGTGGCGATTTTCACTGGGGGCCGGACGGCTTGCGGGACTCAGCCTGGCCGTCGCGGTAGCGGCGGCGAAGGCGCTCGAGAAGCTGGGCATAGGCGGTATCGCGGTCAAATGGCCGAACGACCTGTTCCGCGGCGATCGCAAGCTTGGAGGGATCCTGATCGAAACCACCGGCGATGCGGCTGGAGCGACAGCGGCCATCATAGGCATCGGTGTCAACACGCGCCTGCGGCCCGCCGAGCGCGAGCGTATTGGACGGCCGGCTGCCGACATAGCATCGAGCCCCGGTGTGATACCGTCGCGCACCGCCGTACTGGTCGGATTGCTTGAATCCGTTGCCGCCTCGCTCGAGTTGTTCTCGGGCGAAGGGTTCGCACCGTTCCGGGAGGCCTGGCTCTCGCGGCACGCATGGCAGGGCAGGCAGGTGGTGCTTTCGCTGGCCGAGAACCGCGTGGCCGAAGGGAGGGTGGTCGGGGTCGCCGACGACGGTGCCCTGGAACTTACCTCCGCGCAGGGGATAAAGCGGTTTCACGCCGGTGAACTCTCGCTCAGCCTGGAATAGCGTCCGGATGATACTCGCGGTCGACTGCGGCAATTCGCGGCTGAAATGGGGGCTCCATGACCAGGGCGTCTGGATCAGGACCGGGACCGTTCCGCTGTCCGGGTTCGCGGCTCTGAAGAGGACATGGAAGAAGATTCCTTCGCCCGACAGGATCGTCGTCGCCAACGTCGCGGGGCCGTCTGCGCGAAGGCGCCTCGAGGATATGCTTTCGCGCATGGGGAAACGCCCGATCTGGGTCACGGCGAAGCGGCGTCAATGCGGTGTTACCAGTGGATACGGAAAGCCATCACAGTTGGGCGCCGACCGCTGGGCAGCGCTGATCGGGGCCTGGTCGATCCTTCACGGACCGTCCCTGGTGGTCGCTTCGGGCACCGCGACGACCGTCGACGTGCTCCGGAGCGACGGAACCTTCGCCGGGGGCATGATCCTTCCGGGTCTTGATCTCATGAAGCGATCGCTTGCGCACAACACCGCGGGACTTCCCCTCGCACGCGGGCGCTTTTCCAACGCGCCGCGGAACACCGGGGATGCGATCGAATCCGGTTGCCTGCTCGCACAGGCCGGTGCGATAGAGCGGGCTTTCGTCGCTATGGAGCCGGGTGCGGCGTGCGTGCTCACAGGTGGCGCAGCGGCCCGAATCGCGCCGCACCTCGGCATTCCCGTGCGAATCGCGGACACTCTCGTGCTCGACGGCCTGGTACAGATTGTCCGGGAGTCGCCCTGAGCGGCGTGCGCAACCAATGAGGATCGTCTTCTTCCTGCTGCTGCTCGCCAACCTCGCGTTTTTCGCCTGGACGTATCTGCTTGCGGGCCGCCCATCCGATGAGCCGCAGCTCATGGAGCAGCAACTCAATCCGCAGGAGATCCGGCTGCTGAGCGCCGAACAGCTCGGCAAGCTCGCGGCAGAGCGTGCCAAACAGGCTCCCGAGCGTCCCAAGGTACCGCCTCGAGCGCCCGTCGTCGCTTGCGTGGAGATCGGCTCGTTCAGCCTGGGAGAGGCGGTGCGCGTACAGCAGGCGCTCGAGCCGCTGGGTCTGGGTGCAAGGCTCACCCAGCGTCGTGTCGAGGAAGTCGCCAGCTACTGGGTGTTCATGCCGCCGCTGCGCAATCGCCCAGCCGCGAATCTGAAAGCCGCGGAGCTCAAGAAACTCGGCGTCGAGGACTTCTTCATCGTCCAGGAGGATCCGAAGTTCCGGTTCGCGATCTCTCTGGGTGTGTTCAAGACCGAGGAAGCGGCGCAGTCGCGGCTGGCGCAGTTGCGAACCATGGGAGTGCGTACCGCCCGCGTCGGCCCCAGGGAGGCCTCGGTACAGAAGGTCTATTTCGCTGTCCGTGAAGTACCCGATGCGCTCTTCGCGAGGTTGAACGATCTGCGTCGGAGTTTCGGCGCCGACCTCAAGGACTGCCCCGCGGACGAGAGGCGCGCAGGAGGCTGAGCTCGCCGGGCGCGCGTCAGGTGCGTCGGATTTTCTCGAGGAGGGTCGTGGTCGAGAGCTGGTGCCTGAACGGGATGGAGTAAACGCTTCCGCCCCAGGCCCGCACCTCGGCCGCGCCGACGATCGCTTCGGTCTTCCAGTCGCCGCCTTTCACCAGCACGTCGGGCCGGCACGCGCGTATCAATTCGAGCGGTGTGTCCTCGTCGAACCAGGTCACCAGGTGGACCGACTCGAGTGCGGCGAGCAAGGCGACGCGATCGGCGAGTCGGTTGACCGGACGGTCGTCTCCTTTGCCCAGGCGCTTCGCCGAGGCGTCGCTGTTGAGCGCGACCAGGAGGGTCGCGCCGAGGGCGCGCGCCTCGGCGAGATAGGTGGCGTGCCCGCGATGAAGGATGTCGAATACGCCATTGGTGAACACCAGTGGCCGCGCGCAGGACCGAACCCTCGTCGAAAGATCCTGAGGCGGGCAGACCTTCGATTCGAAAACAGGCGGCGTCGGCAGGGAAGGGGAATTCGCGCCGTGACGGAGCGTGGCCATGCGGATATCTTACCCGAGGACTTTGACAGAACGACCTCCCGGCGGTAACTTTAGCGCCTCACTCGGGTCCGGAGCCATCGCATGCGCATTCTGCTCGGATTTCTGCTGGGTATTTCGGCCTGCGTCCCCGCCGTAGCTGCGTGCCCGGCGTTGCTCGACTACACGTTTCCCAGCCTGACCGACCAGCCTACCCCGCTGTGCCAATTCGAGGGCAAGGTTCTTCTCATCGTCAACACGGCGAGCGAATGCGGGTACACGCCGCAGTACCAGGGACTCGAAGCGCTTTATCGTCGTTATCGCGACAAGGGACTGGTCGTGCTGGGCTTCCCGGCGAACGATTTCGGCGCACAGGAGCCGGGTAACAACCGCGAGATCGCCAAGTTCTGCGAGGTCAACTACGGTGTGAGCTTCCCGATGTTCGCAAAATCGGGCGTTTCGGCGGGCAATGCGAACTCTCTCTACGCTACGCTTGCGAAGAGGACCGGTGAGCGGCCTCACTGGAACTTCCACAAGTACCTGATCGACCGGTCCGGCGAGACGGTGCTGTCGTTCGAGAGCGCGGTCGAGCCGGGCGACCGCAAGCTGGTCGGCGAAATCGAACGCTTGCTTGCGGGGCCGGCGCGCAGGCCGTAGCGTCCGCGCCGCGGGCTACTTCTTTGCGGGCGGCGTGATGTACTCGAAAACGCGCACCACCTTTTGCACGCCTGCGGTGCCGCGCGCGATCTCGGTCGCCGCATCGGCCTCCTCGCGCGTCACCAGGCCGAGCAGATACACGACGCTCGCCTCGGTCACCACCTTGATGTCGGTCGGCTTGAATTTCTCGTTCCCCAGGAAGTTGCCCTTGACCTTGCTGGTGATGTAAGCGTCGTTGCTGCGCGAGGCCGCCGAGCTCGTCCCCGCGATCTGCAGCTCGTTGACGACGGTCTTCACGTTCGGAACTTCGGTGACGGCCTTCTCCGCGTCGACCTTTGCCTGAGCCGTCGGAACCTCGCCCGTCAGCAGCACCGTGTAGTTGTAGCTGGTTACGTTGATGTGGCCCTGTCCCTTGAGCGCATCGTCGATCCGGCTGCCGGCCGAGAATTCGATCCGCTGATCGCTGAACATGACCTCCGCCTGGCGCCGGTCGGCGGCCATCATCACCCCCGCTGCGACGCCGCCGACGATCAGGGCTTCCGCGCAGCCCTGGAGCGTCGCCGCGGAAACGAGTACCAAGGCGATTGCGGCCCAAGGCCGCAACCTCACTCGGCCCCCAGAAGCATGGTGTCGATACCGTCGCACAGGCAGTGAAGCGTGAGCAGGTGCACTTCCTGTATGCGCGCCGTCTGCGAGTGGGGAACGCATATGTGAACGTCCTCGGGCGCGAGGAGCTTGCCGATCTCGCCGCCCCCGCGTCCGGTGAGGGCGACCACGCGCATCTCGCGCTCGTGGGCCGTCGCGAGCGCCCGCTTCACGTTTTTCGAATTGCCGCTCGTGGAGATGGCGAAGAGCACGTCTCCGGGCTGGCCGAGCGCGCTCACCTGCTTGGAGAACACCTGGTCGTAGTCGTAATCGTTCGCGATCGACGTCAAGGTGGAGGTGTCGGTCGTCAACGAGATCGCGGCGAGAGGAGGGCGTTCGCGCTCGAAGCGGTTGAGCAGCTCGGCGGAAAAGTGCTGGGCGTCGGCCGCAGAGCCGCCGTTCCCGCAAGCGAGAATCTTGCCGTTGGCAAGAAGGCTCTTGACCATGATCTCGATCGCGTGGGCTATGGGTTCGGCCAGAACCTCGTGCGCCTTCAGCTTGAGTTGAGCGCTGTCGTTGAACTGGCGGCGAATGCGCTCGAGCAGGTCCACGCTGCCTTCCGGGGGGTGAGGTATGGCGGGCTTCATGCGGGGACCATTTTACCGCAAGCCTTCGGATGTCCTCATGCGGAAAATGCGTCGCGAATCCATTCGATCCGCGGGGGCTCGATGCGCTCGAGCAGGACGACGTCGAACCTGCAGGGCGCTTCCTTTCCGCGCGCCAGGTAGTGGCGCGCGGTGGCTATGATCCGCGCCTGTTTGCGTCTGTCCACGCTGTACGCCGCGCCGCCGAAGGTCCTCGATTGTCGCAGCCTGACCTCGGCGAACACCAAGGTATCACGGTCTCGCAGGATGAGATCGATCTCGCCCCAGCGGCACCGGTAGCGGCTTTCGATCAGAGCGAGCCCCTTGTCCTGAAGATACGCCGCAGCGATGTGCTCGGCGCGATCGCCGGCCTTCATTTTGTCCCGTCCAGCGAAACACCGACTCCGTCCCGGAAGATCGCCTGGACCGGGTCGCGCTGGAGCGAGCTGCCACCGCGGTAGGAGACTTTTCCGGTGACCCCATCGAGGTTGATGGTCTGCTGCCCGCCGAGCAGCTGCCCTGCTATGCGGCAGGAATCGATGCCCAGCGCGTAGAACCGCTGAAGCTCCGTGGAAAGTCCCTCCAGGCGGGGATAGACCATCACGGCCGCGTGATCGGGCTGTACCAGCCAGGGCATGTCGACGAAGCGAATGCCGTTGAGATCGCTGTTGGCGAGGGGATCGTTCTTGCCGTCGTTGATCTGGGAAGTCGCGAACACCGGGATCTGATTGTTCAGGTAGGGACGCACCGTCCGCGCCTGCTCGGCCTCCGCAGCGAGAAAGATGAGCTGCGCCTGCGAGTCGGCCAGTCCCCGCCGCATGTCGACCAGGTCGCCGCGCGGTCCGAATTCCCGGACATCGCTGATCTTTCCGCCCAGCGAAAACCATTCGTCGGCAAAAGCGCGCGCGACCCTCTTTGCGAACACGCTCGACGCCTCCACTACGACCCCCTCGCGCAAGCCCCGCGCATAGGCGGTACGCGCGACCGTGCGGGCTTCGGATTCCGCGGACAGCCCGAACGTATACAGGCGAGGCGGCAGCGGAGAGTCTCCGTCGGCGACGTTGAGAGCGAGCGTCACGACCGTGATATGACCCGCGGTCGCGAGCGCGGTGACCCCGGAACGCGTCAGAGGCCCGACCATTACCGCGGCACCACGCTGCACCGCGGCTTCGTATTCGGCGATGATGCTCGAGGCCTGCGCGTCGGTTCGCACTACCTGGAGGATCGGGCGCTTTTCCGCGAAGACCAGTGCCGCCTGGCATCCCAGGCGGACGGCCTCGGAGGCCCTGGAGAACTCGGGCGCGTTGAGGGGAAGCAGCAGCCCGATGAAAGGCGATTCGCCCGCAGGACGGCTTGCCGGATCGTCGACGGCCGCGCACAATGCCGGACTCAACAACGCCGACAGAGCGAAACAGATTTGAGTGCAGTGACCGGCAGGCATGGCGGGAGCCCGGGCGGGGCGGGTCAATTATATGTGGTCGCGACGCCCATTGGGAACCTTGAGGACATCAGCCCGCGCGCCCTCGAATCGCTGGCCCGCGCCGACGCGATCGCTGCGGAAGACACGCGCGTGACCGCGCGCCTCCTCGAGCATCACCGCCTGCGCGGCAAGCTCATCCCCGTCCACGAGCACAACGAGCGGCAGTCGGCGGATCGGATCGTCGAGGAGCTCGCGCGGGGCAAAACCATCGCGCTGGTCACCGACGCAGGCACCCCCGGCATTTCCGACCCCGGAGCACTGGTCGTCGCCAGGGCGCGCGCCGCGGGGTTCAGGGTCGTCCCGATTCCCGGGCCCAACGCCGCGGTCACCGCGCTGTCCGCGGCCGGGCTGCCGGACGGACCGTTTCTCTTTTTCGGCTTTCTTCCGGCGAAGTCCACGGCCCGGCGCAAGGCGCTCGCCCGGATCGGCGCCCTGCCATACGCGCTGGTGTTTCATGAAGCGCCGCACAGAATCGTCGAATCCGTCGAGGACCTGGCTGCAGTGCTGGGAGCCGACCGCTCGTTGGTCCTTGCGCGGGAGCTGACCAAGATGTTCGAGGAGATCCATCGCTGCCCCCTGCGAGATGCCGCGGGGTGGCTGCGCGAGAATCCGGACAGGCAGCGCGGAGAATTCGTGCTGATCGTGGAAGGAATCCAGGCACAGGAGTCCGCGGCGGACTGGGAGCCCCTGCTCTCGGCGCTGCTGGAGGAGATGCCCCTCGCGCGCGCCGTGAAGATCACGTGCAAGCTTACGGGGGCGAAAAAGAACGGTGTCTACGAGCGGGCCCTGGGCCTGTCCGGCAGAATCCGCGACTGAACGCCCATGCAGACACTGACGATTGCGAGGCCCGACGACTGGCACCTGCATCTTCGCGACGGAGCCGAGATGGCGAGTGTGCTTCCCCACACCGAGCGTGTGTTCGCCCGCGCCATAGTCATGCCTAACCTCAAGACTCCGGTCACGACGACGGCACTGGCCTCCGCCTACCGTGACCGGATTCGAGGCGCCTTGTCGAAGGGATCCCGGTTCGAGCCCTTGATGACGCTCTATCTCACCGACAACACGAGCGCGGACGAAATCGCGCGCGCCAAGCGCTCGGGCTTCGTCCACGGCGTGAAGTATTATCCTGCGGGCGCGACGACGAACTCGGATTCGGGCGTGACGCGCATCGAGCGCGTCCATCCGGCTCTCGCCGCCATGCAGGAGCATGATCTCCCGCTGCTCGTCCACGGAGAGGTGACGGCTCCTGGCGTGGACATTTTCGATCGCGAGCGCGTGTTTCTCGAAACCGTGCTCGGCGACATCGTGCGCCGCTTTCCGCGGCTTCGCATCGTGGTCGAGCACGCCAGCACCCGCGAGGCCGTGGAGTTCGTGGCAGCTGCCGGCCCGCTGGTCGCCGCGACGATCACCGCTCACCACCTGCTCTACAATCGCGGGGCACTCTTCGCCGGCGGCTTCCGCCCGCACTACTACTGCCTGCCCGTGCTGAAGCGCGAGGAGCACCGCGCGGCGCTCCTGCGCGCGGCGACCAGCGCCAACCCGAAGTTCTTTCTCGGCACCGACAGCGCGCCGCACGCGCGCGCGAGCAAGGAAACGCCCTGCGGCCACGCGGGGATCTATTCCGCGCACGCCGCGATAGAGCTCTACGCGGAGGCTTTCGAGCAGGCGGGAGCGCTCGACAGGCTCGAGGGCTTCGCGAGTTCTCACGGGGCGGCCTTCTACGGACTGCCTCGCAACACGGGCTCGATCACCCTGCGCAAGGAGGCCTGGGCCGTGCCGGGTGAGGTTGCGTTCGGAGCGACCACCGTGGTGCCGCTCCGCGCCGGCGAGTCGGTCGGCTGGCGGCTCGCGGGGGAATGAATACGGAGCGCTGGGGCGCAGGGCTCGCTGCGCCGATCTTCGCCGCCTTGCGGCCTTCGCTTTCGCGCCTGGATCCGGACGCGTTTCCCCGGCACGACGATCTCAACGCGTTGGCCGGGCCTGCTGTGGTGAGCGGTGGCGGCGCGCCGATCCGTTTCGTGCCTCCGGCGCCCGTCAAGGAGCCTTCGGCCCGGTACGAAGTCCGCATCTTCGAATCGGGCGAGGTGCAGACGCGCCCGGACAACTGGCACGATCTGTTCAATGCGCTGGTCTGGCTGGCCTTCCCCAGGACAAAGGCGGTGCTCAACCGGCATCACTGCGAGCAGATCAGGACACGCGCCGGCGAACGGGAAAGAGGCACTGCGCGAGACGTGCTGACGCTGTTCGACGAGGGGGGTGTCGTCGTCGCAGCAGCCGACGCGACGCTGGCCGCGTTGCTGCGCGATTCCAGGTGGAAGGAGCTGTTCTGGACGCACCGCGCCGATGTCGGGCGGTCGATGCGCTTCCACGTCTTCGGCCATGCGATCTACGAGAAGGCCCTCGAGCCGTACAAGGGTGTCACGGCGAAAGCATTGATCGTCGACGTCGGATCCGAGCTGCTGGACGCTTCGGAGGAACGAAAACTCGCGGACCTGGACGCCCGGGCTGCGAACTATTTCTCGGGGACGCAGGCCCTCGCATCGACCCGCAGCCTGTCGCCTCTGCCGATCCTCGGGATCCCGGGATGGGAACCGGCCAACGAGCGCGAGGAATACTACGACGACGCCTCGCAGTTTCGGCCCGCGCGGGCGGGCGCCTAGGGGAATGCCGGCATCGTCGGCTCGACGCCGTGGTCGGTTGCCTCGGGATGGCTGCGGTGGACCAGGCCCTGGATCTCCCCGACGCGCGAAGGGGGCACGTCGACCATCATCAGGAGCTTGCCGGCGTCTATGTCCTTCTGGAAAACCTTGAGGCGCGAATTCGGGACGGACATCGCCACGAGGCTCGCCGCCCAGGCACCGAACAGCGCTCCGATCACCGTGCCGATCAGCACCGTTACGAGCTGGAGATCCACCCCGGCGGGCGGAGTGAGGTAGATGTAGACGCCGATGAGGAATCCCCCCACGCCGCCGAGAACGAACCCCAGCTCGGCGCCGTGCACGGCATCGGATTTCTGGAGATAGGTGGCCTCGCGCAACTTGCCGAGGGACGTGCCGCGCCGGGCGAGGAAGTGCATGCAGCGATCCTCGACTCGCGCCAGCAGCAAATCGTTCGCGGTCCGGATCGCGCTGCCCAGATCGGGAAGCAGGAAATACAGTCTGCGTCTCATACGGCCTCCTTTGAAACAAGACTGTCCGATACTTCATACGCCGCCCGGTTCCCGAAATCAAGCTCGGTGTCCCCGGATGCGCTAAAATTACCCGCGAAGTTGGCCAGACAGTCGCTGGCATGCGACACCGCCAGAGGAAAGTCCGGGCTCCATAGAGCAGGGTGCTGGGTAACGCCCAGGCGCCGCGAGGCGACGAACAGGGCCACAGAGACGAGTCGTGATGCAAGGTCGAAAGATCATGCGTTGCGGGTGAAACGCGGCAACCTCCACCCGGAGCAACATCAAATAGGCGGACATTGACGCGGCTCGCCGAGTCCGCGGGTAGATGGCTCGAGCCCTGGGGTAACCCAGGGCCTAGAGGAATGACTGTCCACGACAGAACCCGGCTTATCGGCCAACTTCATTTCTTCTTCGCGCCGGCACAGACCGGCGCGAATTTTTCCTAACGCGCCGCGCGCTTCACCCAGGCGGTGATCGCCGCGACGATTTCCGGATCCTCGCCGAGCGCGGGCGTCACGCGGAACTTCGTTAGCGAATGCCGCCGCGCCAGCGCGGCGACCATTTCAGGCAACTGACGCTTCACGTGTCCTCCTTGAGCGAGAAACAGGGGGACGATGGTCACCGACTCGATGCCTTCGTCGACGAGGACCCTGGCCGCGTCTTCGAGAGAAGGCGTCATGATCTCGAGATACGCGAGCTCGACACGCAGGCCCTCCGACAGAAGCCCGTCGCGGACGCTCTCGAAGGGACGAGCCCAATCGGCTTCGCGCGCGCCGTGTGCAAAGAGAATGACTGCGCTCGAGGACATGGCCCAGCTTAGCGGCCGACGATTGCCCGGTCAAAAATGTCGGGATCGTCGTGCACTTCGATGATGCGCTTCCCTGCCTGCGGATGCCTGTTCCCGCTCCACACCAAAGCGGCAACGACTTGATTTTGCTTCCTCGCCGCACGCTCGTGCACCGGGCGCGGGGTGGCACGCCTATTGCACTGGTAACTCAGGAAACCTCGACTATGCGCGTATTGCTCATCGATGAATCGCCCGAGCGCACCGCCGTCCTGCGCGAGGGGCTGGAAGGGGCCGGATACGAGGTCGCGGCGGCGCTCGCCTCGCCGCTGGAGCTGCTGCGCGCAGTGGAGGAAGTGAAGCCCGACGTCATCATCATCGATACGGAATCCCCTAGCCGCGACGTGCTGGAGCACGTGGTCCTGATCACGCGCGATCAGCCGCGACCGATCGTGATGTTTGCGAGCGACGACGCACCCGAGACGATTAGAGAAGCCGTACGTGCGGGCGTATCGGCGTACATCGTGGACGGACTGGATCCAGCTCGCGTCAAGTCGATCGTCGATGTCGCCGTAGCGCGCTTCGGCGAGCACCAACGGCTGCGCACGGAGCTCGCCGAGGCCAATCTCAAGCTGTCGGAACGAAAGCTGGTCGAACGCGCCAAGGGCATCCTGATGAAGGCGCGCGGCATGGACGAGGAACAGGCATTTCAGGCGTTGCGCCGCATGGCGATGGATAGCGGCAAACGCCTGGCCGACATCGCCCGGCAAGTCATCGATATGGCGGATCTGCTGACCTAGGGAACGGGCCAAGGCAGTGCAAGCAGGAGAGTTGCTGCACCGCAACAGTGCGCTGCAGTTGGTGAGGCTCGCACAGCTGACCCTGGGAATGACAAGGCAACCCGCTGTAACGACTGAGAAACCGGGGCGCACCGCGGTGTTGGCATGTCGATTGCATAGCAGGTAAGTGAGTGCGCGGCCAAAGGCGGTCGCGTAGATGAGCAAAGGCGTTCGTCGAACGGCGGGAAGTCCCGTCGCAAACGAACGCCTTTTTTGTTTTCGGAGAGAGAAATGAATGAGAGCAGAGCGGACAAACGGCGGAAGTTCATCAAGCAGGCCGGCGCGGTGGGCATCATGAGCCTGGTGCCCGCGGCGGTGCGCAGCGTCGCCTGGGCGGCGGGATCGGACGCGCCGGAGAAGAAGGAGGTGAAGATCGGCTTCATCCCGCTCACCGACTGCTCCTCGGTGGTGATGGCCTCGGTGATGGAGTTCGACAAGAAGTACGGCATCAAGATCGTTCCCTCGAAGGAGGCTTCGTGGGCCGCGGTGCGCGACAAGCTGGTGAACGGCGAGCTCGACGCGGCGCACGTGCTCTACGGGCTGATCTACGGCGTGCAGAACGGCGTGGGCGGGCCGAAGAAAGACATGGCGATCCTGATGAACCTGAATCACAACGGCCAGGCGGTCACGCTCTCAAGCAAGCTGAACGAGAAGGGCGTGAAGGACGGCGCGAGCCTGAAGGCGCTCATCGACCGCGAGAAGCGCGAATACATCTTCGCGCAGACTTTTCCCACGGGCACGCACGCGATGTGGATCTACTACTGGCTCGCCGCGCACGGCATCCACCCGTTCAACGACGTGAAAGCGATCGTCGTGCCGCCGCCGCAGATGGTGGCGAACATGCGCGTGGGCAACATGGACGGCTTCTGCGTCGGCGAGCCGTGGAACAACCGCGCGATCGTCGACAAGATCGGCTTCACCGCGAATACGACGCAGGAAATCTGGAAAGACCATCCCGAGAAGACGCTCGGCACGACCGCCGAGTTCGTGCAGAAGTACCCGAACACCGCGCGCGCCATGACCGCCGCAGTCATCGACGCCGGGCGCTGGATCGACGCCTCGCTCTCCAATCGCCAGAAAACGGCCGAAACCGTCGCGGACAAGTCCTACGTCAACACCGACAAGGACGTGATCCTCGCGCGCATGCTGGGCCGTTACGACAACGGTATCGGCAAGACCTGGGACGATCCGAACCACATGAAGTTCTACAACGACGGCTACGTCACCTTTCCGTTCCTGTCCGACGGCATGTGGTTCATGACCCAGCACCGCCGCTGGGGATTGCTCAAGGAGGACGTGGACTACCTCGCGGTAGCGAAGAAGGTGAACCGCATCGATATCTACAAAGACGCCGCGGCTGCCACGAAGACGGCTCTGCCGAAGGAACCGACGCGCAGCGCGAAGCTGATCGACGGCGTGACCTGGGATGGCAAGGACCCGAAGAAGTACGCGGGCTCGTTCAAGATCAAGGTGGCGTGAGGAGCCGGCGATGGGCGCAGTTCCCGCGATCGTGCATACGCTGAAACCGCCGCGCGTGG
>Ga0073909_10000469_pt1 | contig 13287 bp, 13 predicted proteins | sample Coa_R1_6_FD_66439 | JGI IMG/M metagenome (GOLD analysis project Ga0073909, IMG submission 66439) | Surface soil microbial communities from Centralia Pennsylvania, which are recovering from an underground coalmine fire. - Coalmine... | ecosystem: Environmental > Terrestrial > Soil > Unclassified... | reverse complement strand
AAGCGATACGTCACCTCGTTCGGGAATCTTCAGAACAACGCGATGGTGGGCGGAGTGCACAGCCTCGCGCCCGCGACGTGGTTGAGCGGGACCAAGCCGGACAAGGGGTCGGCGGGCGCGAGCATGTCGACGACGCTGGATCAAGTGGTGGCGCGCAATATCGGCCAGAACACGACGCTGCCGTCGCTCGAAGTCGCGTCGGAAACCACGCAGCAGGCGGCCGCGTGCAGCGGGTCGGCGTGCTTCTACAACACGACGCTCTCGTTCCGCGACGCACACTCGCCGCTGCCGATGGAGTTCAATCCGCGGAAGGTCTTCGCGCAGCTCTTCGGTGAAGGAGACACGCCGGAGGAACGGGCGGCGATTGGGAACCAGACGAAGAGCCTGCTCGATCGCATCGGCGACCGGACGCGCGCGCTGCAGCGCGATCTCGGCGCCGGCGATCGCGTGGTGCTGGACAACTACCTCGAGACGCTTCGCGAGATCGAGCGGCGCGTCCAGCTGGCGTCGAGCCGCGACTTGTCAGCGATCAAGGTGCCCGAGGCGCCGATCGGAGAGCTCGATGCGTTCGGGTCGCAAGTCGATCTGATGTTCGATCTGATTGCCCTGGCCTATCAGGCGGATCTCACGCGCGTGGCGTCCTACATCATGGTTGCGGAAGGGACCAACCGCACGTACAACCACATCGGCGTGTCCGACGCGTTTCATCCCGTCTCCCATCACGCGAACGACGTGAGCCGGATCGAGAAGCTGGTGAAAATCCAGACGTGGCACCTGGAGCGGTTCGCCGCATTCGTGAAGAAGCTCGCCGCGGTCCGCGACGGCGACGGCACGCTGCTCGATCACGCGATGTTCCTGTATGGCTCGAACATGTCCAACAGCGACCGTCACAACGGCCATCCGCTGCCGACGATTCTCGTCGGAGGCGGCAACGGGAAGCTTCGCGGCGGACAGCACGTCGAGCTCCGCGAGCCGACGCCGCTCGCCAACCTGCACCTGACGATCCTCGACAAACTCAACGCGCGTCAGGAGTCGTTTGGGGACAGTACGGGGCTGATTGGGAATCTGTAGGCGGGTAGGGCAGGTAGGGCGGGTCGGGCAGGTCATCGCCTCCAACGGTCGAGCGCGAATGCGATGCCGAACATCGTGATCGCCGCTCCACTCAGGGCGTACAGCCATAGATTCTCCGAGCGATTCAAGTAGGCGACCTTGCCGTGGTTGTTGATTGAATAGATCCTGCCGGTGGACACGTCCGGTGTTCGCGGACGCGTGCGCGCAAACTGGAAGAACAACCCGATATACACGAGCCAAACTGCGACCGATACCGCCGCCAGTCCTCTCGCGAACCGCTGCCGCGCGGTGAGTTGTTTGACAGTCACACCAGGCGTGCCTGCAGTCAACTATCGGTCGCTCAGAGTTCGCTCCAGCGATGCTTCGCGCCTGACGGACGTCGCTTCGCGCCCGACGGAAGCCGCTTCGCTCTCGAGAGTGCGGCTTTGTAGGCGGATGGGCACGATGGTGGAGAGTGCAGAGCCTCCGCGTCCTCAACCGTCCGGCCTTACCTGCCCCTCCCGCAACTCCGGCCTATCCTGGCCTTATCAGGCTCGATGCTCAGCGTGACGGCTGAAGATCGGTATCCGCCGGTCGATACGTTGATCACGTTGGCGAAGAATCGCCGCCTCCATCGGCCTGCGGCGCTCGCGCCGCTGCTGGCCATGACGCTCACGGCCGGCGCATGCACGGCGACCATGCCCGCCGTCACGATGCGCGTCGTCGACGAAGCCACTGGGACGCCGATGCCGGGCGCGGTCGCGATGTTCTGGGGCACCGCGAGGGAAGGCACGATGACCGGACATGGCGGCAGGAACGCCCTGCTGTTCGCGGCCGACGCCATCGCCGACGCCTCGGGACAGCTCCGGTTCCCGGCACAGACGTTCGGCACGCAGCCGTTCTTCCTGAACACGAACTATGAGAACCCCGAGGTACTTCTGTTGAAGCCGGGGTATGCGCCGCTCTTCCTCCACAATCAACGCAGCATCATTCCTACACTCGCCGATGCTTCGCAGTGGGAACAAGACGGTCAGATCGTGAAGATGAAGAAAGCGACAGGCGAGGAGATACGGCAGCAGGCCTACCTGATCCGCCTCGACACCGATCAAATGCTCGGCTTCGCGGGCCTGTGTACGTGGAAGCGCGTCCCGAACGCGCTCGTGATGGCCGACCGCATGTTCCCGGATCCTGGCAGCACACTGCGAACGCTGTTCATGAACGACGCGCTGTTCGTGCAGCAAGGTTGCGGCTCGCCGACCGCATTCTTCGAACCCTACTCGCGCCGGTAGTTTCCCTCAATGCTGAACGAACTTGCGAGCTGGCAGCCATACCTCGACGCGCACCACCGCGCGTTCGCGCACCAGGCCGGCTCGTTTGTCCCCAAGACGCCGGCCGAGTTCGAGGCGTTTCTAGTCTGGCAGGACGAGACGACCGCGCTGTTCGACGCGTCCGCGACTCTGCGAACGCAGGTGATCGCCGAGCTTCGCGACGGTGACCTCGAACAGATCCTCGATTTGGTGAAAGGCGACAGGATCACCGACGAGCAACGCGGCGCAGCCTTTGTGATCGTCGAGCTTGTACGAAAGAAGGACCCGCGGCTAACGGCCGATCTGCGTGACCGCTGGGCGCAGATGCTCGAACACAAAGTCGGGCGATCGTATCCAGGCGACAGTTCCGCCCTTCAGTTCTTGAGCGAAGTCGATGCGGACCGCGCCAAGGCCGCCTTGCTGTCAGCGGTCGACCGTCTGCCGCTCGCGGAGCTTTCGACGAAAGACGCTGACATCCTCATCCGCGATAGCCGTGTGCTCGGCACGGACCGGGTCGAACTCCTGCGCTGGTTCGCGGGTGCCGGCGGCGAGATCGCCGCGAAGGCCGAGCGCGCACTCGAGCTGGGCGGAGATGCGACACCGGCGCGCATCGATGAAGTCGCTGCTGCGTGGCGGCGCGATCGCGATCGCAAGACGTTGAACTGGATCTACAACGCCGTCATCAGCCACATCCGCGAAGGGGTCGAGCCCGTCGATCGCGTTCGCACGTTGCTCGGGGAACCCACCGACGAGTTCACGGACGCATTGATCTACGAGACGCGCGAGGAGAACCCGATTCAGTTGAACATCGGCATCGGTCGCGACCGGAAGATCGTGTCCTGGAAACTGAAATAGGACGCGCGTTCGGGGAGTCGCAACATGTTTTCACGGATTGCGGCTTCACGCCGAACGAATGCCGCTTCGCGCCGGCGGACAGCCGCTCCGCACCAATGAGCAGCCGCGTTGCGCCGACCGACAGCCCGCTGCGCCTAACGGCAGTGCGTCGCGCCGAGTGGCAGCCGCGTCGCGCTGACGGACAGCCGCATCGCGCCAACGGACAGCCGCTCCGCACCAATGAACAGCCACGTTGCGCCGACCGACAGCCCCGCTGCGCCTAACGGCAGTGCGTCGCGCTGACGGACAGCCGCGTCGCGCAGGACGGCAGGGCCGTCGCGCTCGACGCATGGTGGAGCGCGCAGAGCCTCCGCGTCCTCAACCGTCCGCCTTACCTGCCCTACCCGCCCCACCTGCCCTTACTTCCCCCGCGATCGCTGCAGCCGCTCGTAATCTTTCTCACCTTCCGCGCAGAACTCGTCGACGAGTTCAGTGTCGGGCTCGATGCTCTCGTTGAGCAGGACAGTGAACGGCTTGGTGTACACCTTCGGATCGTCGATCGTCAGCGCGATTTCCATCGTGCCGAAGTTCTTGCGATGGAACTTTTCGGTCATCTTCGCCGCGTCGCTCATCGGGCTGCCCCACGTGTCGGCCCACAGATCGTCGCGGAACCCGCGCGTCTCGACCACGAGCGTGTCGCCTTCCCAGTGTCCGACCGAATAGCCGTTCCACGTCGGGTTCATGTCCTGCGGGAACGGCCGGCCGTCGATGAAGACCTGCCGGTACATCGCGTTCACTTCGTAGAGCAGCACGAGCAGCTTCGGTGAGTGGATCGCTTTCGTGAGATGCGGCAGCGTCCAATGGCGTGGCGGGTTGTCGGGCAAGCAGCGCACATGTGGGTCGTCGATGCTGTTCACCGCATGCCGTTCGTTCATCAACTTCTCAGCCCACGGCTGATACGGGAGCTTGCCGCCAGGCAGGTTGCGACCGAGGTTGCCGCCGAGCGGCGATCCGCCGATTTCGATGCCGCACGGGCGCGCCTCGCCGCGGCTGTTCTCACACGTGCGTCCCTGCGTGGCGTGCCACAGGCCTGACAGGTCCGGCTTTCCGTCGGGCAGCCGTGGCGCGGGCGCGGTCAGGTCGGGTTTTCCGTCCGGTTTCCGCGGAATGCTGTCTGTCGGATACTTCAACCACTGCGCGGCGACAACTGACGTCGCACACATGACGGCCGTCAAGGCCAACGCTGCTACGCGAGACATCTGCTCCTCACTTTCCCCGGGTTCGCTGCATCCGTTCGTACGACTTCTCGTTCTCGAGACAGAACTCGTCGACCAGTTCCGTGTCGACTTCGAGGCCCTGCCGCATCTTCACGGTGAACGGCCGCGTGTACACCTTCGAATCGTCGATCGTGATCTCGAGTTCGAGCGTCCCGAAGTTCGGACGCCGTATTCGCTCGGTCATCTTCGCGGCGTCGCTCATCGGGCTGCCGCCCATGTCGATCCAGAGGCTGTCGCGGAAGCCGGCCGTCTGGACGACGAGCGCGTCGCCTTCCCAGCGCGCGACCGAATAGCCGTTCCACGTGGGGTTCATGTCCTGCGGCAGCGGCCGTCCGTCCACGAAGATCTGCCGGTACATCGCGTTGACTTCGTAAAGCAGTACCAGCAGCTTCGGCGTGTGCACGGCCTTGGTCAGGTGCGGCATGCCCCACGGCCGCGGCGGATTGTCTGGCAGGCAGCGGACGTGCGGATCGTCGCGGCTGAAATCGGCGGCTCGTTGTTTCGCGACCTCCGCGGCCCACGGCTGATAGGGAAGGCCGCCCTTCAAGTCCGTCCCGAAGTTCAAGGCGACGGGCGATCCGCCGATTTCGGAGCCGCACTCGATGAAGCGGGCGAACTCGGCCGTGCAGGGGATTTTCACCGCCGTGTGCCAAATGCCGGAAAAGTCGGGCTTTCCGTCAGGGAGTCGAGGTGTGGGCGCCGTCAGGTTTGGCGTGCCGTCAGCCTTTCTCGGCACGTCCGCAGTCGGATATCGCAGCCACTGGCCGAACACAGCCGCTGGCGCACCGACGAGCGTTGCAAGCACAAGGGCGAGCACATTGACGCGCCGCATTACTCCTCCCGCCTCAAGAAATGTCGCATACTACCGCACGCGGATGGACCGGCGACAACTTCTCACGGCATTCGTCGGCGGACTCTGTGGCGGATTCGCCCTGCCACGCCGCAGCGCGGCGCAGCAGAACGCGATTCTGTCGCTGAGCGACCGCCTGTCGCTCGTCACAAGCGGCAGGACCAATGTCCTGGCGCTGGCGACGGCCGACGGCCTTGTGCTCGTCGACAGCGGTGCACCCGAGCTGAGCGATCGTCTGATGGAGTCGCTGCGCCAGCTCTCGACGAGCGGCCGCGCCCAAACCCTGTTCAACACGCACTGGCATCCGGAGAACACCGGCGCAAACGAGATGCTCCGGCGCGGCGGCGCGGCGATCGTCGCGCACGAGAACACCCGGCTGTGGATGTCCACTCCCGTTTGGGTTCCGGCGGACGATCGCTACAGGCCGCCACGCCCGAAGGACGCTCATCCCACGCAGACGTTTCGTGTCGACGGATCGATGAATGCCGGCGGCGAACGCATCGATTACGGCTACCTGATCGAAGCGCATACGAGCAGCGACATCTATGTGTTTTTCCGCGGGTCGAACGTGCTCGCCGTCGGCGACGTCGCGTCGCCGTCACGCGATCCGGAGCTGGACTACTTCACCGGCGCGTGGCTCGGCGGCCGTGTCGACGCGATGACACGGTTGCTTGCCCTGTGTGATGCGAGCACGCGCGTTGTGCCTGGCTACGGTCCGGTGATGACTCGCGCGGAGCTGCAGGCGGAACGCGACATCATGAAGACGCTCTACGACCGCGCGGTCGATCGCATTCGTCAGGGTGACGATGCGGACGACATGTTGAAGGCGGGCATGATGAACGGTTTGCCGCGGACGTGGAAAGATCCGCGGAAGTTCCTGTATGACGTCAACAAAGGCCTGTGGGCGCACCACAACAAGTTGAACCCCAATGTCGTGTAGGCAATTGATCGCGGCATGCGCGCTCCTGACGTTGGCGTCCGCCGGAACGGCGCGCGCACAATCGAAGCTCGCCGATCTGATTCAATCGGGCGATCGGCGCGCCGCGTTGGCGATGCTCGACGGCGCCGTCGACGTGAATCGCGCGCAGCCCGACGGCACGACGCCGCTTCACTGGGCGGCGTACCGCGTCGATCAGGAGCTGCTGCAGCGGCTGCTGAAAAAAGGCGCGAAGGCGAACGTCGTGAATCGCTACGGCGCGAGTCCGCTGGCCGAAGCCGTCCGGGTCGCCAGCGTCCCGCTGGTCGGGATCCTGCTCGAAGCGGGAGGCGACGCCAACGTCGCCAACGAGGACGGACAGACGCCGCTGATGCTGGCCGCGCGGACCGGCAGCGTCGCCGTCGCCGAACTGCTCGTCCGGCACGGCGCGGACGTCAACCGTCGAGAACGATTCCACGATCAGTCAGCGGTGATGTGGGCGGCAGGCGAGAACCATCCCGAGATGGTGGCGTTTCTCGTGTCGAAGGGCGCGGACCTCTCGATCCGCGCGCGATCGACCGACTGGCCGACGCAGATCAGCAACGAGCCGCGCGTCCAGTATCGGCCGACTGGCGGTTTGACGCCGCTGCTCTACGCGGCGCGTGCCGGCTGTCTCGCGTGCACCGAGACGATGCTCGACGCCGGTGCGGACAAGGATCGGCCGAACCCCGATGGCATGACGCCGATGATGATGGCGCTCGACAACGGCCACCCGGAGGTCGCGCTCTATTTGCTGAAGCGCGGCGCCAACCCGCACACGTGGGATTGGTGGGGGCGGACGCCCCTCTATGTGGCCGTGACGATGCGGGGCGGCGTCGATTCGCGACCGGGCCCGCGGCCGCCTGTCTCGCTCGAGTTCATCAACGCGCTGCTCGAGGCCGGTGTCAATCCGAACCCGCAGCTCGCGTTCAAGGAACCGAGCCGCGGCGGACGCGACAATCGCTTTCGAGACGATCTGCTGACGACCGGCGCAACGCCGCTGCTGCGCGCGGCCCAGACCTTCGACAACGACGTCGTCCGCGCGCTGCTGGCACACGGCGCGCTCGTCGACCTGCCGAATGCGTCTGGCGTGACGCCGTTCATGGCGGCAGCAGGCGTCGGGACGCGGACCGTATCTGGTGTGCTCGGCGCCGGCCCACCGGAGAATGTCATCGCGCTCTCGCTCGAGACGATGGAGACGTTGCGGAAAGCGGGCGCGGACGTGAACGCGCGCATCACCGATGTCACCAGCCTGACGGCGCGCATCGCGCGAACGAACACGTTGACCGGCCGTCAGGGACAGACCGCGCTGTTCCTGGCTATCGAGAGCGGCCGCAAGGACATCGTCAAGTATCTGCTGGAGCACGGCGCACGAACCGACGTGAAGGACGACATGGGGCGAACGCCGACGCCGGCGGTGCTCGCGAGATGACGCGCGTCAACAAGTGGATCGTCTGGGCCGGCCGCGTCGTGTCGATGGCGCCGGTGTTCATCCTGCTCACCAGCGCTCGATGGAAGCTCACCCACAGTGCGTTTTATGTCGCGGAGTGGAATCGCATCGGGTGGGCGCCCGATGCATTGGCCTCCATTGGCATCGTTCAGCTCACGTGTGTTGCGCTGTATCTGATCCCGCAGACGGCCGTCCTGGGAACAGTGCTGCTGACCGGTTATCTGGGCGGGGCGATTGCTTCGTACGTACGCATCAAGCAGTTCTATCCACCGCTTGTCCCTCTCACGACCTGCCTTCTCGCGTGGTTGGGCGTCTATTTACGCGACGAGCGTCTCCGAAAGTTGCTGCCGTTCCGAAGGCCCTTGCGCACCTAGCGATTTGCCAATCGCCGGCCGATATCACTGGAGATGCATCCAGGTGAGGCCGGCTTTCCTCGACACCTTCACTGGAAGAACGCGTTCCTGTTTCCGATTGAAACGCCCGAGGCGCGGCGCGACGTGCTGATCGGCGGGACGCTGATCCTGCTTCTGTGGCCGATTGGCTGGGTGCTGAACCTTGGCAATCGGCTGAACGTCGTCGCGCGTCTTCACGCCGGGCAGTCGCCGTATTTCACTGGCTTCCGGCCGTGGCGCCTCACGCTGAGACGCGGCTGCGTTTCCGCGGCCGCGATTGCCGCCTACCTCTCGCCTGCGGCGGCACTCGGTGCGTTTGCCTATGTCGCGTACGCGAAAGCCGCCGCGCCGCTACTCGTCGCGCCGCTCGGCGCTGCCAGCGCCGCCGCGTTCGTGTTGGCCGTCTTCACGTTGCCTGGCTGCATGACGGTGTACGCGGTTGAAGGCGACGCCGCAGTGCTTCGCAATCCCGCCGGAGCGTTTCGGCGCGCCTGGTCGCGGCGCCGTGTCTACCTGCGGGCGTGGGCGATCGCACTCGCGTCGGTGTCGCTGTCGTTTGTGGGCGCGCTCGGCGTGTTGATCGGGTTTCTCTACGCGAGCGTGTGGTCGTGGGACGTCGTGGGCTATGCGTTCACCGTGGCGATGTATGCGCCGGCGGCTGAGCCGCGGAGCGACCGGTGAGAACGGACGCTCGCGCGCTGCAGGTGCTGCTGTGGCTGATCGCCGCGTTTCATTTGATCGCCGGCGCCGGTCTCATGTTCTCGACGTCGTTTCAGCGGTTTGCTGTGGCCGCCTACGGCGCTGAGCTCTCGTGGGACGCACGCAACGTGTACTTCCTCCGCATCATCGGCTCGTTCGCGTTCGTGCTGGGCACCATCGCCGCGATGGCGGCGCGCAATCCGGTGAAGTACTCGATTGTCGTCGTCGGGTTCATCGAGTTCTTCGTCTTGCGCAACGTCCATCGTCATCTGTACTCGAGCGAGTTGTATACAGGGTTCGGCGTGTCGAGCCTGACGAATGATTTGACGACTGTGTTCTTCGGCGTGCAGGCGATTGCGCTGATCGCGCTGTTGTGGTCGGCACGGAGGGCAAGTTGATGATTCCGGTTGTCGTGATCGTCCTGGCACTGGCGCAGGCAGTGGTGCCATTGCCGACGATCGAAGTAACAGAGCCGAAGGACGTCGCCGCCGTCAACGCGTTGAACGACGCCATGGCTGGACTGAGCGAGAAAGTCACGGCGTGCGTCACGGGGGGACGTCCGGCTGAGGCCTGCCGGTGCAGCTATCCCCAGGAGCTTGCGAGCCTCCGCGCGAAGTACGAGGGACTCATGAAACAGCGTCCTGAATGGAAGGATCAGCTGCTCTCCTATCGCTCCATCAATAAGGAAGGACGCAACATCAGCGGCACGCTGGTGCTCCAGAATCTGCGCCGCCAGCTCGAAACGCTGAGGTGCGTTTAGGGTGGATTCGGGCAGCAAAGCTGCCTACACTGAACGTCTGTAAACCTTGGCTGCACAGGGTCATTCGCGGCGTCGGATACTGAAGACCACGCTGACTGCGGCCGGCCTCGCGCTGGGCGCGCCGGTTTGGCGTCTTGTTGCGACGGCACAGACCGCGACGCTCGCGCCAGACGTCCAGCGCCTCAGCGACGATCTGTTCCTGATTCGAATTCCCGGCGAAGCGAGCGTCGTCGCGCACACGACGGCGAACGGCGTGATGCTCGTCGACGGCGCGTCCGCTGCCGGTTCCGACGCGTTGCTGAAAGCGGTCGCCGGGCTGCCCGGCGGTCGCCCGGTTCAGGCGATTTTCAACACGCACTGGCATCCCGAGCAGACGGGGTCGAACGAAACCCTTGGCAAAGCGGGCAAGACGATCATCGCGCACGAAAACACGCGGTTGTGGATGACGACGGACGTCGTCTGGCCGTGGAACGGCAGGCGCTTCAAGCGCGCCGTGAAAGTCGCCCAGCCGAACAAGACCTTCTACACGACCGGCGAACTCGATGGCGTTCGATACGGCTACATCCCCGACGCCGCCCACACCGACGGCGATCTGTACGTGCACTTCCCGAGGCAGAACGTGCTGGCCGTCGGCGACGCCATGAGCGGCGAAGGCTGGCCCGTGGTCGACTACGCCACCGGCGCGTGGATTGGCGGCATCGTGGGCGGCTTGCAGCGGCTGCAGCCGCTCGTCGACGAGCAGACGCGGATTGTCCCGGCGCGCGGTCGGGTGCTCGGCCTCGCAGATCTCAAGGCGCAGTACGACATGTACGGCAAGATTTACGAGCGCCTGACGACGCTGCTGAACAAGGGGCGGAGCCCGAGCGAAGCGGTGGAGGCGAAGCCGACGAAGGAATTCGATGCGCAGATGGGCAATCCCGACGAGTTCGTGCGGCGCGCCTTCGAGAGCCTCTGGGGATACTTGTCACCAGACGCATAGATGATGATCTCAATGACATTGCGACGGATATCGCTCATCGGCGTCTGCGTGTTGTCGCTCAGCGCGGTCGTCTTCACGACCTCGCAGTCGTCGGCGCCCGCTCCGGCTGCCGACGCGCAGCTCGCGGTCATCAAACAGTACTGCGGCGGCTGTCACAACGATCGGATGAAGGCCGGCGGCGCCAGCTTCGACGGGATCACGGCAGAGAGCATCGGCCAGCGCGGTGAGGTGTTCGAGAAGGCGGTGCGCAAGCTGCGCGGACGCGTGATGCCGCCGCCCGGCGCCCGGCAGCCGGATGGCGCGACGGTCGATTCGCTGGTGTCATTTCTTGAAAACACACTCGATCGCGCCGGCGCTGCGGCTCCGCCGCATCTTCCGGATCAGATCGTTTTGCACCGGCTCAATCGGAAGGAATACGCCAACGCGGTGCGCGATCTCCTCGACGTCGAGATCCAGGCGGGCGAGTTCCTCCCGGCCGACGACATCTCCGACGGGTTCGACAACATCGCGGCCGCACTGCAGGTGTCGCCGTCGTTCGTCGAGCAGTATGTGATCGCCGCGCGCACCGTCGCCGTGAAGGCGCTCGGCAAGCCCGATGCGCGGCCCGGGGGCTGGACGTTCCGCGCGGGTCCAGGCACGCAGCTCACCCACCTTCCGGGCCTGCCGCTCGGGACGCGCGGCGGCATTCTCGCGAAGGTCGAACTGCCCGCCGACGGCGAATACCGCGTCGACATCGCCGACATCGTGACGAACATCTGGGGCAGCGGGATGGAATTCGCGAACCCGCTGGTCGTCACGCTCGACAACAAGATCGTGTACGAGACGTCGATCGGCGGCGAAGAGGACATGAAGCTCTACGATCAGGTGCAGAACGGCGCGCTCGATCGCGTCAACGCGCGCCTGAAGAACATCCGCTTCCCGGCGACCGCTGGTCCGCACAAGATCGGCGTCACGTTCAAGCGGCGGACGTTTGCCGAGTCGGACGACCAGCTTCAGGTGTTCGCCCCTGGCGGCGGACAGGATCGCATGTACCGCGTGAATTCGTTCCAGCTGCAGGGCCCGTTCAACGCAAAGGGACTCAGCGCGACGCCGAGCCGCGAGCGGATCTTCGTCTGCAAAGATCAATCGAGAGACTGCGCCAGAACGATCGTGGCGGCGTTGGCCAGGCACGCCTATCGCCGGTCGGTGACGGCGGACGACGTGAACGAGTTGATGCAGTACTACGATGAAGGCGCGAAAGAGAGCTTCGAGGGCGGCGTGCGCAGCGCGCTGACCGGACTACTTGCGAGCCCGTTCTTCCTCTATCGCGGCGAGCGCGTGCCGGCGAACGGACGGCCCGGCGAGCAGTACGCGATCACCGATCTCGAGCTGGCGTCGAAGCTGTCGTTCTTCCTCTGGAACTCGATTCCGGACGACGAGCTGCTGCAGGCAGCCATCGACGGCAAGCTGCACGAGTCGGCCATGCTCGAACGGCAGGTTCGGCGCATGCTGGCCGACTCGCGATCGATCACGCTTGCGAACAACTTCGTGCCGCAGTGGCTGGACATGAAGCGGCTGGACGAGATCGTCCCTGATCAGGCGGTGTTCCCGTTCGCGTCGGGACGGTCCGATCCACGCGAGGACTTCAAAACCGAGCTCGCGCTGTTCGCCGACAGCATCTTCAAAGAGGATCGCAGCGTCGTCGACCTGCTGAGAGCGAAGCACACGTTTCTCAACGAGCGTGTGGCGTTGCATTACGGGATCACCGACGTGAAGGGCGATCGCTTCCGCCGCGTCGAGCTGCAGGATTCCGTCCGCTGGGGGCTGCTCGGCAAGGGCGCGGTGTTGATGGCGGCCGCGTACCCGAACCGGACGTCGCCCGTGCTGCGCGGCAAGTTCATCCTCGAGCACATTCAAGGCGTGCCGCCCGCGATTCCGCCGCAAGGTGTCCCGACGCTCGACGAGAAGGACATCGGGACGACCAAGGCACTGACGATGCGGCAGATGATGGCGAAGCACCGTTCCAACCCGACGTGCTCGTCGTGCCATGCCGTCATGGATCCGCTCGGGCTCGCGCTCGAGAACTTCGACGCGACGGGCCGGTGGCGCGACCGCGATCGCTATGCGGGCGTCGCGATCGATTCGTCAGGGAAGCTGCCCGACGGCACTTCCGTCAACAATCCCGACGAGCTTCGCAACGCGCTGCTGCGCCGTCCCGAGCAGTTCGTCCAGACGTTCACCGAGGGGTTGCTGACGTACGCGAACGGCCGCAAGGTGGAGTATTGGGACATGCCGACCGTGCGCCGCATCGTCAGAGGCGCCGCGGCGAGCGACTACCGCGTTGCGACGATCATTCAGGCCGTCGTGCACAGCGACCAATTCAGGATGCGTAGAGTGCCGCAGGCGGGCGAGAAGACAACGGTAGCGGGTCATTGAGGGAGACGACGATGCATCTGTTCCGCAAACACATTTCACGGCGCACGGTGTTGAAGGGCGTCGGCGCGACGATTGCGCTGCCGCTGCTCGACGCGATGAGTCCGGCGGGCACGGCGTGGGCGAAGACCGCCGCGGGCACCGCGCCGAAGCGGTTCGCATTCATCGGGTTTCCGCACGGCGCCGTCATGGACCGCTGGTCGCCGAAGCAGACCGGGGCGAACTATGAGATGTCGGAGATCCTGAAGCCGCTCGAGGCGTATCGCGAGCACCTGACGATCGTTTCGGGCCTGCGTAACAAGCCGGGCGAGACGCCGGAGCC
>Ga0073909_10000467_pt1 | contig 13296 bp, 5 predicted proteins | sample Coa_R1_6_FD_66439 | JGI IMG/M metagenome (GOLD analysis project Ga0073909, IMG submission 66439) | Surface soil microbial communities from Centralia Pennsylvania, which are recovering from an underground coalmine fire. - Coalmine... | ecosystem: Environmental > Terrestrial > Soil > Unclassified ... | reverse complement strand
TTCAACCAGTCGCCGGTCGCGAACCTCACCGTGACGCCTTCGAGCGGGTTCGCCCCGCTCACCGTGAGCGCGGACGGCAGCGGCTCCTACGACCCCGACGGCAGCATCGTCGCCTATACGTTCGACTTCGGCGACGGCACCGTGGTCGGTCCCGGGCCGGCCTCGAGCGCGTCGCACCAGTACACGACCGGTGGAAACCGGACCGTCACGCTCAGCGTACGCGACGACCATTCCGCGACCACCACCGCCACGCAGACCGTCAGCGTGACGGCCGTGAACCAGCCGCCGAACGGCACCATCACCGCCCCGACGGGCAGCGTCACCGTCAAGGCCGGCGAGTGCGTCAACTTCACCGGCGGCGGCACGGATCCCGACAACAACCTGCCGCTCACCTACGCGTGGGACTTCGGCGGCGGCGCGCCGAACACGACCGCCCAGAACCCCGGCGCGGTCACGTTCGACACGCCCGGCGTCTACACCGTGAGCTTCACCGTCACCGACGCCCTGGGGCTCGCCGACCCCACCCCGGAGACGCACCTCATCACGGTCACGGCGCGCGACGACAACCCGCGCCAGCTCCACTGGACGATCATCGGCCCGACCGCGGTGACGTTCGACTGGGAGGGCACGTCCACCTCGATCCGCTACGGGACGACGACGGCCTACGGAACCACGGTCACGGGTGTGGCGCCCTCGATCACGCCGATCTCCTCGTGCGGGCCGTTCTACGAGGCGAAGCTCACGGGGCTCCTGCCCAACACGCTCTACCACTACTCCGTCGGCCCCGGCGCGGACCACACGTTCCGCACGCCGCCGCCGGCCGGAGCGACCGGTTTCACCATCGGCGCCGAGGGCGACATCGGCGACGCGTCGACCTACTGGGAGATGGGGGAGATCCAGTCGCAGATCGGCGCCGCGGCTCCCGCCTTCGTGCTGTGCATCGGCGACCTCACGTACGCCGACGACAACGGCCAGGCGGTCGTGGACCACCACTTCAACGACGTCATGCCGTGGTCGCAGGACGCGGCCTACATGCCGGTGTGGGGCAACCACGAGTGGGACAACGCCCCGTTCGACGACATGCGCAACTACAAGGGCCGGTTCGACCTTCCCAATCCGCAGACGTCGCCCGGCTCGCCCGCGGTGTCGTGCTGCGGCGAGGACTGGTCGTGGTTCGACTACGGCGCGGTGCGTTTCATCGCCTACCCCGAGCCCTGGTCGGGCGCGTGGGCGGACTGGAACACCAAGGCGCGCACCTTGATGGACCAGGCACAGGCGGATCCCAACATCCGCTACATCGTGACGTTTGGCCACCGGCCGGCGTACTCCTCCGGTCACCACCAGGGTGAGGTGGGCCTCGCCCCGATGCTGAATGCGCTCGGCGCGAACCACAGCAAGTACGTCCTGAACATGGCCGGCCACACGCACAACTACGAGCGCACCTATCCGCAGAGCGGCGTCGTGCACGTCAACACCGGGACGGGTGGCGCCACCATCGAAACCGACGGCACCTGCCTGTGGTCCATCTGCCAGCAGCCGTCGTGGTCGGCGTTCCGCGCCTTCCACCTCGGCTACGTGACGCTCCAGTTCGGGACCTCGGGGATCACCGGACGTTTCGTCGCCGGTCCGGCGGGCGGCGGCGCGAACGACGTGGCGGCTCCGGAGGGGGCCGTCATCGACAGCTTCTTCATCGGTGTACCGGTGGTGACCGCGCCCGCGGCCGTGACCGTCGCCGAGGGGAACGCCGTCACCGTGAATGTGACCGTGACCGATCCGGACGCCGATCCGATCACGTCGCTCACGGCGGACCTCTCGGCGCTCCCGGCCGGGAACAACGCCGTGTTCACGCCGAACGGGACCAACACCGCCGGCACGCTGACCTGGACGCCCACGTTCAACGACGCGAGCGCGGTGCCCTACGGCGTGCGCTTCATCGCATCGAACGGCTTCACGGCCAGCGCGCTCACGGCCATCACCGTGACCAACGTCGACCGTGCGCCGGCCGTGACCGCGCCGGCCACGGCGGCAGCCAACCAGAGCGAGCTGATGACCGTCTCGGTGACCGCCGCCGATCCGGACGGCGAGGCGATCACGTCGCTCACCGCCGACCTGTCCGGGCTGCCCACGGGCAATGACGCCGTATTCACGCCGGGTCCCGGGAACACGAGCGGCACCCTGACGTGGACGCCGACGTCCGCGGACGTCCGCGGCCAGCCGTACCACGTCACCTTCACCGCCACGAACGCGCTCACCGGCTCGTCCGCGACCGACATCACCGTGACCGGCCATGACGCGCCGCCGGTCGTGACCGCGCCCGCCACCGCCACCGGGATCGACGGCAGCGTGATCACGGTCTCGGTCACGGCCACCGACCCGGACGGCGAGAACCTGACCTCGCTCACCGCGGATGTCACCGGACTCCCCGCCGGGAACAACGCCGTCTTCAACGAGGCGCCCGATCATCGCTCCGGGACGCTCACGTGGACGCCCGCTCGCGCCGACGTGCGCGTGCAGCCGTACTCGGTGACGTTCACCGCGGCGAATGCGCTCACCGGGTCGGCGAGCACGGCGATCACCGTGACGCGCTCCGACGTCGCGCCGGTCGTGACCGCGCCGGCGACGGTGGACGCTTCCGAGGCCGCGCAGGTGAGCGTCAACGTCACCGCATCCGACCCGGACGGTGACGCGATCACCTCGCTCACCGCGAACCTCTCCGGGATGCCCGCCGGCAGCAACGCCACGTTCACGGCGGGATCGGGGAACACCAGCGGCACACTGACGTGGACGCCCACCTACAACGACGGGCGGCCCGCGCCCTACAACGTCACCTTCACCGCCTCGAACGCGCTCTCGGGCTCGGCCAGTTCGGCGATCACGGTGGCGAACGTGGACCGGGCACCCGTGGTGACGGCCCCGGCGAGCGTCTCGGGCCCGCCGGGCACGCAGATCTCGGTCGCGGTGACCGCCGCCGACATCGACGGCGACGCCATCACGTCCCTGACGGCAAACCTCTCGGGGCTGCCCGCCGGCAACAACGCCGCATTCAACGCCGGCAGCGGCAACACCTCGGGCACGCTGACGTGGACGCCGGTGGCAGGGGACAGCCGTGCCCAGCCCTACACCGTCACGTTCACGGCCACGAACGCACTGGGCGGGACCGCGACCACGGGCATCACGGTCACGAACCCGAACCTGCCACCGGTCGCGGCACTCGCGCTGACGCCCTCCACGGGCAACGCACCGTTGAGCGTGAGCGCGAGCGGCGCCGGCTCCACCGACCCGGACAACGCCATCGCCACCTACCGGTTCGACTTCGGAGACGGCACCATCGTCGGTCCGCAGCCGGGCGCGACCGCCACGCACGGCTACACCGCCGGGAACTACACGGTGACGCTCACCGTGGCCGACATCTTCGGCGCCACCAACAGCGCCAGCGCGGCGGTGATCGCGGCCGCCGTGGGCGCCGGCACCAACCTGGTCGGGAACCCGTCGTTCGAGACGAACCTCAGCGGCTGGTCCGCCTTCACCGGGGCCACGGTGTCTCGCGTCGGGGGTGGGTTCGACGGCAGCTGGTCGCTGCAGATGGTGGGGCCGTCGCCCGCCACCACGTACGGCGTCAACGACAGCCCCAACTGGGTGCTGAGCTCGCCCGCGGCCGGCACGCGCTATCGCTTCTCGGCGTGGGTGCGCTCGGTGTCCGCGACCAGCGTGTCCAAGCTCCAGGTGCGCGAGTACTTGAACAACGTCAAGGTCGGGAACACCACCTACTCGCCGACCGTGGCGCTGTCGCCGACCTGGCAGCTGCTCACGGTGGACTACGTCACGGTCTCGGCCGGCTCGTCGCTCGACTTCCAGGTGATGGACGTGAGCACGATCCCGGGCGAGGTGTTCCTCACCGACAACATCTCGATCCGCATCGTGACCGGCTCGGCCGTGGTGGCCGACGCCTCCGCCGCGCAGTCGCCGGAGGTCACGCCGCGGTCGCTCACCGCATCGTTGTGGCCGAACCCGGCGACCACGGGCGCCGTGCTCCAGTTCGGCACGCCGCGCGAAGGCCCGGTGCAGATCGAGCTCTACGACGTGCGCGGCCGCCTGATCCGCGACGTGCTGAACGACGGCGCGCTCGCGGCGGGGACGCACACGATCTGGGTGCCCGGCCAGGCCGCGAACGGCTCGCCGCTCGCCGAGGGCATCTACTACTACCGCATCCGCGCCGGCGGCGAGATCCGCAATGGCCGGTTCGTCATCGTGCGCTGAACTGAGGGACCCGACACCATGTGCGGAATCGCCGGCAAGCTCCATCGTGATCCTTCCCGTCCCGTGGACGAGGAGGTGCTGCGACGCATGTGCCGGGTCATGCGGCATCGCGGGCCCGACGACGAGGGCGTCGTGGTGCTGGGCGCCACCGGCCTCGGGCACCGGCGGCTGAGCATCATCGACCTGTCCCCGGCGGGCCATCAGCCGATGCGCAACGACGACGGCTCGCTGTGGCTCGTCTTCAACGGGGAGATCTACAACTTCCCGGAGCTGCGCGCGGAGCTGGAGGCGGGCGGCGTGCGCTTCCGCTCGCGCACCGACACCGAGGTCATCCTCCGGCTCTACGAACGGGACGGCGCCGCTTGCGTGCGCCGGTTGCGGGGCATGTTCGCGTTCGCGATCTGGGACACGCGCCGGCGCACGCTGCTGCTCGCACGCGACCGGCTGGGCGTGAAGCCGCTCTACTACCGCCTCTCCGAGGACGGACTGAGCTTCGGCTCCGAGCTCAAGGTGCTGCTCGAGGACGACGACGTCCCGCGCGAGGTGGACCCGATCGCGATCCACCACTACCTGACCTACCAATGCGTCCCCGCGCCGCACTGCGTGTTCAAGGGCATCGCCAAGCTTCCCCCGGCGCACACGCTTATTTGGAACGATGGCCGGGTCACGATCGACCGCTACTGGAACCTTCCGTACGGCCCGAAGCACGCCGCCTCGAGCGAGCGCGAGCTGGAAGAGGAGCTCCGGTGCCGGCTCGAGGAGGCGGTGCGGATCCGGATGGTGAGCGACGTCCCCGTGGGGGCGTTCCTGAGTGGCGGCATCGATTCCAGTGCGGTCGTCGCGATGATGAGCCGGCACTCGGACCGACCGGTGCGCACGTTCTCCATCGGCTTCGAGGAGGATGCCTACGACGAGCTGCCGGCCGCGCGCCGGGTAGCGGAGCACTTCGGCACCGAGCACACCGAGTTCCGCGTCCGGCTCGATGCCATCAACATCCTTCCCCAGCTGGTGTGGCACTACGACGAGCCCTACGCCGACGCCTCGAGCATCCCGACCTGGCACGTGTCGCGGCTCGCGGCCGAGCACGTCACGGTGGTCCTGAACGGCGACGCCGGGGACGAGAACTTCGCCGGCTACGACCGCTATGTCGCGAACGCGCTGGCGGAGCGCTTCCGCCTGCTCGCGCCGCTCGCCGCGAGCGGTGTGGCGCAGGCGGCGCTCGAGCGTCTCTCGAACGGGCACGGGGCCACGAGCCCCGCCTCGCGGGCGCGGCGCTTCGCCGAGCAGCTCGCCCGCTCGCCGCAGGAGCGGAACCTGGCCTGGCTGAGCCAGTTCGACCGCGAGCGCAAGCGGGCTCTCTACAGCGACGGCTTCCGCGCCGCGGTGAACGGCGTGGATTCCGGGCGGCTCGTCCTCGATCGCTTCGACGAAGCCGACGCCGAGGACTTCCTCGACCGCACACTCTATGCCGACGTCATGACCTACCTGCCGGACACGCTGCTCACGAAGGTCGACATCGCGTCGATGGCACACGGGCTCGAGGCTCGCTCGCCGTTCCTCGATCACGAGTTCATGGAGTTCGCGGCCCGCATCCCGTCGCGGCTCAAGCTCCGCGGCACGCAGACCAAGCGGATCCTGAAGCGCGCGCTGCAGGGGATAGTCCCCGCGCCGATCCTCGGCCGGCGCAAGATGGGCTTCAACGTCCCGCTCGAATCATGGCTCAGGAACGGCCTGCGCGACATGGCGCACGACCTGCTCACGAGCCGCCGGAGCCTCGAGCGCGGCTACTTCGCGCCCGCGTTCGTTCGCGGCCTGCTGGACGATCACGTGCAGGGCCGGCGCAACTGGCACACGCAGATCTGGAGCTTGATGATGCTCGAGCTCTGGCATCGCGAATTCGTCGACGAGGGGACCGCGCGTGAACCGGCTCCGCACGCGATGGCGGAGCCGATGGGGAGTTACGCCTCGTGAACGTTCACCTCGCATTGAAGGCCGCACACCCAGGGAGATAAGCACTTATCGAGGGACAGGATCATGAAGCAACGTGACGGGAGTGGTGCGTGTGCCCGCCCGAGGCGCACGCGGTTGGATCATTCCATGCGCCGCCGCGCATTGATGGTCGTGGCGGCGCTGGTGCTCGCCGGGAACGCGGGCGCCGCGTCGACCTACGTCGTGGACCGTTCGAACCCGGCCTGCACCGACGCAGGCCCCGGCACGGCGGCGATCCCCTACTGCACGATCTCCGCCGCGGTGGCCGCGCACGGCGGTCCGGGGGTCATCGTGCTCGTCAAGCCGGGCATCTACCGCGAGCAGGTCCACATCACGGCCTCCGGAGCCGTGGGTGCGTCGTTGGTCGTGCGTGCGCAGGCCGCCGGCGTGATCGTCGACGGCGCCGACGACTTCTCCTCGGCCGCGGCCTGGGTGGCGCAGGGGGCCGGCGTCCACCTCGCCGCGGGCGTGACCTGGGCTCCCGTCCAGGTGCTCGTGGACGGCGTCCGGCTCACACCCTCGACCGACCCCGTCGCCACGCTGCCCGCCACGACGTTCGAATACGTCGCCGGCGCCGGCCTCTACGTGAATCTCGGCGGCGCGAACCCGGGCACCCACCAGACTTTCGTGGGCCGGCGCGGCAGCGGCTTCGTGATCGACGGCGCGTCGCGCGTGCGCGTCGAGGGCTTCACGGTCACGCGCGCGGACGACAAGGCGATCCACGTCGTGAACGGTGCCACGCTCGACACGCTGGCCGGCAACGTGGTGACGCTCGCCGCATCGGCGGGCATCGGCGTCGAGGGGGGTGGCCAGCTGCTGATCTCCGGGAACCGGGTCTCGCAGTGTTCCCATCACGGCATCTCGCTCCGGCTCGGCGCCCAGGGCTGCGTCATCCAGGACAACGAGTGCTTCGACAACCGCCGTGGGACCACGCCCTGGCCCAACGGCATCTACCTCTCCGAGTCACCGGGGAACTTCCTGCAGCGCAACAACGTCCACCACAACCAGGACACCGGGCTCGAGATCCAGACCGGCTCCAACGACTGTATCTCGCTCCAGAACGTGTCGTGGGCGAACGGGGACCATGGGTTCGAGCACCTGTTCGCGACCGGCACCATCGACATCGGCAACGTCGCCTGGGGCAATCACACCGATGGCTTCTCGGTCGAGGGCCAGGCCACGGGCACGTCGCTCGTCGATTGCGTCGCCGCGGAGAACGGCGCCGGCATCGGCGAGTTCAACCTGTTCGTGGACGCCGGCTCCGTGGGCGGCTTCATCTCGCACGACAACGTGTTCTGGAACGCGTCGGCGCAGCCTTCGGTCAAGTACAACGGCATCATCTACGCATCGCTCGCCGACTACCGCACGGCGACGGGGCTGGATGTCCGCTCGCTGGAAGCGGATCCGAAGTTCGTCTCGCCGGCGGCCGGCGACTTCCATCTGCTGGCGACCTCGCCGTGCATCGACGCCGCCAGCTCCTCGCTGGCGCTGTGGCCGTTGCTCGACTTCGAAGGTCACGTGCGCTCCGACGACCCGAGCATCCCGAACACCGGGGTGGGGCCGGTGGTGTATGCCGATCGCGGCGCGTTCGAGTTCCACTCGAGCACCGCCAGCGTGATCGACCTGCACACGGGCGTGGCGCCGGCGCTCTCGGACGTGGCGCCGAATCCGTCCCGTGGGCGCGTGAGCTTCTCCGTACAGCCGGCGGACGAGCTGCCGGTGCAGTGGAACATCCTCGACCTCGCGGGCCGCCAGCTCCTCGGTGGCCGCGGGGCGGGAGGGACCGGTCGCCTGTCGCTCCGATGGGACGGCCGGGATCCGGCGGGGAGGCCTGTCCCGCCGGGGATCTACATGGTCGTCGCCCGTTCGGGCCAGAGCACCACATCGAAATGCTTCGTGATCATCCGCTAGGCATGTCCCCCGCCGGCGAGATCGCCTCCGGGAGTCACCCATGAACAGGCCGCTGCTTGCGTCAGCACTGCTCCTCGCCACGACATCGATCGCGCTCGCCACGCCGCCCGACGAGATCCACTGGACGGTCATGGGCCAGACCGCGGTCACGTTCGACTGGCGCGGCACCGATGACCAGATCTCGTTCGGCATCTCGCAGGGGAGCTACACCTCGACCGTGACGGCCGCGACGCCGTCCCCGCTGCCGGACGGCGCCGGCCCGTTCTGGGAAGCGCGGCTCACCGGGCTCACCGAGAACACGCTCTACTACTACCGGATCGGCACCGGGTCCGAGCGAACTTTCCGGACGCCGCTGCCACGGGGAGCGTCCGACTACTGGTTCGCGGAGCTGGCGGACGTCGGCTCGACGCTGACCTATCCACAGGTCGGACCGACACAGGACTCGCTGGCGACCGACGAGGCGAACGTCCCCGGCAACGATACGCCGCGGTTCGCGCTCGTGGTGGGCGACCTCACCTACGGCGACCAGGACGGCGTCACGCGTATCGACCAACACTTCAACGACGTCATGAGCTGGTCCGAGCGCACGGCGTACATGCCGGCCTGGGGCAACCACGAGTGGGACCCCGCCGGCTCCGTGAGACTCGACCAGGTCAACAATTACAAGGGCCGGTTCGACCTCCCGAATCCCCAGCTCTCGCCCGGCACCGGCACCACCTGCATCCAGAACGACACGGTGACGGGGGAGGACTGGTACTGGTTCGACTACGGGAACGTGCGCTTCATCTCGTATCCGCCGGGGTCCGAGGGCACCTGCGGCTACAGCGGCGCGCGCGCGGCGTGGAAGACGACGGCCGGCACGATCATGGCCGCCGTGGACAACGACCCCCAGATCCACCTCATCGTCACCTACGGCCACTTCCCGCCCTACAGCTCCGGGACCGACTTCACCGGCGACGCGGCCCGCCAGGCGGACATGGCCGCGCTGCACGCCGCACACCCCAAGTACGTGCTCAACTTCTCAGGCCATAGCCACCACTACGAGCGTTTCGACCCGACGCAGACCGGGGGCGTGCAGCAGATCATCGGACCCGGCGGCGGCAGCACGCTCGCCAACCTCGGCACCGCACTCGCCTCCACCGTGGTCCGCTACAAGCACCTCGAGCACCTGAAGCTTCACGTCACCAAGTACCGGATCGAGGGCTACTGCATCTGCGGGCCCTCCCGGCCCGAGGAGGGCTACGTCTGCACGCCGGGCACGATCATCGACAGCTGGTCCGTCGTCTCGCCGGTGCCCGACCTCACGCCCCCGGTGGCAGCGCTGACGTCGCCCACCGGCGGCGAGAGCTGGCTCGCCGGCACCGGGCACGCCATCACCTGGGCCGCATCGGATGACGGCGAGGTGAGCGGCGTGGACCTGGCGCTCTCCACCGATGGCGGCGCGACGTATCCCACCGTGATCGCGGCCGGACTCGTGAACACCGGCGCCTTCGCCTGGACCGTGCCCGCCTCGTTCACCGCCCATGCGCGCGTGCGGGTCACCGCGCACGACGGCGGGGGCAACACGGCCTCCGACGCGAGTCCCGCCGACTTCGCGGTCGGTGGCTCGGTCGGCGTCGCGAACGGCGACCCGCGGTTCGCACTGTCGCCGGTGCTGCCGGATCCCGTGCGCGCGGCAACGCACTTCGAGTTCGAGCTTCCGGAAGCGATGCCGCTCCACCTCGGCGTCTACGACGTCCAGGGCCGCGAGCGCGGCGTGGTCGCGGACGGCACCTATCCGGCAGGACGGCGAGGCGTCGACTGGAATGTCTCCAGCCAGGGCGGCCTGACCCCGGGACTCTACTTCCTGCGACTCACCGCGCCCGGCCACATGCTGGCGCGGAGGTTCATGGTCGTTCGCTGAACTGATGCGAGTACTGCGCGCCAAGCGAACGGGCGCCCCGGCGTGAGCCGGAGCGCCCGTCGAGGCTTGGCAGCACCGCTATTTCGCCGCGGCCTGCTTGGGCGGTGGCGGCACGTCCCACGCCGGCGGCGGCGGGAACGCAATGGTCGCGCCGACCGGCTTCTGGCCCGGCGGCTGGCGATCCATGTTCTTGTGCGTGACCGGTGGCAGGCTCTTCAGGTACGACGCGATCGCCATGGCGTCGTTCTCGTCGATGATCGACGAGTAGTTCATCCACGGCATGATCGGCGCGAGCTGCGAGCCATCCGGCGTGTTTCCGCTCCGGAGCGCGTGCACGATCTGCTCCTTGGTCCACGTGCCGATGCCGGTCGCCGAGTCGGGCGTGAGGTTGCGCGCGTGCACCACGCCCCAGGGGCCGATCCAGCCGATGTCGCTGCCCGAGAGCCGGCGCGTGGTGTCGGGGGCGCCGTAGAAGTAGCCGGGCGTGTGGCAGTCGTTGCAGCTCATGAGGGTGACGAGGTAGCGACCGCGAGCAACCGGGTCCACGGCGGCGGCCGGCGTGGCCTCGACCTTGCCCGACGAGCAGGATTGCACGGACAGGCTCGCGGCGACAGCGCCGGCGAGCAGGACGACGACTCCCAACCTCATACGGTCCATGGTGCGGCCCCCCAAGGGTCTGTAGATGTGGTTACGCTGGAGCCGCGGAATCTACCGGCCGCCGCTCGGGGGGACAACCCTTGAATTGTGGCCGTGGCTGCCGGAGGCCCGGGTCAGTATGCTGTGGGGCTCACCGGGGAGGGCCTTCCAACGATGTCGCGGATCCAGGTGCAGGGCGTCCATCACATCACGCTCGTGGGCTCCACCCGCCAGAGCGCGCTCGACTTCTGGCAGGGGCTGCTGGGCATGCGATTCTTGTTCGAACAGCCAAACCTCGGCAACCCGAACGAGAACCATCTCTACTTCGATCCCGGCGACGGGCGCTTGATCACCGTGTTCACGAACGAGACCCGGCAGGACGACCCGACGCCGCACCCGCGCGGGATCGGCCACCTCGAGCACATCGCGTTCAACGTCTCGCGCGCGACGCAGACGCAGGTGGCGAAGCGCCTCGAGTCACGCGGCATCCCCTTCAAGGCCTTCGACCGCGGGTTCATGGACTCCATCTACTTCAGCGACCCGAACGGGCTCCGGCTGGAGCTCGCCTGCTACAAGTTCCAGGCACCCGACGGCGTGCGTGACGCCGAAGTCCTCCTGCGTGCCGACGCGCTCCGGCGAAACGCCGGCGATCACCACATCACCGAGCAGCACCTCGCCGACGCGATCGAGGCGCTGATGACGGAGGGCGACGGCCCGGGCCGATGACCGCGTCGATCCGCACGCCCGACCAGCGCGTGCGCGTGTTCGTGAGCTCCACGCTCCAGGAGCTGTCCGACGAGCGCGCCGTGGCGAAGTCCGCGATCCAGCACCTGAGGCTGACGCCGGTGATGTTCGAGCTGGGGGCGCGCGCGCACCCGCCGCGCGACCTCTACCGTGCCTACCTGGACCAGAGCGACGTGTTCCTCGGCATCTACTGGCAGCGCTACGGCTGGATCGCGCCGGGGGAGGCCGTGTCCGGGCTCGAGGACGAGTACCTGCTCTCGGGCAGCAAACCGCGGCTCGTCTACGTCAAGCGCGCCGAGACCCGGGAGGAAAAGCTGCGCGAGCTGATCCACCGCATCGAGCTCGACGATCGCGCCAGCTATCGCCCGTTCTCCAACGCGGACGAGCTCGAGGACCTGATCGAGAACGACCTGGCGCTCATGCTCACCGAGCGCTTTGCCGCGGCCGCGCCGCGCGCGGGCGAGCCCGCGGCCCCGGACGAGGCGCCCCCGCCCTGGGCGACGCCGCTCGAGCGCGGTGAGCTGTTCGGCCGGGCGGCGCTGCTCGACGAGGTGACGGCGCTGCTCGGGCGTGCCGACGTCGGCCTGGTGACACTCACCGGGCCCGGCGGCACGGGCAAGACACGGCTCGCCGTGCACGTCGCCCACGCGCTCGACGACGTGATCCCCGACGGCGTGCTCTACGTGCCGCTCGCGGGTGTGCGCCAGGCGCGCGACGTGGTGCCGGCGATCGTGGCCACGCTCGAAATCGCGTCCACGAACTCCGGCGTCGATCCGGAGAAGGCCCTGACCGGCTACCTCTGCAGCCGGCGCGCGCTCATCGTGCTCGACAACTTCGAGCAGGTCATCGAGGCGGCCGGCACCGTCGCACGCCTGCTCGCGGCCTGCCCGCACGTGAAGATCCTCGTCACCAGTCGCGAGGCACTGCGCGTGCGCGGCGAGCACGAGGTGCACGTGCCGCCGCTGCCGCACGAGCCGCGGGCCGCGCACACGCCGGCGATGGCGTTGTTCGAGGCGCGCGCGCGCGAAGTGCGTCCCGAGTTCCGCATCGACGATGGCAACCGCATGGCGGTCTCCGAGATCTGCCGGCGGCTGGACGCGCTGCCGCTGGCGATCGAGCTCGCCGCGGCGCGCGCGCGCGTGCTCTCACCGCAGGCAATGCTGCCGCGGCTCGATCGCTCGCTCACGCTCCTTTCCGCCGGCAAGCGCGACCTGCCGGAACGCCACCAGACGCTGCGCGCGACCATCGAATGGAGCCTGGGCCTGCTGCGTCCCGAGGAGCAGGTGGTGTTTCGTAGATTGGGCGTGTTCCAGGGCAGCTTCCCGGAGCAAGCGGCCGAGGCGGTGCTGGCGGACGCGGGCATGGACCCGCTCGACGGGCTCACGTCCCTGGTCGAGAAGAGCCTGCTCGTCCGCACCGAGCTGGGCGGCGAGGCGCGGTTCCACATGCTCGAGACCGTGCGCGAGCTGGCGCGCGAGCACCTCATCCAGGCCGGCGAGGAGCGCGTCGCCCGCGTGCGCCACGTGGAGTGGCTCGAGGGCCTGATCCTCCGCGAGCAGAAGGACCTGCTCACGGCCGGCCGCCGGCAGGCTGCCCGCGACCGGCTCGTGCCGGAGATGGCGGCGGCGCGCGAGCTGCTCCGGTTCGCGGCGGGGCCCGACGGGGATGTCGAGCTGGCGTGGCGCCTGTACATCCGCGCCAGCTTCGTGCTGCTCAATATCGCGCAGACCGCGGAGACGGTCGCGCTGCGTGAGATCGTCGACGCTCTCCCACGCTCGTCCGACCCGATACGCGCCGCGGTCGCGGACGGCATGTGGAGCCGAGGTCGCGCCATGTGGGAAGAGGATACCGAGCCC
>Ga0073909_10000465_pt1 | contig 13322 bp, 22 predicted proteins | sample Coa_R1_6_FD_66439 | JGI IMG/M metagenome (GOLD analysis project Ga0073909, IMG submission 66439) | Surface soil microbial communities from Centralia Pennsylvania, which are recovering from an underground coalmine fire. - Coalmine... | ecosystem: Environmental > Terrestrial > Soil > Unclassified... | reverse complement strand
AAGACTCCGTATCCGTAACGGAGCCGCCGCGCGAGACTGCCAAGCTCACGATCGACAACATCCCGGACCGAAACAGACAGGCCATCATGGGGACGGGACCATATGCGCCCGTAAAACCGCGCACGCCGTTCGCCGAATTGCCGCCGTCGCAGCAGGCGGGGATCTGCTGCAAGGACGAGGCGTTCCGCGCGTTTCTGAGCCACCGGGAAGGCCGCGTATTTTGTCTGGCGGAGACGGCGGACTTCATCCGCGGCTTTTGCCGTATCACGAGCCGGGCGCAGCTGGACACCCAGGGCGATGCGCGGACGCTGTGGTATTTGCTCTACGACGAATTCGCCGCCTGGAAACTCACCCGGCAATATGCGGAGAGCGTGAGATCATGAGCCATCGCACTATTCCCAGAGACGATCCGCAATCGGCCGACCCGCTGTTGCCCGAAGCGGCGATCCTTGAACGCTATCCCGTGATCGGCGCCCACATCTTGCGGCTGGCCCGCAGAGATGGAACCGTGGCATGGACGCCTGGGCGATGGAAAAGCCCTTGGTATCGCTGCTCGCACATCGAAGCCTTTATCCAGACCCTATCAATCGAGAAAACATGCCCCGCGCCAGATCGAAGCCCCTCTTTGAACTGCAAGGCCAATGGATCGCCAATATCTCAAGAACCCCCATCCTCTACCGATGCTGGACTGATCCAGGAACTGGTCGATCATGCCGCGCGAGCCTCGGCACGGCGGATATCGAACTCGCCCGAAAGCGATTCGTGGAAACCGTCCTCATCCAAGATACGGCGAAGACCCCAGAAGCCAGCCTCGCAGCCATCCTCGAAAATTATTTCCTTGAACGGACGGACAAGCTCGCGAGCGGGAAACACGCCCGGCTAGCCGGGAAAATCCTTCTGGGGTTCTGGGGCGAGACGGTTCGCGCCAGCCAAATCACCGAAGCGAAGCAAAAAGAGTTCGCGGAATGGTCGATTAAGCAAGGCCATTCCCTATCCTACATCTCGCGCAATTTGTCGGTCCTATCCGCAGCCATCAAGAGAACGGAAATCCCAATCAAGATCCGCTTCGGCAAGCGGGAGATCGCCGAGCGTTGGACGTTACTCGTTAAACCCCCGAGGAAAGCGTTTATCCCGACCGACGCGGATGTCGCCCGGCTGCTCATGCTGCCCGATTTGCCCCAAGCATTCTTTCGCTGGGCGGTGATGGCATCGCTCACCGGCGGCCGGCCGGAAGCCGTGCTCGAATTGACGCCCGCCCAGCGGACGCGGGAAGCAGCCCTGATCGATCTCAACCCGGCTGGCAGAACCCAAAACAAGAAATACCGGCCCGTTGTCAAAGAGCCGCCGTCGCTTTCCGTCTGTCTTGACCGTTGGGAACAGGAGATGCGGGCGGAGGTTGCCAAACGGCAACTCACGACCCCGGCCAGGGCCGATATCGGCCAGGAGCGCTATTGTGACTATGCCAGCGTCGAGTCGGTCCAGACGGCCATGGAACGGACCAGGGCCAAAATCGGGCTCCCGTTCCTGTCCGTCTACAGCTTCCGGCACAAGGCGGTCACGGTCCTACGCAAATCGCGTGTCCCAGAGGACGAGATCGCCATGCAGATTGGCCACAAGCGCCCTGGGCTGGCGACGACGGCAGGCTACGGTGAATGGGATCCTGGCTATCTCGAACGCGCCACGGCGGCCCTGGAGGCGTGGTGGCAGCACGTCCAAGCCCTGATCAATGGCTCGGCCAAAACGGTCATCGCCGACGTCATTCCAATCCGCAAGTAATCCGCAAGTCCGATTCCGGGCCATGAATCCACGCGACGAACGGCGAGGCGGCAGCCCTCTATTCCTTCCTGGAAAGCCTTGGTTTTCGCAGTGCAATCCGCAACCAATCCGCAAGTTATCCGCAAGTGAGTCGATCCGAAAAAGCTAAGTCCTTGATTTTATTGGTCGGAGAGAGAGGATTTGAACCTCCGGCCCCCACGTCCCGAACGTTAAACTTTTATCAGAAAAACCGCAGAAACATTGGAGTTTTCAGAAATTAACCGAGAAATGCGCTCTAATGAAATCAATGGCTTAGCAAACTCAATCCGCAACCAATCCGCAACTTGCGGATTGCGATCCTCAGCTGCCCCAGATCGCGTCGACGAGCTGGAGCCCGAGCCATGCGAAGGCCAGAAACAGGAGAATGCGCGCGATCATGGGTGGGCGCTCCTCAATCCTTCTTCCGAGCAACGGCACGACGATGCCCCGCTCGAACCTGTTTCGGCCCGCAGAGGATGACGCCTTCCGGCAACGGCACGAGCCCGCCCGTCGCGTCCCACATCTCGACCTGCTTCATGTTGTCGAACAGAGCGCGATGCGCCGGTGACAGCCCGGCGATATAGCGCGCGACCGCTTCCTGATTGTCGGTCGGCTTGAAGCCGCAGAACTCAGCAATCTCGGCGTCGGTCATTTGCTCACCTATTGTTTCTTCCAGCACTGACGGTCGTCGTAGCTGCAAAGTGCAGAATGGATTGCATCGATGAGCATGTGCCGACCGCTGAGATACGCGCTGTCGCGGAATTCAGAGAGAAGGTTGACGACAACCGCACGGTCCTTTGTGGCCATGATCCGGTCTATGTAAGCGCTGAAATCGTCGTCGCTCATCTGGCTCAATCCTTGGAGTCGGTTGCTCTGACAGGCGGATAGAGTTTGTCCCATGCCGCCGCCCATTCGTCGTAGGTCGGAACCTTCGTCGGATCGTGTCCGAGAACCCATGGCGCGAACGCTGTCTTGACCAAACGCCGCTGCTCTTTCGTCAATGCGATCATCGGCCTGCCTCCAAATTAACCGGGCAACGACACGGCGGGCATGTCGCGCCACCGCATAATCATCCGACGCAGCCTCGCATTGCGGTCGCCACACCATGCTGTCGGCGGATCAATGCCGAGAAGCGCGCGGCGCATTTCGTGGTGCATGATCGGGAAATACCACCACGATTCCCATGAAGGCGGCAGCTTTCCGGTATTGCACGCATAATTGACGGCCGCACTTGCCCCGCCAGTGTTGGGCCTCTCACGCTCGTAACGGTTCATTGGTTTCCTCGGCTGGCGGTCGCATGAACGAGATGTAGTCTTCGATGGCGCTCTGGATGAGCTGCGCAAGCTCGTCGGTGTGTTCCGGCGTGTGAAGCGCTGGCTCATCGCCAAGGAAGATCGCCGCGAGGTCGTGGCAGCGAGAATCGTAAGTGCGTTTCGTCTTGGTCATGGGCTCAATCCTTAGGTAGTTGAGAATTGCAACGCTTGGCTTGCTCCATGAGCGTCCGTATTTGCTCAGAGACTCTCGGACCCGTAGGCGACCATTGCAAATGTGAGCGCAACGCATCAGCGAGATAGAATAGCAACGTTCGCTCTTGCTCGGTCATGCGCTCAACTCCTGGATGACAGTGCTTTGAAAGCATCGCGCTTCCACTGTGGCCACGAGGCGACACGCGCCTTGGCCTCTTCGATGATTCTATCGGGCGGTTTGCAGGGGCCGTCATGGTCCGCCGGACGGATGCACCACTCCGCGCAATCGTTCTTGTCAGCGCCACTCATTTGGCTCTCCTCAATTGGAAATCAGCTTCGCGAAATCTTGACGGTCGGTTCATGTCGCTCAAGCACTTCCATTTCATGAAATCGGACTAGCTTCACCGGATACCCCATCGGCAGGACACCGTTGATCGCGTGCCGGCGTAATGACTCGATGCGCTCGCGATCCGCACCGACAAGGGGCATGGGCAATCCGGTGCCCAGATCGACCGCGGGCACGCCCTCGCCGCCGTCAGGTTCTTCGCAGACCCAGGCATACATCTCTGTGATTTTCTTCGGCGTGTGCGTCATGTGCTCCTCCTCAAGAGTTGGGTTGGGCAATGGCAGCCTTGGTCTCGGCCACTGGAATGTTGTGGTGCGCCCGATAGGTCTGCGTCAGCAACCACAGGATCATAGGATCGACCGGAACATCATCCTTCACGAACACGCCGCCGCCAGATGAGAATTCAAGATCCATCAGCGCGTCGTTCGTAAGTACAACGACATCATGAAGCCGCATGGTGCTCGTCTCCCGCCTATGATTGCTTTGAAAGTCTGGCATCACGCTCGGCACGGTCAGCACGACGTATAATCGCCTTCGCAAACCTCCTGGCATCAACCGGCGTGCCAATCGAGACCCACTGTTGCGGGGCCGCAAAGAAAATGATCACACGCCCAAGCATGTCGTGTGAGAGCCCGATGTCGATGTCATTAGCTACATCTAACCCATTCGGCAGTGGCTTCGCGCCAGCAATGGCGTCATCGATTACTTTGCGGAGTTCGTCGCTCATGCGCTCGTCTTTCGGATTAGGCTGCTATTGGCAGCAGCGGTTGCATGCGCTCGATGTAGCGATTGAGTTCGGCCAACGCTTCCGGACCTTGCTCCTCCGCCGGTTGCCGTAACAGGTGTAAGCCGGAGTCGATGGACGCTTGCACTTCCTCACGGGTTGCCCGGCGCCCTTCGGCAAACCACAGCACTCGCTCGGGATCACCAAGCTGGAACAGAACGCCGTTATCAACACGGAAGAGTTTGAACTCGCGCGTGACCCAGATGCAGACGGCACCGGGATTGCGTTTCAGCCCAACGCCGGCAGCATCCACCCTTGCCTCGGGCAAATCCTTTTCATTACGCCTCATGCGCGGCTGCGTCATGAACGGGCAAGCCTTGACTGCAAACTCGGCACATTCCAAATGCGAACTCGGCTCGCTGATCGTCCGGTTGATGGCGCACATAGGACCGATCACAAAAGCATGGTGCCGCCCTTTCGGCTGGCCGCAGAGCCAGCACAGGTTTTGTTTGACCGCGGCCACCAATCTTCCCGCCTCCACGACGCGGAAATCTGCCTGCCCATCAATCCACGCCACGAACCACGGCACGGGGAATCCGCGATGATCAAGGGGAAGGCTGCGCATGCGCTGCGGAAGCGGCGGCAAATCCTTGCGTAGCTCGATCATGTCGGACCCTCCTCAAAAGTAGACGCCCGGCTATCCGCATTCCCGAGCAATATTGTTGGACTCACGCCGTACTCACCAACTCGGTCTCCGGACATGTGCGGGCCAATTCCTCACCTCTTGGGCTTCCACGAAATGATAGCTTTCCGTCCGCCCGGAAACACGCCGAAGATCGATGACAACGCTATGTCCTCACTGTCCGCGATCTGCTGCAAGGTCATTTTCTTAGGGCCATTGAGCGCGGCCTTTTTCTGAATCCGCCGCTTCATGGCAACATCGATCTTGGGCGTAGCGCCGAGCTTCTTGCCGCGCGCCCTGGCCGTCTCGAGCCCGGCCTTGGTCCGGTACTGCGTAAGCTGGCGCTCAAGCTGAGCGACGGCGGCAAGCACGACCAGGACGAACTCGCCCATGGCCGTGCTGAAATCGAAATTCTCCGTCAGGCTTTTGAACTCTGCGCCGGCGCCGCGGATTTCCCTTAAGCGGCGATAAAACTCTTCGACGTTGCGCGCCAAGCGGTCGAGCCTCCACACGAGAAGGGTATCGCCCGGACGCAATTCCTTGATCGCGAGGTCGAGCTGGTAGCGTTTAGGCTTTCCACTGGCCGATACCGTCTCTTGATAGATATTGATGCAGCCCGCCTTCTTCAGCGCCTCAATCTGCATGTCCAGGATTTGCTCTTTCGTGGACACGCGCGCATAGCCGATGAGGTCGCCCTTGGGGCGCTCGAATGCTGGCGGTGTTTTGGGCAGTGTCATTAGCAACGATAATAGCACGGCGACTGACCGAAACATATACAGAATTCATATGGCCGTTGCGGATATTTTGGAAACATGCGATAAGAGCGGGAACAACGGAGCCGCATCCAATGGTTGACATTACTCGCGAAGAAATCGACGCCAAAATCGAGACGAAATTTGTCGGGCTTGCCGGGCAGATTGAAATGCTGACGGCGGAAATGCGCTCCGAATTCCGTCATCAGCGCGAGGACACCGCACTATTGCGGGCCGAGATGCAGGGCATGAAGACGACCATTCTGGTGACGGTTGTTGGTTCCGTGCTTGCCGTTCTGGGGATTATGCTGGCGGGGCAATCCAACCTGCTGTCGGCGTTCCAGGCGGGGATTGCCGCGAGCGCCATACACGCGCCGCCGTCAAGGCTATAGGAGACGCCCGCCGATGACATGGCCTGAAGCGTTCATGGTCGTTGGCTGTTCCTTCGCTGTCGCATTGGGCATCGTTGGAATATTTTGGGCAGTGAGTAAGTTCTAGGAGACGCCCGGCCCATGCACATCCGCTGCGCTCAATGCGATAAGCCGGTCGAGAAATGGGAATATTTCTACGATGTGTGCAGGATGGTCCACCGCATTAAGGTCTGGTGCCATGGCGAAAAGGATCAGTGCGAGGTCCCAGATTTCTTTGTCACCGAGGCTGGCCGCGAATTAGCCGAAGGCGTCGCCTTCACGACCAAACGCTTAACTTCCAACTGAGGCCCGCACCGTGCCGAGGCATTTACACACTAGCTCGGTCATCAGGAAGCACCCCAAGGCGCTTGCGCGGGCAATCTGGCATCCGGGCAAGAAATGCGGCTGGGGTCCGACTAAGAAGCGGAAGCGCCGCAAGGGTAAAGTGCACTTCTCGTTACGCGACAAACAAGCCGATTGTAGAACTATCTAGGAGACGCCCGACCATGACGTTGCGGCAGTTCATCGAGAAAATCCGCAAGCGCCAAGCAGAAGGCGTGATGATCTTCTATGACAGTGAGCTGATCGAGAACCCGCAATGGATTGTCGAACCCGGCTTGATCGCCATGAAGCCGTCCGAGAATATGACGATAACTCTTTGGGAGAGGGGCGAGGAAACGCAGGCAGACGCTTTGAAGGCTCTGCGCCCCATGTTCAAATTCCTAATCCCTGTCGCTCTATAGGAGACGCCAGGCCAGTGGCTGACGATATCGACATTATGGCGCGCTTTCTAAGCGGCGATAACTCCATGCTGAAATGCACGATTTGCGAGGCCGCGGCCGGGTCGTGTGACTGCTGGGTCAAGTGCAGAATTCCGGGATGCGCCTGGTCATTTCGCAAAGGCCAAAAGTGCGCCAATCCTTCTCACCGCAAAAAGCTGTAAAGGACGCCCAAAACAAAAAGCCCCCGGCCGTTTCGGGCCGAGGGCTCAGTTCCAAGCGCAAGGCTGGGAGGAACGCGACGCCGTTATTTCGGCTGCGCGAGATCCACGACGGCATATCGCGCGCCATGTCCTGAAATGTACACAATGACCAGCGCCTTGCCGGTTGGCACATCCGGCCCCGGAGGCAATGGCGGCCACACCGATCCGGGGGGCGGATTGGGTGGAATGATCGGCGTAGCCGGCGGATTGGGCCAGACCTGATTGGGCGGCAACGGAATCGGTTGCGTGCTCGGATGACCGCCGCCGCCGGGCAGACCCTGGTCAGGATGGCCGCCGCCGGGAATCGGCTGGCCGCTGGGATATCCAGGAGACGGCAGCGGATGGCCCGGATGCGGAATCCCGCCCATATTTCCACCGATGGGAATGAACATGCCGAAAACTGCTTCCATGACAACGACTCCTTCTCGTGAACCCCAACCCTCTAACGCCGGATTGCGAACAATCCGGAACAGGACAGCAGATCGAACACAAAGAAGATGATGGCGATCGCCACCACCGCCCAGACGATGATCTGCAGGATCCGGATGATCATGCCGCCATCCGGGCTGCCGAATTGTGACAGCAGCCACGGCACCACCAGATTGACGGCGGCAACGACCGCGATGACGATCACCAGCCAGATGAGGAAGTTTTCCAGGAACAGCGGAGTGAAGCAGGCCATGGTCAGTGTCTCCTCACCACAAAATCACCGCATGAACAGACGGAACGGATAGATGAACCCGCTCGTACCCGTGTTGTTGTAGGTCGCCTTCAGGTAATAATTCACCGACGCATCGCCATAAGCGCCGAGCGGCAGGCTCAACACCCCATCGGTGTTCGCCGTCACCGTCGCCACCAGCGTATCGGTCGCGATGCTCGCCGTGCTCGTGATTTTGCGCAGTTCGACCGTCACGCCCGTCCCACCCGTCTGCACATAGAGGAACGTGATCTTCGCCAGATAGTCGTGCGTGCTCACCAGCACGGGCTGTTCAAAGACCGCGCTTTTCGCTTCCAGCCGGTCGTGTCCTTCACTGAGGAACGCGCCCGACACCAGCTTGCGCGTGTAGTAGGGATTGAGGGTTCGGATGTCATAGGCGGCATCGGCAAAGGGGCCGGAGGAATAACTGTTGACGTTGACCAGCGTGTTGCCATGCGTGCCGCGTAGCCGCGCTGGGTATTCGCCAGCCAGACCGAACGCCACATCGAAATCCTCGATGTAGTTTTCTTCGACGGCGATATCGTCACTCGCCGCACTGGCACCCACATCGGCCATGTAGAAGAAGCTGTTCAGCTTGGCTGCGGTGTTGCGATAGGCGAAGTTCTTCCGGATCGACAGATTATGAAACTCACCGCCATCGGCCCGAACGCAGACCTGATTTTCCTCGAAATGATTGCCTTCGATGGTGATGACGCCCATGAACGGATTGCCGCCCGGCTTGTCCAGATCGACGGCGCGATCGACGCTGCGTTCCAGCACGTTTTCTGCGATGACGATGTTGTCCGTCGCGTCCTGCACCGCGACATGTGTTCCCCAATTTTCGAGCACGTTGTTTGTGATACGCGCCGTCTGCGAATTGAGCCCAAAGCGCACGCCCAAGGCGCCCGTGGTGTAGCTGCCGCTGATAATGCACTTGTCCACAATGAGGCCGAACGAAAACACCGCCGGCACTCGCGGTGTCTGCGTTGATCGGCGCAGCCCCGAGGTTTCGTTTTCGACATAGACGCCATGGCCGCCCGCGGTTGCGTTTGCGAGCCGCGCGTTCTGAATCGTCACCTGACGCGCCGACACCGCGACCAGCTTGGCGACATTGGCCATGCCGTTGAGATAGATATTTCGGATTCTCTGGCGTTCGCCCGCAGAAATGTTTACCCCGATTCCGAGCGCCGGGAGGCTGAATTGCAATTGCGAGAGTTCGCCCGAACCGAAAAGCGTTTGGTAGGGCGTTGTCATGTCGAGCTCGCCGCCCACGGGATAGATCGCGGGTGGAACGATCACGTCTAAACCCGTTGCCAGCGCGTCATTGATCGCGCCCGCATTGTAGGAAGGCGTCTGCGATGGGCTGGCGCCGAAGCGTTCAATGCTAACGCCCGGACCCGTTTGCACACCATCGACGGGATCCACATCGCCGCCGGGCAGAACGATGCCGGCCACGTCTTTGAGGATGACGCGATACTGGCTTGGGTCATCGAGCCAGATGTCGCCATGCTTGCCGGCAGAGTCGAGCACGACCGGATTGAGCTTGGTCACGCTCAAGCCGACGTCCTGCCAGATCGTGCGGAGTTGCGTTGGGCTGCCGCCGGAGATGCAGAAAGTGAGCGAGCCTCCGGCCAGAACTTGCGCGGACGTGCCAAAGATTTGCTCGAAATTGAGCCGGAAGCGCGTGGCCATTGATGGGTGTTTCCTGGATGTGCTAGGGCGCCCTAAAGTCGCCCTTTAGAGAATCCTGCATGCTGCTGATCGTTTTTTGGTGGGTCGTGGTCTTCGGCGGGTGCGCTTTAGTTGGCGCCCTTTCCGGGACGATAGAGGGGATTTTCTGGCCGGAGCGCGTTTGGGAGCGGGAGGGCTGCAGTCGCGGCGATCCGGTTCGCATAATTCCTGCCGGAAGCGACGCCGGGCGGCCTCGTGACAAAGTTCTGATAGCCCGGCGAAAGTACAAGTCGTCTGGCAGCTGGACGTGCGACTGAAAGCGGAATGCTCCAGCCGCCACTTAATGCGGCAGCCCCCAAATCCATGATGGAAAGCTTTTCTTCGCCGCCGAATTTTGCCGCACTCTGAGCTGCCTTGGGGAAAGCTGCCGCGAAATCTGCAATTTGCTTCAATTCGCCCGTAAGCGGTTTTCCCTTAGCGGCGAGTGCTGCAATTTTATTTGCGTCGATGACGCCGGTTGCGGGATTTAAGGCGTCCTCGATATCGTAAGTTTTTGCTATAGTTTCGCGCGCTTGCTGCAATTGACTGACGAGCGCTGACATATCGCCGCCTTGCGCGCCAATGGGCTGACGTGCCGTGGTCGCTGCATTCAGATTACGGTCTACAAGGTCTTCGACAGCAGCAGCGGCTCTGCTTTGCGCCCTGCCGAGCGCCATCTTTTCAGGCGATGAGTAATTCTTGAGATTGGTTTGCGCCTTGTACCGTAAACTGCGCATCAGATCGACCGCAGCATCCGGCGACAATCTCTCTTTCTTCCCAAGCGCCGCAACCAGGCTGTCAATTTCCGGATTGCTGACAAGCTCCGGGACTTCCGCACGTGCGGCTGCGCCAATCTCGTCGATGCTGGCGATTTTCTTTTTGAACCCTCCGTCGACGATAAGTTCTACTGGAGCGCGCCTGACCGCTTCATATGCTTGCCCGGCTTGATGGCGCACACGCTCAAGAGCCGCCTCCGTGATCGGCGCATCTTCAGGAAGTCCAACGGCGCGAGCCGCAAGCGCGGTGCTAACCTGTTCATTCTTGGCTGACGCCGCCTGCTGGAGTTTGATTTTGCCGGATAGCGTTGCAAGCCCTTGCGATACGACGCCAGGCTTATCGCTCGCCATGGCTGGAGGCAGAACATAACCAGCCTGATGCGCGGTGCTGGCCGCATATGTAGGCCCGGGCCCGGCCACACTCCGGGCAACCAAATTGTTCACACCGCTAAACACTTTGGATGCAACAGCTGGACCAAAGAGACTTCCAGCAGCGCGAGCTCTTGCTTGTTCCCCGCTAACAGGATTGCCAAACATATGCGTCCCGACGCTTTCGGTCGTCGGCAACACGGTCGTATCCGTAGAGACTGGCACCCCGGCGGCGGCTAGACCACGACGCCCCAGCGACTCGATATCCCCTCCAAAGAACGGCCCGATGGCCCCCGCTGGAACGCCTTGTGCCAGACCAGTGACCAATTCAGCCTGCCGCTCAGGCATCGCCTTGGTCGTCTCAGGCGATTCATTCAGTTCGGTTCCGATATTGACGTTCCGCGTCGTGATGGGTTTGCGAATATTTTTGAATTGCGAGAAATCGGCTTTTGTACGCGGCGGCGGCAGTTGTTGCTCGGCCGGCTGCTCCGAAACAACGTTCCAGGCAGGATCGGCCGCTGTCTGCGGCGTTATCGTTTCGCGTTTGACCACATCCCAATCCGACGACAATGGTGGCGGTTGTTGTTGCGCCTGTTGCGCGATCAGCGCATCGATATTTTGCGGTGCTATAGATGGAATACCGCTCGGAATAGCAGCCATATTATTTCACCTGCACCGGCTGGCCGTTCTTCAAGGTCCATCGCTGGCCGTTGCCGAATGTGCTTATGACGCCCTCTTGCAGTTTGTCGATCGCGGCCTGTGGAATTGGCGGCACGTTGGCTGTCCCAGGAGGAGGCGGCGGCGACGATTGATCCGGACCAGGTTCCTGCACCGACAGATCCACCGGAAATTCCGCCATCGCCGGAGATCCCTGCACCCGCCTGACAGCATTGTTATACCGTTGAATGAGGGCATGATTGGCGCGTTCATTGATGTCCAAGATGCGCCGCAAGGAAGTATCGTTGAGCGTGATATTCCCGCCCGCCACTTTATCCGCATAGTCGCGGTCGGCATTCGAGATTCCGCTACCAGCACCAAGCTGCCTGACTAGGCCAAGAGTCTGACGGCCCATCGCGGATTGAAAGGCTTCGGTATTTGCCACTTCATTGTCGCTCAAGCCGAGCCGCTTGGCCGCGCCGAGCTTCCAGTTCGCGAACGCGCCTGTGAAAGCCCCACTATCTAAAAGCGCGCGCGCTTCATTGCTGGCTGTTATTGCGTTGGCGGCACTCTGCGCGGCAGTGCGGTCAGCGTCGAGTTGTTTCGCCGCGAGACCGCCAAGATCGCTGAAGAACGGTTTCGCCGCTGTATTGACATTGACGTTGGTTTCCGGACGGCCAGCCCGCCGCAAATCTAGTTGCTGTTGCTGATAGCCCAAGTTGGGCGTGCCGTCCGCGTTAAACGGCGAATTGGCCGCGCGCAACTGATCGGCCGCCTTGACGCCCTTGATGCGCGTAACCTCCTGCCCTAACGCATTCGTGAAAACGAAATCGTCGCCGACCTGATGACCTTCCAGCTTGGACAGCGCCCCCATCGTAGCCGCCGCTTTGGCGGGATCGTTTGTGACAAGCTTTTCAAAATCCGCGATGCGATCCGGAGGTATTCCTGCGGCCTGAAGCTGCTGCTTCGCCATGGCCCAGGCTTGCGGTATCGAGGCTGGGTTTTGTTTGTTGGCGGCGGCGATGAACCCGCCGACGCGGCCGATCGCATCTTGCTGCTGCTGAATCGTCTTGATCTGTTGATCCTGAATCTTGCCCGCCTCGTCGATCTTGCCGGCCGCGGCGTAGGTTTTCCCGGCACCCGCGTAATCTCCCGCCGCGTATTGCGCGCCTGCCGTCCGCGCCGTGCCGAGATCGCTCAGATCCCCCGCCGTCTTGAAATCGCCGCGCCGCGCGACGGTGTTGGCCGCGCTCGCATAATCGCCGCCCGCGTATTGGGTGCCCGCCTGCAAGAGCGCCGCCTGGTCGAAGATCCTCCTGCTGTAATCGGCCCCTTCGGCGATCTGCTTGAACGGATCGGGCGTGACGGCGAGATTCCAGTTGACGTCGGCCATTAGAAGAAGCTCCCGAAGAATCCCCTACCCCCGGCGGCGGACCCAGGCACGTCCGGCGTGATATAGATGGGCGGCGTATCCGGGCTACCTCCGCCCGCGTAATACCCTGAGCCCCCGGCGCTCGGCGTTTTGAGATTCTGGTAAATATCCCCGCCAAGCCCGGCCAGGCCGCGCGTCAATCCCGCGTAATTCTGCCCCTGCGCCAGATACGAGCTCGCCTGATTGTTGGCCTGGTTCTGCTGCAGGTTGCCGATATTGGCCGCATAGGTGGACCCTTGCGCGCCGAGATTGCTCGCCGTCGTCTGGCCGATGCCCGCCAGCGTCGCGAGCCGGTTGGCGTAGTTGTTGAACTCGCCCGATGCTAGATCGCCTGCGCGCGCGAGAATGCCCTTGCGTGTGTCGCCGCTATCCAGAAGCCCAAGCTTCGCCTGTTGCGCCGCTTCCGCGCCCAGCGATTGCTTGAGCCGATACTGATAATCCGGGCTCGCGAAGAACGCGGAATAGTCCGGAGCGCCCCCCGGCTGGCCCGCAGCAACCGTTCCCGATGTCCCCGGCGCGAAGGTG
>Ga0073909_10000464_pt1 | contig 13346 bp, 15 predicted proteins | sample Coa_R1_6_FD_66439 | JGI IMG/M metagenome (GOLD analysis project Ga0073909, IMG submission 66439) | Surface soil microbial communities from Centralia Pennsylvania, which are recovering from an underground coalmine fire. - Coalmine... | ecosystem: Environmental > Terrestrial > Soil > Unclassified... | reverse complement strand
TTTTTATTCTGAGTATTATTCGTATCGTTCTCTCTAATATAGAGTTGTAATGTGAGATCCCAGTCTTCGCAGAGATCGGTTGAAAAACCTGTTTCCTGAAGGATTGAACTCTTTATCATAAAAAGACTCCCTGTAATCTGAACTGGGAGGTTGAGTTTATCTCTGGCAACAAATTCTATTCTATTCCTAAGAGCTAGCCTGAATTCTACCCCCCTGCTGACCCAATTTTTGGATTCACCGTTTTGGTAAATACCGTTATTGTATGGTATGCAGTATCCTTGGATTGCATCACACATTCTTTTAGAATTAGACAGGATATCGAGAAATTGCTCAATAATATCTGGTGGGAGAATGACGTCCGCATCTAGTATAATCACCCAAGATGTATCATGCCTTAAGTTTTTAATAGCTAAATTAAGAGCTGCTCCCTTAGAACCAGTCATCTTCCCTTTTATCACCCTTAGATTTTGCATTCTTTTTTTCCGTTCTTCTAGAATTTGTATCGTCGAATCGGTAGAATCGTCCACAATTATAATTTCAAACCTCATAGGATTGTAAGTCAGCTTCTCAAGTGAGTTTAACAAAGTTCCAATCACGCTTTCTTCATTATTAGTGGCAATAATCAAGCTTATCACGGGATTTAATATATATTCTGGACTTTGGGTGGATCCTATTTCAGGAACATTAGAATTTAGGTTATCATCCAATTCACAATTTTCTAAAGAGACTTTTTTTGCATGAAATGGATTTCTAACAGAATCGTAATAATTGCAATATGCATATTCGGTAACCGTATTTATGCGATTGCTCTTGTCGGATGCATTTATTATTGATGTCGACCTGGGCGCTGGTTGTTGAGCTAAATAGCTTGATTCTAAATAATACTTTCTTGAATTATACAAAAAAAAGAACGCTCTAAAGGCAAAAACGCTGAGAAATAAGGAAATTATTAATGAAGGGATTTCTAGCATATCATGAGCATTATTAGTAGTGACATCATCCAATTTAAATCCATTGTAGAAAAAATAGCATATTATGATCTATTTATTAAAATTTACACATAACGGCTTGTCAATAAGTATTCAATTTTCTAAACTTCATCAAAAATAAATCGATGGATGCGTCGGCAATGCAGTCTAAACAATTAATCAAGTCATTAGTCAGTTGGCGGTATGTTGAATTGTGGTTTCACTAATAACAAAATGTAGAGTTTCAAAAGTGAAAAGTCTATAAAACAATAATGATAATATTTGCTATGTCTCAAAAGTACAAAAAATTATCAGAAGATGAATTAGTTGAGACTGTTAAAGCGATGAAAGGCTGGGAATTAAAAAACGGAAAATTGGAGAAGTCTTTTAGATTTTCCAACTTCGTCGAAGCATTTGGATTCATGACAAGAATTGCTTTAGAAGCGGAAAAAATGAATCATCATCCAGAATGGTTAAATGTTTACAATACAGTCACAATTAAACTGAGTACTCATGATGCAGGTGGAATTACAGATTTTGATACCAAACTTGCAAAAATCATCGATTCTGCCAGTCAATAATCAGAGTAACTATCAGATTAAAATAAGAATTTACAATTAATCACTAGACAACTTTATTCCTTCTTGTTTGTATAATACTAGGATAATCGTGTCTTGATTGTGACAATAGAGATGATTTTAACTAGATAACTTTTATGGGATCTTGGCTGCAAAATAGTTCTAATTTGCAGCAACGTTATTGAATTGGTATCATATGCAAATTCCATTTAATATGGGAAAGTAAATTAGGAAATACAAGATCAAATTGTAAATTACAATATCCTGTTATTAGTATGTATTATTTTACACAACTAATGTGTTAAGAGTTGCCCAAATTATTCCATCAAAGATTATATCTATTAAATGAGGCCATTCTAATACGCTAAATATGTCACTATCTCTATCTCTATTTAAGGAACACTTCTTGCATTAACCAATCACAAAATTCTTTCAAGTTTTCATCAATTTTACACCAAAGATGGATCGAACCTGGCAGTAACTCGATTCTCCCTTGAGGAGTTAAAATCTTGAGGCCTTCTTTACCTTCATACATGTAAGCATCTTGGGGTGTTACTTCACCCAGAATTTCTATAGCTTTTTGCTTGATAATTTCTCTAGGAATTGGAAACGTTTTTCGGAATTTATCTACTACCATACCCAAATTTTCTGTTCCATAACTTTCTACATCATAAATTTTTTTAGAATTCGGAAAATGTAGGTTTAAGACTACTTGATGTCTTGATCCAGTGAATTCTGATAATTGATTTAATAAATTATAAGCATCTTTCGGCCTCTTTTTTAACAATTCCTGGATATCTTCTTTATGGTATTTGATATTAAATAAGAGCTCTGAATACAAATTTGAAAAACTCATCTATTTACCTGAATCGTCAATTTTCACATATTATCGTATTGTATCTGTAAGCGGGACGAAAGAATGCACCACTTCTGAAAGGATTTTATCATATGGATGACTCTAGCTGATGAGAAATCCTAGATCGAAGAACCAACCAAGATCAAAATACATGTTAACAATTTGAATGGATGCTAAACTGATCATTTATTATCAAAGCTTTCTCCTATCGATCATGGGGTTCATTATTTTGAAATCTAAAGATTTCCATTTATCTCGTATATTCTCAGGCGATTAAAAATTTTAGAGAAAAAACTCATTTGGCTAAAACGGTTTAGAAAAATATAGAAACTTTGATTCAAATATTCACAATTCTTATCACTTTCTTCTATTCGTAAATCTCATGACTTTCTACCCAAGATGTTAAATATTCTGCAAAGCACTGCTCTTTTAACGTCTGAACACAGCAGCTGATGGGGCCGGTTGTTTCTTGTCATTCAAACGGCTTGCCATAAGCCCATCAGTTGCTGATTATTGTTATTTTATCAAATCTTTGCATTTTAAAATCTAATTTTAATTTCAATTCGGTATTAATGAAGAATCTTGTTCAATTAAGATTTCATTATTTCATGTCAGATGATGACATTAGAATTTATATTCCAATTCTTGTTATGTGGAGGCCTATCCCTATGAATTTAAGTATTGAATTTTTCCACATTTAGTTCTCTACTTCGAGAGAATATCGGACATTTACCAAAAACAATGGAACTTTTCTATCAATATCTTTTAATCATGTCAATCTGAACTTTCTAATATGAATCACAAACTGTTTGGATCATTGGTAACAGTTCTAGCTTTGTTGGCAATATTGCCAGTTTCATTTCCGATTGGATGGTCAGAGAAGGATTATTGTTACGACCAAGCTGGTTCAGGTCATTTCTGTTTTGAAACCAAAAAAGGTTGTAATCATGAACAGAAACAAGATGATATAGCAGAAACTCCCTGTTATAATAAAGATCGGACAGCTTAAGCTAAATATCAGTCCCTCTAAGAGACTAGATAATTAGAATCTCTTAATCCTTACTCTTTTATTAAAAAATTGACGTTATATAAAATAATTAAGGAATCCAAGGTATTGCTTGAAAGGACTAAACGATGATGCTACTTACATTCACGAAATGACTAGAGATCCTATATTTTCCATTGAAGTTATAAAAATAGTCTAAATCTAGGGGAAATAAAGATTTATTAATTATTACTTTGGACAAGTTTTTGTGTTTAGATTCATTATTGTTGTGTTATTTGCAACACTAGTCTTAACAGTATTTTTATCGAGCCATTACTCATTTGCGGCAAAAGTCAAATGTGAGGATGGATACACGGACACGCACTGGGATCCAAAAGGCCACGGTTCCAACAATCCGTCATCGAAGGAATTCAAGATGTTAGCATACAAGGGTTCTCTATGTGAGCTTGCGAAGTGCGTTGACATGGTAGAATGCTCAAACCACGACGCAGTTGACTGGCAAAAGTTCAAGAACTCCCCAGCATTCTTTCTAAGTGAAAAAGATGAAAAGCAATGCATGACAGATGCCCATAAACAAGGTACCGGACAAGACGGTTTGGTGGGGTATGAAGTCCTTGATTGTGTGAATGGGCAATACAATTAACAACACCTCGTAGTTGAATTCACCATTTAGGGGACACTACCGAAGTGTCCCATAACAATTGCGTAATATACAGATAAGATCTTGGGCATATCGCATGAATGGGAAAAATATGCTAAATCCGTGAGCATCTAACACTTCATGGCTCATTCCACATACATATGGTTGCTAAATCTTAAATTCTAATTAGTAATATTCAGATGTTATCATATGTTTGCAGCCGATTCTAGCTCTGAACGTGCCACAAGTATTGAGGATTACCAAAATACGTGTAGTGAATTCATAATCGACATTAGTCGAGACTACAAAGATTGGGTCGATAGGTATCAGTTAAGTGATGAAGAATCATCCAAGAGAAAAGGTTCTATCGACGCCATTGTTAATACCACGAATAGCTGGATAAGAAACTTTGCTAATACAATAAAAAAAGTTGACATAGTTATGAATGACGGAGTGAATAAAATGGCAGAGAATACTGCCAGTTATCCATTTCAGTTTGAAGTGTCTATTAATTCAATGAAAAGATACGTACAACATGAAGTTGGGACAATCCCGTTGAGAGTAAACGCGATACCACAAGAGGGACGAATGATTAGGTTAGGAAAATATAGTAAAAGTGAATTGTTTCTCATCTCATCAAGTTCTCCTGTATCTTATACGGTAAGTGATGAGAGTATAAAAACAGTTGATATCTTGGATGACTACGTAATGATTGATGCATCAAAGTGTGAGAAAGGGAGCATTATTTCCGTAACCCTCATAGTGGAAGAAGTCAAAGATGATCATGTCACAGAAAGCAGGGGTTATTCAACTGTTATAATGATAATTTGAGGTACAAGTAACGTAACTAATCGATAACGAATTAGAATTTCTTAATGTGAAGGTAATAAGGGGTAGTTTTTCTTTCACTGCCGTTATTCCTTATCTCAGTATGAAATGCTTATTCACATTAAATTTGCACTGGATAAATTGCAAACGTTATAACCTCCTTGTAATTTTAAATTTCAGGCATTTACATTTTTTGCATTCTGATAGGGGATTCGTGGGTACCATTCGGAAATGATGTAGTCTTCGATGCCCGCAGACGCACTTATCAAATTGGCTCAAAGATACGTTGTTTAGAGTTGCGGAGTTATTAAAAAATTCCCCAAAATTATTTAGAGATAAAATTAGATCAGAGTTAATTATTTATTATCTTTAATTTCACCACATTACGTTCCTTATCAATCTGATGGGACAATTGGTTTATCTGCTGCATAACTCGGTAAAACAATCTCCCATCAGATTCTTTTGTTTTGCAGTTGTTTGATTTAACATGGAATGACACAGTATTTCAGCCATTAATCGATTTTTTGTCAAATTTTTAATGTAATCTGCTGCCGTTCGATTCAATTGAGTTTTTACATTAAATTAGAATATTCTAATTATTCTCGAAAAACTTTTCTATTCGCTGGAGAAATAGCACTTGATATTGCTAGGCTTCAAAATGTTACTATTGACAATAATTTTGACATTCGTATTATTCGCAGGTGGGATAGGATTTGGAATTGCATATGGTAAATCAGCGTCATCAGCACCATTTGCCAATTGTATAAGTTTTAGCATGAAACACTCTTTTGTACAATTAAGCACCGATGAGGATTGCAGTGAACAACAATTTGCTGAAGCAGTGACTTACTACAAAGCACATGGATATCCTGTTGAATCATCATCAATGGATTTACTGGGTACGAAAGCGCTACAGTTGCAAAGTGAGGAAATGGCAAAAAATGAGGCGGACTTGATGAAATAATGGAAAGTTATCAAAGCATAGGAATAGTAATTGGAATAATAGGCATTGTTTTAGGTCTGTTGGGCAGTTTGGCTTACGGGTGGTTGGCTTGGGTCGCCGTTGTGTCAATCGTTGCTATAATTATTGTACTGGTCAACACAAAACATCATCAAGGTGTGGGAATAACATTGATAGTACTTGGCATATTGGGAAATCTTTTGTTAATAATACCTGGTATCATGGAATGCCGATACAAACCAGAATCGAAATCGGAGATTAATCCACAGAGTAAGAAAGAAGGAGAATAAATGAGTGTATGCTATGACTTTCAAAAATGGGCTATCGTATCACTGGCAAGTATTGTTGTTGCGATAAGTCTAACAATTGGTCTTATGGATGCATATGGTCAATATATCAACGGAAGGACAGAAAATGGAACCGGTGTCGTCAAAAACGTGACTGAAATATACACTAACAGTACAGGTTAGACCAGATTATCTTATATTATAACCTTTCAAACTCTTTTAATTTCGTTACTACAAACTATATACAAAATCCAATCCAGAATCCTTACTTCACTGTCTAATAGATCGGCTTCAATAATAGAATCTTTTTCATTGATTTTATCTATAATTTCATTCATTCTAGTTTCTATAACTTCACAAATAAAAATATCCGGCTTTTTCATTTCTTCTAAAACCCAATTTATTAGTTCAATTCTTTTCCGAAGATCTCTTCTGTACGTGTTCTCCTCTTTTTGGACGTCGAGCCATCTTTGAGAATCTTCAATTTCTTTTAGTAATGTTTGTTGTACGCTCATAAATTGATTTAGCGAGTTTATGATTTAAAATAGGAAGTGCTATTAAGAGAGGGAGTCTTATGAGAAATGGATAATAATATCCCATTAGCACCAGTAGATAGTAAATGAGTCTATGCTATGGCTTTCAAAAGTGGACCATGATAACCTTTGGCTTGGTTGCGACTAGCCTTTCTGTTCAACTTGTTTTAATTCAATATGTTCATGGATATGTAGATCCAGTAATTGTTGATTATGGTGGACATATATTGCACTCACCTTCCAGGTAGATCAATACTTTCAAAATTTAGAGACGGTAAGCCTTAACAACTGAAACAAATGGATGAAAAATAGATGCTATGTCAAAGAATCCTATATTGAGTAAAGTCAAGGCGGAAGTACTAAAAGAGAAAATAAAAAAGAAGAAGATGTGAATTATGCACTTTAGATATATTGTTTTAACTACCTACACATCTATCATGCGGATTTCCTTTAGTGAATCCATTTTGCTCATCATGTGGATTCTTTACTTGATCGGGATTTCCATTTGCGTCATTATGTTCGTTTCCGGCGTTGTCTTTTCCATTGAATTCTGACCTAGGAGCGCATCGTTGGTCTTTCTGGTCGTCAACTGCGCTTGCAAATGCTTGAGGTACTATTGATGTCGTTATTCCTGCTACTAGTGCAATTGCTGCAATTATTGCAACTGATCCTTTTTGATTCATTAACTTCTTAGGTTTACCTGTACTAATTAAGTCTTTAAGGAAAATGACGATAAATAATCTGTAAGTCATCATAGAAGTCCCTGATCTCAAAAATAGTCGCGTAAAGTCGCAAGTACTCCTTCTAGTCTAGGTAATCTAGATTTTAAATTGAATAATTCAAGTTAATAGTTATGGGTCGAACAATTCCGTCATATCGAATTGCATCACAAATGGAAATAAGGAAATGGAAGCCGTTTCGAAAATTGTTAGACAAACAAGACAGAAAAAAATTTGATGAAATGTTATCTATTCCACGATTCTACAATGTTGCCGGAACTATGGCTTGTAGTCTGCTTTTAATTCATCAATTTTAGATTTCTCAATTTGTATACTTTTTTCAAGTTTCAGTTTAAGTCTATTTTCTTCGTTAATGGTTAGCAATTCGATGTCCTTTGAATATTCTTGTAGCATTTTCTCCTCCGTCGGCCTGTAGTAGCAAGATGCTAAACCAATTTTATGTCCTAACAGCATCTCTCTAATTTCGGGATTTACATCGCAATCAATGCATTGAGTAGTGAAGAACTTCCGGAAGCCATGAGCCCTGGCTACATCCTTTCGAGTGAAATTTGGAGTGTGGTTTACAGTTTTAACACCGGATTTTATCAAAACGTTGTTAACTAATACCATCAACGTGTTTAGTGTAACTCCTCTACTTTTGTTCCGAATTTGTTCTAGGTCTGTGATATCAAACTGGTCTCTTATCAAAAAAGAATTCTTGTGTAAATTCTCTCCATTCTGTCTCCTGTATTCCAAATAAGCATCAATGGATGATGCACATTCGGGAGTACAGAACGCGTAATACTCTTCATTCGTTCCTTCGTATACAGTGATCTTGTAAATAGATTCCATCCTCTCGAGGTTACTTAATCTTAGTAAGTGTATTCCACCAATTCTCATTCCCGCCGATGCCATTAACAAAATGATATTTTTGACTCTAAGATCTGAGAAATCCAATAATTTCTTAATCTCATCATGAGAGTATGCCCTGTCTACTGTTCTCTTAAATTCACCTTTGAACATGTTGATTTTTTTCTTATTTAGAACAACATCATTCATTTCATAGAAGTGATAAATTGCATTTAGAGACAGCGAAACAGAATTATACGCTAGGCCTTTTTCTCTCATTGACATTACATATTTTACAATTACCTTTTGAGCATTCATAGTCAAGAGGTCCGATAACTTGTTAACATTATAATACTTCATGAATTCATTAACATGTTTTTCATAAATCCGTTTTGTGACTTCGGATTTGATGGAATTTATAAAATTAAAGTATATTTCCTCTTCATTTTTGGCATTCTCATGGCTTAAGGTTGACATAGTTATCCGTTACCTAACGCCGTATATTGAGAACTAATTATTAAATTATATATAAATAGACACTAATTTGAGTTACCAATTAAAGGGAGAAAACTTTGATTAAGAAAGTTGCGTCATCTAGTTAGAACCTTAACAAAGGCCTTAAGAATGATTACAATTATGATTTTTAATTCCTGACTTGACAATTATTCTGAAATAATTTACATATTAGTTAATGAAAGAGTTAAAATAAGCAAATTTTTTTCATGACTAGTGATGGGATGCGACGGTCGTCCAGTTTGGTCTAGGACATCAGATTGCCAATCTGGTAACCCGGGTTCAAATCCCGGCCGTCGCAATTAAATTTTGTCGGCCCTTGAGATTATGCTTTGTTTATTATTTCCATCATCTGGGTGTATGCCCCCTCTGCACTATCTTTCCTTGGAAGCTGAATCACCAACAAGTTTCCCTGAGAAGCGCTATCTGTGCTCGATGGGGCAATGGCTATCAAACCCGTTTTCGCCAAAGCTTCAAAAAATTGAGGCATCTCATTCGCGAAGAAAAGATAATTTTCATCAAATCCATAATCAAGGTAAGTCATTAGTATGTCTACAAAAACATGCTTCGAGTCATGAAATACATCCAAGAGTACATCAACGGCCAGTTTTTTACCAGCAACCCTTCTAATTATTTCATCATACCTTTTGGAATCGATATTGATGCACGGTATTGCATTTCCATTGTAATCAATCAATGATGCATCATATCTATGCAAATTCTTCTTGAAATCATCCAAGCTATTAAAAAATCTCTTAGGCATGCAGTTTGGTACAACGTTATTAGTTATCCAAGTTATTTATTTTATCCAGATATTCTTTGAATTATCGTTTTTGTGTCTTATCAATAACAGTATAGTACAAGCTTCTAATTCGATGGAAAAAAATGGTCAGTTACCCTAGTACTTTCATCATCTGAATATCAGCAAGAGTAATCTTCATCCCACTTCCATATCTGAAAAATAAATTTATAACATTATCTTTGATCTAAAATTCTTGATAATGGATAAGCTGTTCCATTACACTGTAATTTAAATAAAAACATTTTGATAATTTTTCATGTCGTCAGAAGAATTAGTTTTAGAGAAAATACTCTCTACCGGTTTAGTCGGAATAAAAAAATCTGATCTAAAAAGAGAATTTACTTCATTTGATCTCGACCAAACTTTGAATAACCTTGTGAACGATGGAAAAGTTTGTGTTGATAAAAAGGGCTCGGCATATTATTGTTGGACACCTGAGGTTTATCTCAAATATCTGAATAATGTCGATCCAAAATTTAGAATTTTAAACGATCGTATCAAATTTATTGAAAGAAAATTGGACGGTCATTCGAGTAGTCTCAGAGACGCAATAAACAGTTTGATTGAGCTTTTAAAGGCGGAAAATATTCATTCTCAAAAAACATTAGTCAATCTTGATAATTTCAAAATTGAATTTGATACCATTCTTACTAAATCAAACAATTCAATTGGTTGGATAGGGCTTGGAGACGTAAGAAATGAATTGAGCCAAAAATTTGATTTGAATAAGGATGAGTTTTATGAGCTTGTTGAACAACTAGTCAACACATATCATAACGAATACGAATTATCAACTGGAGGCAGTGAGGGAGTGATTGTAAGAGGTCTACTCCACGGCTATGTGAGAAGCATATGAATTTGTATCCATATGGCCTAAAAATAAACCCCTTTCCTAGCAGTCCTACACCGTCCTATGCTGATTCTCAGATTCTAGGAGGAAGGATACACAGTGAAGCAAAAGAGGCGATAGTTAGCTGTATTTCTGACCTTTATTCCAAACTAGATGGGAAGAAACCAACTGATAGAGATTTTAGACTAATAACAGTGATTCAGGACGTAGGCTCAGGCAAGACTCATCTTGCATATCACATAAAGGGTTTACCTGACATTATAAATAATACCGTAACTTCATATATCGATTTAGCTCAGGTTTCTCCCCGAGATATTCATAATATTTATGATTCAATACTTGGCGGATTTAGCGCTAATGATATCGAAAGTTTGAGAAGAAACTTGCTTTATTTTATGTGCAATAAAGTCAACCACAGTGGTAAATATGTCAGAAAGGCGTTTAACTGTGGGATTTTGGATAGTTTGAGTGGTAACAAGAGTCTGAACCGAAAAGTAGAGGATATCCTGAAAGGAGAACAGAAATTAAATTTTCAATATGCGCCGGAACTACTTTGCTCAGATTTTTCTGAAATACAAATTGACATCATTAGATCGTTAATAGAAGACAGATTGAGAAGTGACGTATCAAAAATACGATCACTTGAAGGTGTGATAAACAGTTTAAGCTCAATTACCGATATGAACCTTAAACTATTAAAAAAATTAACAATATTTGAATTTGATGAATTTGATTCAAAAAAAGACTCGTTAGATTTTATTAAAGCTATAATAAATGCTCATATCCCATCGGCTATACTGATTTTGATACTCACACCTTCTGCATATGATGAAATCAAAAAGGAGAACCCGTCAGTCTTTGACAGACTAGAGAAAGCAAACTATAAAATTGATTTAGCTGGTTCAAACACGCTAAGTGAATTAACTGACATAATCTTTGAGTACATAAAACACTACGATGAGAATAATCTATTTAGTTCGGAATATGCGGTGCAGCTTGCAGGTAAAATCAAGTTTGTGTATGATGAATTTCCAGACTTTAGAAATGTAAGATCAATGTTAAACATCTTTTATCATGCTTCAGAAGAAGCATCGAGAAAAGGATCCTTTATATTAGATGAACTAATAATTGATGATACCATAAAAAGGATCTATCCTGGATCAAAGATAAGGGGAAGTTTAATGAATATTCCATTATCCGATTTTATCAAACTCAAGCAGAATGCTAATAATGCCGAAACGATTGAACTTGATATTCGTGAAGCTGTACGTAATCTTTTAACATTGACAAAGTATGAAGGATATGTAAATGACTTAAATTTTGACAATTCAATTGCAGAAGGACTGGATATTACCTACAATGACAGCTATGGATCGAAGATTGGCATTTCTGTCGTTATCAATGATGAGCTAACAAAAACTCAAGCTCAAATATCTAATGCAACAAAATCACTTAATATCATTGATAGACTTGTAGTGTTGACAGGAAACTCTCATCGGATATTTGGCGGGACCTCTAGAAACGGAAATAGTCTTACGACCATTGTTAATATGGACAATGCAAGAATTCTCGATCTGATATACTTTAACAATAAATATAAAAAACAGGATATTCTGAAAGATGACCTAGAAAGGGCAATTACTCTGGCGCATTCAATAAAATTATGTTAGGGTTTTATGATATCGATTCACAAGAGCTCTAATTCCTATAGCAGTATTTCAATAGTACCAAGTATTGGAAAATGATCAATGTAACCTGTGTTTGGGTTTCTGTGCTTCGGAATACGAACCTTTTTTCTTGAATACTCACATATCATGGGAATTCCTTTTTGACGCGGATGCCGGAAAATATCTATTTATTATATGAAATGCAAACCTGTTAACTGAAGTTGAAACGCAGCAGGACCTTTCATACTATTATTCCAATATTATTTGCGGGTTTTTTTATCGCCTTATTATCAGGTATTTCATATGAAAACTACTTACTTTTGGGATTGCCAACAACATCGACCGATGACAAAAAGGGTGAAGTCAAGGTTGTAAGTTTTATTTTTTCTGATGGTCTTAAGAGTCAGTTTACGTATGCAAAGCCCATACTTGACAAATATGGCTTTAAGGCAACCTTCGATGTAATTTGTAATAATGCGGGCAAGAAGGGCGGGTATATGAATTGGGGGGACATTAAGACGTTGTATGATGGAGGAAATGACATAGGTTCCCATAGTATGTCACACGTACGTCTGACCGATCTTTCAAAAAAATCAATTGAATACGAAGTTGGAAAATCAAAAAAATGTCTCGAAGAGTATGGAATAAACCCTGTAAGTTTTGAATATCCATTTAGTGAAGGGTCAGATAATAAAACCGTAGTTGACATTGTCGCCAAATATTATCAGTTAGCAACTAGAGGCAATGATCCACTCATGTTTCTTAGATGTGATGGAATGGCGCAATACGACCAAAAAAATTGTAAAACCTATACCGACAATGGGACTCCTACTTACGCCAACAAATATTCTATTAGAAATTGGAGTCACGATTTTGAGAAGGTAGAAAATTCATATAGCGAAGATCAAGCATTACAGAGATTCATTGATGTTGTGAATAGCCAATCAAAGTATAATAAAGATGGGAAAGTTGAGGCGATACCAATAATAATGTACCATGGAATTGGGCAAAGTAAGATAGATTCAGGCACTAATGTGGATCTTTTTCAAAAGGAAATGAAGTATATTTATGATAATAAATTTAAGGTGATAACTATTTCACAATTAGGATATGATGCAAAAAATAATTATTTGTATATAAAGGAACTGGGATCACAACCTGAATTGCCGACAACTAATGTTACTGCCCCCACTGAAGTACCAACAACAACCACAACTAATGTTACTGCCCCCACTGAAGTACCAACAACAACCACAACTAATGTTACTGCCCCCACTGAAGTACCAACA
>Ga0073909_10000463_pt1 | contig 13361 bp, 7 predicted proteins | sample Coa_R1_6_FD_66439 | JGI IMG/M metagenome (GOLD analysis project Ga0073909, IMG submission 66439) | Surface soil microbial communities from Centralia Pennsylvania, which are recovering from an underground coalmine fire. - Coalmine... | ecosystem: Environmental > Terrestrial > Soil > Unclassified ... | reverse complement strand
GCGGAGAGGGGTTCATCGAGCAGCAGAAGTTCGGGACGATTGACGAGCGCGCGGGCGAGAGCGACACGCTGCTGTTGACCACCGGAAAGTTTTGTGGGTTTTGCAGTGGCAAATTCCCGCATGCGAACCATGGCCAGCGCTTGGTTAACGCGCGAAACGATCTCCGCTTTCCTGGTCTTGGTAGCGTGAAGACCGTAGGCGACATTTTCGGTGACGTCCAAATGCGGGAAAAGCGCGTATTGCTGAAAGACTGTGTTGACCCGACGCTTGTAAGGCGGAATAGTGTCAAGCCGCGTGCCGTGCATCCAGATTTCTCCGGAAGTGGGCTGTTCGAATCCGGCGATCAAGCGCAGCAGGGTGGTTTTACCGGAGCCGCTTTCGCCAAGCAGCGTTAGAAATTCGCCAGCGGCGATTTCGAGTGACAGAGTTTTCAAGACTTCGCGCGCTCCGAAGCGCTTGCTGATCGCACGAACTTCTAGCAAAGTAGCGCCTGGTGCGAGCGCTGTTGCGCTGCCATCAGTATGGGCTTCCGAGGGGCGAGTCACTGGGCGGCTTTAACCTCATTCCATATCTCGTTGTACTTTGCACGCCGTGGAACATCCTGCCAGAAATAGATGTGTTGCATATAGGCTTCGGGATCGTCGAGGTGAAGAGATTTCTTTTGCTCGTCGGAAAGATATTCGGCGGAATCGGGATTTGCCGGGGTGTACTGAGTCACATCGCTGACGAGTTTTTGGGTCTTAGCTTCGATCATATAGGCCAGAAAATCCGTGGCCAAGTCCTTGTTCTTGCTGGCGGACGTGATCATCAGATGGTCGATCCATCCTGTAGTGTTTTCTTTGGGAATGGTTTCGCCAATAGGAAATTTCAATTTGCGGAGCTGCGCGGTGTTCAGCGGCCAACCCATGGCCAGAACTATTTCATGGTTCTGGAAAAGACTGGTGAGTTCGCCACCGGTGGACCAATACTTGCGGAGGTTCGGTTTTAGTTCCAGGAGTTTTTTCTTGGTGGCTTCCAGTTGGTCGTCGGAAAGATTGTAAAGCTGGCTAGGGTCGGGTTTGTCGTAGCCCAAGATTTGCGCCGCCAGGTAAATGCTCGACAGTTCGTCCCACAAAGAAACCTTGCTGCGGTATCGGGGATCCCAGAGGATGGTCCAGGAATCCGGCGGCTGCGAAAACGCAGTGGTGTCATAAAGGAGCGGGTTTGGTCCCCACATAAAGGGGACGCCGAAAACCTGGTTGTGCGCTTTCACCAGAGAAGAGTCGCGAAGTCTAGCCGAGAGCTGCAGATAGGAAGGTAGGCGAGACAAATCGAGCGGCGCGGCGAAGCCGCCCTTGACGATGGACGCGGCGACATCGCTGGAGGGCGAGATCACGTCGTAGTTCGCAGCGCTGCCACCGCGCAATTTGGCGACGAGTTCATCGCTGGAACCCATGTAGGACGCCACGATCTTGCATTGATGAGCGAGTTCAAAGTCGTGCACGAAGGAAGGATCGGCGTAGCCTTCCCAAACCAGGAGACTCAAGGTCGGTTGGGATTTTTTGCACGCGCTTAGATCGAAAGCGAGGCAAACAAGAGCGAAGATGAAAGCGAACCTTTTCATCGGTCCTCGGAGACACGTCGAATAAGACTGCCGCTGCTGGCCGGCGCTGGAATCCGCCCAGGAAGCGTTACTGGTGTGACTAAAATACTACGCGACCTCCGACGAAGTTTGGAAAATATGCCTTCAAAATCGAGTGTTCAGAAAGTTGGGGGCGTGTTGATCCACAGCAGCCACGATTCGTTTTTCCCGGGATTGCGCCAGCGATGCGGAGTGGAACTTTGGAAGTAGAGACTGTCGCCGGGCTTCATTTGGTAGCGTTCGTTGGAGTTCAGGCAGATTTCGAATTCGCCGCGCAGAATGTGCAGAAATTCCTCGCCTTCGTGAGTGTAGGATTCGCCGCTGCTGCCGCCGGGCTTGATGCGGAAAAGATGCGGCTCCATGGCCGTGCTGCCCCAGGCGAGAAGTTCCATGCGCACGCCTTTAGTGGTTTCCAGAATTTTTCGCTCGGTGGGGCGGACTAGGCGCGAGTTGTCCTTGGCGGGTTCGAAGAAGGAAAGAATATTGGTGCCGTAGTAGCGAGCAATGCGCCGCAGCGTGGCGACGGATGCACGCATTTGGCCACGCTCGAGCGCGCTTAGAAAGCCGACGGAAACTCCGGTGCAGCGAGCGACCTGGGCGAGGGAGAGTCCACGGCGCTGCCGGAGGCGACGGAAACGCAAGCCGGGAAAAGCAGCGCCTTCGGCAGGAACCGAGACCATACCCCGACGTTTGAGGATGTGAACAATTGCTGCAGGATTCAAGCCGCGAGCTCGGCGCAGAAAAATAGCGCGCTGCAGCAGGCGAACATCATCTTCCTTATAGAGGCGGTAACGGCTCTGGGTGCGGTGAGGAGCGACCAGTCCGAGCGCTTCCCAGGCACGCAACGCGGATGAAGAAATGCCTACCCGAAGTGCGACTTCGCTGATGCGCAAAGTGGCTTGCGGCGCGCGCGAAATCGATGGTTTAGATAAATTCTTTCTGCTTGACATCACCCTACGCATTCCATAAGTTTACAGGATTATAGTAAGGTTTCCGGGGCACAGCAACCTCGAAGATGCGGTGCCAAATCAAAACTTCGGGGCTCAGGGGTGAGTTCATGATTTCGAAGCAGTCCTTCCGCGCATTTCTGCCTCAATTTATTGTGATCGCTTTCGTTTTGACTCTGGCGGTGAGCTTCGGTGGAACTGCAAATTTTGCGCAGAGCACCGGCGGACGAATCCGCGGCACGGTTACTGATTCGAGCGGCGGCGCGATCAGCACGGCTAAGATTGTGATTACCAACCAAGCTAACGGCGCGCAGCGCGCGACCGAGACCGGTCCGAACGGCGAATACATCTTCCTGGAAGTGCCGGTAGGCACTTACGACGTGCAAGCGGGCCAGGCGGGATTCAAGAATTATGTGCGCAAAGGCATCGTGCTCAGCTTGAACGAAGTGCTGGGACTGGACATTGTGCTGCAGGTCGGCGGATCGACAGAAACGGTGGAAGTCACCGGCGCGCCACCACTGGTCGATACCAGTTCCACGCAGTTGGGAGCAGTAGTCGGAGCGCGGGCGGTGAGTGAACTGCCGTTGGCGCAACGCGATACCTATCAACTGTTGCAGTTGCAGCCGGGCGTGCAATCGCAATTGGGCGTGGACAACGTCTACGGCAGCGACCGAGCGGGCGTGGTCAGCGTGAACGGCGGCCGCGGGCGCGACAACAACTTCACGGTGAACGGCGGCGACGGCAACGACCAGTTCGCGAACTTGCCGGCCATTCAGCCATCACCGGACAGCATCGAGGAGTTCCGTGTTCTGACCAATACATTTGACGCGGAATACGGACGCAACTCCGGCGCGGTCGTGAACGTGGTGACCAAGTCTGGAACCAACGCGCTGCATGGCAATCTGTATGAGTTCTTCCGCAATCAGGCGCTGAACGCAAAAGGATTTTTCGATTCCACCAAACTGGACTATCTACAAAACCAGTTCGGTGCGACATTGGGCGGGCCGATCAAGAAGGACAAGACGTTCTTTTTTGTGACTTATGAAGGCGACCGGCTGCGCAAGGGAACTTCGTCGGACACCGTCACCGTTCCTACACTTCCGGAGCGAACCGGCGATTTCTCCGCGACTCCATTCTCGGGCGGAGTAACCACCGATTTCTTCGCGCAGACTCTGAACAGCCGCTGCGGCTTGAACCTTCCGATGCCATCGACGACCGCCGAAGGAATTGTGCCGTACTCCACGATCTTCCCGAACAGCCAAATTCCGGCCGCGTGCATGGACCAGACCGCGCTCGACCTGCTGAATCAATATGTTCCGCAAGCGAATCGTCCCGATGGAACCTTCCAGGGCGTTCCGCTGGGGCACGAGACGAGCGATCAGTTCACCGTAAAGATTGATCACGAACTGACCAAGAACCAGCACCTCAGCGGCTACTACTACTTCACGCAACACTATCTAGCGAAGCCATTTGCCAGATTCCAGGCGGGTGGCGCCACGCTTCCGGGCTTTGGCGACCTGACCGATGAGCGGATTCAGCAGGTAAACATTAGCCACACCTGGACCATTGGCACGACATCGGTGAACGAAGCGCGGTTCACATTTTTTCGCGAGGGACAAGGCACCTTCTTGCATCCGCAGCACACCGCATTGGTGCAGGATTCCTGCGTCACTGTGCCTACGTCCTCATGCTTTACGGATCCGAACGATCCGACCAACGCGCTGGGAATCCATCCCAATTTGGGTGCTAGCCGCGAAGGAGTTCCCTACGTGAATATTGCGGGCGGTTTTTCTCTAGGGAATAACTTTGAAGGTGAGCTGCCGCAGAAGGGCAATACCTACCAATTTTCGGACAGCTTTGGAAAGGTGGTCGGTAACCACAGCCTCAAGTTCGGTGGGGATTATCGTGACAATCAATTCGATCAGCGCCTGTACTTCAACATCAACGGCTCCTACTACCTCTATGGTGGGGGGCCGAACGATACTGCTTCCGACAATCTTTTCGCCGATTACTTGTTGGGGCTGAATGACAATTACATTCAGGGTTCGGCGCAGGATGAATTGATTCGCTCAAAGTCCTTCTATCTGTTTGCGCAGGATAGCTGGAAGCTGAAATCTAATTTGACTTTGAATTACGGATTGCGCTGGGAATTAAATACTCCACTGGCCGACGTTGGCAAGAAAGTGCAGACCTATCGCCCGGCACAGAACACCACCATCTATCCCTGCCAAATCGGGCCGAATGATCCATTATTCGCGACTTTCGGCAACGACTGCAGCGCTGCGGGAGTCGTTCCGACCGGATTGGTTGTGGCTGGCGACAAAGGGGTACCGGTGGGGCTCACGTCAACCTATTACAAGTCGTTCGCGCCGAGAATTGGACTGGCCTGGAGCCCTGGCGCCACGGATGGGGTGCTCGGGGCCCTCTTTGGTGGCCCGGGAAAAACCAGCATTCGCGCCGGATTTGGAATTTTCTACAATCCAATCGAACAGTTGGTGATGGAGCAGTTCAGCGCAGAACCACCATTTGGCGGCAGCTCCAGTATTTACAACACGATGTTCAACCTGCCATTCCAATATCAGGACGGAAGCACGGCGCCGAACCCATTTAACGGAATTCTGAACCCGCCACGCGGCCAACCCGTGGATTGGGCGATGTTTCGGCCAATTCTTCTTTACGGACAAGCGGCACCGGACATTCGTTCGCAATATGCGGAGCAGTACAACCTGACGATCCAGCGGGAATTGGCCAAGGATCTGGTGCTCACGGTTGCCTACGTTGGACGCCAGGGCCACCGGCTACTCGCGACCCAGGAAATTAATCCTGGAAATCCGCAAACATGTCTGGATCTCAATGCAAATCTTGGCGCCGGAACATGCACTCAGTTTGGCGCTGATAGTTCCTACTTTATTGATCCTGGATTTAAGCTGACGTCGGACTTGCATTTGCCCTATGGGGCAAACAAAGTCCTTTCTGCCGGCACAGTAATAGGGGCCAACGGCCTCACCTTGGTCGGCCTTCGACCATTCTCATCTCCCAATTGCGAGCCTTCTACGGCGGCGGGCTGCCCGGCCGATGGTCTGCCGATTTTTTCCAGCATCTTCCAGCAGGGAACGATTTCAAGTTCCGCCTATAACGCTTTTCAAGCCAGCTTGGAGAAGCGCTTTTCGCACGGACTGCAGTTCACCGGCGCCTACACTTTTGGCAAGTCGCTGGACTACGCCTCGACATTTGAAAGCTTGGTTAATCCTTTCGACCCGCGAATCGGGCGTTCGCCGTCGCTCTTTGATGCCCGCCATCGATTTGTATTCAGCTATTACTGGGAACTTCCGATTCGGAAATACGACGGCTTTGCCGGGAAGGTCTTGAACGGCTGGTCCTTGTCCGGCACCACAATCGTCCAATCGGGATTCCCGATTCGCATCACCGAGCAGGACGACAACGAACTGTATTCCAGCTTCGACTTCGAAACCTCTGGGCAACCGAATCTGATTGCGCCGTTTAAGAAGCTCGACCCGCGGGGGCCCGGGAATCTCGGCTTCGATCCCAGTTCATTCAGCACCGGTTGCATCGATCCGGCGGACACCACCAACAGTCAAGTGCTTTGTTCAAATGACCCGGGCGGAGTTGTGCTTGGCACTATTGGCAACGCGCCGCGCACGATTTGCTGCGGACCTGGCGAATTCCAGACCGATATCGGTATCCTGAAAAATACCAATATCGGCGAACGTTTCCGCGTACAATTTCGAGGCGAAATTTACAATATCTTCAACCATACACAGTTCTTCCAGCCCGACGGAAATACTACCGACGGTTCAGACTTCGGCCGCGTCAAACGGACACGCGATCCGCGGCTGATGCAGCTCGCGCTGAAATTTTACTTCTAGACCGACCGCGCAGAAAATAGAGCGGTAGTGGGCGCGGCTCGTAGGGGCTGTGCTTACGCGTGTCCCAAGAAATATCTGTTGGCAGCATCGCAGCATACTGACCGCAGGGAACAGACCTGTAAGGAGCAGGCTTCGCGGGAGCGGAGCAAGCTTGGTTCGGAGACTCATCATGTTGTACGAAGCACTGGCAAACGAAATCGCAGCTTACCAAAAGCGCACGCCGAAATCGGCAGCGGCTCACAAGCGGGCGGAAGCTCGTATTCCTCTCGGAGTGGCCAGCAACTACCGGCACTACGAGCCGTATCCAATTTTTGTGAAGGATGGCCAAGGCAGCAGAATCCACGATATCGACGACAACGAATATATCGACCATAACCTTTGCTTTGGCGCACTGATGGCCGGGCACTGCCATCCCGCAGTAGTAAAAGCCGTTGAAACAAAATTGCATGAAGGCACTACCTTCGGCATGCCACACGAGCAGGAATGGGAGCTAGCCGAAGAGATTTGCGCGCGCTATCCGGTGGAGATGGTGCGGTTCGGTTCGAGCGGCACCGAAGTGACCATGCATGCCTGCCGTATCGCTCGCGCTGCGACCGGCCGCGACAAAATTATCAAGTTCGAAGGCTCCTATCACGGACTGCATGACACTGCGCTGGTTAGCGTGAAGCCGAAAGAAAGTGAATACGGCGACGAGAATGCGCCGAACTCCGTGCCCGGCGGGGGTGGCGTCCCAAAAGCTGCGATCGAAAATGTGGTGATCGCCAGCTTCAACAATTTGAAGAGCGTGGAAAATCGCTTCAAGCAATATCCCGACCAGATCGCGGCGATCATCTTGGAACCGATTCTGATGAACGTCGGGCTGTGCACTCCGCAGCCGGGCTTTCTCGAAGGATTGCGAAAGCTCTGCGACAGCAATGGCGCTTTGCTGATTTTTGACGAAGTGAAAACCGGAGCTAAGCTCGCCTGGGGCGGCGCCAGCGATTATTTCGGAGTCAAGCCGGACATGATCTGCCTGGCCAAATCGATTGGCGGCGGATTGCCGCTCGGAGCCTTCGGCGCCAGCAAGAAAATCATGGGATTGATCTCCGACCACAGAGTCTTCCACGGTGGAACGTACAACACCAACCGCGTGGCAATGGCTGCGGGTCTGGCAACGTTCCGCGAGGTGCTTACTCGTGAAAATTACGTTCGCGTTGGCAAACTGAGCAAGAAGCTGACGGAAGGCTATCGCACCATCGTCGCGAAAGTTGGACTGACCGCCTACGTCGCCAGCGCCGGCGTGAACGGCGCGCTGATGCTCTATCCGCAGGAAATCAAGAACTACCGCGACTGGACCAAGATCGATGTTGACCTCTGGCGTCACTACTGGTTCGCGATGGTGAATCGCGGGGTCTTGGCACAGCCGTATTGGTGGGACGAGCAATGGACTATTTCCGTGCAGCACACCGATGCGGACATCGATAGGCACCTCGCAGTGTTCGAAGAAATTGCGCCGGGCCTCGCCAAGGCGCAAGCCGAACGCGGATCGGTGACCGTCGCAGCGGGACACTAATGGAGAATCTAGCGGCGTCCCCTGATTCGATTCCGGGGACGCTCAATTCCGCGGAGAGTTCCGGAGACCAACGTTGACCCAAGTTGCTACGACCGCGGAAACCCAGCCGCAGTTGAAACGAGTTCTCGGGCAGAGGGACTTGGTCCTGCTTTTCGTGGTGGCCGTTTTCAATTTGAACGTACTTCCGTCGATTGCCGCCAACGGCGGAGTAACGATATGGCTGTGGATTGTTTCGCTGATTCTGTTTTTCTGGCCGCAGGGAATTGCCGTGATTGAGTTAGCACAACGTTATCCGGGTGAAGGTGGCGTTTACCTTTGGGCCAAGGAAGTGTTCGGCGACTTCCACGGATTTTTGTCCGGTTGGTGCTATTGGACCAATAACATGATGTACGTTCCGACCGTCCTTCTTTATTTCGTTGGCGTCTCGGTCTTTGCGCTCGGCAGCGGCAACCAACAATTGGCCGACAACAAACTGTTTGCGTTCACTGCGAGTGTGGTACTTCTCACGATTCTAGTTGTACTGAACATCGTCGGCCTTGGTGTCGGCAAATGGATCAACAACATCGGAGGCATTGGTACCTTCATCGCCGCTGGACTTCTGATGGTACTGGGCTTGATCGTTTGGCTGCGGTTTGGCACCAGCGTTACCTGGGCTGACTTCAAAATTCCGGAAAATCCACGCTTCGTTCTGAATTCATTCGGGGTGATTTGTTTTGGGCTAGTCGGCCTCGAACTCGCTTCGATCATGGGCGACGAAATTCAAACTCCGGAGAAAACTTTGCCTGGTGCGGTGGCGTGGGGCGGCCTGCTTTCCGGCGCTCTCTACATTGGCGCGACGCTTACGTTGCTGGTCGCCGTAAGCAAACAGGACATCAGCGTCTTGCAGGGAATCGTGCAAGCCGTCAACAGCATGGCTCAGCGGGTTGGCGTTACTTGGATCGTCGCGCCTTTTGCCTTTCTCTTGAGTTTGTCGATCGCGGGAATTGGTTCGGCGTGGCTCGGTGGCTCCGCGCGTATTCCCTTTGTGGCCGGTCTCGATTCCTACTTGCCGAGCTGGCTGGGCAGCATCCACAAAAAATACCGCACGCCATATGCGGCTCTACTCGTCCATGCAGCCGTTTCCTTCGCACTGGTGTTGATGAATTTTTGGGGCTCTGGCGTGCAGGAATCTTTTCAACGGTTGCTCTCGCTCGCAGTGGTACTGCAGCTAATTCCCTTCCTTTATATGTTTGGGGCCTTGCTCAAACTCGCGCTTGCGCCTGATTTTCGGCAAGTTCGCTACAGCAAAATCAAGCTACTGTTGGCCGGCGCAAGCGGATTGGTCACCACCGCGCTTGGTATCGGTCTGGCATTTTTCCCGGCGCAGCAGATTACTTCGCTGATGTCCTACGAGACCTGGATGGTCAGCGGCACCATCTTTTTTATCGGCAGCGCCGCATTTTTCTTTTTCGTATACGGCCGTCGTAAGGCTGCGTTAAAGGCGGCGTAAACAATTTTAGTAGTGCTCTTGGCAGGAGGTTGCAATGTCCAGCAGTGCGACGGCAGGTGTTCGTAGCTATCAAAATTTCGTCAACGGCAAATGGGAAGCCTCTGCTTCCGGCAAGACGTTCCCAGTGTATGACCCTTCCACCGAGGAGGTCATCGCCCACGTCGCCGCAGCCGACGCTGCCGACGTCGATCGCGCGGTAAAGGCCGCACGCGCCGCATTTGATTCCGGACCGTGGCCGCAGACCACCGCGCAAGATCGCGGCCGCATTCTTTTCAAGCTCGCGGAGAAAATCCGGCAGAACACCGCGGGACTTGCCGAGCTGGAATGCCGCAATACCGGCAAACCAATCGTTGAGGCGGAATATGACATCGCTGACGCCGCAACCTGTTTTGAGTATTACGGAGGCTTGGCCAACAAAGTCACCGGCCAGGTAAATCCGGTGCCGGCTAACGCGCTGAGCTTCACGATGCGCGAGCCAATGGGCGTCGCCGGCCAGATTATTCCGTGGAATTACCCGTTACTGATGGCCGCCTGGAAACTAGCCCCGGCCATCGCCGCCGGTTGCACCTGCGTGTTGAAACCTGCCGAGCAAACGCCGCTCACTGCGCTGGAATTTGCAAACTATTTTGAAGAAGCCGGCGTGCCGCCCGGTGTCGCGAACATCGTCAACGGATTCGGCGAGTCGGCTGGCTCTGCACTGGTCGCGCATCCCGGCGTGGATAAGATTGCGTTCACCGGAAGCGCCGCAGTCGGAAAAATCATTGTCAAGTCCGCCGCGGACACCCTAAAGCGCGTGACCCTTGAGCTGGGCGGCAAGTCGCCAAACATTTTCTTCGCCGACGCCGATTGGGAAGCTGCTGTAGATGGCGCGCTGTTCGGCGTGTTCATCAATCAGGGAGAAGTTTGCTCGGCGGGAAGCCGCATCCTCGTCGAGAAAAAAATCTATTCGAAATTTGTCGATGCCATGGCCGAAAAAGCCAAGCGCATCAAGCTGGGCCCGCCGATGGAACGCGAAACGAAGATGGGGCCGCTGGTCAGCAAAGAACAATACGATCGTGTCAGTTCTTATCTTGAGGTCGGCAAGACGGAAGCCAAGACCGCTTTCGGCGGTGGCCGCCCGAAGCAATTCGGCAAAGGTTTCTACGTTGAGCCCACCATTTTCTACGACGTTGACAACAACGCGCGAATCTCCCGCGAAGAGATTTTTGGTCCGGTGGCGTCCGTGATTCCTTTTGAAGGCGAAGCGGCCGCCATCCGCATCGCCAACGACACTCCATATGGATTGGCGGGCGCGGTCTGGACGCGCGACATTTATAAGGCGTTCCGCGTGGTGAAATCGCTGCGCGCTGGCATTATCTGGGTCAATCACATGCAGCCTACTTACGTGGAAGCGCCGTGGGGCGGTTACAAACAATCAGGCTTCGGGCGCGAGCTTGGCCCTTGGGGGCTTGAGGAATATCTGGAGACTAAGCAAGTATTCGTCAATTTGGATGAAACTCCTATCGGCTGGTACTAAATCAGTCTTCGAAATGCACTGTAGAGAGAGAATTTTATGAAAAGCATCCAACTTCGTACCGAAATTCCCGGACCGAACTCTCGCGCGCTCATGAAGCGCCGCGAAGCGGCAGTTCCGCGCGGACCGTCACACGCCACGCCGGTATTTACCGCGCGCGCCGAGGGCGCGCTGATCGAAGACGTTGACGGCAACAAATTTCTCGATTTTGCGGGAGGCATTGGCTGCCTGAACACCGGCCATCGCCCCGCGCAAATCGAAGCAGCAGTCCGCCAGCAGCTTGAAAAATACATGCACCTGTGCTTCAGCGTTACGCCGTACGAGGGTTACATTGCCGTCGCGGAAAAGCTGAACTCATTGACGCCCGGAAAATTTGTTAAGAAAACGTTGCTGGTAAACAGCGGAGCGGAAGCCGTAGAGAATGCCATCAAAATCGCGCGCGCCTTTACCAAACGCCCCGCGATCATCGCCTTCAACGACGCGTTTCACGGCCGCACCATGATGGCGCTTTCGCTCACCAGCAAGACTCATCCGTATAAAGCCGGGTTTGAGCCATTTCCCGGCGACGTTTACCGCCTCCCTTACGCCTACTGCTACCGCTGCTCGTATGGCTTGACCTATCCAAGCTGCAAGCTCACTTGTGCCTCGGCGCTGGAAGATGCATTCAAGCGCATCGTTTCCGCGGAATCAGTTGCCGCCGTGATTGCCGAACCGGTCCTCGGCGAAGGTGGTTTCATCGCTCCACCAAAAGAGTTCTACTCAATACTTCAGGAAATTTGCCGCAAACACGGCATCCTTTTTATTGCCGATGAAGTGCAATCTGGCATCGGCCGTACCGGAAAATTCTTTGCCATCGAGCACTACGGTGTCGAACCGGACATCATCACCTCCGCAAAATCGCTCGGTGGTGGATTGCCGATGGCCGCCGTTACCGGCCGTGCCGAAGTGATGGACGCTGCCGGCGTTGGCGGCCTTGGTGGGACCTTTGGCGGTAATCCGCTGTCCTGTGCCGCTGCTCTGGCTGCTCTCGAACTCTTGGAAAAAGACGGGCTGCTCGCGCGTTCGACGCAGCTGGGACAAAAATTCGAAGTGCGCGGCAAGTCCTGGACCAAACAATTCCAGATCGTCGGCGAAGTGCGTGGCCTTGGCGGCATGTGCGCAATCGAGTTGGTGAAAAATCCCGCGACTCGTGAACCGGCTGCCGACGAAACCAAAAAGATCGCGCAATATTGCTACCAGCATGGCCTGATTACCATCACCGCCGGAACCTACGGTAACGTTTTGCGCATCCTGGTCCCACTGGTAGTTACCGACGCGCAGTTCGAAGAAGGCCTGGACGTATTAGAAGGCGCGCTGGCCTATGTCTCCGAAGCTGCACCACAACGCCAGTTCGTAACATCGAATTCTTAGGAGCACGATCATGTCGAATACCGTTACTCAAACCGTCACTAACGGCGTGGTGCTGAAAGATCCGCTTCTGTTTCGCGAAGCGTGCTACATCGACGGCGCATGGATTGCGTCACCAAACGGCGCCACCACCAACGTCGACAACCCGGCCACCGGCGAAATTCTCGGCACTGTTCCCAAACTTGGCGTCACCGAAGCGCGCGCTGCGATCGAAGCTGCCAACAAAGCTTTCCCGGCGTGGAGCAAGAAGACCGGAAAAGAGCGTGCCGCGATACTTCGCCGCTGGTTCGAATTGATGATGGAAAATCAGGCCGACCTCGCTTGCCTCATGACTCTGGAGCAAGGCAAGCCGCTCACCGAATCGCGTGGTGAAGTCGCTTACGCCGCATCGTTTCTCGAATGGTTTGGCGAAGAAGCCAAGCGCATCTACGGCGACACTATCCCAGGCCATCAAGCTGACAAGCGGATCGTAGTCATCAAGCAACCGATCGGTGTAGTAGCTTGCATCACCCCGTGGAATTTTCCGCTGGCGATGATTACCCGCAAGGCTGGGCCAGCCATCGGTGCAGGTTGCACGGTGGTTCTCAAGCCCGCCGGACAAACTCCTTTTTCCGCGCTGGCCTTGGCAGAACTCGCCGAACGCGCTGGCGTCCCCAAAGGCGTCTTCAACGTGCTTACCGGTTCCGCAAAAGAAATCGGCGGCGAGCTCACTTCGAATCCTATCGTCAAAAAACTTTCCTTCACCGGCTCAACCGAAGTCGGCAAAGTTCTGATGGCTCAGTGCGCCGGAACCATCAAAAAACTTTCGCTCGAACTAGGCGGCAACGCCCCATTCATTGTCTTCGATGACGCCGATCTCGACGCTGCGGTCGAAGGCGCCGTGGCCTCCAAATATCGCAATACCGGACAAACCTGCGTGTGCACCAATCGCCTTCTCGTACAGGA
>Ga0073909_10000460_pt1 | contig 13423 bp, 17 predicted proteins | sample Coa_R1_6_FD_66439 | JGI IMG/M metagenome (GOLD analysis project Ga0073909, IMG submission 66439) | Surface soil microbial communities from Centralia Pennsylvania, which are recovering from an underground coalmine fire. - Coalmine... | ecosystem: Environmental > Terrestrial > Soil > Unclassified... | reverse complement strand
TGTCTTAACCGCCAGCGCTACGTCGAGGAGGGTTGGCATGGCGATGTCATCCCTAGCCTAAACAGCGCGGCCCCTGCGGCTCTGCGCTTCACTAAACCCGGCAGTACTCTACCTCCTGCATAAATCCATCGCCCAAACTCATCCGCAGCGCCTTCGTAATCCTCTGCGTTGAGTTTTTTCAGTAACGTTGACGATTCAAAATTCCCCATGCCAACGTTAAACACAAAATCGGCCAGAGCCGTTTTCTGATTATCCGTCAATGGCACCTTGACGAAATGCGCCACCGTACTACAGGCTACCGCCAAGTCATCGGCTAGCCACTGGTCCGCCTGTTCTGGCGTGCAGGTGTCGCCTTCCTTAACGCCCTTGGTGTGGCCGTCCCCTATGGTCCAAGGTGCGCCACCCGTACCCGGATCGGGATAGGCGGTAAGACGGCGTCCCTCGAATTGCTTTGTGAAATCAATATTCATGCGCATCCCCTTTTTTATTCAGCCAATCCTGCACTGTTTTGGATTCGTATATCCTAATAAGCATCCACGCAATCGTTAGTACGCTGGAAATTGCAGGGAACCACCCTAGCAGAGAAGCCGCTGTCACCGTTACGGCGGCTCCGTCACATGCGTCTTTAAACATCATCATTCCCCCTTTAAGCGCTGCGGCGCTGTACGCGCTATTTGCACGGCGTTGTTTAAAACATCCTGGCGTTGGATTACCTCATTGCGCATAGATTCCACGGAAGAAGCAACGCTATGCGTTTGCCTGGCGGCTTCGGTGATCATTACTGGAATCCATTTAACGGCACAGTCCCAGTGATCCATGTCCTTGCCTGTTTGAGGGTCCTTGCCTATTACGTGGGTGTACCACGCGCAATTGTGCCCTGCGCACTCTTTCTTAAGCAGGGGGCAAATAGTCTTCATGATTTTATGCACATGATCATGTCGGTGTATTTTACTAACGGGGTTGTTATGGATGGCGTGATAGATGCCCCCGAACCCGCTGTGCCGGACGTGAAGTTGATGTTGTGGTTGTGGTTCGACAAGTCGGTAGCGCCCGTTTGTGTCACCGTAGGACTTGTATTTAGCCTGACGAAGGCACCAGACCCGCCACCGATTAAATTTTGGTCCGACGTTTCCGCCCCGCTGTGCGTGTGGTTCAACGACTGATTCGAAAATCCTGTAACGCCCGTTACCGCGTGTGTATGCGCGGGCATTTGTGATATCGATAACGTAAAAGGGGTCAGGTTAAAAGCGCCTCCTAGATTCCAATTCGACCAAAGTACGGAACCCCCCATCGTGCCCCCCGCGCCTATGACTATTCGCATCCCCGTATCGGAAAGCGAAGCGCTCACGTCCTGCGTCCAGCCCACCGGCGCAGAAGGCTGATTAAATATCGTGCGTGTGCCTGTCGGCGCAGTTAGCGTCCCCGTAGGGTTCGCGTTCGCGTTGACCTGGTTCACGATGAAATTAAAATCGGCCATTAGCGGCGTTGCGTCCGCTAATTGCCCATTCTGAATATTATTCGGCAAGGTGCCTATGATCGCCATGTTTTTTCCTACATGAGTGTGTAGCCGCAATCCTGATAGCGGGCGTAAAAAGTACCGATTGATACGCTATTATTAGCCACAGCGGTGATATTGAAAACAAATTTCTTAAATACTATCGGCGCGGACCAGGGAACCCGATACGTAGAGGGTATATTTACCGCCGACGCCCACGTGGTGCCATCCCCCCAATTGAAGGAACCCCAAATGCCCCCCAGGTTCATTGACGTGATACCCGCTGTTCCGAGTGTGTTACCAGTGGGCGACAACGCCGTCATGTTGTACGCCACCGCCGCGCCAACAGAGGATAGCTCTATTGTCGACTCCACTACTTGCTTTTCGGCCATGTGCCCCGTTTTTGGGAAAGACGAACTCTGCAAGATGACTTCTACAGGTGCGCCTACGTCGCTATACGTGGGCACAATATTCGCCTGCGGTTGCGCCAGCCCCCTGTAGAGTGCTCCCGGATTTGCGGCGGAAGACAGCAGAAAGTAGGAGCCGGTAGCCGCCCCCGATACCATCGACACGCAATCGTATTGGAAGGTGTGGGGGCCGTTCCACCGACGTCGGTATAGATCGAACCAGTAGTCATTGACCACGTTCCCGTTCGGTGAGGTCGTCGGAACGCTGACCCTGAATACGTTTCCCTGAAAGCCCGCCGCTATGCGAGAGGGGGCTGTCGTGTCCTGGAAAGGCGTTTGCACATCTGACGGCGCGCCTCCGCTCAAGTCCTTATTTATCGGATATACCGCGCCAAGGCCGCTTAAAAAGTAAGGCCCTGAAATGCCGATAAATGCCAGCCCGAAACTTGTGGGTACAACGCTTCTAGGCGCTACGCATCCAGTTGTCAGCGTTAGGTAATTTTGGGACAGACTGTTTGTGATAGCGGCGTCGCCGGTTACCTGCCACATGGACGCCGGTTTGAACACCACAAGCGCGCCTACTACCCCGCTGGAAGTTGTCGTGATCGGCAAACCAGCCAAAGCAGTTACGGCGGTGTTATCTCCCACCGTTAGCGATTGCCCTGCGTTAGTCGCCACAAGCGGGCTTAAGGAATCCGAATAGAACAACTTGTTGCCAAAACTAAAATACGCCCTGTTGTTAAAGTTGGCGACGTTCGTCGGCACTCCCGGCAGCGGGTTTGTAGTCAGGTTCCCCGCGCTCCATACCGGGGCGGCGGGATTGGTCAAATTGATAGCGCCGAAAACGTTTGTGGTTCCGCTAAAACCGGGGTGGGTAATCAGCAGATACACCCCTACCATCGCCATCGTCGGCGGGGTCCATGTCCCTGACGTGGCTGGCGAAACGGGTGTGTTGGCGGCGGTAACACCCGTTATCGTAATAAATGCCCCCGCGGCGTTATCGTAGCAAAAAGGTTCATCTCGCCCCGCATTACGGCCGGTGGCGATCATGCCGAAAGTCAATGTCCCTAGCGTTACGTGAATCGACACGAAACCCGGCGTTGTAAAGCCCGGAAACGTCGTTATCGCCGTCCCTACGCCGGGGCGCGCGGTCATCAATTCCGGGTTCGCTTGATCGAAGATGAGATTTTGCAACACGCTGCATGCACCCGGAAAGGTGTCTGTTGCGTCGAATGCGTCGCATATTCCCTTTGGGGTGAACCTTACGGGGTAGGATTTAGGAATCGGCATACGCGCCCCTAACCTGTAACTTTTGTGGGTTTAAGCGTTCTGTTCGTGTGGAATCGGCGCGGGTCAAGTCGGACGGACTTAACTACCGATTGCTCATCGCCTTCCATGATCAAGTGGATACGCAGCATCTTATCGGCTTCAGCTACAAAGCTGTCATGCCGCGCGTCGTCCGTAATCCTCATCATCCTGTACGCAGTCGCGTGGATCAGGTAATCCGTATCTGGAAACCACGGAACCATCGACGATGTTTCGGGAGACGCGATATCCGCACGTTGCAACATGTAGCGGTGCGTCAGTTGGATAATGCCTGACGATTGCGGGTAAATAAAAAGAAGACCCAGCCCGCCGGTAGCCTGAGGGGATAAGTCAGTTGCGAATTCATACGGATAATTCGCAATGGAAGGGTCTTTAAACTCTTGGTCGTATTCCTCCATCGAAATAGGATGCAGGAAATACGGCAGATTATTTTGCGAAAAGAATAAATCGTAGGTGCGCAAGTAATCGGCTTCGAGATTAAAAGGCCCGTTGTTATTTGCTTGCACCGTGATCGTGTTCGTTACGCGATTTATTTTTAAATCCCGATGCAAAACCAAGTCCTGCAAGACCAGATTGAGCGATTGCCCCCCTTGTTGCGTAAAGCCGGGGCATTTCGCAATTTGGAGGGCGTAGGTAACAATCTGGCTTGCAGTGAGCGCCATTATGCAACCTCGATCGCTTTCAGCTTTTCTTCGCCTTTGCTAATTTCGGCTTTGATCTGCTTCAGTTGCGTCGGGTAGTTTTGCAGGTGCTGCGACTCCGAAACTGGGAGTTTACGGACGTTGTTCTTTTCCAGCAGGTCGAGATACGCTTTTTCGATATGCGCTTCTTGCTCCTTGAGCATTTTTACGCGCTCTTCGAGCACGGGCTTCTCAAGAACCTGCTGCTGCCGCAATAGCGCTTCGCGGCAGATATCCATGCGCTCATGCAGTGACACGGTATCTTCCCCAGCGTACACGTACCCCGTAATGCGCAAGCTTGCGCCGTTCGGCGCCGGCAGAGTGATTTCAAAATTGCCTGTGATCGGCGCTGCGCCGATGTCCATTACTTCTTTGTTCATATTATCGTCCTCTTCCGCTGATAGTTTTGTTCATTTCGCGACGGTAAAAATTCTCATTGCTGCCCTGGATGCTTGCTTCGTGCCCCCAAGAGCGTTGCACGATCTCCTTGATCGTACGCAGCAAGTCCGTCTCAAAGGTGTATGTCTCCCCGTGGTAGTAGGGGATCATGTTCACTTTGATATCCGTGCCACCTGAAGGTGGCAGGTCGATTTTGTATTTCCACAAGTCTTTTCCATCCGCATTCTTACCCATGTGAATTTCGGTGGTTGTGGAGTTGAACAAGAGAACACTTTGCGCGGCGGCGGCGTTGTGCGCCGCTTGCTCAAGTGCTTTTTCCTCAGCGGTTTTAGAAGCCGCGAGTTGCGCTTCCAGTTCGGCTATTCGTTGTTTAAACGACGCCTCCGTGTTCGGTACTTCTTTGATTTCTTCTTTTGGTTTTTCAGGTACGGGTGTATCCCCGCCCGGTGCGCGTGTAGCCATTTTTGCTATCCCCAGCTAGTTAAAAAACCGGGGCCGAAGCCCCGGACGTTATTACGGCGTAGTTACTGTGCCTGCGGTGTATGTCGCGGAGAATGCGGAACCTGCTTCAACACGCGCAAGGAAGGCTTGATTCAAGATGATCGAACCGTAAAACACCTTCCACGAAACTACACGGGTTTGGTTCAACGGGTCCGACTTATCGGCGCCGGTCAGGTAGTGGAATTCTGGGTTTTCCAGCAGTACCTGGCCGTAACTGTGATTGCCGATGAAGATCGTCGGGAACACGGTTACGCCCGTCGCCGGTGCCGCAGGCGGGGTTTGCGCCACGCCGATACCGGTCAAGGTAACGGTTTGGTTAGGTGCCAACTGGGTAGCCTGGCCTGCCAAAGCGCCGACGGTAGGACCCGAAGGCGACAACGCCAGATTCGCAGGATTGGCCGAAGTACCAATGTAAATGCTGAAGGTATAACCCACCAGCTGTGGCAATACAACAGAAATGGAACCCGTTGGGCCCGTTACGCTGATCGCGTTCGATACCTGGTAGATTTGCTGCTCTACCGAAGTTTGCGACGGCGAAGCGGTCACGATGATCTGGTAGCCCGCGTTAGTCGCCAACGCGCCGCCGGACGCCGACGCCGTGCCCTGGATAGCGGCATTGCCTACGAAGTAAGGCATGAAGTTTGTCTCGACGTACCGCGCACCGCCGAAGGGTCCGAGTTCGTTGTTATACAAGCGATTGACGTCGCTATAAGACCACGCGTTGACCACGACGGTATTTTCACGCATGTCCTGAGCCGATAGCGGGTGGATCAACGCGACATAGTGTTGCATGACCGCAGGCGATTTCGAAGGATCGCGGTACGAACCCGCTTCGATCATCATGTCCTCGCGTTCGTCGCCCATGAAGCGCGGCACACCGTAGGTAAGCATAGTGCCCACGATACGGTTGTTTTCGTGCGGCGTCATGACGTCGGTAGCCAGCAAGTTCGCCCGGCTAGATTTTCCGTTGGCGAAGTTGACCTGTGTGGCCGACATGAGGGTGTTCAGGGTGTTGCGCTCCAAGGTTTCCGGCATCTGCAACCCCACCAATTCGCAAGCTTGTTGGAACAGCGGATGCTTGATCGTCAGGTTCGCCACGTCGGTGATGATGACGCGATCGCCCCATTGCTGTGCCGTAGCGGTAACTTGTTGCAGGGTCATCGCTTCGCCCGGTGGCGCAACGCCTTCTTGCAGCGGCGCAAACGGCAGCGGCAGGCGGGTATAACGCGAAGCCGTGTAAGTCGTGCCGCGATTGGTATCGAGATGCAATGGCTTGCCGAACTGGTACGCGACCAGTTGGCGGCGCGCCAAAGGCTCGACTTCCTCTTGGATGTATGCTTCAACGTCAGCGGTAAAGCTGGTTGAAGCGTTTGTCACCTGCGGAAACAAGCTGTGCGCCACCGCGAGGATGGCAAGGTAAAAGGTCTTCATGGTCATCCTTTTTGGTGGTTAAATCGGTTTGTCCATCAAGCGCTCACGTGCGCCCGATGCACTTCGGTTATTGCCCTTGGAACGAACATCGCTTCTCGCCGCAGGAGTTTTACCCCGTGGCACGTTCGCAGCCGCCGACGCTTTCTTCGGCGCGGCTTTCAGTTTGCCTTCCGCGATGTCTTTACCTAACTGGTAAAAATACAGCGTTTCGCGGTCGACATTCTGCCCTTTGGATCGCAACGTCGTCAATTCTTTCTCGACGCGGTCCTGATACTTGGCGCGGCGCGGGTCGCTTGTCGCCTTCGACATGAAAGCGGCGCGGTCCTGCATGTCCTGTGCTTGCATCAATGCCTGCTTGGCAGCGCCTTGCGTTTCGCGCAAAGTGCGATTGGCGTTAATCTGCCACTTCGTCAGTTCATTGACGTTCGGGTCGGCTAGCTGCCTATCCTCTTCCTGCCGTGTGCGTTGATCTTCCGAAGGTGCGCCTGAGCTACGCTTCAGGTTCTCTACATCCTCTTCAAGACGCCGGGCGCGCTCCAATGCCGCTTGCATTTCGCGGGTGCCGCTGGTATCGCGTGATGCCGCACGGCGCGGGCGTTCTTCCGGTTCGTCGTCGACTATGTCGTCTACCTGATCGTCGTCGGGCTCGTCTACCGGCTCGTCGTCCGGCGCGTCGTCGGGAAGTTCCGGCAGGTCGTCATCGTCGACCGCCGGAAACAAGCTTGCAAGAAGCTTCTTAAGGTAATCGTTCACGATGTTGTCCCCGTGCCGATTTGTTGCAGGGTTACCGCTGCGGATGCCCCAACGCCCGTTACCGTCCAAATGAAATCCCGGAAAGTGCCGACGGCAATTGTCATCGTTCCCGTCAGAGTCCACCCTGTGGCTGTCGTTACCGTCCACGTTCCCGTAGTGCCGATGATACGCAGCACGCCAGACGCGCCGACGACTTGCGCCACCGGCGGGAGTCCCGCTATAAAAATAGCGGCTGTCGGCACTGTTGCGGTGCCCGCCGTGCCCGTCAAATTGATGACGCTGTCCTGGCCTGCCGACATTTGGGAACTCGTAAGCGTAACCGGCGAGTTCGTCGCAACGGCGTTGAACGCCGTGGCGGAAAAAGGGTTAATCCCCTGTAACGTGGTGATAAGCGCTGCCTGGTCGGGCATTGCGCCGATATCCGTTACGGATACGGGACCCCCGGCGATGGCCGGGAAAATCGAGCCGATTAACGCGGCGAGGGAAGTTTTTTGCACAATAATCTCCAAGAAATATTTAAGAGGGTTTTACTACTTTTAGTAATATAAGTCAATTACGCGTACTCATAAATGATGCAAACGCCTGGCGCACCCGCGCCTCCTGATACGGCCGCCATACTCGCAGTAAGAATATTTCCACCGCCTCCCGAACCAAACCCGCCGGCGGCGTTACCGTTGCCGTTGGCGACAGCATCGCCGCCCCCGCCGTACAAAGTTCCCGCGCCGGGGTTACGCGGAAAAGCCGCGCCAAGAATAGCAGCAGCGCCGCCGCCTCCTGTACCTCTCGCATTGACCAAGGTCCCTCCCGTTGCTATGGCGGCAGGAGTCCCGCCACTCGCATCGGCAGATGACGTCGTCGCGGTGGCAGCGGAAATCTGCCCCCCGCCTCCTCCTGGTGCCGTCAGTATCGCCCCGAAGCTGGATTGGGCCCCGTTGCCCCCAACAGCCCCCGCCGCCGGTGTTCCCCCCGCACCTATCGTTACTGTTTGCCCCGAAAACCCGGAAGTTAAACGTGTTTTGCAGAAAGCCCCCGCCGCCCCGCTACCCGCGCACGATTGCTGCGCCGCAGCGGTCGCGACCGAACCGCCCCCCGCCCCGCCGCCGCCCAATAGCTCGATTATTACGCTATTGGTTCCGGTGGTCGCCGTGTAGGTGCCTGTCGCCGTAATTCTTTGGACATTGATCAACGCTCCCGTAGGTGCGCCGAATATCGGGTCCGAGGATGCCCCCTGGCTTATCAGTGCTTGTCCTGTCGTGCCCGCTGAAGTTTGATTGATAGCGGCGGTGCCCTCGCCAAGGAGAACTCCGTGCGCCGTGAGTGTTGCGCGGCCCGTGCCGCCGCTGGCGACGCCAACAGGTGTCGTGGCTGTCAGTGTGGTGAAAGCTCCTGTGGATGGCGTCGTCGCGCCAACAGCAGTGCCGTCTATGGTCCCGCCGGTAACCGCTACCGCGTTCGCGTTCTGGGTGGCGATTGTGCCCAGCCCCAGATTCGTTCTCGCGCCGGCAGCCGTAGACGCGTTTGTTCCACCGTTCGCGATAGGGATTAGTGACGCCCCCAAGATATTGGTCAGCGCTGCGGCTTGCGTCGTTGCGCCCGTCCCGCCATTCGCGATCGGAACAGCCGACGCGCCCAGAATGTTGGACAACGCTGCGGCTTGTGTTGTCGCGCCAGTGCCGCCTTGAGAAATCGCCAGCGCGGTCGTCAAAGTGAGGGACGACGCCGCCAGCGTGGTGAAAGTACCGGGTTCCGGAACTACCGTGCCGATAGTCACGCCGTCGATAGTCCCGCCGGTGGCATGCACTGCGGCCACTGTCGGATTCGGGTAATTTCCCGACAAGTCACCGCCTGCGGGGCCTGTTGGGTCGGAACCGATCGTATTTAACGCTGTGCGAATTGCGGCGGTCAGGGTGTTAAACGCCAATTGAACGCTGATTTGCGTTAGCTCCCCGCCGGCTGCGGTAACTTGCGGTGCGGTAATTGGGTAAAGATCGCTCACAGTAGCCTCTTGATTCGTTCGCCGTTCAACGGGTAGCCTAGTTTTTTCTCATTTGTTAGAAGCTTCAAGTACGCCGCCAGCCCTCTTGCATGGCCGTGGTCTGCGGCGTACTTATCCGCTTCCAGTTCTTGCGCCTCGCACATCAACCAGTATTTTTCCTTGTTGAAGAACGCACAAAGAGAAATTACCCAAAGTATGCGCTTTAACGCGTGTTTATGAAATATGTGCCCCTCTTCGTGTGCGAGCACCGCTATCTGCATCTCTTGTGGGAGCAATTCGAAATAGGGGCCGACCTGCACGGTGCCCCACGGCGTCGACCTGGCGGTGAAATTATTCATCGCGGCATCGCCTGCGGGTCTGCCATCTGGTCAGGGTGGATTGCGCCGGGCGGCTGTTGCGGACGTGGCTGGCCGGGCTGCGCGCCGGGGCGCGGCGTACCCGCAACCCCTGGGCCTTGACCACCGGGAACGCCCTGCTGTCCTGGTTGCTGTTGGCCCATCGCTTTCTGTTGCTTGGCTTGCATGGCTTGCTGGTGCGCCTGAATATGCGCACGGAAAAGCCCTTGCGGGTCGCCCGTCAACACCGCGCCTTGCTGGTGCTCCTGAATATGGCGGGCATCGTCGTCTGCCGGGTGCAATTCGGCAGGGAGGCCGTTGTGCATCATCAGGTTCTCTTCCGATGGCTCTACGTGGAACAGATTTCGCTCATCGATGAGGATTTTCGGAGCCACTTCAACGCCGAAAATCTGACCCGTACCATACTCCAGGATAGGGGTGATATCCAGCCGCCGACCGTTCAACTGCTGCGGCGGGATGCCGCGCATGACGTTCATCCACGCAATCATCTGCTGGATACGCTGCATTCCCATCTGGAAGGAGGTGCCCGACCAGCGGAAGAAGTAGCGTTCCCCAAAGGCTTGCGGCGGGATTTCCTGCAACCGTTTTTCGGTTCCGACTTCGCCCATGGTGGCAATCGTCAGGTCCTTGGTGCGGAATTGGCGATCCAATTCGAATATGCGCTCAAGAAGCGGGTTGAGAATGACTTCCTCGTAGCGCTTGGCGTGGTCGACGATGTTTGTTTCTTGCGACTGCGACGCGGCAGCCTGCTGCGCTTGGTTCTTGCGGCCTTGCGGTGCCTTGCCCAACATGGCCTCGTTGACGTCCATCGATTCTTGAATCTGTTGCTTGATGCCCGCGCACAACTGCATCGCGTCTTTCCATAGTGGCGGGAAAGTCGCGAATTTCGTGCTGTTCGGGTTTGCCAGCCAGACGGCGGCCAGCCCCATTACCATGCTTTGATAGTTCGGTTGCGCCAGCGGGTCGGTCATCACGATAGGCAGCAGCGCATATTGCGCCGAATCCTGGCCCATGTTGAAGTAGTCGTTCAAGTTCCATTGCAGGTATTTGACCGGCTCTATCTTTGATACGCCGTACGCCGATCCCTGAATGCGCTCTATGGGCGCGCTGAGAATCGGGCGCTTCCCACCCCAGAACGGATTACGAATAATGCCTAAAATCTCGTTCGGGCCGGCGTAGTAGATGTACGCCGGCTCTTCGTACCCGTTGCCAAGGTCCAGATTAGTGTGAACCTCATAGATCAACGCGTACTTGTATGTTCCTTCCGTCCGAACGCCGGCGTCCTGCGTGCGCTTCTTCGGCGGCACGTACTTTTCTTTGCCGGAAGGTTGCGCGATACGGTCTATTACTTCCTTGGCGGTGACGCCGATGAAAACACCCTCGTCGACCAATTGCTCCAGTTTCTCCTTCGACATGCGCAGCCGGATGCATGTTGCCGTCGCCTCTTCCACGGAGTTGCAGGTAGGAGGGTAAAAAACCATGTCTTCCGTTGCGAAAGGCACGATGTCCGGGCCTTCGTCGATGACTTCCTTGCTCTCGATGTCGTATTCGTCTTCGGCGGTGATGTCTTCCACCGATATCTGACCGTCGGCAGAGGTCAGCGTCGGGGGGCGCTTGATCACCTCGGTCACGCGCCTGGTCGACTTGGTCCAGTCAATATACAGGTTCCATTGCCCCGTCACGTCTCCCGCCAGCAGGTCGGCGCGTATGACGTCTTTCAATCCGCATTTGCGGATGTAGTGCTCAAGCAGGGACATTTGCGCGAAAGGGGTATCGCCTGTGGGTCCCACGGCATCGACGTGCTTGTAGTTGGCGGGGAATAACTGCGCAATCGTACGTTTTATGCGGGCATTGATGCAGTCGCGAACGGCGGGGATGTAACAAAGAGAGTTGCCGGAATACTGCTGGTTCTCGTCCGGGCTGGCCTGATAGATATTCCAGTAGTCCTGGATGTTGTCCATCTGGGTTTGCTTGTTCTCGTAGCACTTGGCTATTTTCGGGTACAGCTTTTCGGCGTCCATATAGGCGTCGGAATCGGGCTGGTCTGCCCAATTCTCTATGTCCTCGCCGAGTTTTTCGGCATCGATCGCCCGGGAGTCGACTTTGCCGACTTTGATATCGTCGGCGTCTTTCTTTGCGCGCGCCATCAGCCGATCACTTTACCGGCCAGACGCTTCGCCGCCGTGGTGCCGGTGTTGCGTTCCTTCGGTGTGCGGGCGGGTCTGTCGTCAGGTTCCGGTTTCTTGGACGACTTGTCATAGACGCCACCCGAACGCATGTCGACCGACTTCGACCAGTTCTTTCCAGACTCGCCGCGATTCTTGGCGGTACGCATACCGCGCTCAGGTAGCTTAGCCATGATCAACCCTCCAGTAATGTTTTTGCTTGCGCAGCCAGAGCAAGAATAGGCGCGGCGATATCCGCTCCCAACTTCTCCGCTTCAGTCACGACTTCATCCCACATCGACAGATGAGGCTGGATGGCCGACAGCGCTGCCTGGTCGACTGCCATCTTGGCGTGTGCGGCGTCCAATGCAGCTTGCGCGGCGGTGATGGCGGCCTGGTCTGCCGCGATATCGTCTTGAATGCTCACGGTCACAGTCCTTTCCGCGACATTTGTTCACGCATCGGGCCGCCTGATTGTTTCTCAGGTACCGATTGCGGCTTGCCGTGCGAGCCGCCTTGCTGCTTCAACTTGTAGAAATCCGTCGGCTTTTGCGACGGTGCTTTAGGTGTGATGCTCTTGGAAACAGCCATTATCTTCTCCTTGGTAGCGATGTCATGTACTGGACGCCCTGCGGATTGGTACCCATATGGGCGTTATCCGGCAATATATCACTAACGTTATCGCAAATGCTAGCGGCAAGTGCTTCCAGTCCTTCAATTAACGTTCTATGCGGTCCGCGCTCAGGTCCCCCCGATACGCGCAGGTCTCGCCCAAGGGGGTAGTTGTACCCTCCCGCCATCGCGTTCCCCGTGTGCTTGGCGTCCGGCGTCACCAGCAATAGCCGCTTGCCGCGCACCTCCGTTCGGATCAGCGGCGACAGCGCGCCTCTTGCGACAGACGCATAACCTCCTCTGTGCGCGGGCAAGTTGGCCGATCGCAACGCGTTCATCAAAGGTAGTCTGTCCTTCTGGTCGGCCACGTCGCCCGTCACCCAGCAGGACAACCGGCGCCCGGGATACACCGCCCTCACCACCGCCAAGATGTCCGGCACGGCATCTGCCGGCGACACGGGACTGGCCCAGTCGGCCAGCACGACAAGCCGCTCACCCTCTACCGCCACCAGCGCCGCCGTCGTCTCGTTGACCGACGCGTTAAACGCCAGCGCCAATTGCGTGCCCTGCGGCGGCTCATACTCCGCCACGAAGTTCCACGGCCCGAAATCCTCATACACCGCTGTGCCGGTGTACACCCGCAGCACATACGCCAGCGCGTTGACGATATCCCTCTTGCCCGACGGAAAGTTCAACAGTTCGGCCACCAGCTGCTGGTGCGCTCCCCTGCCGCCAACCAGCACGATGTCCCCCGCTTCGAAGAACGGTTGCAGTCCCATGATGAACTGGGTTTTGTCCATGTTCTGCGGCGCTTGCAGGGGCTTCAAGCTCAGCGACCTGCCCCGGCTTAGCATAGCGGCGCGCATGGGTTGCAACAACCATTCGTCCAGACTGTTCTTCTCGATGGCGACAGTTGCCTCCCCGAACTTCCTGGAAGTTGCGAAGCAGTCGTCGATCACCTGGTCAGGCCGCCAGTACTCCCCTGAACTGGCATGCACATACACCTTGGACCCCATGCGGCTGACCACGACGCGCCCGGTCCGGTCCGACTTCTTCACATCCGTCGTCCGCGCCGGATCCACTATCATCGTCTTCGGTAACCACGGAGCCGGGTCAAACATGACTTCGCCCAAGTGCCTATCCTCGAACGGCTTGTTCTGGCTATCCACCGCCATCAGCATATATTCCTGCAAGAACCCCCGCAGCTGCCCGGCGCGCTCAAACTTATCCCGTTCCCTGCGTATCCACTCCATCGGGTACCTGTCCGGCCAAGTCGCCTCTGTCCTCGGATCATCAATATCC
>Ga0073909_10000459_pt1 | contig 13434 bp, 9 predicted proteins | sample Coa_R1_6_FD_66439 | JGI IMG/M metagenome (GOLD analysis project Ga0073909, IMG submission 66439) | Surface soil microbial communities from Centralia Pennsylvania, which are recovering from an underground coalmine fire. - Coalmine... | ecosystem: Environmental > Terrestrial > Soil > Unclassified ... | reverse complement strand
CCGTGGAGCGCCAGCGCGGTGCGCTGGCCGGCGAGGGCTTCCTCCACGGTCTCGCCGTGCACCTGCACGCGGCGCACGCGCACCTGCGCGCCGCGCGGCAGCAGCTCCAGCACGTCGCCGGTGCGCACGCTCCCGCGCCAGAGCGTGCCGGTCACCACGGTGCCGAAGCCTTCGACCGTGAACACGCGGTCGACGGGCAGCCGCATCGCGTCGCCGGTGTGATGGGCCCCCGTGAGTGCGAGCTGCGCATCGATCGCCGCCAGCAGCTCGGGCGTGCCGGCGCCGGTCACGGCCGAGAACGGCACGATCGGCGCCGATTCGAGGAACGAGCCAAGAACCAGCGCGCGCACGTCGCGCGTCACCAGCGCGAGCCAGTCGTCGTCCACCAAGTCTCGCTTGGTGAGCGCGATGACGCCGCGCTCGACGCCCAGCAGCTTGACGATCGAGAAATGCTCTCGCGTCTGCGGCATCACGCCCTCGTCGGCGGCGATCACCAGCAGCACGAGATCGACACCGCCCACGCCGGCGAGCATGTTCTTCACGAACCGCTCGTGGCCGGGCACGTCGACGATGCCGACGTGGGCGCCCCCTGGAGTGACGAGCGGCGCGAAGCCGAGGTCGATCGAGATGCCGCGCTTCTTCTCCTCGGGCAGCCGGTCGGTGTCGACGCCGGTCAGCCGGCGGACGAGCGCGGTCTTGCCGTGATCGATGTGGCCGGCGGTCCCGATCACGGCGAGCCGCGAGGGCAGGCCGGCAGCCTGGGCTAGAGCCGGGGGCGCACGCTTCTCGGGGCTGCGGGACATGGGACGGCGATTCTACAGGGTCGCCGGCTGGCAGCTGACCGGGCGGGCCGGCGGGTCCAGCTGCACCGGCGAGCGCAGGAGCCACGGGGCGACATGCCCCGCGCCGGGGCCGCGTCGCTGCAACTTGCCCCGGGGCAAGTTGAAGACCCTGTCATTTCTGTGGCGGGCAGCGCCGGCTATCCGTTCCGGAACGGATAGGCGACCGATCGGTTCAGGTGCGCCGGGCCGCTTCCACCGTGAACCGCGCGCGGGCACCGGCCGATAACGTCGACTGACTCGAGCGACCCCGTGCCCGGAGCGGCACCGGCCAAACTCTCAACTCGGACGAGGCGCCACCATCGTGAACGCCGAGGACGCTTTCATCCCTCCGCAGGACCAAGGGGCGTTCTTTGCCTCGGGCCCCGCGAGCATGGTGCTGTCGCAACTCGAGCGTGGGCTCGAGGACGCGTCGCCCGTCATCGTACTCACCGGCGAAGCGGGCGTGGGCAAGACCTCCGTGGTGCGCGAGGCGCTGGCGCGCTGGGGTTCGCGCGTGACCGCGGTGTGGTTCGAGCCCGAAGCGGGGGCGCCGCCGGAGAAGACGCTGCTCAAGCAGATCCGCGCGTTCGGCGGCCACGGCCGCGCGAAGGACGAGCGTCCGGAGCTGATCGCGCGCATGGCGCACGCGCTCAACGACATCACCCAGCGCGGCAGCACGCCGATGCTGATCGTCGACAACGCGGACATGTACGACATCGCGATGCTCGCAGAGGTCGGGCGCATCGAGAGCGCGGCGATCGCGGCGGACCGCACGCTGAAGCTGCTGCTCGTGGGCGAGCCGCGGCTCACCGACATCCTCGACAAGGAAGAGCTGGAGATCCTGTCGCAGCGACTGGCGCTCGCCTGCCGCCTGGAGCCGATGGAGCAGGCGGACACGCGCCAGTATCTGAACCTGCGCGTGGGTGCGAAGAGTCCCGACGCGCCGAATGCGTTCTCGCGCAAGGCGGCGCGTGAGATCCATACGGTCACGCGCGGCGTGCCGAGCGCGATCAACGAGCTCGCTGCCGGCGCGCAGGCGCGCGCGAACGCGACCAATGCGGGCGTGGTGACGCCGGACCACGTACGCGCGGTGATGGCTTCGTCGCGGCGTTCAGGCACGAGCCCCGCCGCTCCACGTGCGGCAACACCGCCGCCGGCGGCGCCGAGTGCGCCGCCCAAGCCTGCCGCGACCACACCTTCGGGCTCGATGAGGCGGCCCGCGGCGCAGACGCCGTCGGGACAGATGGCGCGGCCGACGCAGGCGCCGTCCGGATCGCACGCGAAACCGAACGTCGCGCAGACGCCGTCCGGGCAGCATGCGAAACCGCAGTCGTCGACGCCCAACGCGCCGGGTGGCCCCAAGCATGCCGAGCCGGTGCCGGCCAGGGTGAAGCGCGTGCCGCCGCCGCCGCCGCCGGCGGAACCGGTGGCGGAGGTCGAGCCCCCGGTCGATCTGGATTCGTCGCATCCGCGTGTGAAGGAGTGGGTGTCGCGCTTCACCGATGGCCAGCCGCTCAAGATCGGTGGCCCGCTGCCGCCGCTGACCGATCCGAGCGCGATCCCGGACCAGCCTGTGTTCGCGGATGAGGACGAGCTGTTGCTGCCGACGAGCGAGGTGCCGCCGACGAGCGAGGTGCCGCCGACGACGGTGCTCCAGGCACCCATTCCCGACGAACTGCCGTTGCCGCCGGTGCCGCCAGCAGTGATGGGGCCGGCGCCGACCGTTCCCGATCCGGCACCGCCAGCGCCTGAGCCTCATGCGGTCGATCTGCCGAAGGATCCACCGCTCGTGAGCGCCGATGCGCTCGCGCCGCCGCCGCTCGTGCTCGACGAGAAGCCGGCGGAGGTGACGCCGTCGGGCTCGATCAAGCGTCCCGCCGGAACGCCGCCCCCCGCGGCGATCGCTCCGCAGCCGCCGAAGGTGGCGCCGCAGGTGGCGAAGGCTCCGCCCCCGGCGCGGCCCTCGGGCTCGATGCCCAAGCCGAAGCAGGCGTCGAACGCGCCGCAGGCGGCAAGACCTGCGCAGGCGAAGAACGCTCCGCCACGGGCTGCGAAGCAGCCCGCGGCCGCACCCCAGCCGGCGCAGCCCGCGCAGAAGGTGGCGGCCGCGCCCAAGGTCGCCGCGCAGCGGCCCGCCGCGGAGCCGCCGACGTTGCTCACCAAGAAAGACGTCAAGGCTCAGGAGTCGTCGAAGTCGTCACCTCCGAAACCGGTTGCTGCCACCACGTTCGCGGACGACGACGACGACGCGACACTGCCGTCGCCGACGGTATATCGCGTGCTCGCGGCGCTGATCCCGATCGTGCTCATCCTCGGCATGGCGGGGACCGCGATCGTGCTGAGTCGCCGGAGCGCGTTCGATCGCGAGCCGGAGGAGCAGCAGGCCTCGGCGCCGACCGCGGCGAGCGAGTCGGTGCAGGCGGTGCCGGCGGTTCCAGTGCCGACGGTGACGCCGGCGCCGCCGCCGCTCGTGGTCACACCCGACACCGAGGTCACGGCCAGCACCAGGATCTCGACCGAGGCGCAGGCCACGCCCGACACGCAGGCCACGCCCCCCATCGCGACCGCGCCCCCGCCGCCGGTGGAGAAGCCGCGCTACTGCCTGTCGGTGGGAACGTTCCTGTTCAGCGATCGCGCGCACGCGCGCACCGAGCAGCTGTCGCGGCTCACGCACATGAAGTCGTGGGTCGTCACCACGACCGCGGACGGCTCGTTCACGTACCGTGTCATGCTCGGCGGGTTCGTGAAGCAGTCCGACGCGGAGCGCATGGCGGACAAGCTGCTCTCGAGCGGGCTCGTCTCCGAGGCGATGGTGGAGAGGCTCCCGCCGCAGTAGCAAGGAGCTCGAAGTGGCGGTCGCGCCGCGCCTGCCGGAGAATGCGGGCATGGACAGCCCGCGGCAGGTGCACGTGGTCTTTGGCGCGGGGCAGATCGGCGCGCCGCTCGCCGAACGCCTCGTCCGTGCCGGACACGACGTGCGCGTAGTCCGCCGCTCGCCGGGCACGCCACCCGCGGGCGCGTCGCTGCGCACGGGCGATGCCGGCGATGCGCTGTTCGTGGACGAGGCCGTGCGCGGCGCGAGTGCCGTGTACCACTGCATGAACCCGGCCTACTCGAAGGACATCTGGATGCGCGACCTGCCGAAGTGGCGGAAGGCGATCCTGGCCGCGGCGGCGCGCGCGGGCGCGCGGGTGGTGCTGCTCGACAACATCTACCTGCTCGGCCGGCCCAACGGACAACGATTGAGCGAGACGTCGCCGATCGCGCCCTGCAGCAAGAAGGGCGAGATCCGTGCACGCGAGTGGCAGGAGTGGCTTGCCGCGCACCACAAGGGCGACGTGCGCGTGGTGTGCGGTCGCGGCTCGGATTTCTACGGACCCGGCGCGACCGAGACCTACTTCGGCGACTCGTTCATGCCCAAGGCCCTGGGGAGCGGCGTGGCGCAGACGCTCACGCGGCTCGACACGCCGCACACCTATCACTACACGCTCGACGTGGTCGCCGGGCTCGCCGAGCTGGGGGTCGCACCCGACGCGGACACGGGCCGCTGGTGGATGCTGCCGGCAGCACCCGCCGTCTCGACCCAGGCGATGCTGGACCTGATCGGTGAGGCGCTGGGGCAGAAGCTGCGCGTACAGGCCATCCCCACGCTGGCGATCAAGGGCTTGTCGCTGTTCATGCCCATCATGCGCGAGCTGAGCGAGATGGGTTATCAGTGGAGCGAGCCGTTCGTGGTCGACGACCGTGCGTTCCGCACGCGCTTCGCCGCCACACCCACGCCGCTCGAGCAGGGCGTGCCCGCCATGGTGGCCTGGGCGCGCCAGCATTACGCCGCGAGCCTCGTCTAGACCCCACGCCGGGCCGCTCCCGGCGCAGCCCCGGGCCACGCGGACAGACACTTCCGCGCTGAACCCCCCCACCGTTCGCGCCGATACCCGGGAGAGGCTCGCCGGCAACGCTCGCCCGGCGCGCCGGTTCATCCCATGGCCCCGGGAACGTCTCGCGTGTCCGTCGATCTGCAGAAGCCGGAAGGGAATCCCAGCCCGCCGTTCATCGCCACGGCCCCCGCGCTCGAATCGCTCGCGCTGCTCGACCGAGGACTTGGCGCGCGCGAGCCGTTCGTGGTGGTGACCGGCGAGCCTGGCGTGGGCAAGAGCACGCTCGTGCGCGAGGCGCTGCGCCGCTGGGGCGCGCGCGTGCACGCGCGCTCGATCACGCCCGCCGAGGCCACCGCCGAGACGCTGTTCGCCACGCTGCTCGGCCGCTTCGGTGGCACCGCGAACTCGCAGGCGAGCGCCTCGGCGGTTGCGGAGCGGCTGCTGGAGGCGATCGCCCACGCGGCGTCGGCCGGCAAGGTGGTGATGGTGGTCGTGGAAGACGCGCACACCGCGCCGCCCGACCTGCTGCTCCAGCTCGCGAACGTGGCCGACATGGCGCGCAAGAAACCGTGCGCGTTCGAGGTGCTGCTCGTGGGTGGGCCCGAGCTGTCGACGCGACTGGCCAACCCCATATTGGTGTCCCTCAGCGAGAAGATGGCTGCGCAGATCAAGCTCTCGCAGCTCACGCAGCACGATACGCGGCACTACCTGCTCCAGCGGAGCGGCGCCGCAGGTGTCGCGACCGCCGCGATGTTCTCGCGCAAGGCGTGCCGCGACATCCACGGCGCCACGTTCGGCGTGCCGCGCGCGATCGACCTGCTCGCCGACGAGTCCGCGCGGCGCGCGGCGCGCGCCGGCGTCACCACGATCTCGCCCGAGCACGTGCGCTCGGCGACGCAGTCGCTGCGAGCGCGTCGGAGCAGCTCGAGCGCGAGCATGCCGCGACCGGAGCGCGTGACCCCGGCGCCCGCGGCGCCCGCGACGCCCGCGGCACCCGCGAACGCGGCAGCGGCCAAGCCGGCGATCGCGCCACCACCGCAGGCGGCGAACCCTGCACCGTCGAAGCCGGCGAACGGGAAACCAGCGAACGGCGCGCCGCGCGGCCCTGAGCCCGCGAAGCGCCCGGGCAACGGGCAGGCGAAGGACGCTGCGAAGCCGGCGGCCGCCACGCCAGCCCCCGCCGCGGCCGCGACCGCCACCACTGCCACCGCCAGCGGCGAGATCAAGTTCCCGGACTCTGGCGATGAGCGCGTCAAGGCCTGGGTGTCGCGCTTCGGTGGCTCGGGCACCGCGCGCATCGGCGTGCGCCAGGCGATCCCGCGCTACGAGGAGTCGGCCACGCTCGACGTGCCCGCGCCGAGCCCGGCGCGAAGCGCCGCGACCACGGGTGAAGGCGCCGTCACTCGCCCTGCGAAGTCCAACCGCAAGCTGATCGTGGACGAGGAACCGCCGATCCCGCCCGAGCTGTTGGCGCGGCTCAACAAGGTGTCGAAGGGCAAGCGCCGGCGCGGACCGAGCACCACGATCCAGGGCGCGGCGCTGGCGGTCTCGGTGGGGCTGCTCGTCGTCGTCCTCGCGCGCCAGGCTGGCTTCGGCAAGCACTTGGCGACCGACGGCGACGTGGGTGCCCGCACGGTCGCTGCACCCACGCCGGCGCCGCCGCCGCTCGAGCTGCGCACGGGCGAGGAGGCGGAGCGCGCGCGGGCGCACCGTGCGGCAGCGCCCGGCACGACGAACTCCACGGGAGCGAAGAAGCCGAGACTCGTCCTCACCCCCACCGAGCCCGAGAAGCCCGAGCCGACGTCGATCGCGAAGCCCAAGCCGGCACCGAAAAAGGCAGTCCCGACGACGCACACGCAGTCCGAGTCGTTGCCGCCCCTACCCGCGGTGGCGAGCACGCCGGCGCCCGCGCCGCCCACGAGCCTCACGAGAGGCGACGAGACACCGGTGAATCCGCACCAGAAGTTCGCCATCGTCGCCGGCACGTTCCAGAGCAACGACATGGCGAAGGCGGAGAAGGACCACCTGGCGCGGCTCGTCTCCTATCGCGTGTGGGTGAGCAAGTCGAAGGTCGAGGGCAAGCGCACGTTCCAGCTCATGGTCGGCCGTTTCGACTCCATGGAGCGCGCCTGGGACGCCGGCCAGTCGCTGATGCGGCGCGGGCTCATCCGCGACGCGAACGTGACGCCGCTCTCGGAGTAGGTGAGACCACCGGGGCGCCCGTTCTGTCATCGATCCCCGGACACGACTCAGCCTCGGGCGCGTTGCTCCAATCGTTTCCGCGCGTCCGCCAGCCGCTCCGGACTCCCGATCTCCATCCAGGTTCCCTCGGGCAGGAGCCAGGGCTGGATCGAGTGCCCCTCGCCCGCGAGCCTCAGGTAGACGTCCACGATCGAGAACACGCCGCGCTCGGTGATCAGGTCCAGCAGTCGCGGCGCGCAGGCGTGAATTCCGGTGAACGCCAGCGCACGTACCGCGCCACGGGGCATGCGGATCTCGGTGCGCACGCCCTTCCCAAGGTCCTCGCGACCGTAAAGGCCCGCGTCATCGAACAGCAGTCGTCGCCGGCTGTCACGCGGCTGAACGCCAAGCACCGCGAGCGAGCGGGTGCTTTCGAGGCTCGCACACAGAGGCCCGAGTGCCGCCTCGCAGATGACATCCACGTTGTGGAGCAGCAGCGGGCCGTCACGTCCCAGGAGATCGCGGGCCTGCAGCAGCCCGCCGCCGGTTTCCAGCGGGTGCTCGATCTCGCGGCTGACACGGATCTCGACGCCGAGATCATGGCTGGCGATGAAGCGCTCGATCGCTTCGGCATGGTGATGCACGTTGACCACGATCCGATCCGCGCCCGCGGCCGTCACGCTGCGGACGGTGCGCTCGAGCATGGTCTGCCCAGCAACCTCGATCAGTGCCTTGGGACAGCTCTCCCCGAGAGCGCCGAGCCGGGTTCCCCGCCCGGCGGCGAAGATCATCCCCTTCAAGGGCGCGGACCACCCGCGGGAGCCGGCGACGACCTTCGTTCGGATCGCGATGGAACAGGGGTGGCGGCCCCGGTGGCAACGGAGCCCGGCGCGCCTGGCTCGAGCTTCCATCGCGGCGCACCGAGATGGCGAAGGTTCACCGTCACGTCGGGATGACACTCGCGCACATGGCCTGCGAGTCGCTCGGCAAAGTAGACCGAGCGGTGCTGGCCGCCGGTGCACCCGAACGCGACGCTGAAGTCGGAGAAGTTCCGCTCGCGGAAGTTGGCGATGTGCGCATCCACCAGGGCGGTGACGTGACGCCAGAACATCTCCGTCTCCGGCAGGGCCTCGAGGAACCCGGCAATGGCGGGATCGGTGCCGATCCGCCCCGCCAGTTCCGGAAGCCGCCCCGGGTTGGACAGTGAGCGGCAGTCGAACACGAATCCGCCCCCATGTTCGGAATCGTCCGCGGGCACGCCGTCGCGATAGCTGAAGCTGCTCACGCGCACGTGCAGCCCGGGCAACGCGGTGACCGGGCTCTCGCGCTGGGCCCAATGCTCCACGATATAGCGGAAGGCGTTCTCGAGCTCGGGGAGGTCCACAGGCAGACCCTGATCCAGCAGACGGGCGACGTTGCGCGCCGCGTAGGGCACGCTCTCGAGGAAGCGCGGCTTCCGCTCGAAGAACCCGCGGTATCCGTAGGCGCCCATCGCCTGCATGATCCGGATCAGGACGTAGCCGGGATAGTGCTCGAGGAAGCGGGCGGGGTCGGCGCCCGTGTGCCGGACGAGCGCATCGACATATCGCTCGAGCAGGTGGGCACGCACCGCCTCGGGCAGGTCGGCCTTGGCGTCGTAGAGCAGCGACGCGATATCGTATTGAGCGGCGCCGCGCCGGCCGCCCTGGTAGTCGACGAACCAGGGCTGGCCGCCCCGCAGCATGATGTTGCGGGACTGGAAATCGCGGTAGAGGAAGTAGCCCGTGTCCGCCGCCAGGAGGTGCTCCACCAGGCGGGCGAAGTCGTTCTCGAGTCGTTGCTCACTGAATGGAACGTGCGCCAGCTTGAGGAAGTGGTACTTGAAGTAGTTGAGGTCCCACAGCATCGACTGGGCGTCGAAGGCCGGACGCGGATACGCGAGCGTGAAGTCGATGACCCGCGCGCCGTCCGCCTGGAAACGCGGTAGCACGTCCACGACACGCTCGTAGCTCGCAAGCACCGCCGCCGGGAACTCTCCGCCGACGGCAGCACGGGCTGCGGACAGCACGTCGAACAGCGTGGTGTCGCCGAGGTCCTCCTCGAGCCAGACGCCGAGCCCTTCGTCGGCGGCGTAGATCTCGGGCACCGGGAGTCCGGCCCCCCGCAGGGAACGCGAGTACGCGAGGAACGCCCGATTCTCGTCCGCATCCGGCCCGTGAGCACCGACCACGGACGCGGGCCCGCTCCCCGTCAGCCGGAAGTACCGCCGCTGGGACCCGTCGGTCCGGAGCGGTAGCACCTTGTCGGGCGGGCTTCCAAGAGTTCGCGAATAGAGCGCTACGATGGCGTCGAGCATGTGGGCAGAATAGACGAGGCCGGGGGCCGGGCGTAATGGGCCCGTCCCTTGTGCGCCAGGAAGCGAGCGGGCTACTCCTGCACGCGTTCGACGCGTGCGCCGAGCTGTGTCAGCTTGTGATCGAACTTCTCGTAGCCGCGGTCGAGGTGGTAGATGCGCGAGATGCGTGTCTCGCCCTCGGCCACGAGCGCGCCCAGCGCGAGCGCTGCGCTCGCGCGCAGGTCGGTGGCCATGACCGGCGCGCCGGAGAGCTTCTCCACGCCCTTCACCACCGCGACGTTGTTCTTGAGCTCGATGCGCGCGCCGAGGCGCTGCAGCTCGGCCACGTGCGAGAAGCGGTCCAAGTAGATCGTGTCCTCGATCACGCTGGTGCCGTTCGCGATCGACGCCACCGCCATCATCTGCGCCTGCATGTCGGTGGGGAAGCCGGGGAACACCTGCGTGGTCACGTCCACGGCCTCGGGCCGGCCACGGCCGGTCACCGTGACCTCGTCGTGCTCGCGCACGACGTTGCCGCCGGCCTCCTCGAGTTTCCGGAGCGCGGCCTCGAAGTGGTCGGGGATGACGCGCTCGAGCGTGATGCTGCCGCCGGTGATCACCGCCGCGGCAGCGAACGTCGCGGCCTCGATCCGGTCGGGGATGATCGTGGTGTCGATCAGCTTGAGGTCGCGCACGCCGTGGATGACCAGGCGGCGCGTGCCCAGGCCGTCGATGCGCGCGCCACAGGCCACCAGCACCTCGCCCAGCACGGTGATGTCGGGCTCGATCGCGACGTTGTCCAGGACGGTCGTGCCCTGCGCGGTCACCGCAGCCATCATCAGCTGGGCCGTGGCGCCCACGGAGACGATGTCGAACGTGAAGTGCGTGCCGTGGAGCTTGACGTCCCTGCCGACGATGTAGCCGTGTTCGATCTCGAGGTTGGCGCCCATCGCGGCCAGGCCGGCCAGGTGCAGGTTCACGGGGCGCGGCCCCCACGCGCAGCCGCCCGGCAGCGACACCTTGGCGCCGCCCAGGCGCGCGAGCAGGGGCCCCAGCACGTAGATGCTGGCGCGCATCGTCTTCACCAGCTCGTAGGGCGCCTCGACGCTGTTCACGTGCGTGGAGTCGATGGTGCAGAGGTCGCCTTCGAAGCGGACCTTTGCGCCGAGCTTGCCCAGCACGGCGGCGAACGTGCGCGTGTCGCGCAGGTCGGGAACGTTCCGGAGCTTGTGCACCCCGGGCGAGATCAGGGTCGCGGCCATCACGGGCAGCGCGGCGTTCTTCGCCCCGCTGATGGCCACGCGCCCGGACAGGCGGCGGCCTCCCTGGATGACCAGCGCGTCCATGGGGACTTTCTCAGTGGCCGTACCGGCCGGCGGCATCGGGGTGGCGGCTTCCATGCGCCGGTGCTCCCAGCAAGAATGTGCCCAAAGCCGAGTGCGGTCCCTGTCCCGGCGCGAGTGAGTGCGTAAGCAGGTGTGGAAGCGGGCATTATGCTAGGCCGAACGCTCGAGGGCAATCCGCCGGGCGTGTCGTCCGACGATGTTGCTGTCGCGAATCGCGTTGACCTGCAAACACAGCCGCTGCGGAATGCGTGACACACCCTGTCATGACCACGATAGGTTCCGCGGACGCGTTCCCATCCTCCGATCGGAGAGCCACGATGCGCTCATGCGTGATCGCGCTGCTGCTGAGCGTCACCACATTGGACGCGGCACGCGCCGCGAAGGGCGCGGGCCCGGTGAAGGTGTTCCCGGTCGCGGCGGATTCGATCCGCGCCGTCTACGAGAAGGACCGCGCCGACACCGAGAAGCAGCTGCGCGAGGGCCCGACCTCCTACCTGGCCGCGGTGGCGCGAACGGACTTCGGCGAGAAGACGGCGCTGGTCCTCGGCCGCGCCGCCGACTGTGACCTGCGCGTCGACGATCCCGAGGTGGCCGCACACCACCTGAGGGTGACCGTGGCGGGCGATTCGTTCCGGGTCGAGGCCGTGGACGACACCGCCCACTTCCTCGTGCGCGACGACGCGCTCCGCTCGGCGACGCTCCCGCCGGGGTTCGTCCGCGTCGGTAGGTTCATGGTGCGCCTCTCCCACCAGCGCTTCCCGGCGTTGATCGTGTTCGACCCCAAGAGCCCGGCCTTTGCCAAGTACCACGGGCTGGCGTGGTACCCGCCCGACTTCGCGTATCGGTTCGTGGCCTTCCTCACGCCGAACCCCAAGGCCGACACCACGGTCATCATGAGCACGCGGGGCAACGCCCGTCGCGCGGTGCTGGCGGGCTGGTTCGACCTCGCGGTGAACGGGAAACCGGTGCGGCTCGAGGCCCACCGGCTGCTCGAGCCGGGCGTGGACGAGAAGAGCGTGAGCATCTTCTTCCGCGACGCCACGACCGGCGGCGAGACCTATTCCGTGGGTCGGTACCTCGATCCCCAGCCCCTCCCCAACGGCGCCTGGCTCGTGGATTTCAACTACTGCTACAACCCGGCCTGCGCCACGAGTCCCTATTACAACTGCCCCATCCCCTCCAAGGCCAACACGCTCAAGGTGGCGATCCGCGCGGGCGAGAAGGACTCGCATTACTTGCACTAACACACATTCCCGCTGCCGCGCGGCTACACGAAAATTCCTATATCGGGCCGGGTCCGGACGTGCTTTCATATCGGCTCCCAGTCCGACACGAGAGACTCCTCGATGGTGCTCCGTCCACACCGACTCGTCATCCTCGCTGCCAGCGCCCTGATCCTGGTGGCGCTCAGCACGCGCGCGACCGAGGTGACCTACCCGTTCGAGATCAAGGGCCAGGTGACGGGCCTGACCGGTGCTGCTCCCACGCAGAAGTTCAAGCTGCGCGGCCTGTCGTTCACGACCGACTCGAGCACCAGGCTCAAGCACCTGCCCACCGGGCTCGCGAACGGTGCGTTCATCGAGGTGAAAACCAAGTCCGTGGCGGCGCCGTTCCTGGCGACGAAAGTGTCTGGCTTGTCGGAATCTGGCGACGACGACCGCGAACATCACCGCGTCGAGAAGGCCTCGGTCGAGGGCCTGGTCACCGCGCTCACCGGCACCACCCCGAACTTCTCCTTCACGCTGGAGGGGAGGCGCGTGGTTACGAGCAGCGCCACCATGGGCGTCGCGCTCGTGGCGCCGAACGTGCACCTCGAGGCCAAGGGCCCGGTGGACTCCACCGGCACGATCGCGGCGACGAAGATCGAGACCGAGGACCACGACTGAGCCCCGCGGAACCCACGACGCGGGGACCGAGCAGGCGCCGGCAGGGTTGTCTGCCGGCGCCCTCGGCTTTCAGGCGTGCGCGGGCGTCGCCGCCAGCAGGCCGCGCAGCACATCGGCCGGGCCGAGCTGGCAGAAGCGGCGGAGCGCCGGCGGGCCCTGGTGGCGCATGCGGCCGGTGTTCAGGGCACTGATCATCTCGCGGTAGAGCTCCGCGGTGCTCTTGGACATGCCCATCGAGGTGAAGGTCGGGACCACGGCGTCGAGCGGCCCGAACTGGGGCGCTATCGGGCGGCCGAGGATCTCGGTGAGCGTGGCGACGATGTCCTCGGGCGTGTGATCGGGCGAATGGGCGATCTCGACGACGCGCGTCCCGGTGGCGGGCTCGAGCAGGCATTCGGCGGCGATCCGTCCGACGTCTGCCGTCGCGGCCATGGGAATCGACTTGCCCGGCGCAAAGAACGTGGGCAGCACACCGCCCTGCGTCGCCGGCAGCACCGCGGCGAAGTTCTCGAAGAAGTACCCGGGACGAAGGAACGTCACGTTCTTCCCCGCCTTCGTCAGCGTCGCCTCGGCCTTGTGCAGGCCGCGCACAGGCCCCGTGCCGTCGGCCAGCTCGGCCCCGACCGAGGACAGGAACACGAGGTGCGGGAGGCCGCTCTTCCGCACCGCCTGGGACATGGCTTCCACCATCGCGTGCTGTGCCGCCAACAGGTCCTCGGAGCGGATGCCGGGCGCCACGAGCAGGTAGGCGCCCTGGGCACCGGTGAGCGCCTGCGTGAGCGAGGTGTGGTCGGTGAACGACGCCACGGCCACCTCGGCGCCGCGCGCCTTCCACGGCTCGCCCTGCTTCGCGTCGCGCACGATCACGCGCACGCCTTGCTTGTTGCCCAGCAACGTCTCCGCCGCCGCCCTGCCCGTGTGGCCGGTCACTCCCGCGATCGCATACATGGGACGCCCTCCTTTGGAACCGCTACACGGCCCCGCTCGCGCCGCGCCGCTGCAGCCGCC
>Ga0073909_10000457_pt1 | contig 13471 bp, 10 predicted proteins | sample Coa_R1_6_FD_66439 | JGI IMG/M metagenome (GOLD analysis project Ga0073909, IMG submission 66439) | Surface soil microbial communities from Centralia Pennsylvania, which are recovering from an underground coalmine fire. - Coalmine... | ecosystem: Environmental > Terrestrial > Soil > Unclassified... | reverse complement strand
CTTCAGCGCTTCGATACGCCGGATGAGCGATGGTGGGCGCAGCCGCCGGATTTGCTGCATCATGCGCCGCCGATGGACACCAACCAATGGACCATTCCATTTGCGTCGCTTCCCGGCTTCGAGACGCCGACCGCGCAATGGTTGACGCCGCCGCCGGATTTTCTGCGCCACCCACCGACGCTGTGGGCGAACCCAACATGGCCGCCGCCACAGTCCCCATTATCGCCCGGGATTTGGTGGTGGGCACAGCCGCCAGACTTGCTTCATCGCGCGCCATCGCTCGATACAAATCAAAGCTTCGACATTTTTTCTGGGCCGCCGATCGCTGTCACGCCCGGCGCATGGTGGTGGACTCAGCCGCCGGACCTGTTGCGGCATCCATCGGCGATCGACGCCAAATGGACGCTGCCATACGCCGCGCTTAATCCCTTCGATACGCCAGATGTTCTGTGGTGGATGCAGCCGCCTGACCTCCTTAGCCATGCGCGTCATCTCGACACGAACCAGTTTACGCTCCCCTTCGCGCGGCTGGCGTCCCTTGCGCCGCCCGATGCTAGGTGGTGGTCGCAGCCGCCGGATCTGCTGCGCCACGCGCCGGAACTATGGGCGAATGAACCGCATCTGCCGCCTCTTCCTGGCTTCCCTGGATTGACGCCGGTCGCCTTCGGTTTCTGGACACAAGCCCTGGATCTCTTCAGGCATTTTCCGTCGATGGATACGAATCAGGGGTTCGACTACGCCGCGGATCCCTTATCGCGTGCGCCAGCGATTACTCCCAGCATCTTTTGGTGGTCGCAGCCGCCGGACCTCTTGCGGCACCCCGCCCATCTCGACACGAATCAGGGGCTCGATCTGTGGTTCGCCCCGCTCGCCTTCATCGGCGCGCTGACGCCCGCCACGTTCTGGTGGATGCAGCCTCCGGATCTGCTGCGACGTCCGCCGCCGATGGACACGAACCAATGGACTCTTCCTGACGATCCGCAATTCTATACGCCGGACGCGCGGTGGTGGATGCAGCCGCCGGACTTGCTCGTCCATCCGCGCCATCTCGATACAAACCAGTGGACGCTGCCGTTCGCGTCGTTCGCGCTTCGATCGCCACCGGATGCGCGCTGGTGGGCACAGCCGCCGGACCTGCTGCGCCACCCTGCGCGTCTGGACACCAATCAGTTCACTAATCCTTCCCCGGCGCACGCCTTCGATGAGCCGGGCGTGTGGTGGTGGTCGCAGCCCCCGGACTTGCTTCGCCACTCCGCGCCCATGGACACGAATTTCTGGACGCTGCCTTTCGCGGCGCTTCAGCGCTTCGATACGCCAGACGCGCAGCTATGGTGGATGCAGCCTCCCGATCTCTTGCGCCACCCGCCTAGACTCGACACGAACCAATGGACGCTCCCCTATCCGGGGCACTCCTTCGATCCGCCGGGCGCGCTATGGTGGTCGCAGCCGCCGGATCTTCTGCATCGGCCGCCGCCGATGGATACGAATCAGGGGCTCGATCTCTGGTACGTCCCGATCGCGCTCGCGGCGGTGGCGACGCCGCCGCAATTCTGGTGGTCGCAGCCACCGGATCTGCTCTATCACCCGCCGACGATGGCGACGGAAACGCCGCGGCAGGCGACGTGGTTCAACGCGAGCGCCGCCGAGCTGGCGCGAGCGTGGTGGTCGCAGCCTCCCGATCTCTTGCGGCATCCACCCGGGCTCGACACCAATCAGCAACGGCTCGTCTCACAGCAATTCGCGACGCCGACCGCTTTCGGCTTCTGGACACAGCCGCCGGACTTACTAACGCATCCGCGCTATCTTGATACTAACCAGGGCTTTGATTACGCCTACGATATTATCTCGCGCGGGCCGGTCATCACGCCTTCGCTTTATTGGTGGTCGCAGCCGCCCGATTTGCTTCGCCACCCTGCCTTCCTGGAAACCAACCAATCGCGGCTGGTCGCACAGCCCGGCGCGAATATGTGGTGGTCGCAGCCTCCATTCCTGCCGCTTCGTGCGCCAGGGCTATGGCATGGACAGCAGTTCAACGATCAATGGGCGTTTTCGTCGCTCGGTTATCTGGGATTGTCTCCGCAGCCGATCGGTGCGCGCTCGCTCTTCCTATGGGGCGCACAGCCATACGTTGCCCCAGGATGGGCGTTCCGCGGCGCGGGGCCGTTCATCGCCCCGCATCCCCTTAGCCGCCCTGTAGCGCTCACACAGCCTCCAGGGCTGGCGTTGCTAGATCAGCCTATTGTCAGCCCGGGGCCGACGCCGGGGCTGTTTTGGTGGCGACAGCCGCCGGATCTGCTATGGCATCCGCCGACGCTATGGACGTGGCAAGAGTATATTGGCAAGCTGCCGCCGCGCTTCGTCTTCCGCGGAACTTGCTATAATCCGGAGCGCGCGCCGCTTTCGATTCCGGCGGCGAAGCCACGGATCTTCATTCCGTGGCGAGTTCCGCTTTCGATCGTCGCTTCGGCGTCTCGAAAAAACATCGCGTCGAGGGTACTATCGAATCGTGTTGTAACCGCGCAAGGATGTAGCCGGATGAGCCGCGCGCAAGACTTATGTCCGCCTATCGTTGCCGATGTTGAGGAAGAATATGTGCGGTTCGACTTTGCGCCGGGCTTGCAAGCCGGGGTGACCATCTTGGCGATCGAGGATGTGTTCTGCTATTCGCTCGACAACAGCGATCCGACGCCGATGGCGCGCATTCTTAGTACGCCGGAGATCGTTGACTCGCCATCTTCAAAGCTTCCTGGTCAAGCTATCATTGCGCTTTTTGGCGATATGATTGCTGGTCTTTACCTCCTTCAAGCCATCGTTCAAACTAGCGATGGGCAAACGCTCTCGGTTGAGGCGAGATGGCCTTGTGTTAATGCGACCCCTTAAGGAGCTGAGTTATGACGATTAAGCAGCATCCCCACGATCATGACAAGGATGCGAAGCACTCCGAGAAGCCCGGTAAGGATCCAGAAAAACAACATCTGGAGAAGGAATCACCGACGCGCCGTGTCGAATTTCCAAGCGCTGCTAAAGGCGATGAAGTCACCATCGGCCATGGAACGAAATCTTATAATGTTCCGCGCGATGGAGTTATCGATCTGCCGAAGGAAGCAGCGGAGCATGTGATCCGGCAAGGCGGAGCTGTGTCGGTTGATCCAAAACCGGAGCCAAGCGGTCAAAAGGTCACCGTCAAGCATGTGTCTGATAAGAATGCTACGCTTGCCTATGGCACTGAAAATAGGACTGGGGAATTTGAGGTTCCGGTTGAGATAGTTGCTGAGATCGCGCCGCATGGTTTTGTTCTGGTAAATCCTGAAATCGAGCCGCATCCTGATGGTCGCCGCAGCAAATGATTTAACCACTCTGGCGAATGCGCTCGTATGGCTTGGCTGCCCTAGCGATGATGCTTATGGGACGCTCCAGCGCGTGATCACGGCTGTCTCGACCGCTATGTATAATCTGACCAGCCGCGATCTAAAGAGCGCTGATCATGTCGATGTCTTCGATGGGCGCGGGCGCAGCCGAATCATGATGCCGAATTACCCGATCACGGCGGTATCTCAGGTCACCATCGGAGAGATTTCAACCATTGATGTTCCTGCGCGATCGATTAACGGGTCGGGTTTCACCTTCTCTGAGAAGTTCGTTTATGTCGATCCGCCCTATCTTTATGAAAGAGGGCGACAGAATGTGCGCATTGCCTACACGGCAGGATATGATACGGTTCCACCTGACCTTGAGCAAAGCTGCTTGATCTGGATTAAAGCCATCATGGATGGCGCTAATTATTCGGCGGCGTTGAAGACAGCATCGGCTGGCCAATCGAAGCTCGATTGGAGTCACGTCATGACGAAGCTTAACAATCTCACCGTTATGGTGCCTCCTGGCGTCTATAGCATGCTTTTGCCTTATTGCAGGGTCGCGACGACATGGTGATGAATTGCTGCGGGCAGCCGCTTTGCACTGGACTTAAAGGCTTCAGCGGCCTCTCTGGCGGGGTTAGCGGCAACTCGTTGTTTCCCCGCCTTGTCGATGTCTATCGCTCGAAGGATCCGTCAGCGCCGGGCGGGACCGGGCTCGGCCTCTATGAAGGACGGACGCACTCGCTTGACTTCAGCGATCCGTCTGGGCTGGAGCCTTTGCTGACCGGCCTCCAATGCGACATCGTTGCGCACGGCATCGGGCGAGCGACTGGAGCCATGCTGCTTCCTGGCGACATCACTAAACGTCCGCAATGGAAGATCAGCACTGGACCCTTGGCGGTGCATACGATCCGCGATCGAGACTTCTTGATCGACGATGAAGGCTACCGTTATCAGGTGGCGCTGAACGGCTGGACTATTCTCGGATACTTTCTCGATTGCGTCCGTTTGGAGACTTGATGGCTGATATTTCAGACATCACCGCTTACCTTGCTCAAACTGCGGCCGATGCCTGCTACCCAAACGGCGTGTCGCAGCCGAGCGTCGCCGGGATCGACATCATCATCTTCGAGGGTTGGCCGATCTCCGAGACTTTGGATCTCGATCTCACTGGCCAGCAGCTCGGGTCGGGTGGAATTCCGGTGCCTCGGCCCGGTGGGGTCAGGGCGAATGTCAGCGTCTTTCCGATGCAAGGGACGAACACGCCCATCCCGCAAATCCTGGACTCAACCTACGTGGTGACCCCAGCGGTTTTCGGGCTCGCCGCAAGCTGCGCCCAAAATCAAACGACGAGTGTATGGGCGGTGACTTTAACCGGCGCGCCAGGGGCTGCCGAGTTCTTGACGATTGAGCTTGATCAATACTATGTCGCGTCGGCAGGCGGCGCGAATATCGCTGCTATCCTCTCTGCTCTCGCGGCGCAGATTAACGCTTTCCCTTCTCTCACCAATCCGTTGGTCACAGGCTATACGGCGACCGTCAGCGGCAATGTGCTGACCATCCATGGGGCTGTTTATTGCATCGCGCGTCTTGGAGCGAACGCTATGCTCGGGAAGGTCATCCATAAGCAACGCCAAAGCGTCATGGTTACGGTGTGGGCACCGGATCATGTCAGTAGAAGCACGATTGCGGCCGCAATCGATATCTTGATTAAGAAGCACCTTGTCGTCACAATGCCAGACACGTCCATGGCAGAGATTTGCTACAACCGAACGAATGTAACCGATGAGCATGAGCCAGTGGCTTGCTATCGCCGAGACTTGATCGTTTTAGCTGATTACGCGACGGTTGAGCTTTTTCCTGGTACAGTCATCACATCGGTCACGACCGAGATTGCGCCGCTCGACACCGAAACTCAGAATTTTACCGGCACGACGACGGTCGCATAGGGGAGGGGATAATGGCCTACAAGCTGGTTTGCGTTCATGAATTCCATGATGATATCAGCGGCAAGCACATCAGCCGCGGTGAAGAAATTTACGATTACACGCACATCGCTCAATTGGTCGCCGCCAATCGCGAGCATCATTTCAACAAGGTCCATCTGCTCATGGCGGACTCTCAATGGGAGTGGCCGCCTAAGCTTCCAGAAGATCCGGAAGTAACGGCCGCTAAAGCTGAGGCGAACGCTGAACTTTTGGCGAAAGCGGAAGCGGAAGCTGAATAATAAGCAGCCCATAGAGGCTGAGTCCACCACTAGGTAATTAAACAGAAGAAGAAGGAGGTATATCGAAGCGTAGGGTGGATTAAACTAAATGCCGGTCTTCCTTGATGGCCAACAGAACTTAGCCGCTCTTACGGTTCCGGGCGTCTATGGCGACATCATCCTTCCGTCGCCTCTTCTGGTAGGTACTCCGACGAACATCATGGGCCTTGTTGGCGCGGCTTCCTGGGGGCCGGTCAATTCCATGATCTACTTCTCTGCGGTGACCGATGGCGCGGTAGCGCTCGGCAATCCGACCAATCGCAAATACGACATCATGACCCATGTCGAAGCGGCGACCCAGGTGGGCGGCGCGATCGGCTTCGGCGCGGTGCGCGTTACGGATGGATCGGACCTCGCAGCGACCGGCTTCATGCAGGGAACGCTCGCGCAGCAAGCCGCCGGAACCATCACTTTCGTTTCAAACCCTGTCGCTTTAACAACCATCACGCTCGGCGGCACCACCTGGACCTTCGTTGCGTCCGGCGCGACCGGCAACCAGACCAACATCGGCGCAAACCTCGCCGCGACGTTGACTCAGCTTGCGCTTGATTTGAATTCTTCCGCCGATCCGAACGTCGATCAGTGCAGCTATGTGGTCAGCGCCACAGTCCTGACCATCACTTACAAGACGCCAGGGGTCGGCGGCAACGCTTTCGCTATCGCCGTCACCGTCGCGGGCGCTTCGGCTTCGGCGGCGACTCTTTCAGGCGGCACCGCGGGCACGACCGGCCTCAATCTCAGCGCAAAGTACACCGGGATCATGGGCAATCAGATCCAGGCGTCAGTCCAGCAAGGATCGGCCGCTAACTCGTATATGTTCGTCGTGAGCTTCCCCGGACTTCCGCCGGAACAGTTCAACAACATCACTGGCAGCCCGGCTCAAGGCACTTTCACCTTCGCCAGCAATCCGGCCAACAACAGCACCATCACGCTCGGCACTACGACCTGGACTTTCGTGACGGCTGGCGCGACCGGCAACCAGACCAATATCGGCGCTTCGTTGTCGGCGACGCTGGCGGCTCTCGCCACCCAGCTCACCGCGTCTACGGACGCGCAGGTTTCGCAGTGTACTTATCAGGTCACGCCAACCACTCTCAAGGCGACCTTCAAGACCACTGCGCCATCGGGCGCTAGCTTCGCCATCGCCACCAACGTCGCAGGCGCAACGGTTACAGGCGCGACGCTGACTTACAACGGCAACACCGTTTGGCAGAACGCCGCCACTGCGATCAATGGCGGCACGCCTTCGCATTCCGCCCCGTCGAACTTCGTTGTCGCGGCGGCCGGGACTAACACAGCGGCTCCGATCCTTGGCGCGCCGATCACCCTATCCGGCGGCACAGACGGCACCGCTAACCTCACCGATCAAAATCTTGTCGGGCAGGATGTCTTGCCGCGCAAGGGCATGTACGTGCTCCGCGGCTCGCTGGTGACGGATTTCGAGCTGATCGATCACACGACTTCCACGGCATGGGCGTTGATTTCTGCTTTTGCGCTTGGCGAGCTGATGACGCCGGTCTTCGCGACTGTCAGCGGCGACAACATCGCCAACGCTGTCACCACCGTAATCAACTCTGGAGACGATTCGCCGTGGGGCTGGGCTATCCTTGGAGACTGGCCCTATTTCCAGGACGCCTTCAATGGCCTCAACCGCACTGTCAGTCCGGCGGCGTTTGGTATTGGAATTCTGGGAAATCTTTCACCCCAGCAATCACCGCTCAACAAGCCGCTTCAAGGGGTCACTGCCACCCAGCGGTCACAGTTCGGACTTCCTTATTCGGATGTCGAGCTGAGCCAGATCAACACTGGCCGGATTGATGTCATCGTGCCACCGGCGAACAGTCAGGGAGGTTTTTATTTCTCCTTCGGCTCCGGCCGGAATATGTCGTCGAACACAGCCGCCAACGGTATCGAATATACCCGTATGACCAACTTCCTCATGCGGACGGCGAAATCCAAGGCAGCCGGATCGATCGTCGGTCAGGTCCAAAGCATCCAACCGAACGACCAGACCAGAGCGAAGGCAAAGGCTCTCTTCGACGGCTTCTCAGCTCAATTGGCCGCGCCGCAGGTTGGCCTCGGCATCGGCGGCCAGGGCATGATCGACCAATGGGCGGTGAAGTGCGACCTCGACAACAATCCGCCGAATCTGCAAGCGCTCGGCTACCTGTTCCTCTATTGGCAGGTACGATACCTCAATGTAGTTAGATACTTTGTCATCAAGTTCATGGGCGGCGGCAATGTGACGGTCACTGTGCAGAACACCGCGCCGACTTCGCAACAGCTCGCGACCGGGTAAGGAGTACGTGCCATTCCTGTAAATAGAATGAACGTAGGCACGGACTATAGTCTGGCCTACTACGATGGAAACACAGGCGTCATCGTCGATCTCGGCGACGTTCAGAACGTGAAGATCAACGCGTTGAAGCACGAACTGAAGTCGATGCCTTACAACGACGTGCCGCGCTATGGCTATGTGCCGGACGGCTTTCGCATCGACTTCTCGATCGTGCGCACGGCTTCCTTGATGGAAGACCTGATGGTGACGTTCTCGAAGAACTTTAACCTGGGCGCGGTCATCAAGCCGGGCTATCTGAACGAGTCGATCAACAACCCGGATGGGCACGTTAGCCGCTACCAATACACTAATTTCGTCATCTTTCTGGATGACCATGGCGACATCAGTCGTGAAAAACCCGTCATGCTTCGGCTGACCGGCATGGCGTCGGACAAGAAGTCGATCGCTTAATGGTAAGAAAACAAGCTAAACCAACACCATCGCAAAATTCAAATCAGCCTCCGCCCTTCATCGGAACCGAATCCGAAGTTCGGTTGCAGCGTTACCGTCAAGTCGAGCGTGAAGCCGATGCGATGGGGCGTTTAATCGGCGTCCGGCGTTTGAAGCCAAGCGAACAAGGCCGCTTGCAAGGCATGACCGCCGATCTCGGCGGTCAGGAAGAAGTGGAGAGCCCTGAAACTGGCGAAATAATGAGGGTCAGTCACAAGGCTCCTTATTTCATCGCTGCGGCAGTCTGTGAAATCGATGGCGTTCACATCGCTTTTCCGCGTCATCGCGGCGAGCTGGATGCGATCTATGACCGGCTCGACATCGAGGGCATATCGGCCGCAGCGACTGCTTTGGCGAGACTTAATCCGAGGCAGGAAAAGCTCCCTGAGTATTTAGAGGGCGAAAGCGAAATTGATGGCGAGGGGGAGGAAGTCCTCCTTAACGAAGCAAAAAACTCGTAAGGGATTCCTGGTTTCGGATGATCCATTGGTGCATCCGCAATGGAATCCCATACGATGTCGCTTACGCCTTAGACTACGAAGAGCTTCTTGCGACTGCGATCGTCTTCTCTCAATTCGAGAATGGCGGTCTTGAGTGGGATTGGGATGACATGAGGTTCATCGAAAAGCCGGGGTAAGATGGCTTTTTTTTCACTTCTTGAAGGATATAAACGTCTCGCCCTCATCGGTCTTGGCATTAGCATTGTCGAAACCGACGCTTTGAAAGAAGCGGGCAAAGTCATTCAGGCCGAGGCAAAGCGCGTTCTCGGCACCTACGATTACGGTTGGCCGCCGCTTCAACCTGAAACCATCGATCGCAAACGAACCGGCGACAGCCCACTTTTGGAAACCGGCGAGCTGCGCGACTCCATTGAGTTTGAAGTGGCCGGTAAGCTGCTTTACATCGGATCGAACAATCCTAAAGCTGAATGGCATGAATACGGGACCTCGCGCGGCATCCCTCCACGACCGTTTTTAAGTGGGGCCGCCCACGCGAAGCACGCGGAAGTCACTCACATTATCGGTAAGCATGTCGCCGATTCCATCGTCGAAAGTTTCTTGGCCGGGCGTCTTATTTCGACGCTTCAGACGGCGACCGTCATTCAGCAGCAGCCAAGCATATTGGGTGGAATAGGCTCTCGTCTCGGCCGAATTTTCCGGCGAAGATAACCCATGCCTTTTCGTACCAGCGTCGAAGTCGCCCTTAAGAGTGACATGGGTGGCAAGCTCGCCGCAGCCGCGGCTGGGCTGATGACGATGCATACGATGCAGCAAGGCATCAACGAAGGTTTCAGCAAATGGAACCTCGCCTTGATTGGCGTCTCGTCTTTCTTCCTCGGCGGCGAACTGATCCATTTTCTAAAACAATTTGCGGATAAATATAAAGAGCTTGGTGACGTAACTGACAAGCTTCAGCGTTCTGGAATTTCAGCTTCCGAAGTCATCAAGCTTCAGGACGATTTTTATAAGAAAATCCAAAAGACGATCCCGACCGCTACAGCCCACGATTATTTGCGTGTGATCGGAGAGTTGCGCTCAGTCACCGGGCCTGGGGAGGCAGGCTTGCTGGCCGCCGCCGAGCTTGCGCCGCAAGCTATCATGGTGAATGAGCTGCTGGCTAATCTAAAGGGTAAACATGCCGGAGAAACGACAACTCACGCCGACGACTATTATCGGTTGCTGCGCTCGGCTGAAATCAAAGGCGTCGCGACCGATGAGGTCAAACGCAAGCGTCTGACCGACCTGCTCTATTCATATATCGTCGCTTTCCAGGGCAAGTTGACCTCGAACGATATTTTGCAAATGACCAAGCTCGCTGGGTCGGCGTGGATCCATGCGGATATTGAAAAGTCGCTAGGTCCGATCGCGGTGCTCACGGCGGAGATCGGCGGGCTCAGAGCCGGTCGATCTCTCAAAACGCTTGAGCAGGTTCAAAAGGGGTCCGGCCCGGTCATCTCGAACGCGCAAAAGAAGGTCATGATCGAGGCCGGGTTGCTCGATCCTAAATTTCTGGCGCACGCAGCCGGTGAGTACGACCTGCCTGTAGGTGCGCTCAAGGGCAGCATGGACTATAGCGGCGACCTTCCTGGCTGGATCCGGGAAGTCGTGAGCCCGGCGCTTCATGCGCTAGCCAAGAAACAGAAAGCTGAGAAACCTGATTACAAAGATATTGCTGAAGATACGATCTATGGCAAGCTCATGGATCAAATGTTCCGTTTTCGGAACTCCACCAAAATGGCCGAAATGTTCTCGGATCCTGGATTCCTTGACCAGATCGCCAAAGACATTGGCCTTGCTACGAAGGTCCTGGCAAAACCTATAACAGAGCAATACAAGTCCTACGTCACCGAAAACCCGGTCGGCGTCGAGCAGTCTTTCAATGTCGCCTACGAGAACATGATGACGGCGATCGGCGCGCCGGTCATGATGGTCGCCATTCCGGTGATGCAAAAGTTGACTGATATTTTTCATGTCATCAGTAGGTTCTCAGACACGCATAAGGACGCTATTAAGGCGATCGCCACCGGGCTAGGGATTCTTTCGGTTGCGGCGATGGGAACCGGCTTGGCGGCTGTCTTAGCGGCGATCGGCCCGGCTGGGTGGGTCATCGGCGCAGTTTCCGCGTTGTTGCTGTTGGTCAAGAATTTTGCGCCGGAGACTTGGGACGCCTTCAAGAAGGTGATGAGCGACTTCTTCTCGTGGCAGACCGACGCCTTCAAGGGCGATCTCGTGAAGCTCGCCACCGTCATCTTCACCGGCATCCTAGAAGCCTTAGCGGCCCTCTGGCACGGCATCCAGATCTTCGTCACAGATACTCTTCAGAAGCTCTGGGGTAAGCCGAATCCAGATCTGTGGAACAACCCAAATCCGTTCATCGTGCCTCCTTCTACTGGAGGACTTCAGGAGACAGGTTGGGGCGACGCGACTCCAGGATCACCGGAATGGCGTCGAGCGCTTCATAACGCGGTGGCGCGCATTACTCATCGGCCCAGCGATGAAATCCACGTCAATCACGTCACGCAAATGAAGACGGGCGAAGTTCTGGCGTCCGACCATTCTGTTCACCGTGAGGACCAGGGGGGTACGACCGGAGACAACGCTGCTGTTCCGGTTTCCCCGGATATGACGGCTGAGGACACGTCGCAAACAACGACGGTCACCGGTATCAGCTCGGAATCGGCGAAAGCGATCGGAGACGCCATAGCTCAAAAATATCACATGCACGATCAAGCGCCTGTGCCTGGATATTTCGGCGGAGATACCCAGCAGTATGGCGGCGCTGACACTGAAAGAGGCGTAGGTACAGGGACTGAAAAAGAAACCGGTGAAGGCGCTGGCGGCGCTCTTACTGGAAAGGTTGGACCGGGACGCACCGCTGCCGCCGCGGCGGTCGCCGATGAATGGCGCAAGGCCGGGATGTCTGAGGCCGGGATCGCCGGGATTATGGCCAACATCACGCATGAGAGTGCTTGGAAGTCGGGCATGTTAGAACAGAACCCGACCGGAGCAGCTAAGCGGCTGGGCGGCGGTCACGGGCTCTATCAGTTTACCGGCCCCGGCGAGTGGAGCGGCCCGACCGGCTATCTATCTTGGCTCAAAAAAAACCATCCTGGAGCCGATTGGACCGATCCGCGCCTGCAAAGCCGTTTCGTGATCCATCAGATCAAGTCCGGACACAGCGGCCCTGGACTGTGGAACCGCATCAACCAAGGCAATGCTGGGCAGGCTGCTGTCGCTTTTGTCAGAGGTTATCTGCGCCCACGCGCTGATCTTCGGGCGCGCCGGGAATCGCAATATTTGAGGGGCGTTCCAGACGTCAGGCATTATACGGGCGGCGCAACTGCGCCAGCCGAAGGTCAAGGGGCGAAGCAGCCAGCCGAAGGCGGCGCGGGATCGCCAAGAGGAACGGCTGGCATAAAAGGGCTTGCTGGCGCTCAAAGCGGCGAAGCGGGAGGTCACGAAACAGTCAGTCATCCAGTAGTGGCTCAAGCTGGAGCTGGATCTGGCGGTCATGGTCATCGAGGCTTCAGCAGGGAAGGATATCAAAGGGAATTCCCGGCTGGGAATTATCCGCATGTCACGCCATCCTTCCCACATTCCGGCGAGATGGGGCACGTCAACCCGGAGCTTCTGGCTCGGTTCAACGCGCTCTATCACGCTGCTCCGGCACATGCGAAATCAGGCTTCAAGGTCATCAGCGGTTATCGACCCTACGCGCAGCAAGCCGAGATCTACGAAAGATCCGGTCATGGCAAGAAGTTCGCGGCGGCTCCGCCCGGCCGCTCGATGCACCAATACGGCTATGCCGTTGACGTTCACGATCCGACCGGATGGTTCCATTCGCATGGTAAAGAGTATGGCGTTTATTGGCCGCACGGAAAACACGACTGGCCGCATGCGCAGCTCATTCCAGGCACAGGAAACATTCGCTACGCCGGGAAGGGAACCGGCGCGCCAATGATCCCAGATACTCCCAACGTCGCAGACGTTGGAGGCGGTCGGCCGGGTCCTGGATCGCCCAGAGGGGCGGCTGGCATTAGAGGGCTTCCTGGCGCTCAAAGCGGCGAAGCGCCGAGACGGTATGGAAGCTATGATCCGCCGACCGGATCAAGCGGAGCTTACCGGGAGCCGTCGCAGCCTTCATACCATAGCCAGCAACCAGGACTTGCCCATCATGCTCATCCTCATGCACAGTTGGGGCGTGATGCTTATCATTTGAGCCATACTCCGCATGCGGCTCATAAGACGCATAAGCAGCATAAGCAGCATGTTGCTAAGCATCATGTTCAGGAGCCGTTCACTGGAGCGAAGTTCGATGCGTCTGGAGTCAAAGGGCTCCCTGGAAGTCCGAGCGGGCCATTAGCGCCGAGGAGCAAATAAAATGTCGGAAATGATCCGGCTCGCGATTGAACTGAGCCTTATCGATGCTGGTTGGCGCAACGCGATCTCGACGATCACCGCTTCGCTGGGGAAGGTCAGGCAGCATACCGACGCCATCAACGAAGGTCTGCTCAACTGGCGCAGGAATCTCGCGCTAGTCGGCGGCGTGCTGGGCTTCGGC
>Ga0073909_10000455_pt1 | contig 13490 bp, 10 predicted proteins | sample Coa_R1_6_FD_66439 | JGI IMG/M metagenome (GOLD analysis project Ga0073909, IMG submission 66439) | Surface soil microbial communities from Centralia Pennsylvania, which are recovering from an underground coalmine fire. - Coalmine... | ecosystem: Environmental > Terrestrial > Soil > Unclassified... | reverse complement strand
GGCGCGCTGCGAAACGGAGTCATCGGCAACGTGATGAAAGCGCTGCCCGAGTTTCGCTCGCGCGGTAATCCGTTGGGGAAGGCGAAACGTTTTATGGGCGCGGCTTCGTTAAGCCCGGTCCAGAGATACTTGCGTTGGATCAGCGCGTTTGATGAGAACGCCAAGCTGGATTTGTATTCGGACGAGTTTCGTCATCAAACCTCCGCGTTTTCGACGATCGATATCATTCGGCCGTGGTTCGCCAAAGCCAACGGCGCCGGCATCGTTGACGCATCATTGCTCACTGATACGATGACTTATTTGCCGAACGATCTCCTCGTCAAGATGGACATCGCCAGTATGACCGTTTCGCTGGAAGCGCGCTCGCCTTTTCTCGATCACCACTTGATGGAGTTCGCCGCAACTTTACCGGAACATCTGAAGCTGCGTCGCATGACCACGAAATATTTGCTCAAGCGCGTGCTGAAAAATCTTGTGCCGGAACAGAATCTCTCGCGGAAAAAGATGGGCTTCGGCGTGCCGATTGGCCACTGGTTCCGCGGCACGATGCAGCCGTTTCTGCGCGAGACGCTGCTGTCGGAGAAAGCGCTGGGCCGCGGCCTCTTCAAGAAAGAGAAAGTGCGGCAACTGATCGATCAGCATGTCGAGCACCGCAACGATCATTCGCATCGTCTGTGGTCGCTGCTGATGCTCGAATTGTGGTTTGCGAGATTTATTGATTAGCAGTTTTCAGTTGTCAGTTTGCAGTTTTGAGTACGAATGCGAACAATCGACAACTGGAAACTGAAAACTCAAAACTCAAAACTGGAGGCTTTGATTTGAAAGGCGTCGTTCTTGCAGGAGGGTTGGGCTCGCGGCTGAAGCCTCTGACCGCGGTCACCAACAAGCATCTGCTGCCCGTATTCAATCAGCCGATGATCTACTATCCGATTCAGACGCTGGTGAATGCGGGCATCACCGACATCATGATCGTTACCGGCGGAAACTCAGCCGGCGATTTTCTGAAATTGTTGGGTAACGGCAAGGCCTTTGGCTTGAAGCATCTCAACTACACGTATCAAGAAGGCGAAGGCGGCATCGCTGCGGCGCTTTCTCTGGTCGAGCATTTTGCCGGCGGCCAGGCAATCTGCGTCGTGCTTGGCGACAACATTATTCAGGGAAACATTCGCGCGGCCGCTGATGCCTATCGGCAACAAGGCCACGGCGCAAAGATTCTGCTCAAGCGCGTGCCTGACCCGCAGCGCTTCGGAGTGCCGCAGCTTGACGGCAGTCGCGTGCTGCAAATCGAAGAAAAGCCGGCCCAGCCAAAATCGGAATACGCGGTGATCGGAATCTACATGTACGACGGCTATGTCTTCGATATCATTCGCACGCTGCGGCCTTCGGGGCGCGGCGAGTTGGAAATCACCGACGTCAACAACGCTTACATCGAGCGCGGCGACATGACCTGGGACGAACTCGAGGGCTGGTGGAGCGACGCCGGCACCTTTGAAAGCTTGCTGAACGCCTCGAACCTGGTCGCTGAAACGGGAGCAAACAATCTGGAACTAACTTATGCAGCAGAAGCCAGCGCCAACTCATAAAATCTTTCGCGAAGGAGAAATTAACGACGTCGTCGTGCGCGAGTTGCGCAGATTTCCTGACGAGCGCGGCTGGCTCTGCGAGCTTTTTCGTCATGATGAAATCGCGGATGAGTTCCGGCCGACGATGGCTTACATCTCTGCGACTCACCCGGGAGTGACTCGCGGCCCGCACGAACATGTCGATCAAGCCGATCTGTTTTGTTTCATGGGACCCGCGAACTTCAAACTTCGCATGTGGGACAATCGCGCGGACTCTGCTACTTACGGCCATGTGATGACTTTGACAGTCGGCGCGGACAATCCCATGTTCGTAATCATTCCGCAAGGCATCGTCCACGCTTATCGAAACGTCAGCGAGACGGACGGGATCGTCATTAATTGCCCCAACCGGCTTTACCGGGGCGAAGGACGGCGCGACGAAATCGACGAGATTCGACACGAAGACGATCCCGAAACAATCTTCAGAATGGATGACTAAGAATAGAAGGCAGTAGGCAGAAAGCAGATGGCAGAGAGTGATTTGGCTCTACTGCCTACTGCCGACTGCTTACTGCCTACTGCTTTATGAAGGTTCTTCGCATCATTGCGCGTCTTAACGTTGGCGGACCGGCGCGTCACGTGGTCTGGCTGAGCGAAGGATTGAAGCATGACGGCTATGAAACTTTGCTGGTCGCTGGAGTCGTACCGCCCGGCGAAGATGACATGAGCTATCTCGCCGCGGCCGCCGGTGTGAACACCATCACGGTGCGCGAGATGAGTCGCGAGGTTTCGGCTAAGGATCTTTTGACCGTCTGGAAGCTTTATCGGCTGATGCGGCGCGAGCGGCCGGACATTGTGCATACGCACACCGCGAAAGCCGGAACCGTCGGACGCGTTGCCGGAATGATGTATCGATGGATGACGCCGGCAATTCTGATCGGAAAGCCGCGATCGTGCCGCTTTGTGCACACGTATCACGGGCACGTTTTTCACAGCTATTACGGGCCGCTGAAGACGCGCGTGTTTCTGACTATCGAAAAGTTTTTGGGTCGAATGGCGACCGATCGCCTCGTGGTCGTGAGCGAACAGCAGCGGCGAGAAATCAACGAACAGTTTCGCGTCGGACGCGCGGCGCAGTTTGCGGTCATCCCGCTGGGAATCGATCTTGGGATCTACGCGAATTGGTCAGAACGTCGCGCGCGGTTTCGTGAAGAACTCAAAGCCGGCCAGGACGAACTTCTGATCGGTATCGTTGGGCGCCTCACCGAAATCAAGAATCATCGTCTGTTCCTTGAGGCTGCGGCCTTGCTGAAAAAGGACGCCGGCCTGAAAGCGCGCTTCCTGGTTATCGGTGACGGCGCGCTTCGTCAGTCGCTCGTGACTCAGGCGCAAACGCTGGGTCTGCAGGCCGACGTTGTCTTTCTTGGCAATCGTAACGATCCCGAAAAGTTTTATCCGGCGCTGGACGTTGTCGCATTGACGAGCTTGAACGAAGGAACTCCGCTTAGCCTGATCGAAGCAATGGCCAACGCGCGGCCAGTCATCGCTACGGCCGTCGGCGGCGTGGTGGATTTACTAGGTCCTGTTGAGCAAGCTGAAACTGGATATCAGATATGTGAGCGCGGCCTCAAGGTTGAAAGCCGCGACGCGGAAGGTCTCGCCCGCGGGTTAAAGCGTTTGGTTGAAGACGAGGAGCTTCGTCAAACCCTCGCTGACAAGGGGCCGGAATTTGTCGCGCGGAATTACAGCAAGGCCCGCTTGCTTGCCGACATGGCTGAGTTGTACGAGCAGTTGATTCAGTCGCATTCAATTAGAACGTCCAGTCATTCTCCGGAAGAAATTCTAGAGTGAGATGGTTTGCCGGGGACGTGATGGAGTCAGTACCAGGAGCGGTAGCGACTGGGTCGCAAGCGTCCTCGCTTGCAATTATTTGTCGGTGAGAGAGCACGACAACCGGGACGGTTGCGCTCCAGTCTTACCCGGTCGCTACCGCTCCCGGTACTGACGTCGTCCTCCAAATCACGACGACCTCGGATTTTCGCAGTCGTCGTCGCGACCGGCGTTTGTGTTAGACTTTGCCGGCAATCTCCACCACGCTTGAAAGGCATTTCAATTTGCGAGTTCTGATCACTGGCGGCGCGGGCTTTATTGGCTCGCATCTTTCCGACGCTTATCTCGAGCGCGGCGAAGAAGTTTTTATCATCGACGATCTTTCGACCGGCAGCTTTGAGAACATCCGCCACTTGAAAGATCATCCGCGCTTTCACTACACGATCGAGAGCGTTCATAACCAGCCCGTCACGGCAGAACTGGTCGATCAGGTCGATGTGATTGTTCACCTGGCAGCGGCCGTCGGCGTTAAGCTGATCGTCGAGAGCCCCGTGCATACGATCGAGACGAACGTGCACGGCACTGAAGTCGTCCTCTCGCTCGCCAACAAGAAAAAGAAGAAAGTTCTGATCGCCTCGACCTCGGAAGTCTACGGCCTCAGCACCCAGGTTCCGTTTACCGAAGACGGCAATCTGGTGATGGGCGCGACGACCAAGGGACGCTGGAGTTATGCCTGCTCGAAAGCCATTGACGAATTTCTGGCGCTGGCCTACTGGCGCGAAAAGAAATTGCCAACCGTCGTCGTGCGGCTCTTCAACACCGTGGGTCCACGGCAGACCGGACAATACGGGATGGTCATTCCGACCTTCGTGAAACAGGCGCTGGCCGAAAGACCGATCACGGTCTTTGGCGACGGCAAGCAATCGCGCTGCTTCTGTCACGTCAGCGATGTTGTCGGCGCGCTGATGAAATTGATGGACGAGCCATCGGCCGTGGGCGAAGTCTTCAACATCGGCTCGAATCAGGAAATCACGATGGTGGATTTGGCGAAGAAAGTTAAGGAACTGACGAACTCGGAATCAGAGATCATGTTCGTACCCTACGACGAAGCCTACGAAGAAGGCTTCGAAGACATGCCGCGCCGCGTGCCTAACATTTCGAAAGTGAACCAGCAGATTGGTTTTCAGCCCGAGATGAATCTTGATGGCATCCTCAAATCGGTAATCGACTTTCACAGCGGCCAACAGGCGCGTGAATACAAGGCCTCCACCGCTGACGACTAGTTCTAAATCCCTTGCGGTTTGTTGCCTGACCCTTCGCCCGGTTCGATAATTATTAGAATCGCAAGTCGAGGCGCAACCCGGCTGATTCACAGATCGAGGGGCGCGACCGCTCCGAACTAACTGGCTTGCGATGCCTTCGTTTGATTGTGACCGTTGTCGGCGGAGGTCTTAACTGGCGTTTCACTTAGGATAGCTTTGTAGGGACCAAGCAATTGCCGCACGCGTTCTCGGCTGATTTGCATGAGCCGGCCGACCTCAGCATGGCTTCGCCAGCGGCCATCATCGATGCCCGCGTAAAGGCGCAAGGCTTTCGCTTGATTGCGATTGGTATCGCCCTTGGCCAGCAGCTTTCGGACTTCAAATCTGGTTTTGGCTCGACTCTGCTCAATTATCAGTTGGTGCTCCGCCTTGTAATAGAGCCTGAGTGCTCGCGTCACGCCCAATGGCAGCGCTTCAGGATTCTTGACATGTCGTTGCCGGCAAATGATGCAGTGCAAGCTCCAAAATTGAGGTCGTTCGCCACAATCGACGCACAGGCCGTGACGCTTTCTCGCCTGCACGTCTTTCTTCCGCTCCTTCGACATGCGGGCGAGATGCTTACGGCAATGGGAGTGGCCTATCGCAAACTCCGCCGCACATCCAAAGTATGCGCAACGGCCGTTCGCGAGTTTCTCATACTGATGCCTCCAGGCCGGGGCATGTTGTGAGGTCGAAAAAGCGCATTTTGTGGTGGCGCTCAACATGATTCATTTTGTCCGACTTGACTGTGTAGCTGACGGAAACGAGAGGGGTACTATTTTTTTCGCCGCTCTTGCACGGCTCTCAAGATCGTTGGCGGCAATCGGTTCGTTCCCTCCAGCTTGTTTAAGAACGCATCGACTCCAGCTCTCCAGGCTTCCTTTTCGCAGTCATCGCCGGACAGCATGATGATGGGCAAGTTGCGACGATGAGCCATGCTCCGCACCCGAAGGACAAGTTCAAGCCCACTAAGACCCGGGAGATTGTTATCTACGATTAGCGCGTCATAGGGAGTGTCGCCCTTGAGGATTTCCCAGGCGGCGGTGCCGCTGGTACAAGAATCGACGTTGATGCTTTCCGTCGCCAACAGCTGGGCCACCGTGCGAGCGACCATCTGATGATCCTCGACATGCAAGACTGTGAGCTTAGCCTTGCTGCGATCGAGCGCCGGCACTCTCTTTTTTCCGCGCCTGCCTTTCGAGAGCAAAGCCTGGCGGCGCTTTCGTTTGACTGAACGGCGATCCTGTAGCTCGCTGTGCCGGCTGCCAAGCAAAGCGATAAGACTCTGATGATGTTTGAAACCAAGCATGCGGCTGGCCCGGCTGACAGAGCCGCCCGCGTCTCGGAGCGCGCGCTCGATAAACCGGCTTTCAATCCTCTTGATTTCGCGTTTTAGCGAAAAATCCTGCCACGATCCCGGGGCTGGGAGTTCAGGTTGTTGCTCAATTTCTCCCAGCAGCGCATCGATCGTTTTCAACCCGCAGGAAACCAGGCGCCTAACGGCTGAAGGGTCCTGAGACTTTTGTAGTAAATCGGCAGCGGCGTGAAAGATCGAAGCCAGGTCCGCGGCGGAAGTCTGCGGGCCAAGTTCCTCGATAATGCTCAACCTCGCGCGGCCGGCGGCTTCCAGATCGCCACACGTTTCCGCAATCTCAATCGCGCGTTGCAGCAAGGCGCGCGCGCGGGAGTGCTCGCCCATTCTGGCTGCCACAGTTCCATGAGTAGTGAGAGCTTCGGCCAGCAAGGCTTGCTGGCCGCCCTTTTCGAGCGTCTTAACCGCAGCCTTGATGATTCGCTGCGCTTCGCGCAGACGGCCTTCAGCCAGGAGTGTGCGCGCGCGCGTTTCGTCAACCTGCGCCGCAGTGCCAATGTCGTTTAGTTCAAGGAACAGATGGCGCGCACGATCGAGGTGGCTATGCGCGTCCTTGTGTCGTCCGATGGTGAAGTAAAGAAATCCGAGATTGTTTTCAACACGAGCGAGATAACGCTGATTGCCAGCTTGTTCGAAGTGATAACTTGCGGCCGTATTCTCGAGGAGGGCCTGATCGATATAGTCTTCGCAACTTTCCGGCAGCGCAAGTCTTCTAAATAAGATCGCGAACTCCATGTGAAAAGACCCTTTAAGCGCATCGTTCCCACTTCGTTCGACTAAAGGCTTCGCTTCATTGAAGAATCGTAATGACGCTTGAAGGCGCTGAGCATCCATCTCCACTATGCCGGCGCGTATAAGCAAAACAGCATTCAATTCAGCATTCTCTTTTGACACATGACGCAAGCCATTTTCCAGCGTAATTCGCGCCTCATCAAATGAGCCTTCGCGCCAATAGCACAGTGCAAGTTCGCCCTGGCCCTCCGCCACACGGTCGCTTTCCGCCAAGCTTTCGAAGATTTCAATACTCTGCGTGATAATGTTTTTCGCGCGTTCCTGACTACCTTCAGTCTGATTGGCTCCGCCGAGCGACCCCGACAAGATTCCGGCACGTAAGAGAATTTCAGCTTTCGAGGAATCGTCCAATCCTTTGAGGATTGGTGGTTTTGTGCGGTCAGGCCAGAACTCGATTACGGATTCATAGGCTTGCTCGTACTCGCCGACTTTCTCAAACCGCTTCGAAAGATCGCAGCAAAGTTTTGCTCGCTCGTTTATTGGGAGATTGTCAGTTTGGGCTCTAAGGGCCTTTAACTCCAATGTTAAATTCATGTGAGGTCAACCTTTCTTCATCAATGATAAGATTATGTCGCCGCGAAGCGTTTTCATGATCTTGGTTGGCGTGAAAGCCAACGCCAGAGTTGAAGGTCGCTTCGTCTTAGTCATTTAGGAAACTCGCAGCACCCATTCGCCAAAAGGAGAAGAATATGAACAACCTAAGAAAACTGGTTGTCACTCTCAGCTTGTTGTCTGTTCTGGCGGTTACGGCATTCGCAGGCGAAACACAATCACCACCGTGTGATCCTGGGGAAACTCACGGACCGCCGTGTCCAAGCGCTCCAATTACCACGACAGGCGTAACGGAGGCGCCGCCTGCGGCGGATTCGTTCAGCGTATTTTCCGTCGTCGAAGACGCGCTGTTTGACTTGCTGATCTTTTAGCCCGCATTAGCGTCCGCTAAGACTCAGCAGTTCGTTGATTTCAAATAACACTGGTTGCCGGATAGAACTCTTATTGGCAGCGCGGTTTAAGTGTGTCTGTTCTGCGTAATTTTCGTCGAACCGGTCAGCGTTAGGAGCTTCTTACTTACGCTAAAGGCACGCAGGATAGACAGAGATTACGGTTTCAGCAACCGAAAGGTCAAGATTTTCGTTCGCCTGGTTGTAGAAACGCTGCTTATGGTTACTTGCAAAAAAGCGCGCAGTGAGCGGCGAACGATACGATGCCAAGCCAGATTGATCCACAGCCTCAACGCCCGTGGCTATTGAATGTCGGTCCTTTGGGCCGCGCAAGGTAAATTGCCTGGCTCATAAATTAGCGACAGGTAATCCACGTCCTGATGGCGGTGGCTATTGAAGCGCGGCGCTTGCGCGTTCCCGTCCCATGATGCATGACTCGTGATCCGGAGTCTAAAGATCGCGGCTATGAATGCGGGACATTCGGACACCAAACTAGACTATTCTAGCCGGGTCCAGGTTGTATCCCGATGATTCCCCTTGCCTTTAGCGTCCTAATCGAATAGCTTTTTCACCACGCTGGGCGTTAATTCATGATCCCGTTCAAACCCTCGAACCTGATTCCGCTGCTGGTGTCATTTGCCCTCGCGGTGGCATTGACGCCGGTTGTGCGGAAGCTCGCGCGGCGCTTTGGGTTCATCGCCAAACCCAAGACCGATCGCTGGCACAAGAAGCCCACGGCGATGATGGGCGGCGTCGCGATTTGGTTGTCAGTCATCATTTCGTACCTTGCGTTTGTGCCGCACACCAGCGCCGGCTGGGTCGCCGTCGGATCGGCATCCTTTCTTTTCCTGGTTGGACTGGTTGATGACTGGCTGCACGTCAAGCCTTATCAAAAACTGATTGGCCAGGTAATCGGCGCCGCCATCGCGGTCAACTACGGATTGGTTTTGCCGTGGACGCGCTCGCTACCGGTGAACGTCGTGATCACGATCTTTTGGCTGATTGGAATCACGAATGCGATCAACCTGCTCGACAACATGGACGGCCTGGCTACCGGTGTCGCCGCGATCGCTTCCGCTTTTCTGACGCTGAACCTCGTCACCACGGGCCAGTTGACTGAAGCCATGATGGTTGGCGTATTCACGGCGGCGCTGCTGGGATTTTTGATTTACAACTCGAATCCGGCTTCGATCTTCATGGGCGACAGCGGATCGATGTTCATTGGATTTTTCCTGGCGTCGTCGGCTTTGATAAATGTTTCGGGCGGCCGTTCGCGCAGTTTTGTTCCGGTCCTGGCGGTGCCCATCCTGGTCCTCTTTATTCCCATCTTCGACACGACGTTCGTCACGATTCTGCGAAAGCTGTCCGGGCGCGCGGCTTCTCAAGGAGGCCGCGACCACACATCGCATCGATTGGTCGCGCTGGGTCTATCGGAAAAGAGCGCCGTGTTGATGCTTTATGCCCTCGCTGCCGGATCGGGATTGCTGGCGCTGCTGACTCGCGAGCTCAAGCCGGATGTGAGCCTGGCCCTGCTCGTTGGTTTCACGCTCGGGCTGACACTGCTGGGAGTCTATCTCGCGGGCGTCAAGGGTTACGACGAAGAAGAGCAAGCGCGAGCCGCGCACGAAAAACTGCCGTATGCCTTTCTCATCGATTTTTCTTACAAGCGCCGCATCTTTGAAGTTTTGCTGGACGTGGTTTTGATCGTGCTGGCCTATTGGTCGGCTTACGCAATTAAGTTCGAACCTTTCTCAGACAGTCCCGCGTGGAAATTATTCTTGCGCACGCTGCCGGTGTTGGTCGTAGTCAGGTTGGCCGCGTTTCTGGTCTTCGGCGTCTATCGCGGTATCTGGCGATACACCAGCATGGACGACCTGATGACTTTTGCGAAAGCCGTGGCTGCCGGAACCATCATCAGCATGATCATCGTGCTATTGCGATTTCGCTTTCAGGGATTCTCGCGCGCGGTTTTTTTGATCGACGCGCTGGTGATGCTGCTGTTGCTTGCCGGCAGTCGCATCGCCTTTCGTTTTTTCCGCACCGTGCTGCCCGCGTCCCGGGCCGAGAAGGGACACCGGGTGCTGATTTATGGCGCGGGCGACGCTGGAGAGCTGTTGCTGCGCGAGCTGCTGAACAATCGCGAGTGGCGGTACGCCCCGGTGGGCTTTATGGATGACGACAAGAAGAAGCATGGAAAACTCATTCACGGCTTTCGCGTCTTTGGGGGCAATGGACTGTTTGCCAGGATCGTCACTGAGCAAGCGGTCGAACAGGTTCTGATCTCCACGCCCCGAATTTCGGACGAGCGTATTGCCGAAATACGCAGCATCTGTGACGATCGGAATATCGAATTGAAACGTATGTCGTTTCGGATTGAAACCATTTCCGACAATCCGCTCAAGTCCACCGGCTACACACCCGCGAACGGAGACTCGTAACGCTTTTCCACACCGTGGCATCATCATCAAAATCCGCGTCCGTCGTAACGCTGACATTTAATCCTCCCGCAACGCGTTGGTTGTTGGTGTTGCCGGCGATACTGGCGTTGCTGTGCGCGTGGTTTGCCGTGCGCTGGTACGTCGGCGACACCATCGCCGAGTATGCTCCCGCTCCGGACGATGGCGGCCGCGAGTTAGCCGAAATGGCGGTGCGCTGGGCCCCCGACGATCCGCTGACGCATTGGCGGTTGGCGAATTTTGAAATGAGAGACTTTAGCGCGACCAACATCAAGGCCGCCGTCGAGCAGTATCGACTGGCGGTGAAGGCTTCGCCGTATGATTTCCGCTATTGGGTCGAGCTGGGCCGCGCGCTGGAAGCATCGGGCGATCGCGATTCGGCCGAGAAGGCTTTGCGCCGCGCGGTTGAATTGGCGCCGTCGTATTCATATCCGCAATGGCACCTGGGCAATGTCCTTTTGCGGCAGGGAAAAGTCGACGAAGCCTTTACGCATCTCACGCGCGCGGCCGCGACTGACAACGCGATGCAGCCGCCGGTCTTCGCCTTGTCAGAGCAGGTCTACGGGAACGACATCAACGCGATAACCAAGGTCCTGCCGACTCCGGCCCTGCGCATGCAATTCGCGCTGAACCTCGTGAACACAAACAGATTTGATGAGGCTGCGCGGGTCCTGCGCTTGATTAGTGACGCTGATCAAAAAGCTCAGAGCGCCATCGGCGATCAAATCGTTGAGGCTTTGCTGGTCAAGAAACAGTATCGCGCGGCGCTTTCCATCCTGCGAGAGATCGAACCGGACGCGTCCCATCTACCGATGCTCGGGCAAATCTGGAACGGCGGCTTTGAAAGCGATGTTCCGCTGCTTGATCCGAAGCCTTTTCGTTGGCAAATCAACCCTCGGCCGCAAGCGCAGATTTCGGTTGACACGCTCGCTCACAGCGGCGCCCGGAGCCTGCGAATAGTCTTTCGCGCGTCTGCGCGGCTGGAATCGATTGCGGCTTCGCAGACGGTGATCGTCGAACCCGACACGAACTACCGGCTTCAGTTCTATCAGCGGACTGAAAAGTTAGCGACCGGCGCCGCGCCGTTCGTCACGATTAACGACCAGGTTTTTGGCGGGCCATTAGCAACATCGCAGCCAGCGGCCGGCGGCACAAACGATTGGCAGCAAGTCACCGTGGACTTCAAGACTCGGCCGCAGGGTGACGGGATCGCGATTACCTTCACGCGCGGCAATTGCGGCGAACCGACAGAGATCTGTCCTATCTTTGGCACAGTCTGGTATGACGACTTCAATCTTCAACGCATCGGCGGTCCCGGCGCTTCAGGAAGAAGCGCTGGAACTAACAACCGCTAAGCCTACAGCTCAGGAAAAGCCCAGGCGGCGGCACACGTTTGCCAGCCGGATGGCGTTTTTGACGATCTGCACGGCGATCGTGGTGACGGCGCTGGCGTATGGCACGGTGCACTACTGGGCCCTGGGCTTGTTCGCTCTCAGCGCGGCGGGCATGGTTTGTTTTTGGTGCGTGGATGGATTGACCCTGCGATCGGTGCAGCTAAACCGAAACGCCCTTCAGTTGCCGTTGCTGGGCATGATCGTTTTGGGATTGATCCAGTTGCTGCCGCTGCGCTCGCCGGCGAGCAATGCCGGCTTGCCGTTGACGTTATCGCGCACGCTGTCGCTCGATCCATACGCGACGCGGCTGGTGCTGGTCCAGGTCGTTTCGTTATTCATCTACTTTGCTGCCACGCTCGTCTTTACGGATTCTCCGCGCCGACTGCGCGCGTTGGCGCGCACGATCATGATCTTCGGATTCGTGCTGGCGATGTTTGGATTGACGCAGTCGCTCACCACGGACGGGACCAGAGTCTATTGGTATCGCCAGCTCGCGCAGAGCACGGCCTTCGGTCCCTTCATCAATCGACATCATTTCGCCGGGTACATGGAGATGGCGATCGCTGTTCCGCTCGGACTTCTGTTTTCCGGCGCCGTCGAAACCTACAAGCGACCCGTGTATGCGTTTGCCGCGGCGCTGATGGGCGTGTCGCTCATCATGACAAATTCGCGTGGCGGATTGATTAGTCTGGTGGCGGAAATTCTCTTTCTCGTCGTGATTGCCGGTCCCGGTTTGAAACGCGGCGAATCGCGCACCCGCGGACAACGACTGCGCGCGGTTTTGCTGCGGGGCGGCCTGGCCGTGGGATTGGCCGGAGTCTTGTTTGTGGGCGCATTAGCCGTGGGCGGCTCGGGCGTGTTTGGGCGTTTTCTTGGCACCGTCAACGCCGAAGACCCGACGACCGGCCGCTCGCATTTCTGGAGCGTGACCCTGGACGTAATCAAAACTTATCCGGTGCTGGGCTCGGGGCTGGGCTCACTGGGCGTCATCTACACGCGTTACGATTCGCGCAACGGTTTGTATCGACTGGAGCAGGCGCATAACGATTATTTGCAGGCGCTGTCTGACGGCGGTATCGTCGGCGGCTTGCTGGGTCTCAGCTTCATCGTGATTCTATTTCGCAAAGGCTTCGCGCGCCGCAACACTCACGACAAATTCCGGCGCGGCATCGCGACGGGCGCGCTGGCCGGTTGCTTCGCCGTGCTGGTGCACAGCGCGTTCGACTTCACGCTTCATACGACGGCGAATGCTTTGCTGTTCCTGGTCCTGGCGGCGATGGCGACCATGGATCATCGAGTCGACGAAAACGGCAAGCGCCGCCGCCGACGGCGACGAAGATCGCATTCTGAGCAGACGGATTCGGAATTCGTGACTGAAGAGTCAGAGCGAGAAGTCATCGAGGTTTGAAGATTTCTCCGGTTGTATGTTTTGCGAGGGACGATGTAGTCTGTCGCGCAGCTTTCCCGCCAAAAATCAGAGGTCAGAGATCAGAAGTCAGAGGTCAGATGTCGGCCAGAGAGAAGAGATCAGAGGTCGGGGGCCTCGAGCCGGAGGACGGAAGTCAATTGTCCAGGGACGAGGGCAAAGGGGAAACGGCAAACGGGAAGGAAATCACGAAACCCTCGACGTTGCCGGCGTTTTGTCTCGACGCGATCGCACGGCACAACAAACCGGACACAGTTAACGAGAAGCGCGGCGGTGAATGGGTCCGCATCTCGGCGGATGAGTTTATTCAACGCGTGCGTCACATCGCGCTGGGGCTCGCCGATCTGGGAATTCAACCGCAGGATCGCGTCGCGCTGATTTCCGAGAATCGCCCGGAATGGTCGATTGCCGACCTC
>Ga0073909_10000454_pt1 | contig 13499 bp, 11 predicted proteins | sample Coa_R1_6_FD_66439 | JGI IMG/M metagenome (GOLD analysis project Ga0073909, IMG submission 66439) | Surface soil microbial communities from Centralia Pennsylvania, which are recovering from an underground coalmine fire. - Coalmine... | ecosystem: Environmental > Terrestrial > Soil > Unclassified... | reverse complement strand
CGCTCGATGCGGATCCCCAGCTCTGGAGCCGGCTCGGTCACACCACCGAGCGGCTCGCGCAGGGCCTCGAGGCCGCCGCGCGCGAGGCCGGCGTCCCCGTGTGCGTGCAACGCGTGGGCTCGATGTGGTCGGTGTTCTTCATGTGGACCGTGGTGCTCGCGGAGAAGGGGGTGCGCTCCTGGGACGATGCCGGCGGCGTCGACCGGGAGAAGTTCGCTGCCTTCCACCGCGGCATGCTCTCGCGCGGCGTGCTGCTGCCGCCGTCGCCGTTCGAGACCGCGTTCACGTCGGCGGCACATGGTGAACCCGAAGTGGAGATGACGCTCGCCGCCGCGCGTGCGGCGCTGGCGGAGGCGGCATGAACGACCGCTTCCTGCGCGCCTGCCGGCGCCGCGTCGCCCGCGCGCGCGCCCGCCTGTTGCGGCATCCCGGGCTCGAGCTCTGCGGCACGCTCGCCCTCCTCTGGACCGACCGATGCGTCGACACCTCGTCCTGATCACCTACGGCGAGCCCCCCTCGCCCGCGTTCACGGAGCAGCTCCGCTATTCGTGGCGCATGCTGCTCGGGCTGACGAGGCTCGTGGCACCCATCCCGGCCACGCTCCTGCCGTTGGTCGCCCTGCGCCGGGCGCGGGGTCGCAACCGGCTGTGGAAGGACGAGCGCTACATGTCGCCGCTCGAGCCCATCACCTCGCGCCAGGCGCACGGCGTCGGCGACGCGCTGCGGCGCGACGATCCCGCGCGCGAGTGGCACGTGCACGTGGCCTACGAGTTCCGCGACCCGCTGCTCACGAACGTGCTCGATCGCCTGCCCGTGGACGAGCCCGCGGACGTCCTACCCATGTACGTCGCCGAGTCGGCGTTCACGCACGAGATCTCGCGCGACACCGTGAACGGCTGGGCACAGCGCGCCGGTGAGGAGCGCGGATCGCAGGTGCAGGTGCTGCCACCGCTCGATGCGGAAGTGCTCGCCGAGCTCTCCGCGCGCCACGTCGCGCGCGCGCTCGACGCGCGGCGCGTCGGCGGCCGTGACTGGGCACTCGTGCTCGCCGCCCACGGCGCGCTGCTCGATCCGCCACGGCCCATGGAGACCGGACGCGCGGCCACCGCGCGCCTGTGCGCCGCGATCGAGCACCGGCTCGCCGGGCGGTTCGGCGGCGTGTTCAGCGGCTGGCTGAACCACAGGCGCGGCGGCCGCTGGACCGAGCCGCCGATGGAGGAGACGCTCAAACGCGTCGCCGCGGCGCAGTTCGAGCGCGTCCTCTACTTCCCGTACGGATTCCTCGCGGACAACGCGGAGAGCGAGCTCGAGGGCCGCGTCCTGCTGCGCGCGCACCCGTGGCGGTCGATGGTCCACCTGCCGTGCCTGAACGTGGAGCCCGAGCTGGTCTCCGCGCTCGCCCGCCACGTGCTCGCGGCGCGGCCCGAGCAGCAGGCGCGCGCGGCCGCGGGCACCTAGTCGCGTCACGGCACGCGGCCGTCCAGGATGACCGCGAGCTTCGCCGGATCGATGTTCCCGCCCGAGATGACGCAGACCAGGGGACCTTCGAGACGCATCGTGGGCTTCCCGCTCGCGTCGATCACCTGTGAGCCACCCAGCGCCGCCGCGAGCGACGCCCCGCCCGCACCTTCCGCGACGACGTGCGCGCGCGTCGCCAGCGTGCGCACGGCCGCCGCCACATTCTCGAGCGTGCTGACGCAAGCACCGGCCAGCAGCCCGCGAACGAGCGGCCACATCTCGGCCAGGACGCCGCGTCCGCCGATCCCGTCGACGAAGCTCGGCGTGTACTCGATCGCGCGCGGCTCGCCCGCCGCGAACGACGCCGCGAGCGGCGCCGCGGTCTCGACCTCGCAACCGAACACCGGCGCACTCGAGCCCGCGGCGCGGAGCGCGAGCGCGATGCCGGACGAGAGTCCGCCGCCGCCGTAGGGCACCAGCACCGCGGCCGGCTCGGGAAGATCCTCGAGGATCTCGAGCCCGATGCCCGCGTTGCCCGCGATCACGCCTTCGTCCGCGACCGGATGGACGAAGAGCCCTTCGAGGCCCGGGTAGCTCCGCTCCTCCAGCACCTGCCACCAGCGCGCGAACGGGACTTTTTCGACTCGCGCGCCCAGGCGCGCGAGTGCGTCCAGCTTTGCCGCGGGCGAGTGGTCCGGCGCCACCACCGTGCACGGTACGCCGAGCGCGCGCGCCACCCAGGCCACACCCTGCGCCATGTTGCCCGCGCTCGCCGTGGCGACACCCGCCGCGAGCGACTCGTGCGACGCGAGGGCGATGGCATTCGCCGCACCGCGGATCTTGAACGAGCCGATCGGCTGCAGGCACTCGAGCTTCAACCAGATCTCGCGCCCGCCCTCCGGCTGGGGGAGCCGCACGAGGGGCGTGCGGATCGCGTGGCGCGCGGCCCGAGCGTGCGCCGCGCGCAGGTCGGCGAGCGTTGGCTTCGTGATCGCGAACGGTCCCGCGCGCGACGTCGCCATCGCCGTCAGGGCATGGGGTGGGGAGTGTGCGAGCTGACCGCGTCCATGCGCCGACCTTGGCGGAAGCGCCACGCGGGCGTCAATGCAGGCACGGCAAAGCACCTCGCATCGGCGTTCACCCGGCCAATCCCCCGACAGAACCGGATGAAGCCGATGGAGGTGACGGCGACACCCGCTTTCGGAGCGGGCAGTCAGGCTTTGAGTCTCAGGTCGCGGCCCGGTGTGACAGGAATTCGCGCCTCGTCCCGTCCGGAGGCCCGGCGCTGCGAGCGGCCTCGGTCGACGCCCCACCGCCCTTCGACGTCACAACCGGGACGCGAGACCGGACTTCGCTTTCGAATCCGGGGCCGGAAATGAACGCTCTTGAACACGCCACCACCGTTCGGCACATTCTCGGTTCCCCCGACTGCCTCGCGCTTCCTTCTGCGACGCCGGCCGCCGCGCCGACGTTGCCCACGAGCTGCGCCAGGAGGTGTCCCGGAGACATGGCCGAGCCCCCCCAAGGCCCCGGCGACGCCGAGGCCCGCGTCGACTGGAAGGGCGTGCGCACGCGCGCCCTGGGGACGCTCTACCCGCGCATGGGCGGCTTTCACGTCGACGACATCGAGGACGCGGCGCAGAAGGTCAGCCAGGAGTGCCTGCAGTTCGTGCGCCGGAACGGGACGCCACGCTCGATCGATGCCGTCGTCTGCGTCATCGCCCAGCGCATCGCGGCGGACGAGATCAAGCGGCGCGTGCGCGAGCGCAAGGCACTTGGAGATGGCGAGGTCGGCCCCACGCTCCACCCACCCCAGGACGCAGACCTGTACGAGGCGATCGACACCACGGTCTTCCTCATCCGCGGCTACTACCTCCTCAGGCATGCGCTGTGCGTGGAGCAGCTGGACGCGAGGCTGCAGGGCGTGACGTTCGAGTCGCAGGCACGGTCGCGTGGCGTGACGCCCGCCCTGCTGCGGAAGCGCTGGGAGCGGTGCATGGACAAGGTCCGTGAGGCGGTGCGTCGCGGGCGTCTCCGGATCCCGCTGGAGTTCCCGGACTCCGGGAGCCGCAAGTGACGCCCGACCTGCACGCGCGCTTCCAGGCCGGCCTCGCCGCCCACCTCGCGGGGATGCTGCCCGCCGAGGAGACCGAATGGATGGACGCGCACGCCGGCCAGTGTGCCGACTGCGGGAACCTCCTCGGTCGCGGCAGGGCGCGATTCGCGCAGCTGGGAACGAGCGGAGTTCACATCCCCGCCAAGATGCTGTCCACGTTCCTGGTCGAGCCCAACGAGCTGACGCCGCTCGAGCGCGAGCTCGTCGGCCGTCACCTCGAAGCCTGCGCCGCCTGCCGCCAGGACATGGAGGAGATGGCGCGCGCCGCGGGCGTGCTGCCGCGCATGAAAGCGCCGGGGGCCTCCGGCAGCGAAGGGGGCGGCGCGGGAACGGTCCTCGTTCTGCTCACGGCAGCGATGCTCGCGACGTTCGTACTCTGGCGCCAGGCGAGAAGTCCGCCGACACCGCCGTCGGCGCCGCCGATCGCCGCCCTGCCCTCACCCACACCGGAAGCCGCTCTCGGGGGAGAACCTCTTCTGGTGCTACGTGAGCCGGTACGGGGGGCGACGAGGCCGGCGCCGGCCTCGGACACCCTTGAGCCTGGAACACTCCGTGTCCGCGTCCAGTTGCCCGCGCTGTTCGTTCAACGTGATTCGCAGCTGCTGATCACGGTCACGACGGCGGCGAGGGTCGAAGTGGCACGCGACACGCTGTCCGCCGAGGCACTCGATCGGCCGTTCGCGCTGTCCACGACGATCGGGCCCTGGAATGCCGGCGACTACGTCCTAAGAGTCATCCCGGACGAGGGCCGCGATACGAAGGCCACGAGAGTGTTCGAGTTCAGGCTGGTTCCGAAGCAGTGACGATGACCCGGTCGCCCGCGCGGGACCGGGTCATCGCCATTCCCCGGAGGTCATGAACGCACCCCACGCGCCCGGCACGTCGGCACCCGTCCGCGCGAGGATCTCCTTCCGCAGCCGCCGGGACGCTTCGCGCGCGGCATCGGGGGCAGCGAGTCCTTCGCCGATCCAGGCCTTGTAGAAGTTGTCCATCCACTGCGCGGTGCGCTCGTCGCTGACCCGGTACGAGCTGGTGAGCGCCACGCGGGCGCCTGCCTCCATGAGCGCCCAGCGCAGTCCGATGACACCCTCGGCCTCGACGATCGAGCCGCTGCCCGACTCGCAGGCGGAGAGCGTCACGAGCCGGGCGCTCGTGAGATCGAGCATCGCGATGTCGGCGGCGGTGAGCACGCCGTCGTTGCCGGGGTCGCCGGTCGTGAGGTTCGCGCCCGCCAGCACGAGCCCGCATCGCAGCATCATCTCCCCCGCTCCCGGCAGCTGCGGGATGTCACGCAGGTCGGCGACCAGCATGCGCGTGGATCGGACCTCCCGCGTGCACGAATCGGGAACCAGATAGCCGTGCGTGGCCAGGTGCACGAGCGAGCAGCCCGCGATCTCGTGACGCACCGCGTACTCGGAGGCCTCGGCGCCCGTCAGGAGCCGCGGCGATGTCGCGTGCCGGGTTCCCCACACCTGGGCCACCTGTCGTGCCTCCTCCACACTCCCGGGCAGCGGCGCGTACGTGAGCGGTGCGAGGTCGCGACAGTCCTGCGAGCGCCCGCGGAACAGCGCGCTCGCCCCGTGGATCTCCGGCGTGGCGGGAAGGTGGGCGCCGTAGTCGACCCCGCCCACGATCAACGCGCGATCCGATGCCGGCGCGCTCGCACGGGCGATCAGCTCGCGCGGGCTCCCGATCACGTGGAACGTCGGCGCCGTCTCGAGCAGAGGCGTCCCGTCGGCAGCGGGCAGCGTCGCGAACGGCAGCGTCGCAAGCGGGCCGTCCGGGACGACGATCGCGAGCGAGCACGCGCTCAACCTGGGCGCGACCGGATCCCAGATCGCGTGCCGCAGCTCGTTCGCCCCGGTGCGCGCGCGCGCGCTCGTCGGCTTGCCGGAAGCGAGCGAGCGAAGCCAGCGATCCGCGTTCGAATCGATCGTGGCCGCCGGCCCGAGGACGACGAACTGCGGGCTCCGCCTCGCCACGAGCACGAAGGCGCCGTACCAGGGCAGCGCGTATCCGGCCACCCGGGGCGGGCCCGCCTTCCCCGCGGCACGCGCCGCCGAGAGCCCAGGCGTTCGCTCGTCCGAGCGCAGGTAGCGCACGTAGTGGACGAGCGCCGCGTTGGCCGGGAGCGCCGACGCGACGAGGGACGCGTTGGCGTCGATGGAGGCGAAATCCGAGGCGAAGCGCGCACTTCTCGCCGCCAGGCGCTGCTCGATCTGCGCCGCCCGCGCCCGCCACGCCGCGGACGCCGAGTCGGCCCTGGGCTTCAACTCCGACTCCGCGAGCCGGGCCTGCACCTGGACCAGCTCCTGCGACCACGCCGCGAGCAGCGAGTCGTCGGTCGAGGACAGCTGTCGGCGTCGCGCCGCGGTCTCCGCTGCGACCAGCCCCGCGTCACGCACGACCTCCGCCCAGACCTGCTGCGCGAGCGCAGAGTCCGGGTGAGCAGAAAGGATGGAGAGCAGCACGTTCAACGCCGCCGTGGCGCCACTGCCGCGATAACGGAGGGCCTCGTCGAGCGTCATGCGCGCGAACTCGCGACGGATGTGCCGCGTGAGCGTGCCGGCGGCGAGCAGGGCCGGGGGCGCCGCCGAGTCCCACCGACCCATGCGCATCCGCACCGCGGCCATCTCCTCGGTCAGCCGCGCGTACTCCGGATGCTCGGGCGAGCGGTGCCTGGCAGCGAGCGCTGCTCCCGTCGCGAACGCGCGTTCCGCCGCGGCCAGGCTGTCGCGGTAGGCGAGCAGCTGCCCGAGCCGGTCGAGCGACGCCTCCCACTCGACCCCGAGGAACGGGGCCGGGTTCGCCTGGTACCGGGTCGCGAACATCTGCTCCGCCCGCCTCGCGGTGTCGAGTGCCGAATCCGGTCGGCCCAAGGCCTCCTCGAGCTGCGAGCGGTGCAGCCAGTACGTCGCCACGTTGTCCGGGAAGCCCGCGAGCCCGCCTCTCGTGATGATCGTGTCGCAGCGATCGAAGTGCGCCTTGGCGCTCTTTGGATCGCCGGCGATCAGCTGGTAGAGCCCGGCGCTCTCTTCGGCCGTTGCGTCCTCCAGCGAGCCGTCGGGAGAGATGTGCGGCCGCAACTCGAGCCAGCGGGCGATGTACGGGCCCGCCTCCGCGCCCCGGTTCGCCTCGAACAGGGCGCCGACGTGGTTCTTGCACGTGTAGAACACGCCCAGGCTGTCCAGCGGCCGCGTCTGCTCGAAGATCTCGAGAGCCTCCCGCTCGGCTTCGAGCCGCTGCTGCATCCGGCCCGCGGTCTCGTAGGCGAGCGCGAGGTTCAAGAGCGTGCGACCGACGTCCCGATGCATGTCCCCCAGCGCTTCCCGCCGCAGCGCCAGCGCGCGTTCCTGGGCGTCGACGGCATCCTCGCCCCGCTGCAGCTGGCGGAACACGTTGCCCAGCGAAACCAGCATCTCGGCGCTCACCGTGTCGGGACGCGGCACGTGCCGCTCGTGCATCGCGAGCGCGCGCTGCAGGCCGGCGATGCTGCTCTCGGCCAGCATCGTGACGCGCCACACCCGCGCCTGCGTGGCGAGGCTTCGCGACACCGGATCGCTGTCGGGTCCGTGCAGGGCGCGCCGCCAGTCCACCGCAAGCTGGGCGATCGACTCCGCCGGGGCCTTGGAATGCCCGACCCGCCACTGCGCCTCGGCGAGGAGGTCCAGTAGGGCGGCCTTCCTCAGGGAGTCCGCGCGCGTGCGTGCATACGGGCCAGCGAGCGCGCGCAAGAGCATCGGCTCCGCCTGGACGGCACGGCCGCGCAGGTAGAGCACGCGGACGGAGTCCTCGAGCGAGGTGGCGGCGAGCGCGGCGGAGGCCAGGGTCGCGACACCGACCATCAGCATCGCGCCATGCGCAAGCCAGCGCCGCGTCGCCCGCCATCGCATGGCGGCGGATACTAGCGCATCCGAGGTGCGGGACAGCGTCCCGTCGCGCCTACGGCCCCTCGCTGTCCTTCAACAGTGCCGCCAGCTCGTCCTTCCAGAACTCGGCCCACGTGTGCGTGCCGTGGCCGTGCGTCCTGTCGCTCGCCGGGACCAGCACGTAGCGGCCGTGCTTCACCCGCGGCATGAGCTTCTCGGCGATCCCCAGCTCGGGCGGGTTGATGAAGTCGTCGCCGGAGTTCACCCACACGAGCGGCGCCGTGATCTTCTCCAGATCGGGCTCCGGGTTGTAGTTGCGCGAGGCGTCGATCTGGTAGATGAGGTCGTTCGCGTCGAGCTGGGCGATGCGCGCGGGCAGCGTGCGATCGAGATAGCTCTCCACGGAATCGCGCTTCGGCATCTCGCGCTGCATGAGCGCCGGCGCGGTGCCGGCGATGATCAGCAGGTCGGCGGCCGCCCTCAGGCCGCTCGAGGGCTGGTTCACGTAGTCGCCGTCATGCCACGCCGGGTCGCTCTTGATCGCGTCCAGGACCATCGCGCGCCAGAGTCGGTTCCGCCCCGCGATCTCGATGGGGTTACAGCCCAGCGGCATCAGCGCGCGCATCGCGTCCGGGTGCGTCTCGCCCCACACCCATGTGTGCATGCCGCCCATCGACGTACCCATGACCAGCCGCAGCTTCTTCACGCCCAGGTATTCGGTGACGAGTCGGTACTGGGCTTCGACCATGTCGTCGTAGTCGTACTTCGGGAACTTCATCTTGAGTCCGTCGCTCGGCTTGCTCGAGCGGCCGTGCCCGATGCCGTCCGGCAGGATGACGTACGTGCGCGTGGTGTCGAGGAGCCCGCCCGGCGGGTAGAGCACGTTCGCGAACTGGGGCGACAGGAACTGGCGGCCCGTGCCCCCCGTGCCGTGGAGCACGAGCACGGCGTTGGCGATGCTTCCCGAGCTGTCGCGCACCGGCCGGCCGAGGGTCAGGTAGTGGATCTTCAACTCGGGCAGTGACTCGCCGGAGCGGAACTTGAAGTCCCTGAGGACGAAGTCGCCTTCGCGCGGGCGCATCGGCGGCGGCGCGGGCGTGGCTGCGGGCTTGGCGGCCGGCTTCGACTTTGCGGCGGCGGCGTTTCGGGCGGGCGCGGCGGTGGTCGCGAGCACGACCGCCAGCGCGGAGATCGCGACGCGAACGGCCTTGTTCAAGTCGGGGCTCCTGTTCGGGGTCGGACGGCACGGTGCTCGCGGCGCCGCACGGTCGGGCCGCGTGCATGGACGGCGCAGACTCTCACGAGCGCCGCATCCGGACCAACCCCGGCGCGCCGGGCGCGGTCGGTAACGCCCGGCGCGCGATCGCCACCACGTCTTCGGGTCAAGCATCCGATACGGGCGTCGCGGCGGTCATTACGGGGAACGATTCACTTGCGCTGCGAATGGGACCGCAGTCGCGCTGCGGGAGGCACCCGATGACCGGCGGGCTACCTGTAGTGCGTCTGCAGCTTGCCCCACGTGGGTGCCTTGCTCGGGCTCGGCATCACGAAGCTGCGCACGTTGCGGCAGCCCTGGTCGGCCACGTAGGCCGAGCCCTTGTACATGCGCATGCCCATGGGCAGCGACACGCTCGCTTCGTTCGGCATCGCTCCCACCTTGCACGGCTCCGGGAGCGTGGAGTTGGTGAGGATGCGAACGCCGGCCGCGGGCGAGGCGATGCGCAGCTCGTGGAGCGCGTTCGTGGAGACGATGAAGTTGTCGCCCGTCCAGCCGATGAAGCCCGTGGCCGCGCCGAGCCCACCGTCGATCAGCTTCGTGACCGGCGTGCCGCCGGGCGCGACCTTCCAGATGTTCGCTCCCGCCGCCGCGTAGAGGTTCCCTTCACGGTCGAGCTGGAGCTGGCCGATCGGCTCGGAAGCGCCCTTGCCGATGCCGTTGGCGTATTCGGTGAGCGTGCCATCGTGCGCGACCTTCACCACCTTGGCCGAGCGCGAGAGCGCCACGAACAGGTCTCCATCGCGATCGAAGATCAAGCCCGTGGGAGCGTCGAGACCTGCCCTGAAGAGCTTGGTCTGCCCGGGTGCGGGGATGGTGACGATGCGACCCGAGCCGGCCTGCTTCGTGTTGCCGGTGTCGACCACGTAGAGATCGCCATCGGGCCCGAAACGCAGCCCCCACGGTGCGTAGAGCCCGCTGTCGACGAGCGCCACCGCGGCGCCGCCGCCCGCCGGCACCTTGTAAACGATGCCGCTCCCGCCCGAGCCGCCGGTAACGAACAGCCGCCCGTCCGGCGCGAACTCGATGTCCGTGCAGCCGCGAGGCATGTGGTCGGCGTAGAGCTCGAGGACAGGCGCGTCGGGCGGCGCCGGAGGCGGCGTCGCGGATGGCTCGGCGGCGAGCGCGAGCGCGGGTACGAGCACCAGCGCGGCGACCGTGTTCAGAAGCTGTATCCGGCCAGGATCGAGAGCGCTCCCGAGTAGGTGGCGTGGGCTCCCAGGAACCTCAGGTCGGCGAGCCCCAGATCGTACCGACCTTCCAGGACCACGCGCCCCGGGCCGGCCTTGTGATCCAAGGAGGCACCGAGAACGATGCCGTAGTCGGTGTCATTGAGGTCGTCCACGCTCTCCGAACCCGTGTTGGCTCCCGTCGCTTTGAACAACTCGCCGGTCTTGAAGCTTACGAATGGTCCACCGAGAAGCGACGGGCGCACGCCCCATTGGACAGGGATCCGCCATCGCAGGAGCACCGGCACCTCCACCTGCTGGATGACGTGAAGGAACTCCACGGGGCCGATGGGATTGCCAAAGGGATCGGTCGCCTCGGAGTTCCCGTACGAGATCCCCTTCTCGATGTACATCGCCTCGGTCGAGATCTCGAGTGCCTGGCCGACGGGCCATCCCAACCGGATACCCGCCGCGAAGCTGTTCAGCGACGTGAAGATCCCATAGGGGTCGGGCACGTTTCGGAAGTTGGCGTTCACGTAGCCACCCTGCACGGTGACTCCAAAGGACCGTGCATACGCCGCGCCGGGGCGCGCGAGCAGCAGCCACGAAAGCAGAGCCATCGTGACGCTGTGGCGCCGCTGAGCTGCCATTTGTCCTCCTTTGCGACCGGCGGGCCGTGGGGGCGTGAGTGCTCACCGGTACATGCGCTTGAGCCGCCCCCAGGTTGTTGGTCTGGTTGGCGTCGGCAACGGGCCGAACTTCTGGATGCGGTGCAGCCGGCCGGCATGCCGCCGGCGTAGAGCTTGAGGATCGGCGCTTCAGCCGGGCCGGCACCCGATGCGGCGAAAAGAACGAGCGCCAGCGCTGGAGCGACGACGACTCGGCGCGACAGGGCTCGTGGCTCGCGCATGGGTCGGGGAACGCCCGTGGTGGCCCTCGACAGAATCGGGTTTGGAGGCCGCATCCAGATTCGAACCGGTGCGCAGGGCTATTGGAGCCGCGGAGGCTATCACAAGGTCGCCGGCCCGGCTTCCCTCCCACGCCCCGCTATCGCATGGTCAGCGGATGGAGACCCGCCTCACCGATACGCTCTGCACCCGCTGCGGGCTGTGTTGCGACGGGACGCTCTTCGCCGAGGTCGAGCTGGCCCACCGCGCGGAAGCCACGCGGCTCGAAGCACTGGGACTCGAGATCGAGAGCGACGACGAGGCTCCGTTGCTGGTGCAACCGTGCGCAGCCCTCAAGGGTCGGCGGTGCGGCATCTACCCGCATCGCCCCGGGTGTTGCAGGACATTCGAGTGCAGACTGCTGCAGGACGTGCGGTGCGGCGCCGTGAGCGAGCAGATCCTGGCTGTATTCCTCGAAGGACGCGGTCCCAAGGATTGACGCACGACGGTCGAGGGCAGTGGAGGCGTGTGGTGGACGAGAGCGTCGAACGGATCGCCCGGGAGGGGGCGAGCGCGCACCAGCGAATCCGCGTGGCGCTCTCTGCGCCTGGTCGCCACGCCGTCATGTTCGCAGTGGTTCTCGCGGCACTCGTTGTCCTGGCCTGGCGAAGCCGGTTCGTGACCGACGATGCCTTCATCTCGTTCCGCTACGCCCAGCGCCTCGTCGAAGGCCACGGACTGACCTGGAATCCCGGCGAGCGCGTCGAGGGCTACACGAACTTCCTGTGGACGCTGGCGATCGCAGGCGCCATGGCGCTCGGGTTCGAGCCCGTCGCGGCAAGCTGGGCCCTGGGGCTCGCGGGCTTCGCTGTATCGATCGTGGCCACGTACTCCATCGCGCGGGAACTCCTCGGCTCGCGCCCGCGCGCACTCGGGCTCGTGGCGCTGTTGGGGACCAATTACACGTTCAGTGCCTGGGCCACGTCGGGCCTCGAGACTTCGTGGCAGGCGGCACTCCTGACGCTGGCGCTCCAGAACGCGCTGTGCCGGGGTCCGGGCGTGTCGGCCGACGTGGCGAGGAACTTCCGGCTCTCGATGCTCCTGGCCGCAGCCACGCTCATGCACCCCGACTCGGCCCTCCCGGCCGCGGTGCTGTTCGTGGCAGTCGCCGGCCGCCGCGCGGCCGCTGACTCGATGCGCGCCCGAGCCCTGACGGCGCTGCTCGTGCCGTTCGCCGTACTGATGGGTGCGTGGACCTGGTGGCGGCTCGGATACTACGGCGGCTGGCTCCCCAATACGTTTCATGCCAAGGCCGCGGCCGGGATCACGCGGCAGGGAGCGCGTCTCGCAGCCGCGTTCTTCCTGACCTATTTCGCTCCTCTCCTCGTGCTCGTGCCGTTCGCCGGGCTGCGCGCCCGGTTACCCAGAATCGACGCCCGCGTGTGGGTCCTGATTGCGATCGTGGCGGTCTGGACCGCTTATGTCATCGCGATCGGCGGCGATTTCATGGAGTATCGCTTCTTCGTGCCGGTCCTCCCGGCGACGTTCCTGCTGCTCGGCTGGGTGTTCCTTAGCCCCCGTTGTGCGCGCGCCGCAAGCGCGGTGTTCGTGCTCGTGGCCACACTCGCATCGCTCGTTCAGTCCCGTCGCATCGAGCTCATGGCGGGGTTCGAATCCGTGCGCCAGCTCGATGGACACCTACATGCCTCTCAGGATTGGGACGGCATCGGGCGGGCGCTCGCCGCGGCGTTCGACCCTGCGGACAGCGTGACGATCGCCGTGACGGCCGCGGGCGCGGTTCCTTACTACTCGCGCCTTCCTGCGGTGGACATGCACGGCCTCACCGACAGCTGGGTGGCACGCCATGGCATGATCATCTCGCCGCGCCCCGGACATCGAAGGCTGGCGACGATCCAATACCTGCGGCTTCGTCGCGTCGCTCTAGTGCTGGGCTCGCCGCTCCAGGACGAGGACGTCACGCTCCCAGGACGCCGGTTCCGCGCCGACAGCCTCGAGCGCTTTCGCCTCTACCCGCGCGATCGAGCAGAACTGGGCGCCGAAGCACGTGTGGTCGAGATCCCGGTCAAGACCGGCTACCACGTGCCGGCGGTTTACCTGACGCCAAATCCGGCCGTCGAGCGGCAGATCCGCGAACACGGCTGGCCGGTATACGGGATCGAGTGAGACGGCGTTTGTCAGCCAATGAATTTGGAGGCGGCACCCGGATTCGAACCGGGGAATAAGGGTTTTGCAGACCCTCGCCTTACCACTTGGCTATGCCGCCTCGAAGAGGTTGTGGGGCGGGGAGTCATAGCGCAGGCGCGGAGCAGATTCCAGCCACGAAGGGTCCTGAGGACTCTCGCCCTCCTCGCAGGATGCTCGCATTCCGAAGAGCCGACCTCGACGCCCCCGATGGCGCCTGACCATTCCCTCGTGCGAGAGCCGGGCTGGCGCTGGCCCGATCCCGACCGTCTAGGGTCGGAAGGCAACCTGCACCCGAATCCATCCTGCGATCGGCGCGCTGTCGCTGACGAGCGGAGTGAACGTCCGGGATCGCGCCACGGTCACGGCCGCGTCCGTCAGCATGGGCTCGTGCTCGATCGGCAGGCCGTCGTCGCCATACGAGGTCACCGGATACGCCATGAGCACCCGGCCGTCCAAGCAGAGCAGGACCGACAGCGGGACGACGTCGGTCAGGCCTCGGCTCACCGCGCTCTTCGGATA
>Ga0073909_10000452_pt1 | contig 13519 bp, 11 predicted proteins | sample Coa_R1_6_FD_66439 | JGI IMG/M metagenome (GOLD analysis project Ga0073909, IMG submission 66439) | Surface soil microbial communities from Centralia Pennsylvania, which are recovering from an underground coalmine fire. - Coalmine... | ecosystem: Environmental > Terrestrial > Soil > Unclassified... | reverse complement strand
TTCGCGTCCGCGGTAGCCTGCTCCAGTTTGGCGATGCGGGCAGCGTCTAAGCCACCCGAGGCTGTCGGACTCTGCGCATGCAAGAGGGGAGCACTGAAGAGCAGAGCACAGACAAACCCAAGCACCAGCCGGTTTCGCATCAGTCCCTGACTCCGGTGAAGAGGATCGACTACGCCCAAATCTACCCGTTGGGCGCGGACACCCGGAAATCGAAACTATTTATGGAGGCAATCAGGAATTGTTATGAGAGAGCTCCTGCAGCGGCCGGAGCGTCCGAATCCGGTTCTCGTGGAACTCGGCCCGCGCTATCCGGTATCACGCTGGTTACGAAATATCGGGTTGACAGGCAAGGACTTCTGCATGCATGATTATTCATTACAATGAATAAATATGCATTATGAGTAAAGCTACCAGACAGAAGATCATTCTTGAGTTGCTGCATAAGGGGCCCATCGAGAGCCAGGAAGAGTTGCAGGGGTATCTTGCCAAGCGCGGATTTGACGTGGGACAGGCCACGCTATCGCGTGATATTCGCGAGTTGGGCCTGGTGAAAACTTATGACGGCTATATGCAAGCCAGCGGAGTGGCGGTTGCCGAGCCTGTGCTGCCGTCAGTGTCGCGCCTGGTGCGAGAGTTCGTTGTGGAGGTACGGCTGGCGCAGAACCTCTTGGTCCTGAAGACGAGCGTAGGTAGCGCGCAGCCCGTCGCTGCCGCCATGGATGCAGAGGATTGGCCAGAAGTCGTAGGAACACTTGGAGGAGACGACACGATCCTTGTGATTTCTCAAGATAACAAGACCGCGCAGCAGTTGGCGCGCAGAATCGAAGGAATGCTGGCCTGATGACGGCGAAGTTGAAAACAGCGGTACTCGGCGCGACAGGATATGCCGGCTATGAGCTGACGCGGCTTTTGCTACGGCATGAGCGCTTGCAGAAACCCATGCTATTAAAGCGCGAGTCGGGCGGTGGGGGATCAGACTTAAGCGAGAGCTTTCCGGCCATGTGCGGCAATGGAGGCTATCCGCTTGAGCCGTTCTCGATTGAGAAGCTCAAGCAGGCTGGAGTCGATTTGTTGTTTCTGGCGACTCCGCATGAGCTTTCACGCAGTCTGGTACCCGAGGTCATTCGCGCAGGCATTCGAGTGATCGATCTGAGCGGCGCCTGGCGGCTTCGCAGAGCGGAACATCGCAGCGTCTACGGATTTGACGATGCCGACGTGAAGGCCGCACACGAGACCGCGTCGAAAGCAGTGTATGGATTGCCCGAGTTGCATTCTTCAGAGATCGCAGACGCGGCACTGGTGGCCAATCCGGGTTGTTATGCGACATCCGTAATTCTGGCTCTGGCACCTCTGGTGGCCGCCGGCTTGATCGACCGCGATCGCGGGATTGTTTCAGATTCGAAGTCCGGAGTCTCCGGGGCGGGCAAGGATGCCACCACGCGTACGCATTTCGTTTCGGTTGCCGACAACTTGTCGGCGTATGGAGTATTCAAGCATCGGCACTTGGGCGAGATGGTCGAACAATTGAATTTGACTTCGGACGAGCTGACCTTCACCCCGCACCTGTTGCCGATTCCGCGTGGAATCCTGTCGACCATCTACGTGCATCTTTCGCGGCCCTCGACTCCCGCGCAGGTGGAGAAGTGCTACCGCGACAGTTACAAGGGAAAGCGTTGGGTGCGCGTGTTTTCGTCGCCGCAGCTGCCGGAAATTCAGTACTCGCTGCACAGCAACCACTGTGACATCGGGTTCTGCCTGGCGGACGATCGTCGGCGACTGGTGATCGTCTCTTGCGTGGACAACCTGCTCAAAGGTGCGGCCGGACAAGCTGTGCAGAACATGAACGTGATGTACGGCTGGAATGAGGCGGAGGGATTGCCGTGAAAGTTGTCGTGAAGATCGGCGGAGCAGCGCTCGACGACACCGCTGTGCTGAGCAAATGTGCGCACGCGGTGGTCGACTTGGCTGGCGATGGACATCAGGTCGCAGTCATTCATGGCGGTGGTGGTGAGTTGACGCGAACCATGCAGCGACTGGGGAAGAAGAGTGAGTTCATCAACGGCCTCCGCGTGACCGATGCGGAGACTCGCGACATGGCCTTGATGGTGCTGGCCGGAATGGTGAACAAGAAGCTCGTTTCGTCTATTTGTGCGGCCGGGAAACCTGCGATCGGGTTGTGCGGCGGAGACGGAGGAACGGTCCGGGCGCGCAAGAAGGAAAGCAACACTGGCGATCTGGGCTATGTCGGCGAGATCTGCGCTGTCGATCCGCGCTGGATTGAAGCAATCTGGAGTCAGGGTGGTATTCCGGTGATCTCGAGTCTCGCCGTCGGCGCGATGGGCGAGTACTACAACGTGAACGCCGATCAGATGGCGGCCGCGTGCGCCGTTGGCTGTCATGCCAGCGCTTTGATCTTTCTCACCGACGTCGCGGGCGTAAAGGATGCGGATGGTGTGGTGATCCCCTGGCTCGGGTTGAATCAGATATCAACTTTAGTGGCGACTTCGGTTGTGAACGGAGGCATGCTGCCAAAACTCGAAGCCTGCCGCCATGCGCTGAACAGAGGTGTGGGGCGTGTACGGATTCTGCCCGCGTCAGAGGCGGATGTTTTGCCGCAATTTTATTTTTCGAAGCTGCAACTGGGGACCGAAGTGAGGGTGGCGTAAAAGCAAGCGCAGTCGTGGGGACGAAAACGCAAGGGAGAGAAAAGGGATGAGGGGTCAAGTTGTCGAAAGAGTGCCGGCACTGCCGGCGCACGATGTCAGCAAGCCCGCAATGCGGGATTTGGTGTCGACGCGCGATTTGAGTGCGAGCGAAGTGCGCTCGGTGCTGGACCTGGCGGCTGTCGTGAAGGCGCGTCCGTCGGATTTTCGCCGCACGCTCGAAGGGAAGCAACTGGTGATGTTCTTCGAGAAGCCATCTCTGCGCACGCGCTTGACCTTTGAAGCCGGCATGTCGAGCCTCGGCGGCACCGCATTCTTCATGGACCAGACAGGTGGCCGGATTGATGCCCGCGAGAGCCTCCACGACATCGCGCACAACGTCGAGCGCTGGGTGGACGTGATGGTTCTGCGTACCTTCGCGCACTCGACCGTGGAAGATATGGCCGCGCACGCATCGATTCCAGTGATCAATGCGCTGAGCGATTTGGAGCATCCCTGCCAGGCGCTGGCGGACTATTCAGTGCTGCAGGAGCGTTTCGGAAATGTGAAAAACGTCACGCTGGCATATGTCGGAGATGGGAACAACGTCGCGCATTCGCTATTGCTCACTGGCGCGCTGCTGGGTTCGCGGGTGCGGGTTGCAACGCCGCGGGGTTACGAGCCGAATGCCGAGATCCTGAGTGCAGCACAGGAGATTGCACTGGAAACAGGCGCGAAACTTGAAGTTTTCACTGACCCCAGTCGTGCCGTTGCTGGAGTCGACGCTGTTTATACCGATGCCTGGGCAAGCATGGGGCAAGAGCACGAATCTGATACACGGGTTCCGCTGTTTCAGCCCTACCAGGTGAATGAGAAGTTGATGAGCAAGGCGGCTTCGCATGCGGTGTTCATGCACTGTTTGCCGGCGCATCGCGGGCAAGAGGTTACCGACGAGGTAATGGATGCTTCGCAGTCGGTGATCTTTGACCAGGCGGAAGGCCGTTTGCACGTACAGAAAGCGATTCTGATGTTGTTGCTCTGGGGCGGTGCGAGCCGGTTCCCGGTAAGGAGTGCTCATGCCTAAAAAGATTGTGCTCGCTTATTCCGGTGGACTAGATACTTCAATCATCATTCCGTGGCTGAAGGAGAACTACGACTACGACGTGATTGCCATGGTCGGGGATGTGGGCCAGGGCGATGACATTGAAGCGGTGGTCAAGAAAGCCTATGACACTGGCGCCAGCAAGGTGCTGGTCGAAGACCTGCGGGAAGAATTCCTGACTGGGTATGTGTTCCCGGCGCTCAAGGCTGGCGCGGTGTACGAACATAAATATTTGCTCGGAACATCTTTGGCTCGACCTGTGATTGCCAAACACCAGGTGGAAGTGGCGTTACGCGAAGGAGCAGACGCGGTCGCGCACGGATGCACCGGAAAAGGCAACGACCAAGTGCGATTCGAATTGACCTACCAGGCGCTGGCGCCGGAGTTGAAAGTCATTGCCCCCTGGCGCGAGTGGGATCTCAAGTCGCGCGAGGATTGTCTTGATTATGCGGAAGCGCACGGCATTCCGGTGGCGCAGAGCCGGGAGAAGATCCACAGCCGCGACCGCAATCTCTGGCACATCAGCCATGAGGGCGGGGAACTGGAAGACGCGGGAAACCCGCCTTTCCCTAGCACTTGGCAACTAACGAAGTCGCCGCAGGAAGCTCCGGATCGTGAGGAGCAAGTTGAGATCGGTTTCGAACATGGTGTGCCAGTTTCGGTTAACGGACTGCAAATGGATCCGGTCTCGCTCGTGGAATTACTGAACGAGATCGGCGGGCGAAACGGGATCGGACGAATTGATCTGGTGGAGAACCGCTTCGTCGGGATTAAGTCGCGCGGTTGTTACGAGACACCCGGTGGAACCCTGCTGCTTACCGCACATCGCGAACTCGAGGCGCTATGCCTCGACCGCGATTTGTTGCACTACAAGCAGCACGTGGGTCTGAAGTACGCGGAGCTTGTCTACTTTGGATTCTGGTTCACGCCTCTGCGCGAAGCATTGGACGCCTTCGTTGAGAGCACGCAGAAGAACCTGACCGGCACCGTTAACTTGTGGCTGTACAAAGGAAACAGCTCGGTGGTCAGCCGGAAATCCGAGTTTTCGCTCTACCGGACCGACCTCTCGTCGTTCACCATGGGCGATAGCTACGACCAGAAGGATGCTGCCGGTTTCATTCGGATTCTAGGCTTGCCTTCGCGATCGCGCGCCCAGCTGCGCCAGGAGGTGACGAAGTGAAGATGTGGTCCGGCCGCTTTCGGCAGCCACTTGATCCGGAGTTCGAGAGGTGGCAGCGATCGTTTCCTTTTGATCAATGCTTGCTTCCTTATGAACTAGAGGCGAGCCGAGCGCACGCGCATGCGCTCGAGCAGGTCGGAATACTCTCGTCAGAGGAGTTGTCGGACATCGAGCGCGGCCTGGTTGAAATTGGAAAAAAGGCGGAGTCTGTCCCGTCGTTCCTCGCCGATGACGAGGCGGAGGACGTTCACCATTTCGTTGAAAAACAACTGGTCGCGTTGATTGGCGACACCGGTTACAAACTCCATGGTGGGCGAAGCCGGAATGAACAGATCGCCACCGACCTGCGCCTTTACGTGCGGACAACGATCGACCAGATTCAGGGCTGCCTTGCCGACTGGCTGAGCGCACTCCTTGCGCGGGCTGAGAAAGCAGGAGACGCTGCGATGCCGGCGTACACGCATACCCAACCGGCCGAACCAGTGCTGGTTTCCCACTGGCTGTTGGCGTATGTCGAAATGTTCTTACGCGATTCGGAGCGGCTTACCGACTGTCGCGTGCGTTTGAATCTGTGCCCGCTTGGATCCGGAGCGGTAGCGGGCGCAACAGTCGCTTTGGATCGCGGCGCAATCGCGGCGGATCTTGGCTTTGATGCTTCGACGGCAAACAGTCTCGACGCCACCAGCGATCGCGACTTTGCTCTGGAGTTTGTGCAAGTCCTCTCGATCTTGGCGCTGCACCTGAGCCGTTGGGCGGAAGAGATGATTTTGTTTTCGACCCAGGAATACGGGTTCGTGTCGTTGCCCGAACCGTTCTCCACGGGCAGCAGCGCGATGCCGCAGAAGAAGAATGCGGACCTTCTGGAACTTGCCCGGGCAAAAGCGGCGCGTGTGTTGGGCGCCTCCACTACTTTGCTCGTTACGGTGAAGGGACTTCCGCTGGCTTACAGCAAAGACATGCAGGAAACGCAGGAGCCGGTATTCGATTCGGCGCGCACCGTCACCTCTCTCCTGCCGCTGGTTACAGGGTGGATGAAGCAAGTTGAGTTCGACTTCAGCCGCATGCAGCAAGTCGCCCAATCGGGCTTTATGAACGCCTGGGCTGCGGCGACGTATCTGGTGGAACGTGGAGTGCCGTCCCGTCTAGCCCACGAAGCTGTGGGCCATGCGGTGAAGTTAGCGATCGAGCGCGGCTGTGAATTGCAGGACCTGCCCCTCGCCGATTTGCGGTCGATTCACGCTGCTTTCGAAGAGAGTGTGTATCAAGCGCTAACCCTCGATGCTGTTTTGAAGATTCACAACGTGGAGGGTGGAACCGCGTCTGAACAAGTCAAACGGGCGCTGCAGCGTGCCGAACATCGCATCTCACTCTTGCGAGGTGACGTTCATGCACACGCGTGAAGCCTTGCTGCGCGATGCAACACAGATTCATGACCTGATTGCGAGCTATTCGGGCGATGGCACACTCCTGCCCCGAACGCTCCCTGAGATCTGTGAGAACATCCGCGACTTCGTGGTGGTTGAGAACGAAGATCGAATCGTGGGTTGCGGCGCGTTGCATCTCTACGGGCCGCATCTCGCTGAAGTACGCTCTATCGCAGTTGTTCCAGACGCGAAGGGGAACGGGGCGGGGCGTCGCCTGATCGATGCATTGCTCGAGCAGGCCTCCCGGCAGGAAGTGACGTGCGTGTGTCTTTTCACGCGCATCCCGGAGTTTTTCTCGCGCATGGGCTTTACGGTCGCCACACGGGAAGAAATTCCTGACAAACTCTACAAAGACTGCCATCGCTGTCCGCGGCAGAATAACTGCGATGAAGTCGCTATGGTGCGTGGGGAGTTGCCGCAGTTCGCCATTCTTCAACCGCCCGCGTCGCAGTTTGTGAAACTGCAGTGGTAGTGAGCCGAGGCACCTGAAGTCCACCGAATACTCAGCAGACACAGTTAAAGCCGCCATGTTGAAGCAACGACTGGTTGCGTCCTGGCGGCTCTTGGGGAAGCGCCCGTTCGGGCACCCGAATGTTCAGTTCGGGCAGGCGCAGAATAGCACGAAAGCCCTCACGAAAAGAATCGTTTAGAGAGAAAAATTGCGATACTCTTGAAGTGTCGTCGCATTTTGCGACGCGATCTATTTCAGCACACAACTTCCTCGCAAAGGCGTGTTGTCGGAAGAGCCGCCCACCAGGATCGCGAACTCTCCAGGCGCGGCGGCCCAGTCTTTTTTCTCAACGTCGTAATAAGAGAACGAGCGGCGATCGAGAGACACCTGGACGTGGCGCGTTTCACCCGGCTTGAGTAGCACCTTCGAGAAACCCTTCAATTCTTTGACAGGCCTGGGCACGCGCGCGTGAGCGTCGCCGACATAGACTTCCGCAACCTCCGCACCCTCACGTGAACCTGTGTTCGTGACATCAAAGCTCACCGCCACGGGAATCGAAAGGTCCGCCGACTGCGGCATAACGGACAAATTGCTGTACTTGAAAGTCGTGTACGAGAGTCCGTAGCCGAACGGGTACGCAGGCTTGGATCCGGTTTTGTCGTAATGACGGTATCCGACGAATACGCCCTCTGAATATTTCACTTTCTTGCTCTCGGGTGGATCGGCGTAGTAGCTGTGAGCCACGGCGCTGTCTTCAAGATTTCGATCGAAGGTTACGGGAAGTTTGCCGGACGGACTCACCTGGCCAAACAAAATATCGGCGAGCGCAGTTCCGGCTTCCTGTCCGGGATACCACGCCTCGAGCAGCGCGGGCGTGCGATCGATCCAAGCGGTCATATCGACCGCTCCACCGGATGTGATCACGACTACAGTTTTCTTGTTCGCAGCCAAAGCAGCTGCGATCAGTGCGTCCTGCGCGGGCGGTAAAGTGAATGTACGGTCTGATCCTTCACTTTCACTCGTTCCGTCAAAGCCAACCGCCACGACCACCACATCGGCGTGCGATGCCAGAGCCTTCACATCGGGCTTCACCACCGCAGAAAGATCCACGATTCCAAATCGAAGGTTGGGATCACCGAATGTGCGCCGGAGTTCGATGAGGATCTTGTGGGGGCCGGCAGATAGTTCGAGAGGCTGGTGATTGACCAGCGCCGTAGCGCGCAACCAGTTGTCGAGCACTAGCTTGTCGTCGATAAAGACGCGGTATGCTCCGTCCTCGCCCGGGCCTTGACCGAACACGTCGTACGTACCAGATGCTTTGGCGATATAGAAACCAGTCCAGCGCACCGAACGGAAACGCGACGGGATACTGTAAAACGACGGCCATTCGAAACCGAAATTCAAGTGTTCATCGACCACGGTTTCCGCTGGGCTTCCGCTGAGATTGTCTGTCATAAATCGTTCTGAGTTCAGACCGGGTTTGCCGCCTGAGATGGCGGTCGTAAGGCTGGTGGCATCCGCCATTTCCGAGGTCGTTGGAATTCCTGAAGAGTATGTGACCGTGACATCTTTGCCGGCGGAGTTGGCCAGTCCTTCGAGAAAACTCACCGTGTGAAACGGCGCGACGGCTGCGCTCCCGCCGCCGACCGGAGGAGTCGGGTAGGCATCAGGGCCGAAGATAGCGATGGTTTTGATGGCTGACATGTCGAGCGGCAAGAGGCCGTCATTCTTGAGAAGCACCATGCTGGAGCGGGCCGCTTCCAGGGCGACCGCCCGCCCCTTTACGTTGTATGCGGGAATGGAGGGGTCGGTCTGCTCGTGGTCGAGCCAGCCGAACTGAACCGTACGCCGAAGAATGCGGCGCACATGCTCGTCGATCGTGGCTTCGGTGACCTTTCCGCTCTTCACCGCAGGCAGCAGCGTTTCGCGGTTCATGTGGGCGCCGGCGGGCATCTCGATGTCGAGGCCGCCATTGACAGCCGCGACACCGTCATACGTAGAGTCCCAGTCCGACATGATGATGCCATCGAATCCCCACTGTTTTTTTGCGACCTCGTTGTTGAGGTATCCGTTCTGCGACATGTGCTCGCCATTCGTAAGATTGTACGAATCCATGATGGCGCACACATGACCTTCCTTCACCGTGGCTTCGAAAGTGGGCAGATAGATTTCGCGCATCGTGCGCTCATCAATCAGAGAATCGACGCTGTGCCGATCGTATTCCTGATTGTTTCCCATAAAATGCTTGATGGTTGCGCAGACACCTCTCGATTGCAGTCCCTTGACGTAAGCAATGGCAGTGCGACCTGCAAGAAATGGATCCTCGCCGAGATATTCGAAGTTGCGTGAGTCTCGCGGAGAGCGATAGATGTTGGCACCCGGTCCGAGAAGAATATGAACGCCCCTCGAGCGTGCATCCTCGCCCAGCACGGTTCCCACCCGTCCCACGAGTTCAGGATCCCACGTGGCCGCAAGTGCGATCCCGCCCGCCAGTGTGGTGGCTGGGCCGTCATTGCGCAGGCCGATCGGACCGTCCGACATTTTGATCGCAGGAAGTCCGAGGCGAGGAATGGCACGAATGTAGAAGTCTTGAAAACCGCCGATGTAGTCAATCTTCTCCTCGAGCGTCATCTTCTCAAGAATCGAGTCGACGCGTCTCTCAACTTCCGGTGAATCCGGCGCTGGGGCCTGTCCCACAACAAACCGCGACAGGAGTAGAAAGCAGATGACAACATGACATTTCCGCACGATGGCCTCTCTGGGATGAAGTCAGGAACTAAATGACACGCTGGCGCAATGAACGAGGGCATCCTACTCACTTCCAAACGAAAGTCGCAAGGGCACCAGGCGGCAACGAATAGCTAACGGAGTTTCCGTTGAAACGAACGCTGAAGGTGTTCTGAATGGTTGCAGAGTTGAGAACCAACACAACAATTGAGCCGTCGGGATTTTGAAACGCCACATCCTCGATGCTGCCTGCCCCGAAGGTGTTGGAATCGATCCGGTGCGCGCCAGGGGCCACAAACTTCGAAATGTGTCCGAGAATGTAGTACTCCACATTCAGATTTACGTTGGCTGGCGACAGGCTGTGATCGATCGTCACTACGCCGCGGCAGTTCGCGCAACTGCCATTCCTGGGGCCGGAGTCCTGGTCGAGTGCTAGGTTCCACAGGGAGATGCTGCGGGCCCAGTTGCGGGTCGCTCCGATTAGCAGATGCTGGGCGTTCCATACCAGATCGTTTGCGAAAGTCGTGCTGGTGATACCTGAGCATTCGGTAAACCAGATGTCCTTTGCGGGAGTGTCATCTTTGACGATTGTCTGGGCGCTGGGATCGCCCGCGTAGCAATGAAAGGAAGTTCCCGCCAGCAGCGGGGCGGCGCTGCTCTCCAGTAACGAAGTCGCATAGCTGGTGTTGTCCCAGTTGTGTTCGTATCCAAAGATCTTCACATCCGAGAGATTCGATTGCGCGAGAGCCGGCGATAAGAAGCTTGCGATGAAGCGCGCTTCGTCTTCTGGGGCAAGGTAAGTAGTCGGGTAGGCAGTCGTCGAATACAGGGGCTCATTCTGCGCTGAGAGTGCGTAGATAGGAATTCCTCCCTGCTCATACGCGTGTACGAACTTCACGAAGTATTGCGACATAGAAGAGTAGTACTGAGGATCGATGTTGCCGCCATTCATCGTGCCGGTTGTCTTCATCCACGCGGGCGGACTCCACGGAAGCGCGACCACCTTAGTTCCAGGGTTGATCGCCAGCGCCCGCTGCAGCAGGGGGATGATGTAGTCGTTGTCGTGAGCCACAGAGAAGTTGTTCAAATTCGTGTCGGTCTGGCCCGCGGGCATGTCGTCGTAGCTGTAGTTGCCGCTGGCCGAGAAATCGGTCGCACCCATCGGTTGTCGCAGAAAACTCAACCCGATGCCGTCTTCACGGCTAAACAACTGCTGCATGAGCGATGTCTGCTGCGTCGGATTCAGCTTGTTCCAGATCAGCCACGCGGAAGAATCGCTTAACGAAGCGCCGAAGCCGTCGATTTGCTGATACTGCTTTCCGGAATCCACCATGATGGAGAGGCCGGTCCCAGATTCGCCAGCCACGAACGTGATCGGGGTTTGCGCTTGGAGCAACTTTGTGCGGTCGCCTGTCGTTTCGAACACCTGAACAGTCGGCAGAACCGATGTCATCTGCGAATTCTCATTCGACGAAGGGCAACCCGCTAGGAAAATGGCTACGGTCACGGTTGCAACCATGCGGCTGACCTTTGGAGGATATGGGCGTTTCGTTCGGAACTCGCGGACTGGCTGGGACCATTCTGCGCCGCGTGCCGTGATCACGTTTCAGTCAACTCCACGCTAGGGTCGTTACGGAATCGGCCTCGAGACTCAGATTCGCCCAATTTGTGCCCAATCGCAGGATGACCGGGCGAGCTGCTCCCGAGTTTCCCAAAACTACGACCGTATCGCCGCCAGGATTCTGACAGCCGACATGGCTGAGCGTGGAGCTGTTGCAGGTGGTTCCGACACGCTTGGCGCCCCGGCGGATCGCTTTCGAAAAATGAGCAAATGCCCAGTATTGACCACTGCGGGTGATCTCTTTCGTTTGCGAGTGGATCGTGACCAATCCACCGCAGGGGAACGGTCCAATATTTGGTCGGCCCTTCTCATCCAGCGCGAGGTTCCAGCCTGTGATGGAGCCGCACCAGTTCTGCAACGCTTCGCTGAAGATTTTGGTCCACGAGACCCAATCGGTGAGATACGTTGGGCTGGTGTAGTCGGGACCGCCTTCTGTCCAATGCATGCTGACGTTGCTATGCGCGGCGTGTGCTTTCGACATCATGTCGACAGTCCCTGCGTACCCGTGCCACGCGACTGAATTGCAGTACTTCCGCACCTCAGGATCATCAAGCGAACAGATCACGCGTCCCCAAAGGTTATAGTTGTGATCCAGAAGCCAGATTTTTGTGGAGAGATCGGCGGCCTGCAGTGCCGGTCCGAGATGCTTCGAAATAAATTCGATCTCGTACTCCTGTCCCCAAAGACACGCCGGCATGCGGCCATCCTGATCGGTGTCGACCTCGTTCTGCGAAGTGACTGCCTGAATCTGTACGCCCTCGGCGGCATATGCCTGCAGAAACTTGACGAAATACTGAGCGTATGGGGGAAGACTCTTCTTCCGCATGGAACCACCGAGCATCGAGCTGTTTGCTTTCATCCAGCCCGGCGGACTCCATGGCGTGGAAAACAGAAACAGATCGGGATTCGCTTTTCGCGCCGCGCGCAACGCCGGCAGCAGATAGGGCTTGTCGTGATCGATTGAAAAGCGCTTCAACTCCGGATCGGGTTCGCCTTCATCGAAGCTATACATCTCGGTGGAGTAGTCGCTCGCGCCAATGCAGGTGCGACATACGTTCAGCCCAAGCTCTGAAGGATGGAACAGCTCATGAAGGAGTTTCTCGCGATCGTCCTCGTTCAATTGCTGGAACATATAGCAGGAAGCGTCGGTAAAAGCAGCCCCGAACCCGAGAATCTCCTGAAATTGTTGTTGAGGTTGAATTACGACCACGTCGCCCGGCGGCTGCGTATTCGAAACAGCCCAATTCAGGCGCGCACCGGCCCCGTGTTTGCGCTGCGCGCTTGTGACCCACGTTGCGATATCGCCGCGCGGGGACTGAGTTTCCGCGGGTTGCGACGACAGCGCGGGGAGTCGAGTGGTCGCTGCCAATCCTGCAGCGGATAGTCTCAGGAATTCTCTGCGCGTGCCTGACGTAAAACTCTCCTTGCAAACTGCGAGTCGACGATCAGAATCTCACGCGTGTCAAGCGGTCGTCGCGAGCACTAAATCTAAATCCTGATTTCGTGGTGACCTGGACGGCCCTGCGAACTCACTGAGACGGGCCGCAAACTAACGCTGTGAGCGCAAATGGTTTTGCGAATCACTCCCCCGCCGCCTTTCGTTAGATTGTTGTTTCAGTTACCCTTAGCGGTGCAAAGACCCACCTGCAACGCGGGATCTCGTCCATGTTGACGCGCACTTCTCACACATTCGGTAGGCTTTCACTCACACTTCATATGCGCAGTTTGAAGAAGGTTGTGCCGTGTCTGATTTGTCTTTCAGCGACGGGACTTTCGCAGTCGCCAGCACCAATGCCAACGCTGACCCACGCAGAGGAAGTGCGCCGACTCACTCCAGAAGAAGCGGCAAAGGGGTATCCCGTAAGAATCCGTGGCGTGATCACCATGGATGCCCCGGCACCAGACTTCTTCGTGCAGGATAAAACCGCTGGCATCTATGCGGAAGGAAGCGCGTACCCGCGCTATCCGCACGTGCTTGGCGAGGTTGTCGAGATCGAGGGCGTGACCGGGCCGGGAAAGTTCGCGCCCGTAATTCGCGAGCAGAAGTCGCGAGTTGTGGGGTACGGGACGCTCCCTGAGACCCGCTTATTTCCATTTGCCGAGATATCCGGCGGCCAACAAGATAGCCAATGGGTTCGGTTGCGCGGCATCGTACGCGCCGCATCCATTGACCGTGCATCGTGGCGCGAGGCCGCGCTCGCTCTGCGGATCGCGTCTGCGGGCGGTGAATTTGACGTGCGCGTTCCGATTTCCCGCGAGCAGGATTTCTCTTCCTGGATCGACAACGAAGTGCTGGTCGAAGGTGTATGCGGAAGCCTGTACAACGTGAATCGCCAACTCACTGGCATTCTGGTCTATGTGCCGCGTCTCAG
>Ga0073909_10000451_pt1 | contig 13560 bp, 8 predicted proteins | sample Coa_R1_6_FD_66439 | JGI IMG/M metagenome (GOLD analysis project Ga0073909, IMG submission 66439) | Surface soil microbial communities from Centralia Pennsylvania, which are recovering from an underground coalmine fire. - Coalmine... | ecosystem: Environmental > Terrestrial > Soil > Unclassified ... | reverse complement strand
CGAATCCCAGCCCGCCCAGTTCGTGGCCACGGCGACCCGCCGCAGCGAATCCGGGTTCGAGAGGAAGACCCGGTTGCTCGGGTCGTCCAGGTCCAGGACCTCGAACTTGTACTTGACGGGTTTCTGCGTGAACACGCCGTCGGGATCGGTGCCGGCCCACTGGATGCAGATGGTGGGCCCGACCTGGGCCATGAGCAGCGCGCTCGGCTGCGGCGCGGTGATCGCCACGATGGGCGCGACGTTGTTCTGGAAGATCGCGAGCGTCGCCGGCTCGGAGCGTGACCCCTCGGCATCCACGGCCCAGACAATGAAGCGTTGCGGCTCGCGCGCGGCGCCGATCGCGCGCGTGGTCGCAAGCCGGCCGGCCGGCAGCACGCACTCCTCGAGCGTGGTCGTGTGCTCTTCGACCGCATCGCGCGCGCTCGTCACCCAGGGCGCGAGGCTCCAGTGCGTGGCGGCGAGCCGGCCTTCGGGATCGCGCGCCGCCCAGCGCACGCGCACACCTGTGCTGGGGTCGCGTCCGCCGCGGGCATCCACGATCTCGATCTCGGGCGGCTGGTTGGGCCCGAGGAACGAGCCCACCTGCCGACCGCATCCCGGTGCGATCAGCACGAACGTTACGAGCACCGCGGCGTGACGACCGAGACGAATGGTCGAACTCCCGCCGGACATGCGTCGAAGCTAGCGAGTCGCCCGCGGCGCCTCAAGAACAATCCGTGGAGTTGGTTGAATTGCTCTTGACCTCCGACGATGCGAGTCGGAGCATCGGGATCGTCGGTCGCGCGGATCCGGGACGCGGCCCCGGAGGCGCATGCCATGCGCGCATGGTCCTTGGTCGTACTGTTGCTCGCCGTTCCCACCCTGGCCGCGACGCGGTTGCCGAAGCCGCCGCTCACGCCCGACCGGGTGGTGCCACTCACGGCGCCCTTCCCGCTCTCGACCCAGAGCGTGTGCGCCGTCGGCGCCAGCGGGCCTGCCGCGTACGTGATCGACTACCTGCAGCCGCCGGACGATTCCTACTACCTGCGCGTGCAGCCGTCGGCGTGTGCCGCGTGCAACACCAAACCTGGCGTGTGGGTCTCGAGCGTGCACGTGAAGCTCGAGTTCCGCGTGCCGTGCAGCCAGCCGGTGGAGGTGTCGGTGGTCTCGACGCTGGGCGACACGGCGTGCGCGCCGCCCGATCCTCCGCGCGCGATGCGCGGACCGGTGACGGCCACGCTCACCGCGCCGTCGCCGGGCACGTACGACTTCAACGTGCCGCTCGAGGGGCCGCTGGCGCTCTTGAAGGACAGCTACCTGCGCGTCACGTTCACCGCGGACGGCGCGGGATGCACCGCTCAAGGCACGCGGCCGCGGCTGGTGACCACGTCGTCGTGCTTCGACTGCGTGGCGTGGAACTACTTCCCCGCGGACACCGCCGACCTCTGCCAGCTGCTCTTCCCCGGCACACCGGTGATCTACGCGAACGCGGACTCGTGCGTGTCGAGCGCGCTGGCAGGTGTCGGCGACGAACGTGCGCTCGCGAGCGCCCTGCGCGTCGCGCCCACCCCGGCGCGCGGCGACGTGCAGCTGCGCTTTGCACTCTCCGCTCCCTCGCGCGTCCGACTCACCCTCTGCGACATCGCCGGCCGCCGCGTGCGCGAGCTGATCGACGGCACGCTCCCCGCCGGCGAGCAGGTGATCGCGTGGGACGGCCGCGACGACGACGGCTCGCGTGTGCGCCCGGGCACGTACTTCGCGGAGTTGCGCGAGGGCGGGCGCACGCTCACGAGCCGGATGGTGCTGATCGCGACCGATCGCTGACCCCGCTCCGCGATGCACCCGCGCGTGCCCCGCTGCCGCGCAGGCCGTACACTGCGCGGTCATGCTCACGTTCCTCCACTACCTGCACGTGCTGTTCGCGTTCGCGTGGTTCGGTGCGGTGTTCGCCGAGCACTGGAACGCGCTCCAGGCTCGCCGCTCGAAGGAGTGGGCGAGGCGCGCGATCCTGTTCGACCTGAACCGCGGGCTCGCGGCGATGGTCGCCCTGCCGGCGCTGCTCGGGGTCGGGATCCTCGGCAACGTGTTCGCCATGCAGCTTGGGTTTCGCATGCTGCGCACACCGCTGTTCATGGTGGTGGATGTGCTGTGGCTGGTGCTCGTGGTGGTGACGCTGGCGATGGAGATGCCGGCGACCGGGGCGCTCGGCGCGCTCGCCCACGCCGCGGCCGACGCCGCCGCGCGCGGAGGCGAGGGCGAGCCCGCAGGCTGGGGCCGCGAGCTCGGCCGCTGGCGCGCGGCGAACGGGCTCCAGCTGCTCCTCTACGCAGTATTGCTGGCCCTCATGATCACGCCCTGGGGCGTGGTCAAGTAGTTGTGCCCCCGCGCCCGGCCCGCGACAGCGGCGCGCGGTTCCGATAGCCTTGAGGCTCCACGAGTGCAACGCATCCCCGAGAGAGAACCCCCGATGATCTTCCCGCCCCGCACCCGCCGTATCGCGCTCGCGCTCGCGGTGTGCGCACTCCCCATGGTCGCGTTCGCGGACGCCGAGCGGCGCCCCGACGCGTTCGCGGGCTCCACGGCGCACCCGTGGAAGATCGCGCTGGCGCGCCGGCTGGCGGATGAGGGCATGGAGAGCCGCGAGGCGCGGGAGCGGTTCGCGAAACAGGCGCTGCGCGAGTGGCGGCGCCGGCAGCGCGCGAAGCTCGGCGGCGAGCACGCACGCCCGGTGGCGCCCGACGGCTCGACGCCGCGCGCGAGCGAGCCCACCGTGTTGCGGCGCCTCCCGCGCCGGTTCGGCACCACGACGTTCACGCCGCCCGCAAATGTGATGGTCAACAACCCCGCCGGCGACGGCCCCGTCGCTGGGCAGAGCGAAACGTCGATCGCGGCGTTCGGCGACATCGTGGTCGCCGCGTGGAACGACTTCCCCGGCAATGGCGTCACCGACCAGCAGGGCTGGGGCTTTTCCTCGGACGGGGGCGTCACCTGGGTCGACGGTGGTGTCCCGCCGCACCCGGCTGGAGTACCGAACTTCGAGTGGTTCAGCGATCCGATCGTGGCCGTGAACGACAAGACGGGGGCGTTTTACTTCGCCGCCCTGTACCTGTCCGGCAGCGTTCCGCCCGATCGCAATGGCATCGCCGTGGTGAAGGGCCGCTGGAACGGCACCACGATCGCGTGGGGGAATCCCGTCATCGCGCACGAAGGCGCACTCGGCATCGACGACTCGGACAAGGAGTGGCTGGTCGCGGACTCGTTGAGCGGGCGCGTGTACCTTTCCTACTCTGCGTTCCAAGGGGGGGGCTCGCGCATCATGTTCACCTCCGCCGACAGCAATCTCGCCGGCTGGACCACGCCCCGACAGGTCTCGCTCGACACTCAGACCGAGAACGGTTTCGTCCAGGGCTCGCGTCCGGTCGTGGACGGCGATGGCCACGTCTACGTGGTCTACTTCCTGATCGGCCAGGGCCTCGCCGACTACTACCGGATCCGGCGCTCCGACAACCAGGGCGCGTCGTTCGGCGTGCCGGTCACCGCGGAGTCGCTGTACACGAACTTCGGCACCGGCCCGCCCGGGTTCAACCGCGAGATCTCGGTCGACTTCCCCGGCATCGGCGTGGACAGGAGCCACGGCCCGCACCGCGGGCGCGTCTACCTGTCGTGGGCCGAATCCATCAACTGGCTCGACGAGGTGTTCGATATCGGCGTCAGCGGCGACAAGAGCGAGGTGGAGCCAAACGGCAGCGCGGCCACGGCCACGCCGGCCGTGATCGGCGAGACGCTCCGCGGCACGGTCAGCTCCGCCGCAGATTTCGACTACTACGCGGTGACGCTCACCCAGGGCCAGCACGTGGTGATCGACGCCGACTCGTCGGAGGCGCTGGCGCAGAACCAGCTCGGCTGCGTCCTGCGCCTGCTCGCGGGCGACGGGATCACCGCACTCACGTACACCACGTTCGATCGCAGCGTGAACGGCGGATTCCCTTCCGGCTGGATGTTCACCGCGCCCACGAGCGGCACGTACTACATCCAGGTCGGCCCGAAGCAGAGCCAGGGCAGGTACCGCCTCCGCACCGGGACCGTCCACCGTGACACCGAGCGCGGCCGCGACCAGCGCGACGTGTTCGTGGGCTTCTCGGACGACGGCATCTCGTGGAGCACCCCGGTGCGGGTGAACGAGGACCCGCCGGGATTCGACCAGTTCACGCCCGAGGTGAACGCCGCGCCCGACGGCGGCGTCTACTGCTCGTGGTACGACTATCGCGACTCCGCCCCGGCCAAGGACGGCGGCGAGGCGGGCGTGTACATGGCGCATTCGGGCGACGGCGGCGCCACCTGGACCACGCTCGGTCCCGTCGCCGACGTGCTCACCGACTGGTCCGCGACCGGCACGAACCTGATCCCCAACCAGGGCGACTACATGTCGCTGTTCTCCTCCGCCTCGTACGTGTGGGCGCTGTGGTCCGACGGGCGGCGCGGCAATCCGGACGTGTTCGGCGCGCGCACGCCGTTGATCCCGGCCGGCGTGCAGGTCGCGACCCAGAACGTGCACCTCGCCGACCACCGCATCACCATCGACTGGCTCATCACGCCTCCCGACACGGTGTCGATGCGGCTCTACCGCGCCACCGACGCGGGTGCGTTCGTGAACATCGACGCGGTGCAGTTCGATGCCGGCGGCGCGCTCACCTACCCGGACACCACCGTGATCCCGGAGCACACGTACACCTACCGGCTCGGCCGGTTCACGAACGGCGTCGAGCTGTTCTACGGCCAGGTGAGCGTGTTCCTGCCCGGCTCCTTCGCGCTGCGCATGTCGCCGCCGCGGCCGAACCCGATCGTCGGCGGCACGTTCGTGGCCGACTTCTCGCTCGCGACCGATGAGCCCGCCGACCTGATCCTGTTCGACATCACCGGCCGCGAGGTGCTCCGCCGCAGGGTGAACCTGGGCAAGGGCCCGCACACGCTGACGTTGCCGGTACCGAACGGCACCCATCAGGGTCTCTACGTACTCACGCTGCGGCAGGGCGGCCACAACACGTCGTCGCGCGCCTATATCGTAAGGTAGAGGCCTCTTCCCTCGGCTGCCGCCGCTCCTTTACACTTCCCGTCGACGACACGGCCCGCCAGACGCCATCCAGTGTGCGCGCGGAGGGCATCACCGCCAGCCCTGCGCTCGAGACCGTTCATGCCTTCGCCGCTACGCGCCCTGCCCGCGCTCCTGTTGCTCGCGCTTTGCAACCCGCCCGCCCTCGCCGCCCGTCTTCCGGCAGCCCCCGCGACGCCGTTCTCGCGCCTCGACGCCGCGACCGCGCACCTGCTCGCGATCACCGGTGTGCCCGCGGGCGCACTTGAAATCCATGCCGGCGCGACCCTGCTCGCCGTGGACCCGGATGCGATCCGCGCGTTCCGCGACGCGGGCGGCGGCGCGCTGTCGATCCCGGCCGCGAACGGCTCCACGGTCGAGCTCGAGCTCGAGCCCTACGCGCTGTTCGCGGACGGCAGCGGCCCCACGACCACCGATGCCGGCGGCCGGCATCCGTTCACGCCCGACGTGTCGCTCTACCGTGGCCACGTCACCGGCGACGACGCGAGCTGGGCGGTGGTGTCGATGAGCGGCTCGGGCGTGCTGGGCGTGATCGAGCAACACGGCGAGCGGCTCACGCTCGGGCCGGTGCAGAAGATGGCCGGCCCCAACGCCGCTGCGATGGGCGTGCATGCGCTGGCACCCGAGGGCGACCTCGCCGAGGAGATCTCGCGCTTCGAGTGCGGGATCAACGCGGACAACGAGGTGCGGTACGGCTTGAAGCCCCTGCCGGGCGAGGACGGCGAGCGCATGCTCGCCGCACCCGAGGCCACGAACCTCAACGCCGCGCGGTTCACGTTCAATCTCGCGGTGGACAACGACTACGAGATGTACGGGGTCAAGTTCGGCGGCAACCTCACCGCGGTGACCGCGTACATGATGACCGTGCTCGGCACCGTGAACCTGATCGACGAGCGCGACCTGGAGACCACGCTCAAGCTCGTCTACCTGAACTTCTGGACCACGACCGCCGATCCGTACACGGCCAGCACCACGAGCAACGAGCTGACCGAGTTCAAGTCCTATTGGATCACGAGCGGCAACGCCGGCACGATCTCGAGCCAGCTGGAGCACCTGGTCTCTGGCCGGGCGCTGGGCGGCGGCATCGCGTTCCTGGACGCGGTGTGCACCGGCAACGGCTACGGCGTGAGCGCGATCGACGCCACCTACAGCTATCCCACCGTGACCACGACCTGGGACATCGAAGTGATCACGCACGAGCTGGGCCACAACCTCGGCTCGCCGCACACCCACAGCTGCACGTGGGTGTCCGAGGGTCGCTGGCCCGCCGGCACGCTGGACTCGTGCGTCGCGCCCGAGGGGAGCTGCGCCACCTACACGAACCACCTGCCGCCCAACAAGGGCACGATCATGAGCTACTGCCACCTGATCTCGGGGGTGGCGAACGGCATCCGGCTCGAGTTCCATTCCGTGTGCGTGGGTCGCATGCGCGGCATAATGAGCAACTGCGCGTTCTTCCCCACGCCCGCTCCACCACGCAATCCCGTGGCCACGAACATCGCCACCGGGCTCCAGCTCACGTGGACCGCGAGCCCCAGCTCGGGCGTGACCGGCTACAGCGTCTATCGCAGCCGACTGCCGCTCGACCTGGGCGCGCACTACATCGCACAGACACCCGCGTCGCCCTACAACACCACCGGGCTCGGCACCTACTACTACCGCATGCGCGCGCTGCGCGCGGCGGACTCGTCGTCGTTCAGCGGCGAGATCAAGGCCACCGCCTGTCCGTTCAACTCCGCGGCCCCGGTGACCGTGGGCTCGTTCCCCACCGCCGCCACGCCCGAGGACCTGAACGGCGACGGCATCGAGGACGTGGTGCTGGTGACGACCGGCAGCAGCAACCTGGTCACGCTGCTCGGGCAGGGCGCGGGTGGGGTCGGGAACGGCAACTTCGCCGCACCGGTGAGCGTGGGAACCGGCCCCTCGCCGGTGTGTCTGGCGCTGCTCGACGCGAACGGCGACGGCATCCTCGATGCCGTCGTCGGCGCGCAGGACGACAACTCGCTCTACCTGCACCTCGGCCAGGGCTCGGGCGGTGTCGGCAACGGCACGTTCGGCCCCGCGAGCCTGATCGCCACGCTGGAGTTCTCGCCCACCGGCATCGCGGCGGCCGACTACAACGAGGACGGCCTGCTGGACCTGGCGGTCGCCGGCGGCGGCGCATCCATCGCCGTGCTCCTGGGCCAGGGCACGACCGGCGTGCCGAACGGCACGTTCGCGGCCCCCGTCTCGGTGGCGACCGGCACCAACACGCGCGGCATCCTCGCCTACGATTTCAACGGCGACGGCATCACCGACCTCGCCGTGAGCGGCAGCAGCGTCAAGCTCCTCTACGGGAACGGCACCAACGGCAAGGGAGACGGCACGTTCACCCCGGGGCCCAGCTACACCGCCAGCTCGACGCCCAACCATCTCGCCACCGCCGACTTCAACGCCGACGGCATCGCCGACATCGTGGTCTGCAACACCGGCGCGGCCACGGTGAACGTGTACCTCGGGAACGGCAGCGGCGGCCTTCCCAACGGCACGTTCAGCGCCGGCACCAGCGTCACCGCGGGCCAGGGGCCCAACACCGCCGCGATCGCCGACTGGGACCAGGACGGCCGGCCCGACATCGCCGTCGCCAGCAACAACACCGGCAACTCCACCTCGATCCTCCTCGGCCTCGGGAACGGCACGTTCGAGGCGCCGCAGACGTTCGCCACCGGCGGCGACAACCCGGCCGCGATCGCGGTCAACGACTGGAACGAGGACGGCGCGCCCGACCTGCTCGCCTGCAACCGCGCCTCGCAGTCGGTGACGCGCCAGCTGGCCGGCTGCCCGACCGTGCTCTCGCACGTGCTCGCCATCGTGTCGCCGAACGGCAGCGAGCTGTGGGTGGGCAATAGCGAACACACGATCACCTGGAACAAGGGCGCGGGGGTGATGACCGTGGACCTCCAGCGCTCGGACGACAGTGGCGTCCACTGGAAGACGCTCGCGCGCGGGCTCACCGGCACCAGCTACAGCTACACGGCGACGGCGCCCTACACCACGCACGTGCGTTTCCGCGTCGTGGAAGGCCACGCGGCGCAGTTCAACGATGCGAGCGACGCCGACTTCCAGGTGATGGACCCGGCCCTGGCCGGCGTGGGCGACGGGCCGGCGACACTGGCGCTGCTCGGCGCCCAGCCCAATCCGGCGCGCCGGGACCTCACCGTGTCCTACTCGCTCGCCGTCTCCGGTGCGCGCGGCACGCTCGAGCTGCTGGATCTCGCCGGCCGCCGCGTGGCGTGGCGCGACCTCTCCGGCGAATCGGCGGGCCGCCACCAGGCGCAGCTCCTGGAGCGCTCGGCGCTGCGACCCGGCGTGTACATGATCCGCCTGACGCACGCCGGCGAGGTGCGCGGGATGAAGGTGGCCCTGATCCAGTAGGCGCGGACCGCGCCGGCAGGCGCTGAGAACGCGGTATCCGGGCCCGGCGGCTTCCACCGCCGGGCTCGAGTCCTTTCCGAGGCGTGGGGACGATTCCGCTTGCGCCCCGGGCCAGAAGGTGTATTTATTCACTCCCCCGCATACTTATTCACTCCGCCCGGACGGTCTCCGGGCCGGCGGGGCCGAAGATGAATATCGGTCGAGCGATCCACCGCAGGGAGCCACGAAGAGCCATGTCGCGCACCCGCCGCCTTACCACCATCGCCCAGATGCTCTCGGGGCGCCGGTACTCGAGCCAGGAGGAGCTGGCCCAGGCGCTGTCGCGCGGCGGCATCGAGGCGACGCAGGCGACGCTGTCGCGCGACCTCCGGAGCCTCGGCGTGGCCAAGCGCTCGGGCGCCGACGGCACGAGCTGGTACGAGCTGCCGCAGCCGGCCACCGAGGCGCTGGACCGCGGCCGGCAGCTGCTGGACTTGAAGGTGTTCGTGAACGAGACGCGCGTGGCCCAGAACCTGGCCGTGGTGAAGACGCCACCCGGCCACGCGAGCGCGGTGGCGCGCGCCATCGACCTCACCGGCTTCGACGCCCTGATGGGCACCGTGGCCGGCGACGATACGGTGCTGTGCATCCTGGAGGACAACGTGTCCGCGAAGCGGTTCCGCAAGTATCTCGACATGCTCTCGGGCCGGAACGGGGCCGCGAAGTGACGGCGCCCGTCTCGACCGGCACGCCGCTCGCCACCGGGCCCGCCGTCGCGCCGCTCCCGACCGCTCCCGCGCCGGCTCCGCGCGCGACGCAGCCGGCCGCCGGTGCCGTGGCGCGCGTCGCCGTGCTCGGCGCCTCGGGCTATTCGGGCCACGAGTTCGTGCGCCTGGCGCTCGCGCACCCGGGACTCGAGATCGCGGTGCTGGTCTCGCGCGAGTACGCGGGACGGCCCGCGGGCGAGCTGCTGCCGGGCGTGGACGCGCGGGTCACCCACCTGCCGTCGCCGGTGGTACCCGACGCCTTGCCCGAGCTGCTCGCGCAGGGCGCGTTCGACACGCTCGTCACCTGCCTGCCCCACGGCGCGTGGAGGGCGCTCGCGGCGGAGCAACCGGAGCTGGCGAGGAGGCCGCTGCGTATCGTGGACCTCTCGAGCGACTTCCGCGATGGGTCGGCCGGCTATGTCTACGGCCTGCCCGAGGCGTTCCGCGACACGCTTGCGGACGCCACGCGCATCGCCAATCCCGGCTGCTATCCCACGGCGGCCACGTTGTCATTGCTGCCGGCGCTCGAAGCCGGCTGGCTCGAGGGCCCGGTCACGGTGACCGCGCTCTCAGGGGTTTCGGGCGCGGGCCGCGCGCCGAGCCTGCGCACGTCGTTCGCCGAGCTGGACGGCGGCGCGGGCTTCTACAAGGTGGGCGAGGTGCACCAGCACGTGCCCGAGATGGCGCGCGTGTTCGGTCGGCTCGCCCATGCGGAGGTGCCGGTGGCGTTCGCGCCGCAGCTGGCGCCGATGTCGCGCGGCATACTCCTGACGGCGATCGCGCCGCTCGCCAACCCGCTCACGCCGCAGCAGGCACGCGAGGCGTATGCCGAGCGTTATGAAAACGAGGCGTTCGTGCGCGTGCTGCCCGCCGGCGACTGGCCGGAGACGCGGCTCGTCAAGGCCTCGAACCGCTGCGACGTGGCGGTGACCACGGTGCACGGTGGCAGGACGCTGCTCGCCACCTCGGCCATCGACAACCTGGTGAAGGGCGCGGCGGGCCAGGCGATCCAGAACCTGAACCTCGTGCTCGGCTGGCCCGAGGGCTGGGGCCTGCCCGTGCACGGGAACCCCTGGTGAGCGGGTTGGGGAGCAAGACTTCTCCGCTGCTCGTGAAGCTCGGCGGCCGCGCGCTCGAGGCTCCGGGCGCGCTGGCTGCGTGCGCCGATGCGCTCCGCGCGGCGGTGGCCACCGGCGCGGCCACGCTCGTCGTCCACGGCGGCGGCGCCGAGGTGAGCGCGTGGTGTGAGCGCTCGGGCGTGCAACCTCGCTTCGCCGACGGCCTGCGCGTCACCGATCCCGCCACGCTCGAGATCGCCGCGGCGGTGCTCGCGGGGCTCGCGAACAAGCGGCTCGTGGCGGCACTGCGCGCCCGCGGCGTCGACGCGGTCGGCGTGTCGGCGGTGGACGGCGGCATCGTCCGCGCGAGGCGCCATGCGAACGCGGCGGTGCTCGGCGAGGTCGGCGAGGTCGCCACGGTGGACGTGTCGCTGCTCGCGACGCTGCTCGCCGCAGGGCGGGTACCCGTGCTGGCGTCGCTCGGCGATGACGGTCACGGAGCGCTCTTGAACCTGAACGCCGACGACGTCGCGGCCGCGGTCGCGGGCGCGCTCCCGGCCGGCGACCTCGTGCTGCTCTCGGACACTCCGGGCCTGGTCCTGGACGGGAACGTCGTGCGCACGCTCGGCGCCGATACGCTGGAGGGCACGCTCGCGCGGCCCGACGTCACCGGCGGCATGCGCCCCAAGCTGCGCGCTGCGGGCGTGGCGCTCGCGGGCGGCGTTTCGCGCGTGCACGTCGCCGCCTGGCAGGGGCCCGACACGCTCTCGAACATTCTCAATGGCACCGCCGTCGCCACCACGCTGTCCTACGAGGTGAGTCATGCCTGACACGATGCTCGCGACGCCGTCGACGAAACCCGTCGCCGAGACCGAGACCCCGGCGGTCGCGCACGATGAAGTCGGGCTCCTCGCCCCGCTCTATCCATTGCCGCGGATCGAGCTGGTCGAGGGCCAGGGCGCGCGCGTGCGCGACGCGGGCGGCAAGGAATACGTCGACTTCACGAGCGGCATCGCGGTGAACGCGTTCGGCCACGCGCCGCGCGGCCTCGCCGAGACCGTGGCGGCGCAGATGGCGCGGCTCGGCCACTGCTCGAACCTCTTCGCCAACACGCCCGCGCTCTCGCTCGCGAAGGAGCTGGTGGACGCCACCGGCTACGACCGCGTGTTCTTCTGCAATTCGGGCACCGAGGGGCTGGATGCTGCGCTCAAGTTCGGCCGCGCGCGCGCCAAGGCGCTCGGGCTTCCCGGCCGCGGCATCCTCGCGTTCGAGGGCGGCTTCCACGGCCGCACCGGGTTCGCGCTCTCGGCCACGTACAACCCGCCCTATCGCGAGCCGTTCGAGCCGCTGATCCCGGGCGTGCGCTTCGCGCCCTACAACGATGTGAATGCGTTGAACAACGTGCTCGACCGCGACGTGTGCGTGGTGGTGGTGGAGTGCGTGCAGGGCGAGAGCGGCGCCGTGCCCGGCACGCGCGACTTCCTGCAGGCCCTGCGCGCGCGGACAACGGCACTGGGCGCAGCCCTTGTAATTGACGAGGTGCAGACCGGCATGGGCCGCACCGGCCGGCTGCTCGCGCAGGAGCACTTCGACGTGCGCGCCGACCTGACCGTGATGAGCAAGGCGCTGGGCGCGGGGCTGCCGATCGCGGCCGTGCTCATGACTTCAGATGTGGCGGCTACTCTGGCTCCGGGGATGCACGGCTGCACGTTCGGAGGCAATCCTGTGTGCGCGGCCGCCGCGAGGTGGTCGCTGGCCCAGGTGAGGCGTCCGGCGTTCCTCGAGCGTGTGCGCAAGGCGGCGAGGAAGCTCACGGCGGGGCTCGAGGCGCTGGCGGCGAAGCACGCGGCCGTGCGCGAGGCAAGGGGCCTGGGGCTGCTGCGCGCCATCGACCTGAGCACCGGCACGGTCGAGCCCGCGGCGCTGGTCGCGGCCGCCCGTGAAGCGGGCCTGTTGCTCGTCCGCGGCGGCGAGCGCGCGGTGCGCGTGCTGCCGCCGCTCACGGTGACGGACGCCGAGATCGAGGACGGACTCATGAGGCTGGACGCGGCGCTCGCCGCGGCGGCAGGAGGAGTGAAGAAGTGACGAAGCTCAAGGTGAAGCGCGCGGCGCTCGCGTACTCGGGCGGCCTCGACACCAGCATCATCGTGCCGTGGTTGAAGGAGCACTACGGCTGCGAGGTGGTGTGCTACTGCAGCGACGTGGGCCAGGGCGGCGAGGAGCTGTCCGGGCTCGAAGCGAAAGCGCGGAAGATCGGCGCCGCCGACGTGATCGTGGAAGACCTGCGCGTGCCGTTCGTGCGCGACTTCTGCTTCCCCGCGCTGCGTGCCGGCGCCGTCTACGAAGGCCGCTACCTGCTCGGCACGTCGCTCGCGCGGCCGTTGATCGCCTCGCGCCAGGTGTGGGCGGCGCAGCGCACGCACTCGGACGCGCTGGCGCACGGCTGCACGGGCAAGGGCAACGACCAGGTCCGCTTCGAGCTGGCGTACATGGCGCTCGCGCCCGAGTTGCCCGTGATCGCGCCGTGGCGCGAGTGGGACATCGGCTCGCGCGAGGAGGCGCTCGCCTACGCCCAGGGCCACGGCGTACCGGTGACGCAGAAGCCCAACGACCTCTACTCGCGCGACGCCAACCTCTGGCATCTCTCGCACGAGGGCGGCGCGCTCGAGGACCCGGCGAATGCCCCGTCCGAGCCGATGTACAAGCTCACGTCGTCGCCGGAGCAGTGGCCCTCGCAGCCGGAGAGCGTCGTCGTCGGATTCGAGGGCGGCCGGCCGACGAGCGTCAACGGCAAGGCGCTCGGTCCCGTGGAGCTGCTCGAGCGGCTGAACCAGATCGCCGGCCGCCATGGTGTCGGCCGCGCCGACGTGGTGGAGAGCCGGCTCGTGGGCATGAAGTCGCGCGGCGTCTACGAGACGCCGGGCGGCACGGTGCTGCACGAGGCGCTCGACGACCTGTGCCGGCTGGTGCTGCCGCACGACCTGCTGCGCACGCGCGCCGAGCTGGCCGTGCGCTACGCCGACCTGGTCTACAACGGGCTCTGGTTCTCGCCGCTCCGGCGCGCGCTCCAGTCGTTCGTGGACACGGCGCTCGAGGTGGCGACCGGCGAGGTGACGGTGGAGCTCTACAAGGGCCGCGCCGTGGCCGTGGGCCGCACGAGCCCGCAGTCGCTCTATCGTCCCGACCTGGCGTCGTTCGACATGGCGGGCTACCGAGCGAGCGACGCCGAGGGCTTCATCCGGCTCTTCGGCCT
>Ga0073909_10000450_pt1 | contig 13561 bp, 7 predicted proteins | sample Coa_R1_6_FD_66439 | JGI IMG/M metagenome (GOLD analysis project Ga0073909, IMG submission 66439) | Surface soil microbial communities from Centralia Pennsylvania, which are recovering from an underground coalmine fire. - Coalmine... | ecosystem: Environmental > Terrestrial > Soil > Unclassified ... | reverse complement strand
CAACCCGCGCGACGATGGCCGCGCCACGCAGGTTCGCCTGCGCGTCGCACGCGAGCTGGGGAACGAGTTCGAGGCCGAGCTCAGCCGCCGAGCCGGACGCGCGACCGCGTGGGCGCGGGCGAGTTCGCTCGTCGACATCGAAGGTTCGGACGCGGGCGGGCCCGCGGTGATCCAGCGCGCGGCGCTGGGCGCCGGCGACACGCTCGCCGCCGCCACCGTGCTGGCGTTCGAGGTGAGCGTGGCGCGCAACCGTTCGTATCGCGGCCTGCCGCTCGAGCCGGTCTCGGCGGTGCGCCTCGGAGCCTGGGTCGAGCGCCGCATGCAACCGTGGCTCAGCTGTCGCGCGGGCTGGGACATCCTGCGCCGGGACGCGACGGGGCCCGACGGGACCACTGGATTCCGGCGGTCACGGTTCGAGATCCAACTCAAGGCGAACGCGCGATGAGCGGGCGGTCGAGGAGGCAGTCATGAGACGGCGTTGGGTTGCGATGATGTGGGGGCTCACGATGGCGAGCCTGGCAGTGCTCACCGGCGCGCCGGCGGCGTGGGCGCAGGCTACGGACAGCACGCGTGTCGCCCAGTACCGCGTCGGCGCCGGCGACGTGCTCGACGTGTCGGTGTTCGCCGGCGGCGAGGCGCAAGAGCACGCGACCGGCGCCGTGGCGCCCGATGGCAGCGTGACGTGCCCACTCGTGGGTGCTCTGCACGCCGCGGGGCGCACGGTGACGGACATCGCCGCCGACCTGCGCGCGCGGCTCGCGCGCGACTACTACCGGGACCCGCAGGTGGTCGTGGTGGTGCGCGAGTTCGGCGCCACCGTGTCGGTCTCGGGGGAAGTGCGGCATCCCGGGATCTACCGGCTGAACGCCGCGCACACGGCGCTCGGCGCCTGCGTGCTCGCGGGCGGCTTCACTGATTTCGCGTCGGCACATGGCGCACGGCTGGTGCGGGTGCGCGCGGGAAAGGTCGAGACGCTGCGCCTCGATCTGGCCCGGATGAGCCAGGGGCGCAGCGAGGACGTGCCGCTCGAGGCCGGGGACCGGCTCGACATCCCGCGGCGCATGTTGTGAACCAACGCTCCCCGAACCCAGGGTACGAACACCGAGAGAGGTCATGAACGAAAGCGATGGCATCCTGCAGGCACTGATGCGGAACAAGACGCTCGTGGTCGCGTGCGCGGTGTTGTTGGGCGCGGCGGGCTGGGGGGTCTCGGAGATCATACCTCCGGTGTACGAGGCCACCGCGCGGCTGGCGATCCAGCAGCCGGCGCAGCGCACGGCGTGGAGCGAGCAGGCGCTCGGCGCGAGCAGCGCCCAGGTCGAGAACCTCAACCTCTATACGAGCGCCGAGCTGGTGAAGAGCCGGGCGCTGCTCGTGCAGCTCGCCGAGGAGCTGGAGCAGAAGGGGACCTGGATCGCGAGCGCGCGACTGGGCGACCACGGCTGGTCGCTGCCGTGGACCGGCGTGGCCACGGCGCAGACGAGCCCGAGTGGCCCGCTATCGGCGGCGTCGGCGGGCACGGTCGACGCCTGCGTGCTCGAGCTGGGGACGATGATCAAAGTACACCCGGTGCACGACACGCGGCTCATGGACGTCGTGGTCGACGCCGGCGCGCCCGAGGTGGCGCGCACGATCGCGAACCGCCTGGCCACGCTCTACGTCGAGGACGAGCGCCGGCGGTCCTCCGCCATCGACACGGCCGGGATCGCGACGCTCGAACAGGAGCTGGCGGAAGCGAGGGACAGGCTGCGCGCGCGCGGCGATAACGCCGCCGCACCGGCGCCCGCCGCCGACGAACTGGTGCGCGCGCGCCGCGCGCGCCTCACGCAGGCCATGGCGCAGCTCGACGAGGACCGCCAGCGCGCCGACGAGGCGCGCCGGGCCGCGGGGTTCAAGGCTGCGCGGATCGAGCACTACGCCAGCGCGCCGGACACGTCGCTGTGGGAGCCGAGCGGGAACGAGTCGCTGGACGCGATCCACCGCGACCTGGTGGCGTGCTCGCGACGGCTCGTCGCGGCGCGCGCGATCTACCGCCCGCTCCATCCCAAGCTCGCCGCGATCGATTCGGAGTACGCCGGGATCCAGGCGCTCGAGCGCCGCGCGCTGCCCGCCGCCGCGCGTCAGTTCCAGGGGCTCGCGGCGTTCGAGGCCGCGCACGCCGCGCGACTCGAGGCGGCGATGGCCGACAGCGAGCAGGCGCTCGCTGGCATCCAGGCACGCGAGGTCGCGCTCGGCGGCGTCGCCGCTCGCGCGCAGGTCGATCGCGACCTCGAGGGCCGGCTCGTCGACCGCATCCGCGACCACCTGCTCGCGGCGCCGCTCGATCCGCCGCCGGTCGAGCTGGTCGACGCGGCGACGGTCGATCCCGATCCGGTGCGGCCGCGGCGGGCCCTGAACGTGCTCGCCGGCACGCTCACCGGGCTGCTGCTCGGTTCGGGGTTGGCGTTCGTCCGCCGCCCGCGGACGCGCGCGCTCGAGCTGCCGGACGAGGTCGAGGACGAGCTCGGGCTGCCGGTGATCGCCGTGCTGCCCGAACGGCTCGGGGAGGTGCGGTCATGAGCGTGCGCCTGGAACCCCCGCCGGCGTTCGACGCGCCCGATGAGCCCACGGGGGCCCACTTCCGCGTCGTGCACCCGGAGGGCGCGCGGCGGGCGAACGGCCACGGCCACGCGCTCGCACGCCGCGCACCGCTGGCGATCGCGCGCGAGCCCGCGCCCGCGCCGCTCGAGTGGCTCGAGCCGCCGGGGCGCCTCCCGCTCCGCGAGACCGCGGGCCCGCCGCGGCACGCGCTCGAGGCCACGTTCGCTGCATTCGCCGCCGCCGGCGCGCGCACGCTCCTCGTCACCGGCGTCGGGCGCCACACGGGGACGACGTCGTTCGTCGAGTCCGCCGGCCGGGCGATCGCGGCCGCGGGCCGCGGCAGCGTCGTGCTCGTGGACGCGCACGCGCAGCACCCCGCGCTCCACCGCCGTTTCGGGCTGCGCTCCGAGCGCGGGCTCGGCGAGGCACTGGACGAGCTCTACGGATTCGACATCACCCGCGAGGAGGGGAGCCAGTTCGGCGTCGGCGACTGGCTCGAGGTGCTGCGCGCCCAGGGCCGCACCGGACGGCTCACGGCGCGTGGCGAGAACCGCACCTGGGTGTTCGAGCTGGCCGCTGGCCGGGCGAGCGCGCTGTGGTGCGCGGACGCGCCCCCGGCGGCGCGGCTGGGCGAGCGACTGCTGCAGCGCGGGCGCATCACGATCGAGCAGCGCGACGCGGCGCTCAGCATCCACGGGGCGACCGCGCGGCCGCTGGGCGAAGTGCTCGCGGCCCTCGGCTGCATCGAGCCGCAGGACCTTGCCGAGGCGCTCCAGCAGCAGAGCTTGCGCGGGATCGTCGAGCTGGTGGCGATGAACGACCCGGTGTGCCGGTTCGACGAGCGCGCGGACGCGCACGTCTGCGGCGGCGGCCCGGGCCGCTTCCGGCTCGCGGGAACGCGGGCCCTCGAGCGGCTGCTGCGCGGCTCGGTGCTCGACTACCTGAAGCAGCCGTTCCTCCGCAGCCAGACGCCGAGCTTCGTCTGCGACACCGACGAGCCCGAGCTCAAGGTCGTGGTTGCCGGCCAGCGCGCGAGCGGGCTCACGAGCGCGTCCCACCAGGCCGCGTTCGGGCTCTTGCTCGAGCGGCTGGCACGGGCGTTCGACCACGTGCTCGTCGACGCCCCCGCGGTGGGCACGTGCGGCGGCGCGGCCTCGCTTGCGGCGCACGCGGACGGCGTGCTGCTCGTGGTCCCGGCGGAGTCAGCGGCGGGCGCCGCCACGCGGGGCGCGATCGACGTGCTGCGCCGCGCGGGCGGACGCGTGCTCGGCGTGATCATGAACCCGACCGCGACGCGGAGGCGGTCGTGAAGCGCCTGTTCGACATCGTCGCCTCGGCGCTGGGACTGGTCCTCACCTCGCCGCTGCTCCTGCTGTCGGCGATCGCGGTGCGGCTCGAGGGGCCAGGGCCGGTGCTCTTCCGCCAGGAGCGCATGGGGCGCGGCCTGGTGCCGTTCCGGATGCTCAAGTTCCGAACCATGGTGGTGGGCGCCGATCGCTCCGGGCCGGGGGTGACCGTGCACGGCGATCCGCGCATCACCAACGTCGGCCGCTGGCTCCGCGATACCAAGCTCGACGAGCTGCCGCAGCTCGTGAACGTGCTGCGCGGGGACATGAGCATCGTCGGACCGCGCCCCGAGCTCGAGCGCTACGTGCGCCGGTTCGAGGCCGAGTTCCGCGACGTGCTCCGCGTGCGTCCCGGGCTCACCGATCTCGCCACGCTCGTCTACCGCCGCGAGGCGGAGCTGCTCGAAGGGGACGAAGACCCCGAGACCAAGTACGTGCGCGAGATCCTGCCCGAGAAGCTGCGGATCGAGCGCGCCTACGCCGAGCACGCCTCGTTCTGGAGTGACCTGGCACTCGTCGCGCGCACGGCGTTCGCGATCGTCTATCCGGCGACGGCGATCGACGAATGGTTCGCCTGGCTCGCGCGCCACCACGGCACCTGGGCGTTGCTCGCGCAACTGCTCGCCGCCCTCGTCGCCCAGGCGCTGGCGCTGGCGCTGCGCTTCGACGGCGCGCCGCCGGCCTCGGTGCGCGCGCTCGCGCTCCACGCGCTGCCGCTGCTCCTGGTCGCGCGCCTGGTCTGGCTGCGCGTGTTCCGGCTCGACCGCGACCTCTGGAGTCACTTGGGCCCCGGCGAGGCCGCGAACGTCACCGCCTCGGTGGCGCTCGGCACGCTCACGTTCTGGGGACTCGTGTCGTTGTTCTTCCCCGGCAGCGGTTACCCACGCGCCGTGATCGTGCTCGACGCGTTGCTCTGCGCCGCGCTCTGGACCGGGCTGCGGGCGCTCCGGCGGCTCCATCGCGGCCTCGCGCGCCACGTGCCCTCGACACGCCGTGCGATCGTCATCGGCCCGGTGGACGCCGCAGCGCAGTTGCTGCTCGACCTCGGTGGTCGCGAGCCGCGCACCCACCACGCCATCGGGCTCATCGTCGACGCCGCGGGCCAAGCCGGGCTGCGCGTGCACGGCATCCCCATTCTGGGTGGCTACGATCGACTGGAGACGATCGTCGCCGAGCGAGCGCCGGATGCGGTGCTGGTGACCGCGTCCGCGCTCGCAAGCCCAGAGGTGCGCGATGCGCTCGGGCGCGTGCGCCAGGGCGGACGCGCGGTGCACGTGATGCCCGGGCTCGCCGAGGTGCTCGAGGGGCGGCCCGCCGCTGCGCTCGAGGCGCTCACGACCGATGGGCTCCTGTTCCGCGATCAAGTGCAGGTGGACGTGGCGGGGCTCGCCGAGCGTTTCCGCGGGCGGCGCGTGCTCGTGACCGGCGCCGGCGGCTCGATCGGCTCGGAGATCTGCGAGCAGCTGGCGGCGTTCGCGCCGGCGCAGCTCGTGCTGCTCGAGAAGCACGAGGCGGCGCTCTACGAGATCGACCGCCGGTTGCGCAACCGTCACCCCGCGCTCGACCTCGACAGCCGCATCGCCGACGTGCGCGACGCCGAGCGCGTGGAGGAGATCGTGGCTGCGGCGCACCCCGAAGTGGTGTTCCACGCCGCGGCCTACAAACACGTGCCGCTCATGGAGCGGAACCCCGGCGAAGCGTTCAAGACCAACGTCGTCGGCACCAAGATCGTGGCCGAGACCTGCGGCCGCGCGGGCGTGGGCACGTTCGTGCTCGTCTCGACCGACAAGGCCGTGGAGCCGGTGAGCGTGATGGGCGCCTCCAAGCGCCTCGCCGAGCTGACGGTGGCGGGCCTCGCGCCCAAGCACCGCACCCGCTTCCTCACCGTGCGATTCGGCAACGTGCTCGGGAGCAGCGGCAGCGTGGTGCCGCTGTTCCGCGAACAGGTGCAGCACTCGGGCCCGGTCACGGTGACGCACGCGAACATGACGCGCTGGTTCATGACCATCCCCGAGGCGGTGCGGCTGATCCTCGAGGCGGGGCGACTCGGACAGGGCGGGGAGGTGTTCATCCTCGACATGGGCCGGCCGGTGCGCATCCTGGACCTCGCGCACTCGATCATCCGCGAGCATGGACGCGAGCCCGGCCGCGACGTGCCGGTGGTGTTCACCGGCCTGCGCCCGGGCGAGCGGCTGTTCGAGAAGCTCACGCGCGACGACGAGACGCTGTGGAAGACGACGCACCCGCGCATCCTCATCGCGCGTCCCGGGCTCTCGAACGGGCACGGTGCGGCGAAGCGGCTCGCCGAGCTGCGCGCGCTCATGCGCATGCTCCACGGTGACCCGGCGGCAGGCTCGCCGGAGCTGCGCGCGGCCACGCTCGAGCTGGAGAGGCTCTGCGCCTGAGGGCGCGGACCAGCGCTCGGTCATGACGCTCGCCGGAACCCTGCGCTCGCCCGGGAAGCGGGCGAGCGCCCGCGCGCTCGACGGCCGCGGCTGGGATGCCTACCTCGTGGCGGTGGTGGCGCTGATGCCGTTCGTGAGCGGCATCGGCGGCACGCCGCTCGCCTGGCCCGATCTGCTGAACCTGGCAGCGCTCGCCGTGTTCGCCGCTACGGTGCTCGTGCGCCGTATCCGTTTCGAGATCCCGATGCTCCCGGCGATCCTGCTCGCGGCCATCGGCAGCGTGCTCGCGGTGGCGGACGCCGAGAACGTCACCGCGAGCGCGCTGGCGCTCGCGCAGGACGCCTACCTCTATCTCTGGGCGATTGCGCTCGTGGCGCTGCTCCGCGGGCGCGGCGAGATGCTCGCCGCCCGGCGCGCGACCGTCGCGGTCGCAGTCCTGGTGGCGCTCGCCTGCCTGGGAGAGAGCTGGAGGAACGGGGTGCACGGCCTCGGGAGCCTGCTCTCGCCCTCGGGCCATCGCTCGTCGGCGTCGTTCGGCAACGCCAACATGGCCGCCGACTTCCTGCTCGTCGGCATGTTCACGCTGCTCGGGCTCGAAGGGCGGATGCCGCGGCTGCTCGCGGCCGGCGCGTTCGCGCTGCTCGTGGCCGGCATCCTCACCACGCGGTCCAACGGACCGCTGATCGCGCTCGCCTCGGGGCTCCTCGCCTGGGGCCTGGTCCGCGCCCGTGCGCGCGGCATCTCCGCCCGGCGCCTCGCCGGTACCGGTGCGCTCGCCGCGGCCGCGCTCCTGCTCTCGGGGTGGCTCGTGGGTGCGACCGGCCTCGGCGGCGCCTGGCTCGGGGCGATCGCGGAACGCACGATGTTCGCACGCGTCGAGCACAGCTCGGAGACGCGCGGGCGCATCTGGGAGCGCCTCGAGCACCGGCTCGCCGAGCACCCGCTCGGGATCGGGCCCGGGAACTCCTCGGCCGGCGACGTGGAGATCGGCGAGCGCGAGCGCAAGGGCACGCTGCACTCCAAGGAAGCCCACAGCGACTACCTGGGTTACACGGTCGAGCGCGGCCCGCTCGGCGTCGCCGGGCTGCTCGCCGGGCTCGCGATCCTCGCGGTGCGGCTGCTCCGCGCCCGGCGCGCGCTCGACGCGCGCACCGGCGACCCGCGCCGCGGCGCGGCGATGCACGCGGCGTGCCTGGGGGCGTTCGCGGCGCTCGCCGTGCAGTCCACGGTCATCGAGCAGCTCCACTTCCGCCACGTGTGGTGGCTCGTGGCCTGGATGTGGGCGGCGACCGGGCCGGTGCAGGTGTCGACCGCCCCGCGTACCGTTCCCACCCGCGCGCGGTCCGACGCGGCGCTAGAAGCGGCCGCGGCGTGAGCAGCCGGGGCGGGAACGCGTTTCGGATCGTGGACGTGATCAACACCAGCGCGTCGGCGGACACGCTGCTCCGCGAGCGCGTGCTGGCGATGCGCGCGCGCGGCTTCGACAACCGCATCGTGTGCGGCGATGGACCGCACGTGGCGAAGCTCCGCGCGGCCGGGATCCCGGTCCACACCATCACGCTTCCGCGCGGCCTCGATCCCGTCCGTCTCGGCGCCGCGCTCGTGCGGCTCACCCTCTACCTCGTGCGCGCACGCGCCGACCTCGTCCACACCCACTGCTCGGTGCCGGGCGTGGTCGGCCGGCTCGCCGCCCGGCTCGCGCGCGTGCCGGTGGTCGTGCACACCGTGCATGGCTTCTACTTCCCCGCGCCGCGCTCGCGGCTCGGGCGCCGCGCCGCGCTGGCGGTGGAGCAGCTCTCCGGTCGCATCACCGACGTGCTGCTGACGCAGAACCGGGAGGAGCTCGGGCTGGCGCACGTCCACGGGATCGGCCCGCGCGACCGCCGCCACTGGATCGGCAACGGCATCGACGTCCGGCGCTTCGCCCCGGTGCGCCGCCGGGCGCGCGGGATCGTCACCATCACCTGCGTGGCGCGGCTCGAGCCGGTCAAGAACCACGGCATGCTGTTCGCGGCCGCCGCGCTGCTGAGATCACGCGGGACGCCGTTCCGGCTGCAGCTCGTGGGAGAGGGCCCGCTGCGCGCGGCGTGCGAGGCGCGGTGCGCGGAGCTGGGGCTCCAGGGCATGATCGAGTTCCTCGGCCGCCGCGAGGACATGGAAAGCGTGCTCGCGGCCACGGACATCGCGACACTGGTCTCGCTCCGCGAGGGCATCCCGCGTGCGGTGCTCGAGGCGATGGCGTCGGGCTTGCCCGTGGTCGCGACCGACGTTCCCGGCACGCGCGAGGCGGTGCGGCACGGCGAGACCGGGCTCCTGGTGCCGCCGGACGACGCTGCGGCGCTGGCAGACGCGCTCGGGTTCCTGATCGACCGTCCCCGCGCGAGGAGGTGGCTCGGCCGGCGCGGGCGCGCCCGGGCGGTGGCGGAGTTCGACGAGCGCACGGTCATCGACGCGCTCGAGCGGACCTACCGCGAGGCGCTGGGCGACCGCGTCCCGCGCGCACGACCCGCGCCGCTGCGCACACGTGCCCGTGGCGGGCCCGAGGTGCCGGCGTCGGCGCCGTCCGGCGGCGCGGTGACGGTGGGCCGCAACTTCTCGTTCCGTCTCGGCTCCCAGCTCGGCAGCGCGCTCATCAACGTCGCGGGCTTGGCGCTCCTCGGCCGCGGGCTCTCGGCCGCGGGCTACGGCACCTATGCCTTCTACTATTCGCTCATCCCGATCCTGTCGTCGGCGAGTGATGCCGGCGCCGGCATCGTCGCCACGCGGGAGATGGCGCGCCGGCCGGCACTGGCCCGCGTGCTCCACGGCGACGCCATCCTCCTCAAGCTCGCGATCACGACCGTGCTGTTCTCCGGCGTGCTCGCCGTGTCCGGTGCCGTCCTCGACCGCGCCCAGTGGGCGCCGCTCGCGATCGTCGTCGCGGCGGCGTTCCTCGACTTCAGCCAGGACCCGTCGATCTGGGTCCTGCGCGCGCGCGAGCGGCTGGACCTGGAGGGAGTGCTGCTGCTGACGAGCCAGCTGGTGTGGATCGCGCTCCTGGCGTTCGGCCTCGCCTTCCATGCCGGTCTCGTGGTGTTGCTCGCCACCGCTCCGGTGGCGTACGCGGTGCGCGCGGCGGTGGGCTGGGCGATCACCACGCGTCGCGGCGGCGGGCCGCGCTTCGCCCCGTCCCGCGAACGCTGGCGCGCACTCCTGTCCCAGGGCCTGCCGTTCGGCGTCGCCATGTTCGGCGCGGTGGTCTACGGCCGCGTCGGCGTGCTGCTGCTCAAGGCGTTCTCGAGCTCCACCGAGATCGCCCACTTCAACGTCGCCTACCTGCTCTCGCAACCGCTCGGCTTCATCGCCTCGGCGCTCGGCCTGGCGCTGTTCCCGGCGCTCTCGCGCCGGGCCCGCGGTGATGCCGAGGGCGTGTACCGCGCGCTGCGCCACACGCTGCGCGCGCAGATGCTGATGGTGTTCCCGCTCACCGCCGCGCTGGCGCTGCTCGCGGGCCCGATCCTCGAGATCCTGTTCCACGGCCGCGGCTTCGCGCCGGCCGCCGGGGTGCTGCGGCTCATGAGCGCTGGCCTGGTCTTCATCTTCTTCAACCTCGTCGCGCGCTACGCGCTCACCGCGCTCGACCGCCAGGCGTCCTACCTGCGAGCGGTGGCCTGGGGGCTGGCGTTCAACCTCGGCGTCGGTGCCCTGCTCGTGCCCCGGTTCGGGGCGCTCGGGGCGTGCGCCGCCTACCTCGGCGCCGAGGCGCTGATCGCCGTGTGCTGCCTGCACGCGCTGCGCGGCGCCGTGCGCCTCACCACGCTCGCCGGTGACGCCGCGCGTCCGCTCGTGGCGGCCGGAGTCATGGCCGTGGTGATGGCGGTACTGCGCGGCACCTCGCCCTGGCTCGCGGCCTTCTGCGGCGTACTCGTCTACGGCGTGCTCGTGCTGTGCTCGGGCGCGCTGCGCGCGACCGACCTCGAGTTCGGCCGCCGCATCGCGGCGACGTTCCGGCCGGCGTTGTCGCCGCGCACGGAGGGAGGAAGATCATGAGCGCCCTGTTGCAGAGTGTCCCCAGCGAACGACCGGTGCGCGAGCGCCTCACCGTGCTCACGTGCGGTGAGGCGCCGCCCGAGCCGCTGCGGGCGAGCCTCGGCGCGATCTCGCGCCAGCCCTACGTCGAGCATGTGCTCGCGCTCCCGGACCTCCACCACAAGTCCAACGCCGAGGTGCCGTCGAGCCTCGCCGTGGTCACGCGCGGCACGGTCGTGCCCGAGTTCACCTCGGTGGCGGTCAACGACGGCATGGGGGTGGTGGTCACCGACCTCGTCGCCGAGGAGGTGTCGTCCGGCGACCTCGCGCGCTTCTTCCGCCGCGTCAACGCGCACGCCGCGCCGCACCCCTTCGCGCACAACCACTACAGCCTGTCGGCCGGCGACCTCGCCCGCGCCGCGTACGCGGGCGGCGCCACCGCGGTCGAGCGCTACGGGCTCGAGCCTGCCGTGCTCGCCGCCATGGAGTCGGAGGGCCGCGCGGAGGTGCCGGGAACGGGCGGCACGCTCGGCCACGTCGTGCCGGCGCTGCTCCGCCACACGCCAGCCGGGCGCTGCGAGATGGGCTTGAACTTCGGCGGCAACCACTTCCTCGAGGTGCAGGTCGTGGACGCGATCCACGACGCCGGCGTCGCCGCCCAGTGGGGACTGGCGCCGGGACAGGTCGTCGTCAGCTATCACCTGGGTCCAGGACCGTTCTCGGGCACGCTGCTCCACTTCTACACGCGGCGGAAGGCGCTCAAGGGCCCGCGCGTGCCGTGGTTCTTCCTCGCCAAGCTCGGCTTCCACTTCGGCCGCCGGCAGGGGCGCGGCGATCCGGCGCGCACGTGGTCCGTCCACTTCCGGCGCAACGGGGTGACGCCGCTCGATCCCGACTCGATCGAGGGACTCCACTTCCGGCAGGCGCTCGCCATGGCCACGAACGTCGGCTTCGCCTACCGCCTCGCCACGGTGGCCGCGATCCGTGACGCGCTCGCCGAAACGTTCCGGCCGCCGGCCTCGGCGCGGCTCCTGTGCGACATCCCGCACAACAGCCTGATCGAGGAGCCGCGCGCCGATGGCCCGGTGTGGGTCGCGCGTCACAACGCGTGCCGCTGGCTGCCGGATCGTCCGGCTTTCATCGCCGGCGCGCACGACGTGCCGTCGTACCTCGCGGTCGGCCGCAGCGGGGGCCCGCCCGAGCTGCACTCCTATGACCACGGCGCCGGGCAGCTGATCGAGGCCGACCGGCGCGAACAGCGGCTGGCCTCCACCCGCGACACGACGCTGCGCATGACGCTCGCCCGAGGCGGGCCCGGCGTCGTGCGCGCGGTGGAGACCGTACCGGTGCTGTCGGCGCGGCCGATCGAGCGTGTGCTCGACGGCTACGAGCAACGCGGGACACTCACGCGCGTGGCGCGGTTGCGCCCGCTCGGCACGCTCAAGAACTAGCTCAGGGAGGAACCATGTCGACGCTTGCCGAACTTCGAGCCGTCGCACAGGAAGGGAAGCAGCGGGACCCGTCGTGGTACCGCGTCCACCGCCGGCTCTCGATCCACGTCACGCGCGCCGCCATGACGCTCGGCGTTTCCGCCGACCAGGTGTCGCTGGCGATGATGGGTGTGACCCTTGCCGCGGCGCTGTGCCTCGCCTCGGCATCGGCGTGGATCAACGCCGCGGGCTTCGCGCTCGGTTACGCCGGCTTCCTGCTCGACAAGGTGGACGGCGAGGTGGCGAGGCTCCGCGGACACTCGACCATGCGCGGCATCCTGCTCGACCGCCTGCACCACCGCGTGGTGGAGCCGATGCTGCTGCTCGCGGTGGCGTGGCACGAGTTCCACTTCACCGGGGCATGGACGGTGCTCGGCGCCGGGTTCGCCGCGGCGTGGCTCGGGAGCGTGATCGACGAGAACCAGCACCTGGCGCCGGTGATCCTGCTCAAGCACCTGCGCCAGGGCGGCGCGCCGCCCGCGGTGAGCCTGCGCGAGCGCGCGGCCTCGCCGCCGGGCGCGCTGGCGCGGCTCCACCGCGCGCTCCGGCCGCTCAAGGCCGCGCGCACGGTGGCGCTGTCGCTGCCGATCGCGGCGGTCGCCTACGCGCTCGAGCGGCTGTTCCATCTGCCCGTGCCCGCGTGGTGGCTCGAGATGGGAGCGCTCGCGCTCGGTGCGTTCCTGGTCGTCCAGTGTGCCTATTACTGGCGGGAGGGGCTGGAGCGTGAGGCGGGTGAGGCCGCGGACGTGCTCGGCCGCTCGCTCGCGAATGCTCCCGGCCCGGCGCGCGCCGCACGGCGCATCGTGGTCCGCTCGCTCCTCGTGGCGGTGGTCCTCGGCGTGCCCACGGTCGGTCGCGCGGCGGCGGCCGCTGACACGGTGGTCGTCGACATCGCAAACCCGAACTGCTCGCCAACCGCCGCCGGCACCGCGGCCGAGCCGTTCTGCAGCATCTCGGATGCAATCGAGGCCAACCACGCGCCCGGTACCGTCATCCTGGTGCGGCCGGGGACGTATCGCGAGCAGGTCACGGTCCCGGCCTCGGGGCTTCCGGACCAGCTCATCACGCTGCTCGCGGCGCCGGAGGCGGGGAACCCGGTGGTGATCGATGGCGCCGACGATTACGGCGAGGCAGGGCTGTGGACGCCGGCCGGCGACAGCGTGTGGCTCGCGACCAGCGTCATCTGGATCCCGCGCCAGGTGCGCGCCCACGGCGCACGGCTCACGCCGTGGGTGGGCGCCCTCGACTCGCTGCCCGCGGACAGCTGGAGGTTCGTGCCGGGCCAGGGACTGTTCGTGAAGCTGGGCGCGGACCCAGCGACGCAGGACGTGCGCGTGGGCCGCCGCCGCTACGGCATCTACTTGCCGAACCGCGAGTACATCCGCGTCGAGGGATTCACCATCCTCGAGCCCGACGACCGCGGCATCCAGTTGAACTCCGGCTCGAACCACGACGAGATCGTGGGCAACGTCGTGCGCTGGGCGAACAAGATCGGCATCCAGGCCATCGGCACCTCGGACTCACGCATCGCGAACAACGTCGTCTCCGAGTGCGGCGACCACGGCATCTCGCTGCTCTCGGGCACCACCGGCTGCGTCATCGAGGGGAACGAGTCGTCGTACAACGTCGACCCGGCGCGGCGCCGCGCCAACGGCCTCTACCTGTTCGACTGTCCCGCGAACGTCATCCGCAACAACCGCTGGCACCACAACCAGGACTCGGGCCAGCAGGT
>Ga0073909_10000449_pt1 | contig 13563 bp, 8 predicted proteins | sample Coa_R1_6_FD_66439 | JGI IMG/M metagenome (GOLD analysis project Ga0073909, IMG submission 66439) | Surface soil microbial communities from Centralia Pennsylvania, which are recovering from an underground coalmine fire. - Coalmine... | ecosystem: Environmental > Terrestrial > Soil > Unclassified ... | reverse complement strand
GCCAGCGGATACAGCACCCGGTCCAGCGTTTCCCGTGCCGCGTAGTTGTGCATCAGCCCAATCGTCAAAACCTTTCCGGTACCGGTATCGTGCACCAGCACTCCGGAAATCTTGCTCATCTCATCTTTGTGCGCAGCTACGTAGGCTCGCGATCCGTTCAGCCCCTGCTCTTCTCCGGTAAACAGCACAAACCGGATGGTCCGCTTCGGCTTCAAGCCTGATTTCACCAGAGCTCGCGCCGCTTCCAGCACCGCCATCGACCCGGTTCCGTTATCGGTCGCTCCGGTTCCCAAATCCCACGAGTCCAGATGCCCTGCGATAATCACCACTTCATCCGGCTTCTCGATTCCCTTAATTTCCGCCACCGTGTTGTACACCGTGACCGGCTTTTCGCTGAAGCTGCCTTGTATATTGACTTCCGCTTCGACCGGCGCAGCGTCCAACAGCCTCCACAGTAGCGTTGCATTCTCCCGGGTCATATACGCCGAAGGAAGTGTCCCCGGCGCGTACCCGCGCGAAAATCCCGTCCCCATATTCAGCAACCCAAACCATTTTTCAGAGACGGTCAGCACCGCCGCCACGCCTTCATCCTTTAGAAATTTTGCTTCCTCCGCTATCATTTGACGCCTACCGCGGTAGTCCGCCAAAGCCATATTCTTCGGATGATCCAGCGGCAAATTGCTTTGATCATAAGGAGTCAGCATCGGATTCGATGGGTCTTCGGTCTCTCCCGGCCGGTCCAGCAGCACAATCGATCCTTTCAATTTTCCCTGGTATTTTTTCAGGTCTTCCAATTTCTGAACGCCCACTCCAACCACCGCGCCTCGCACCGTTCCATTCGTGCTGGGAGACCATCCTGCCGCCTCCAGCGTCAAGTTCTGCTCCGTCGGCGCCAACACTCGTCCCGTCGCCGGCCCGCGCGTCCAGCTATTGGCAATGTTCCACGGCTCCAAATGCGCGTTCTCCAATCCCAGCGCCTTGAATTGTTCCATCGTCCAGTGGCTGGCCTGATCGAGCTTCGGTGTTCCCGTCAGCCGTGGCCCAATGCGGTCGGTCAGATAAGAAAGATCCGTTTGCAGCTGCCCTTGATCCGCTTTCACCTGCGCAATCAGCTTCGCGTCCATTTCCGCCACTGGATCTGGCTGTGCCGCCTCCGCTTTCGCTACCGCCTCCGTCGGCTGGTACGGCAGGGGACGCCGCGGCAACATCCCGGGTAACTGCGCCGTGTTGTACGCCCAGGCGGCCAACACCTGCGCGCCCTGATTCAAATCGTCCTTCCACACTTTGTCGAACGTGTCCGACTGGCTGTGGTGCGTCTTTGAATACTCCGCTCCATTTTGTATGCACCAGAATCCCGGCACTCCCGCATCGTCAAACGAAGCGTGGTCGGTTCCGAAGGTTCGCAACATGCTCGGTTCGAGCAGCTTCAGTTGGGCCAACGGTGCCAGCACCTGGTCCACAATCTCGCGATCCTGGTAATTGTCGTGCAACCCCAGCGTCAGTACTCTTCCCGTTCCGGTGTCGTGCACCAGCACTCCGGAAATTTTCTCCAGATCATTCTTGTGCGCTTCCACATACTTTTTCGATCCAACCAATCCCTGTTCCTCACCGGTGAACAGCACAAATCGAATCGTGCGCTTCGGTTTCACTCCCGATTTCATCAGCGCCCGCGCCGCTTCCAGTACGGCCATCGAACCTGTTCCGTTGTCCGTCGAACCCGTTCCTAAATCCCATGAATCCAGATGCGCGCCCACAATCACCACCTCATCCGGCTTTTCGCTTCCCTTAATCTCGCCGACCGTGTTGTAGACCTCCACTGCCTTTTCGCTCAACGTGTTGGTCATCTCGATTTCCAGCGTCACCGGCCCATGCTTCAGCATCCGGAAAATCAACCGGTAGCCCTCCCCGGTAATGAACGCCGAAGGAATCGCTCCAATATCAAACTTTTCACCGCCGAGTCCCGTCATGTTCAGCAATCCATGCGGCTTTCCGGAGTCCCGCAGCACCGCTGCCACGCCTTCCGCCTTGAAGAAATCATTGCGGGCCCGCGCCATTTCAATCAACGCTGCAAAGGGTGACGGTGCCGCCGGTTGCCCTTTCACCGGAGGCGGTGCCTGCAACGAACGCACATACTCATCATTCAAATCTTCCGGTTTCGGCGGCGACAACACCGAAGGCTCCTGATAAATCACCACCGCGCCCTTCAGTTTTCCCTGAAACTTCGCGAAATCCGCCTTAGTCTTCGCGTCGAAGTACACCACCGGCCCCCGCAGCGCTCCCGCGGTACTCGGCGCCCAACCCGCAGACGCAATCGTCAACGAATGCTCCGCAGGAGCCACAATCCGCCCCTTCGCCGTTCCGCGCGTCCACGAATGCGCAATCGTCCATGGCTCCAGGTGTACGTTCACCAGCCCATACTCCTTCATCTTTGCCGCCGTCCAATCGTTCGCCTGCTTCAACTGCGACGAACCGGTCAGCCGCGGCCCGATGTTGTCCGACAAATATTCCAGATTTTGCATCACTTCGCTGTGCTCGCGCACTTCGCTCAAAATTTGGGCGTCCGCCGCCGCAAACGAATCGCTATCCCCGTCTGGAGGCGTCGCGAATCCCGTCCGCGCTGCAATTCCCGCCAGCATCATCACGCACAACACCACCGCCACTCGTTGAAAACGCATCCTCACCTCGCTCCTGAAAAAATAGGATCTCTTCGCTGCGATTCGATAAATCGCCTTCGTAGCTGCCGCCTTCTGCCTGCCCGGCGTATCGGGGAGGCGGGAGGTTTTTGGTCTTGGAGTGCCGGCTCCACTTCCGTTGCAGCTACCGCCCTCGGCGGCTTTGCAGTGCGGTTTGACGTTGCTTTTCCGGTTTCCTTTACCCCGCTAGGGCTCGGCACACACAGGCAAGGCAAAGCACTCTTTCACAGCCCAAACTTAGTTCGAAAATCCCCGGGCAACTACTTCTTCGACGTACCGACCCGCCTCGTCCGTTTCGTCTTTTTTTCTTTCCGTCTCGCTACGCGCGGTGCCCGCTGGCACACCGCACAATAATGGCTACTCCGCCCCGCCACCAGCATGCACTTAATCTTCGCACCGCAACGCAAACACTTCTGGCCGTCCCGCCCGTAAACCTTATGGTGCTGCTGATACTCCCCAGCCAATCCGTCGCCATCCACAAAATCCGAAATCGTCGACCCGCGCAGCTCGATCGCTTTCCTCAGAATCTTCTGCAGCATTTTGCGCAGCATCTCCGCTTCTTTCAAACTCAGCGACGCCCCCGACCTCGCTGGATGAATTCGAGCACTCCACAAACTTTCATCCGCATAAATGTTTCCCACTCCACGTACCACGCTCTGATCCAGTAGTAGCGCCTTGATTCTCGCTTTGCTCCCGCGGATGAGCTCGGCAAACTCTTCTGCACTCGCTAGCAGCGGATCGGCTCCAAATCTCCGCAACTCCGCAGCCAGCGTTTCCCCCGCCAGATACGCCATCCGCCCAAACCGCCGAGCGTCGGTATAGCGCAACTCTCGCCCATCATCGAGCCCTAACATCACATGCGTATGCTTGCCCAGGGGCTGCTCCGCAAAATGAGTAGTCATATTCCCGGTCATGCCCAAATGCACTAACAACGCCCGTGGACTTCCCTCAGCCTCGCCCTCTTCTAGAATCTTTTTCTTTCCTCTTTCGACTCTGTGTCTCTCTGCTGCTTTTCCTTCCCCGCCAGTCAACTGCAACAACATGAACTTCCCGTATCGCTCTACCCGCTCAATTTTCTTCCCCGGCAACTCCCGTTCAATTGCGCTGGGATCATCCATAAAATCCGTCTTGCGCAGCGTAACCGACACAATCCGTCGTCCGGCCACCGCAATCTGCAGCCCCCGCGCCACCGTCTCCACTTCAGGCAATTCCGGCATCTTTCCCGACTTCCCTCACCCACTGCTAACGTTCACTGTCCCGAGCGTTTACCGCGCAACTCGCTTTTACTGACACTCTCTAGATACTTCCGTGCCCGTTTTCCGCATCAGTACATACGTTTCTGCGCTCAAAATGGAATTTACGCATGACTTGCGCAAGTCCTTTGCTTTGAACGGTTTGTAACAATCACATGCAAATACCGGCATCCCAATTATTTTGGATCACTTACATCCACACAAGACGCCCGGAGTGGGGGGTAGCCCCTGATGCGGCCAACAGCGTGCCCTCGGACCGAAGCAAGCAGCTAGCGACTCATGGCCAGTCACTTTTTCTGATAATCCGGATACGGCGGATGATCCGGGAACACCACCGGATTCTTCTTTAGCGCTTCGATCGTCACCTGCACCGCTCTTTCCAGCTGCGGATCATGTCCCGCAGCCACCGAAGCCGGATCGTTCTCCACCTCAATGTCCGGAGCGATACCGTGATTCTCCACTTCCCATTCGCCGTGCAACCCGTAAATCGCCGCCCGTGGAGCGGTCACAAATCCCCCATCCAGCAGGCTCGGATAGCCTCCAATGCCCACCAGCCCACCCCAGGTCCGCGTTCCCACCAGCGGCCCCAGTTTGTCCTGACGGAACATCCACGGCAGCGCGTCGCCGCCCGACCCGGCCATCTCGTTGATGATCATGGTCTTCGGCCCATAGATCTGCGCCATCGGCGAACACCACTTTTCTCCTTCGCGGGTCGTCGCACAACTGCGCAGTGGCCGTCCTATTAAATCAATAATATAGTCCGCGATCGCTCCGCCGTGGTTATACCGCTCGTCGATAATCGCGCCCTGCCGGTCGGTCTGCGCAAAATAATAGCGGTTGAAATTTACGTACCCGCCGCCCGCCGTATCCGGTATGTGCACGTACGCCAGTTTACCGCCGCTCAGTTCGTCCACTTTGCGGCGGTTGTCTTCTTCCCAGGTGCGATTCCGCAAATCTCCTTCGGAGTCCACCGGCACCACCGTTGCCTCTCGCGCGTCTTTGCCGTCGGCGTTGGCGCTCACTTTGATCCGGATCTGCTTGCCGGCAGTATTTTCGAAATATTTGTAAATGTCATTCGGCGGCCGTACATCCACACCATTCACTGCGATTAGGTAGTCGCCGACTCGTACGTCCACTCCCGGTTGCGTCAGCGGAGCCCGCAATTCCGGATTCCAATTTTCTCCGTTGAAAATGCGCGTGAATTTGTATCGCCCATTTTCGATTTTGTAGTCCGCGCCGAGCAATCCGCCTTTTACCTCCGGCGCTTTCGGAATATCGCCGCCGAAAATAAACATGTGCCCGATGGTCACTTCGCCCAACATTTCGGTGAACAGGTGATTGATGTCGCCGCGTCCGCCTGCACCCTTCAGGTACCGCGCGTATTTCTTTTCCATGGTCGCCAGATTCAAGCCATGGAAATTCGGGGTGTACAAATAGTCCCGCTCGATTCGCCATACTTCGTGGAACATCTGATTCCACTCCGCGCGCGGATCGACGTACGCTTCCATCCCATCAAGCTTCAATTGTCCGTCGCCCGGCTTGGGAGCCGCCGCCGTCGGTGCAATAAACCATGGCGCGCCCGGCCCAGGCCCCTGCTTGAACAAAACTTTTTCGCCATTCGCAGAAACCGCAAAACTGGTCACGCCCGCCACAAACGCTTCTGTCTTCCGGCTGGTCAAATCAAATTTGGAAACCGTCACCGTAGTCGGCGCATTCAGTGAAGGCACATCCGGAATTTCTGAAAGATAAAGCGTTCCGGCCTTTCCGGTATCCAGCCCAACGTAGTTCGCCGCTTTCACCGGCAGCGATACCACCCGCTGCCCGATACTTTCAAAATCAATGGTGACCGTGACCGCTTCGTCCTTCTTATCCTTACCTTTGTCCTTATCGGCGTCTTTGTCTTTCCCATCGGACTTTGCTTTATCGTCCGCTTTCGATTTGCCCCCGTCCGTTTTTTCGTCCGCTTTTTTTTCGTCGGCCTTTTTCTCCGTGATTTTTTCGTCGTCGCTCTGCGGCTCCATCGGATTTGGATCGCTCTTCTTCAGCACCACCGCATAAACGCTTCGTGAAAGCGGCCGCTGAAATCCGGAAAGATCCAACCACGATGATCCCAAGCCCACATCAGTGCTAGCCGCAAAGAAGAGATATTTCCCGCCCTTGTCAAATACCGGATAACGTGCATCACTCAACCCGTCGGTTATCTGCGTGCTCTTCGCGCCGTCCAGTGCATAGACAAACACGGCGCGGAGGTGATTGGTCAAGTACCGCGCATAGGTAATCCACTTGCTGTCCGGCGACCAGGTGCACGAAATCGGCACAGCAAACGCGTCGAACAAATCGGTGGCCACCTTTACCGGCTGCCCGTTCTCAATATCGACGTACCACACGTTCAGCCGCTTGTCGGTGTAAGCAATCTTCTTGCTGTCCGGCGACCATGTCGGCCCGTAGAAAAAAGAGGGCGGATTGCCCAGCGAGATTTTCTTTACTTCGCCCATTCCAGATTGATCGACCAGGTGCAAAGCGTATTCGCCGGACTCGTCGGAGAAAAATGCGATCCACTTTCCATCCGGTGACCACGCTGGATCGCGTTCCGCCACCGCTCCGGTCCGCGTCAAGTTGCGGATGTCGCCCTTTTCGCCTGGTACGCTGAAAATCTCGCCGCGTGTTTCAAACACCGCACGCGCTCCGGTCGGAGAAATCGCCGCATTCTGAATTTTGTCGCTTACTTTTTCCCAGTGTGGACGCGTCGCCGGCAAATCGCCTGCCACGCGAATCTCCACCTGCCTCACTTTGCCCGATTTCAGGTCGTATACATAAATCCCGCCGAACTGTTCGTACACAATGCCGTCCGGACCAGCTCCGAGTGACTTAAAATCAAGTCCCTTATTTTCGATAAGCTGCTTTACCGCTTTGGTCTTGGTGTCATAGGAAAAAAGTGTGTTGGCGCCATTGCGATCCGAAATAAAATAAACCGTGTCGCCGATCCACACCGGATCGAAATCGTTGGAATTCTCGCGCGGCACTTTTTCCAGCTTCAGGCTCTTCAAATCCACCAGGTATACCGGCGTAGTCTGCCCACCGCGATACCGTTTCCAAGCGTCCTGCCATTTCAAATTAGGCACATACGCGAACCTTGTTCCATCGGCCGAATACGAACCCGCCTCGCCGCGCCACATTGGCAGCACTTCCGGCACGCCGCCGTCGGCCGAAATTGTGTACAACCGGTCGAAGTCCGCATACGCTTCGCGCCCGGAGCGAAACAGAATTTTCTTGCCGTCCGGCGTCCAGCCCACCACCACATCCGCGCCCGGATGCCACGTCAAGCGTTTCGGTTCGCCACCCTCCGCCGCCATCACGAAAACATCGGCATTGCCGTCGTATTCGCCAGTGAAGGCGATCCATTTTCCGTCCGGCGAAAATACTGGATTGGTTTCATGCCCGCCGGTCGTCAATTGGCGTGCTTCACCGCCGTCGCGTGCCACGGTCCACAAATAGCCGCCGTAGACAAACACGATGTCCGTCTTGCTCATGGTCGGCCAGGTAGCCAGCAACGGCGCATCCTCCGCCACCGAAACTCCCACCAACAGCAACACGCACGCAATCAAGGCCAGGAATCGAAAGCGCATCAATCCTCCCAAACTCACAGATTTTCTTACAGAACTCTTGCAATTGACAAACCTTGCTCACGGCAACCGAAGTCGGCGCTTGCAATCTTCACTGATTAATGAAGACGGTTCGCTGACGACCACTTCACTTTGCGCCCGGCCAAAATCCCGGCTCGCTGATCTTCCGCGTATCCTGCTGCGGCGCGTATTTCTTCACTCCCCCAGCAATCTCCGAAGCTTTTCCGATCAGCAGAAAAACCAGCTGGTCCGCCGGATAATGTTCTTCAATCACTTGCTTGGCAATCGCCGGGGTCACTGCATTGATTCGCGCTTCCAGTTGATTGATTTCGTCGTCGCCCAATCCGTAAAACTCATTGCTGGAGATCAGCCGCGCCAGTTGTCCGGAAGTTTCCAGGGTCGGCGGAAACTGTCCCTTGATGTAGGCTTTCGCGGACGCCAATTGTTCCGCGCTCACACCATCCTGGTGCAACTTCGCCAGCACCTGTAAGGCCAGATCAATCGCCTGCACGGTGGATTCATTTTTCGTATAACTGGAAATTGCAAACGCCCCCGCCTGCTTCTTGGAATCAAAAAAAGATTGTGCGCCGTAAGTCAGGCCGGAATCCACGCGCAACGCTTCGTTCAGCTCAGAGGTAAATCTTCCGCCGAAGATCGTATTCACCACGCGAATCGCCACGCGGTCCGGATCGTTTTCCGCGACACCCACATTTCCAATCACAAAAAAGGTTTGCGTCGAATCGGCTTTATCCACCAGCAACAGTTTTCTGCCTTTCACCGCAGTCGGTGCCGAAACCGGCGGCAACGAACTGGCCTTTGCCGGCCAGGCTCCGAATACCTGCTCGATCTTTACGCGCATTTGCGCAGCGCTGAATTCGCCGGCCACCGCCATGATCGTATTTCCCGGCGTATAGGTCGCTTCGTAGAATTTCACGATGGCATCGCGCTTGATGCGCGCCAGCGAAAGTTCATCGCCGCCTTCCGGCCGCCCGTAGGGATGATTCCCGAACAGATATCCGTAGTAGTAATTCAGGACCACCGCTTGCACTTCATCCTTCGCGGCTCTTACACCATCAATATCCTGGGCCAACAGTTTGTCCACTTCCGCTTGCGGAAACGCCGGGTGCAGCACGGCGTCGGAAATCAGATCCAACCCCTGGTCCAAATCCTTGCCCAGGAATTCGCCGGAGATTGCGGTGTAGTCCACGTCGGCACCCGCACCGAAACTGGCGCCGATAAAATCGAGATCTTCGGCGAATTTCTGCGCGCTGCGCTTGGCGGTTCCCTTGCGCAACAATTCCGCGGTGACCGAAGCCAATCCTTCTTGGCCAACAGGATCGGCAACCGATCCGGCCTTGATGATCGCCGCCACGTTGACGATCGGAACGCCGTGTTTTTCCATCAGCAGCAGTGTCATTCCGTTTTTCAAAACCACTTTTTCGTGCGGCGGCAACTTCAGCGTCTGTGTCGCAGCGGTTCCCGCCAATCCCAGCGCCAGAATTCCACTCAACAGCAGGCGCATTGTATTTTTCTTCCGGCTGTTCACTTTGCGCCCCTGTCTCTTGCGTTGTCCGGGACCAATGTGCCTACCGTGCGATTGTTGGCACTAAAGTATTTTTGCGCCACTCTTTGCACATCTTCTTTGCTCACTGCCGCATAGTTTTTCGCGGCAGCAAACACTTTGTTATAGTCGCCAAAAAACACTTCGTAAGTTCCAATGGTATTGGCGCGGCCGTTGATGGTGCGCATCTGGTGATAAAACTCCACCAGCCGGATGTTCTTGGCCTTTTCCAACTCCTGGTCGCTGATCGGCGTGTTCTTGATTTTTTCCAGCTCGTCGAAAATAGCCGCTTCACACTTCACGGGATCCACGCCCTGCTTGGGCTGCGCCGCAAAGATGGCCAGCGTCGGATCGAATGCGGGTTGCTGCGTTAGATTCACTTCCAGTGCAATCTGATCCTGGTCCACCAGGCGTTTATACATTCGCGAACTTTCACCCTGCACCAGCACCGTCCGCAAAATGTTCATCGCATAAAAATCCGGATTGTTGGTCTGTGGAACGTGATAAGCGATCATCAGCAGTGGCAGTTCCGCTTGCTTGTGCACCACCAGCCGGCGTTCGCCCATCTGTTCCGGTTCAACGGTGGTCACCGGCGGCGGCGGAGCGTGCTGCGGAATCGGCTCAATATATTTCTCGCAAAGCTGAAAAATCTCCTCCGAAGTCGCATCGCCCACCACCACCATGGTGGCATTATTCGGGGCGTAGCCCATTTCGAAATGGCGCTTCAGATCGTCGATGGTCCAGTGTTCGATGTCGCTCATCCAGCCGACCACCGGCCACTGATACGGGTGGGCGATGAATGCCGTCGCACGCAACTGCTCGTCCAGAATTCCGCCATTGCTGGCGTCCACTTCCGTTCTGCGTTCGGAAGCCACCACCCCGCGCTCCGATTCGATTTTCTTGGGGTCAAAATTCAAGTACTGAATGCGGTCCGCTTCGATATCGAAGATCAGATTCAGCGCCGAACGCGGAAACCAGTCCTGGTAGACGGTCACATTCTCCGAGGTATAGGCATTGTTGGCCGCGCCGTTAGCTTCCATGGCCTTATCCAGTTCGCCCGAACCATACTTTTTTGCGCCATTGAACATCATGTGTTCGAAGAAATGTGAGAGGCCGGTGGTGCCGGGATGTTCGTTGCGCGAGCCGATGCGGTAGAAAATATAAAGCGCAACGTTGGGAATGCTGTGGTCGGTCTGCACCAGCACCTTCATTCCGTTTCTCAAGGTTTTCGTAGCCACCGGAAACTGCTGCGCTTCATTTTGCGCGCGAAGGGAAGCTGAGAGCGAAACCAGCAGTGTCGCGGCCAGCAGTGCGCGCCGCACCGCACCGATTTTCTTCATGGAACCACCTTTTTTGACGCAGCCTCGGACCGTTAGCTACTCAGACGTATCGAAATCCAAAAATATTCGAACTGCCGGCTACTTCTCCGCGACCAGCGCAAACACCCGCACCGCACCTCCCGAGCCGCCCTCCAGCTTGATTGGCGCGGCAATCAAAAAGGCGCCGAATTCCGGGACTTGGCTCAAGTCCGCCAGGTTTTCCAGTTGATAGACTCCCGCGCCGAGCACCAGATGGTGCACCGGAAAATCGGGAGAGTTGCCGGGATCGATGCTCAGCGTGTCGCAACCCAGTCCGCTTACCTTGCGGTCCAGCAAGAGTCTTGCCGCATCCACCGAAAAGCCTGGAAAATGCATGGTGCTGTTGACGTCCTGATTGCGATAACGGGCCACATCCGGCCACCGTGATGACCAGCCAGTTTTCAAAACCACAATCGCTCCGGCTGGAATTTTCCCATGCTGGCGTTCCCACTCTTCGACTCGCTTTACGCTCAATTGGTAATCGGGATTGCGTTCGGCTTCGCTGCGAATATTCAAAACCACTGCCGGACCGAAAAACTTTTCCGCGGGAATCTTGTCCAACGGAATCGTGCCCGGAGGAAAGTGTGCCGGAGCATCCATATGCGTGCCGTAGTGCTCCAGCATAGAGAAGCTGCGGGTGAAATAGCCATTTTTCTCAACGGTAGAGTTGGTTTTGGCCTCAAACGCTTTGGCATCGCCAGGCCACGGCACCATCTTGTCGCTGATGGCGTAGCTCAAATCGATCACTCGCGTTTTCCCGGAAGCGATCGCTTCTAAAGTTGGTTTTTGCACGTTGGATTGGGACACCGCAAATACGCCACCGGCCAGCAGTGCCGCCGCCGGGAAAATCGCGCCCATAGACCATGCCATGCTTCACCTCATTGCACACGGCTCGGAGAGGTGCCGCAGTGCGAAAAAATTCAGGGCAGCGGTATTCCTGGTGTTGCGACGATACCCGCCATGCGCAGGATTTCCTGATACTCCACGTCGCTGATGGTCGAAATGATCAACCGCACGTTTTTCAGAAATTTCACTTTGCGGAGCGCTTTATTGCCGCGCATGTCCGTGAGGGTCACCTGCCGCGGCAGTTTTTCGAACGCGCGCAAGTCGGCGACCAGATTTTTTCCATCGGAATCATGCGGGTCAGGGTAGGGATCGCGGCTAACTTCGGCGATGGAATAAAGCGACCGCTCCGGCGCAGAGTGGTAGCACAACACCCGATCGCCCTTGCGCACCTGTTTCAGCGCGCGAATGGCGTCCGGTCTGGAGCCGGCACCATGCCACATTTCCTTGCCCTTCACAAAAAGGGTGTCCCAATGGTAGTGGTGCGGGTCTGCAGTGAAGATCCAGTAGTGGCGAGTGGGTGGCTGCGTGGTCATCGAACCAAAGGTCGGCGGTAATATACATGGGACGGATAGCAAAACCAAACAAAATATGAGAGTTAGCCGAAAAATGTCGCCGATCGGTGGAAAACGCGGCGTAGTTCGGCGAGTTTGCAGGGCAACTGCTGTATTTTCTTTTATTTAGCGTCGCTCAGGCCAGATTTACGAAGACTTCCTCGCCGCGGACTTCGGTGGCAAAGCAGCCCACTCCGGCGTTTGGATTTTGCACCGCTTTTCCGGTGGTTACATCAAACTGCCAGCCGTGCCACGGGCAGGTAACCACATTTCCTTCCAGTTGGCCTTCTCCTAGGGGCCCGCCTCGGTGCAGGCAAGTGTTGTTGATGGCGAAAAAGGCGCCACCCACATTGGCCAGCGCCACGGCCTGGCCGCCTACCTGAACCTCCTTAATCGAGCCCGCAGGAATGTCAGAAAGTTTTGCCGCTTTTTCAAATGCCATTTAGGCCTCGCCCATCAGCAGTGATTTCGCATTCGCGCCCAGTTCGGGGCTGGGCGAATTCGCAAGGCAGTATAACCTTGGTGCTGTTACCGGTAAAGAATCCGAGCTGATCGTGAAGATTGCTGTTCAATCCGGTTTCGCCAGGCGGACGCAGATTCCTCCGGCGCGTTTCGCTGTTCCACGGGGCCAGCGAGCGTTCTTACTTTAGCCAAGAGCCTTAGAAGGCCGGGGGAATAGTTGGGAGGATTGCGGCAATGGTTTTTATAACCAGCCATTATCTACAGTCGGTACAGGCGAAGCTACACGGCTCGGCCGCAGCCCACGCAGTAATGCGCGTTAATTGCAACACCAGCGCCGCACTGGCAGCAGAAGCGTCCGGGGCCTACCGGGGCGTAGTGCAAATAGACCGAGTGCCGGTCGGAAGAAATCGCCCAGATAAATGCGGCCACCCAGCCGATCAGTGTCCAGCCAAGAAAAAGGTTCAGCAGGAAAATTCCGGTGGCGTCGGATTTGTTTCTGCCAACGATTGCGGGCAGAAAATACAACGCGGCTAGGATGAGCAGGCTGACCATGAGACGACCTCCTTGGTGCCAGAAGAGCAAGGCCGATTTTGCGGCTCACCCAATCATACGCAGAGGAACCAGGAAAAGTTCCGGGCACTACTCTGTGCACTAGAAACTGGCGAGTTGTAGTACTGCGCGCAACCTTCTAGGCGCCTTGGACTTTTACTAAGAGCTCGGCGAATTTTTGTTTGCGCTCGGCCTGGTCTTTGCCGGATTCGGCTTCGGCCAGTTGGGTGATATTCATGCTGCAGAACTTCGGTCCGCACATGGAGCAGAATTTGGCTTCCTTGTAGAAATCGTCGGGAAGCGATTCATCGTGCATGGCACGGGCGGTTTCCGGATCGAGCGAAAGTTCAAACTGTTTGTTCCAATCGAAGAGGAAACGCGCGTAGCTGAGTGCGTCGTCGCGATCGCGTGCGCCCGGCCGATGCCGAGCAACATCGGCAGCATGTGCGGCAATTTTATAGGCGATAACACCTTGCTTTACGTCTTCGGCGTTGGGCAAACCGAGATGTTCTTTGGGCGTGACGTAGCAAAGCATGGAAGCTCCATGCCAGCCAATCATCGCCGCACCGATGGCGCTGGTGATGTGGTCGTAGCCGGGAGCAATGTCGGTGACCAGCGGACCAAGCGTGTAGAAGGGCGCTTCGTGGCACCACTCCATTTCCTTGTC
>Ga0073909_10000446_pt1 | contig 13603 bp, 15 predicted proteins | sample Coa_R1_6_FD_66439 | JGI IMG/M metagenome (GOLD analysis project Ga0073909, IMG submission 66439) | Surface soil microbial communities from Centralia Pennsylvania, which are recovering from an underground coalmine fire. - Coalmine... | ecosystem: Environmental > Terrestrial > Soil > Unclassified... | reverse complement strand
GTCCGCGACACCGCGCGACATTCGGCGCCGCGCGACTACTTCCTCGTCGAGGGCGCGCGCAGCTGGACGGTGAGCGACCAGCTGATGAAAAAGGAAATCATCCTGCAGGGCATGGGATGGGGGCACATGCCGGCCTTCCTGGTCGAGCAGGAATTGCGCGACGGCCGGCTGATCTCGATCCGGGGCCGGCATTTCCCGGGCGGGCAGACCGACATCGTCGCGGCGCGCCTGCGCAACAGGCCGCACGGGCCCGTCGCGGGAAGGCTGTGGCAGTACATCGCGGAACAGGCGCCTGCGATCCGCGCGCAAACCCCGCGAAGGCCTGGGCCGAAGGAAAACTGAGCCCTTCGCGCGTCACGCTGCACGACGAGGCGGCTTCGGGCGATCCGCCCGCTCAGGACATTCCGTAGCCGCGCTCGTAGATCACCCAGCGGCCGGCGCCATCGCGGCGGTAGTGGCGGTCCTCGAGCTGCGCCACGAGGTGGATGCGCCAGTCCCGGTCGGGGTCGCGCTGCGCCAGGCGCTCGGCCTGCGCGACTGTCATCAGGTCGCGCTGGCCGGAGCGGTCTTCCTCGTACACCGTCTCTCCGTCCCGGGTCAGCGCCGCGTAGCCGATGCCGACGCCGATCGCCGCCTCGGGCGCGAGGCACCGGTCCGGCGCCGACCAGTGCTCGCGCGTCTTCACGATGATCGATACGAAAGCGCTCGTGATGTCGTCCTCTTCCGCGTGCGTTGCTGGTTCGAGTTCAGTGATCATGATGTCTCCTCAGGAAACGAGACAGCGGGAAGCGCGTCGCTCGCACGCTGTCGAAACGCGAATGCGGAAATTTACCCGATCCGTATTGCAGATTCTTCTCGGAATTGTGTCGGTTCGTAAATGAGGCGACCGCACTAGATCACGTCGCTCCATGGCGACACGCGGACGAACCGGGCAACACGAACAGGCGCGGCGCACCTCGAGCTAGCGATCGTGTCTCACTACGACGACACGCGGCGGGCCGAACACCAGATGGCTGACCGCCCAGGAGATGAGCGCGTAGACGATCGCGCCGAAGAACGCCGACCAGAAGCCGCCCACCGCGAAGCCCTTCACGAACGACGCGACGCACCAGAAGAGAAGCGCGTTGATCACGAACACGAACAACCCGAGCGTCAGGACGGTCACCGGCAGGGTAAGCAGGACAAGGAGCGGCCGGATGAGGGTGTTCGCGAGGCCGAGGACCAGCGCCGCGACCAGCGCCGTGACGAAGGAATCGACCCGCACCGAGGGCACCACGTAGGGCAGGGCGAGGAGCGCGAGGGCGTTGATCAGCCAGACGAGGAGGGCGGTGCGCAGCAGCATGGCGGCAAGCATAGCAGGCCTGGATCGCGGCGCTTCGTTTAGAATCCGCTTTCCGCTTTCCGCCCCAGCCCCCGGAGTCCCGTGACGCAGTCCCGCTTCAAGGTTTTCCTGCCCCGCCGCGACCGCGAGGCGGCGATGCCCTTCATCATGGCGACGGCGCTGATCGACATGATCTCGATCGGGCTGATCATCCCGGTGCTGCCGGCGTGGGTCGGCAGTTTCACCGGCTCGCAGGTGGACCAGGCGTTCTGGTACGGGGTGGTGACGTTCACTTTCGGCCTCGCGAATTTTTTCGGCTCGCCGATCCTGGGCGCGCTATCGGACTCCTTCGGCCGGCGGCCGGTGCTGCTGATCGGGTTCTGCGGCTTCGCGCTCAATTTCTTCCTCACCGCGCTCGCGACGTCCCTCTTGATGCTCGTCGCGGTGCGGCTGCTGGCCGGGGCGATGCAGGCGAATATTTCGGTCGCTAACGCCTACGTCGCCGATATCACGCCGCCCGAGCAACGGGCGAAGCGCTTCGGCCTGATGGGGGCGATGTTCGGCCTGGGCTTCATCCTCGGGCCGGTGATGGGCGGCCTGCTGGGCGCGGTCGATCTGCGCCTGCCGTTTCTGGTCGCCGGCAGCTTCGCCCTGCTCAACCTGCTCTACGGCTACTTCGTCTTGCCCGAGTCGCTGCCGGCGGATCGCCGGCGCGCGTTTCAATGGAAATCGGTCAATCCGGTGAGCTCGCTGCGCGGCCTGGCGCAGCTGAAAGGCGCCGGAAGGCTGGTGGCGGTGATCGCGTGCAGCGGGCTCGCGCAGTTCGTGCTCTACACCTGCTGGGTGCTGTATACGACGTTCAAGTTCGGCTGGGGGCCGCTCGAGAACGGCTGGTCGCTCGCGGCGGTGGGCATCGTGTCGGCGATCGTGCAGGGGCTGCTGCTGGGCAAGATCCTCAAGCGCATCAGCGCGCGCAGGCTGGCCGTGCTGGGATTGCTGTCGTCCACGCTCGCCTACGCGGCGTGGGGCGCCGCCACCCAGAGCTGGATGATGTTCGCCATCATTTTCGTCAACCTGCTCGGCGCAACCGTCGCGGCGACCATCCAGAGCCTCATCTCCGGCGCCGCCGACGCGCACAACCAGGGACAGATCCTGGGCGCGGTCGGCGGGCTGAACAGCCTGATGGCGGTGCTCGCTCCGCCCGTCGGCGCGGCCATCCTGACCGCGGTGTCGCACCTGCCGCGGGGCGACTGGCGCATCGGCGCGCCGTTCTACTTCTGCGCGGCGCTCCAGGCCGCGGCGCTGTTCCTGGCGGTGTCTCACTTCCGCAGCGAACGCCGCGAACGCGCGGCGGCGGCCGCCTGACCGGGGAACCACCATGGATCTCGAGCTGAAAGACAAGGTGGCGATCGTCACCGGCGGTACGCAGGGCATCGGCCGGGCGACCGCGCTGCGCCTCGCGAAGGAGGGCGCGCGCGTGGTGATCGCGGCGCGCGGCAAGGAGCGCCTCGATTCCGTGGCGGCCGAGATCCGCGCCGCCGGCGGCGCGGTCGCCGCGGTGCAGGCGGACGTCGGCAAGCCCGAGGATTGCGCGCGCCTGGTCGCCGAGGCGCTGCGCGCCTTCGGACGCATCGACATCCTGGTCAACAACGCCGGCACCTCGTCGACGGGCGAATTCGAATCGGTGAGCGACGAGGCATGGCAGAGGGATCTCGATCTCAAGCTCTACGCCGCGATCCGCCTGTCGCGCCTCGCGATCCCGCACATGAAGAAGCAGGGCGGAGGGCGCATCGTCAACATCACCACCATCGGCGCGAAGCAGCCGCGCGCCCGCTCGATGCCGACCACGGTGACGCGCGCCGCGGGGCTCGCGCTCACCAAGGCGCTGTCCAAGGAATACGCGCCGCACCACATCCTGGTCAACACCGTGTCGATCGGGCTGATACGCGCGGGACAGCACGAGAAGAAGGCCGAGAAGGCGGGCGTCCCGGTGGAGCAGATCTACGCGGACATGGGCAAGGACATTCCGCTCGGGCGCGTCGGGCAGGCGGAGGAAGTCGCCGACGTGATCGCCTTCCTCGCCTCGGCCAGGGCGAGCTACGTAACCGGCACCAGCATCAACCTCGACGGCGGGGCCTCGGGCGTGCTGTAGCCGCAGTGGAAATTCCGGGGTTCGTCCCCATCTGGCCTGTTCCGATGAGGAATGTCATGGCCACGATCGACACCGCCAAGCTCGAAGCGCTGCGCCACGCGCTGCTCGCGCTCCACAAGGCGCTGCTCGACGCCCAGCGCGTGCGCTACGAGAAAGCGAACGGCCGCGTCGAATCCCGCGGCGAGCTGCTGGACCTGGTGCTGAAGGATGCGGATTTCGAATGGCTGCGCGTGCTGTCGGCGCTGATCGCGCGCCTGGACGAGCTCGTCGAAGCGGCCGAGGAGGGCGAGAGCCCGGACGCGGGCGTGGAGCTTCGCGCGCTGATCGACAGGCTGCGCACGCTGGTGCGCTTCGAGGGCAACCCCGGTTTCACCGACCCCTACCGGGAAATCGTCGAAGCGGTGCCCGATGCGCTGGTCGCGCACGTGCAGCTCTCGCGCCTGCTCGCCGGATTCGGGACGGCCTAGGGGCGGCCGCCGGAGCCGGGCTCAGCCGGCGCTTTTCAGCCGGCGCTTTTCAGCCGGCGCTTTTCAGCCGGAAGACGCCTGGGCCTTCAGGTGGGCCTTCGATTTCCTGCCGGGAGCCGCGGGCGGGATGTACCCCGCGATGCGGCACAGCAGGCCTTCGATTTTCTTGCCGTCGCTGAACCGCGTCGACTGGCACGTCATCACCTCGCCCCTGCCCGACAGCTCGGACACGTGGCGCCGAACGCTTTCGAGCGGGATTCCGGTGGCCGTTGCGATCTCCGTGTCGAGCTGCTCGCCGCGGGTCTTGAGGTATTTCAGGATTTCCTGCAAGGCGGATACTCCGAAGAGGGAGCGGCATGTTACTCGAAAACCGCCCTCTTTTCACGGACTTTTTTCCTGCCGGCAGGGCCGGGGGAAAGACCGGGTCCGGACTCGAATTCCTCAGGCGGCCTTGCTGGCGCTGCTGCGCGAGGCGGTGAACGCGGCGCGCTCGCCGACGGCCCGAAGGACCGCGGCGCCGAATTTCGGGCTGCGCTTTACCAGGTGCAGGAACATGTGGCGGCTGATGGCGAGGAGCACGCAGTCGGACTCGGCGACGGCGGTGGCGAGCCGCGGGGTACGGTCGACCAGCGACATCTCCCCGAACACGCCGCCCGGGCCGACCTTCTCGACGACGGTGTCCCCGATGCGGATCGCGACGCGGCCGTCCAGCACCGCGTAAAGAGCCACTCCGCGCTGGCCTTCGCGCATGATGATTTTTCCCGCCTCGTGGCGGAACCGCGCCGCGGGGCCGATGACCTGCCCCAGGTCGGCAAGCAGCTGCTTGTCGAGCGCGGCGGCTTCCCGCCAGCCGTCGTCGGGCGCGCCGACGCGGGCGAGGGTGTCGCGCAGGCGGGCCGCCATGATGGAGAGCAGCATGAGCGCGAACCCCGGGTCCTTGCCCAGCGCGACCTGGAACTGGTCCTCGTCGAGGCCGATCACCCGGCAGGCGGTTTTGGCCACCGCCGAGGCGCTGCGAGGCACCTGGCCGAGGGTGGCCATTTCGCCGAAGATCTCGCCCGACTCGATGGTGGCGATGGGCTCGCCGTTCGCCAGCACGCCGACCTGGCCCTGCAGCAGGAGGTAGATCCGGCCCGGCGCAAGGCGGGGCGTGCCCTTGCTGCTTTCCGAGAAGATCGTGGTGCCCTTCGAGATGGTCTGCGGCTTGCCGACGGAGCGGAAGAAGGCCAGCGCGGCCTCGGCGTCGTAGAACGGCTTGGTCGTATCCAACGCCTTCCTCCCGGGACGTTTCGCGGCGCGCCTGGCCGCAACCTTGCCCGGCATTATGGCTTCCCCTTCAGCGCGGGAAAATCGGAACGAGGCCGCCGAGCGGTCATATTTCCGCTTCGGCTTCGCATGGCGTGGACTTCGGAACCCGGACGGACGGCTAGGCGGCCTTCGCGGCGGCGGTCGCCTTCTTCGCGTTCTTCCTCGCGAACTTCTTCGCCCGCTTGGTCATACCCGCGGCGACCTTGTCCGCTCTTTGCCTTCTGCGCCGGGTCTCCAGCATCTTGGAGTGAGTCACGTGCGTCACGCCTGCCTCCGATTCGTCGTTTGAACGGCCCCTAGTTTAGAATCCCGCGAACGGTAACCACAAGGAGTTTTCATGCTCACCCTTTACTACGCCCCCGGCGCCTGCTCCATGGCCTCCCACATCGTGCTCGAGGAGTCGGGCGAGAAGTACGAGGCGAAGCGCATGGACCTCTCCAAGGGCGAGCAGCTCGCCCCGGATTACATGAAGATCCATCCGCTCGGGCGCGTGCCGGCCCTGCGGCTCGACGACGGATCGCCGCTCGCCGAGAACACGGCGATCCTGCCCTACCTCGGCAAGCGCTTCGGATTGTGGCCGGGCGACTCGATCAAGGAGGCGCAGGCGCTTTCCACCATCGGATTTTTCGCCTCCAGCGTGCATCCCGCGCACGCCCACATCGGCCGCACCGAGCGCTACACCGAGGACAAGTCGGCGTTCCCCGGCATCCAGGCGATGGGCAGGAAGAGCTTCCACGGCTACCTGAAGCAGATCGACGCCATGTACAAGGGCCGCGAATGGCTCAGCGGCAGCTACTCGGTGCTCGACCCCTACGCGTTCGTGTTCTACGTGTGGGGCATCCGGCGCGAGCTGCCGGTGGCGGAGCTTGCGAACTACACCGCGCTCAAGGAGCGGATGGCCAAGCGCCCGGCGGTGCAGCGCGTGCTCGCCGACGAGGGCATCAAAGTCTAGAGGCGGGGCCGGCCCTCAGAAGGCCGAGGCGGCGAGGGCCGCGGGCGCCAGCGCGGCGTGCGGCTCCGCGGCCTCCAGGTAGCGCTCGAACTCGGCGGCGGAGAGCGGCCTGCTGTGCAGGTACCCCTGATACTCGTCGTCTCCCACCAGGCGCAGGAACTCGAGCTGCTCCTTCTGCTCGACCCCCTCGGCGACCACCCGCAGGCGCAGGCTGTGCGCGAGCGCGACGATCGCCTGCACGATCGCCGCGTCGTCCTTGTCGTGCGAGATGTTGTTGATGAATGACTGATCGATCTTCAGCTTGTTGATGCTGAAGCGCTTGAGGTAGCTCAGGCTCGAGTAGCCGGTCCCGAAGTCGTCGATCGAGATCTCCACGCCCATGCGGCCGATCCTCTCCAGCATTTCGACCGCTTCCGAGGCGTTCTGCATGATCACGCTTTCGGTGATCTCGAGCTCGAGGAAGCGCGGATCCAGGCCGGTCTCCCGGAGCACGTCCTCGATGGAGGCGACCAGGTCCTTGTTCTGGAACTGCACGCCCGAGATGTTCACCGCCACGCGCGCCCTCGGCAGGCCCCGGTCCTGCCACGCCTTGTTCTGCAGGCAGGCCTCGCGCAGCACCCATTGCCCGAGCGGAACGATGAGCCCGGTTTCCTCGGCGAGCGGTATGAACTCGGTCGGCGAGACCAGGCCTCGTTCCGGATGCCGCCACCGCACCAGCGCCTCCATGCCCGTGAGCCTGCCGTTCCTCACGTCGATCTTGGGCTGGTAGTGCAGGACGAATTGCCGGTCCTCCAGCGCCGTGTGCAGCTCGTTCCTGAGCGTGAGCCGGTCCGGGAAGAAGGTGCTCATTTCCGGCTCGAAAAAGCGGTACGCGTTGCGCCCGGACTTCTTGACGTGATACATGGCGGCATCCGCGCGCGTGATCAGCGTTGCCGCGCTCTCCCCGTCCTGCGGGTAGAGGGTGATGCCGATGCTCGCGCTGACGCGCAGCTCCTGGCCGTGCGATCGCACCGGCTGGCTCAGGGTGTCGATGATCTTGCGGGCCACCAGGGCCGCGTCGTCGGCGATCGCGACGCGGCGAAGCAGGATCACGAACTCGTCCCCGCCGAGCCGGGACACCGTGTCCTCCTGGCGCACGACCGAGCGCAGGCGCTCGGCCACGACGCGAAGCAGCTCGTCGCCCGCGAAATGGCCGAGAGAATCGTTGACCGCCTTGAAGCGGTCGAGGTCGACGAACAGCACCGCGCACAGGGTCGAGCTGCGCTGGCCCTCCTGGGCGGCCTGCTGGATGCGGTCCTCGAGCAGCAGCCGGTTGGGAAGCTTGGTGAGCGCGTCGTGGAGCACCAGGTGCTGCAGCTCGGCGTTCGCCTCCTGCAGCGAGGCGGCCATGTGCGCCGTCTTCGACGCCATGCGCGAGTCGAGCACCGACAGCACCAGGGTCTCGCACAGGACCAGGAAGGTGATGAAGACGATCGTCGCCGCCATCCAGGAGTTGTCGACCACTGCGCCGGTGGTGCAGATCGAGTCCGCGGCGAAGCCGGCGGCCGCCATGGCCGTGTAGTGCATGCCGACGATCGCCAGGCCCATGACCACCGCGCTGCCGAGCTTCGCGTAGGTACCGCGCCCCACGCTCGCCCGCAGCGTGAAGGCGATCCACAGCGCGGCGAGCGCGGCCGCTATTGCGATCCCGATCGACGCGGCGACGAGCAAGGGGTTGTAGCGGATCGGCGGAAACACCTCCATCGCGGCCATGCCCGTGTAGTGCATGGAGGAGATGCCCAGTCCGACCAGCACGCCGCCGATCAACAGGTTGCGGCGGCTGAGCGTGTTCCGGGTCACGATGAGCAGCGCAAAGCCCGAGACGATGATCGCGATCAGCATCGACAGCAGCGTCGTCGGCACGTCGTAGCCCATCGGGATCGGCAGGCTGAACGCGAGCATGCCGGTGAAGTGCATCGACCAGATTCCGGTCCCCATGGCGCAGGCGCCGCCGAGCAGCCAGACGCGGGCGGATACGCCCTTCGAGGCGGAGATGCGGGAGGCGAGGTCGAGCGCCGTGAAGGACGCGAAGCTCGCGACTACCCAGGAAAGAACGACCAGCGGAAAACTGTAGGACCCGATCACGATGCCTCCCCGGCGCGTCAGCAATTCGTCTTGCGCGTCCGGAATCCGACCGTTCACCGACGGCCGGCCCGGCATTGCGCGACGATTCCGATGTACAGCAATTCACGTGCCGCTTGGGGCCCCGGAAGGGTGCGCCGCGGACATCGCTACCGGAACGTGATCTTTTCCGCGTGGAGGGATCTAGGGAAAGGAATAGCGCAGGAACAGGTGCCCGGTGCGGGCGCGCCGCAGGTCGGCGAGGGTTCCCCACAGCGGGCGGGCCGGCGCGAAGGTCCGTCCCATCACCAGGCTGACGCGCTCGTCAGGGATCGGGCGGCCGGCGATCTGCGGGGAGAGCGTGAGGAACTGCTCGTCGAGCAGGCCCTCGGCGTAGAAGTCGGCGATCAGCCTCGGCCCGCCTTCGACCAGGATGCGCTTCCCGCGGGTCATGCGCAGGACCGCGCCGAGCACCGCGCGCGCGCTGATGCTTTTTCCGCCGCCGCGGATCGCGCGTATCGCGACCGTGCCGGGCACTTTCTGCTTTCGCAATCTCCGCTCGCCCGCGGGCGTGGTCACCACGAGCGCGGGGACCTTGCCCGAGGCGAACAGGGGCAGGCGCAGGTCGAGCTCGCCCGAGCCGCTCACCACCGCATTCAGCGGGGGGCCGCGCTTGCCCAGCGCGGCGCGCAGGGCGCGATAGTCCTTCGCGAACTTCGGAAAGATGTCCTCGGCGGTCCACAGATGAGCGCGGTCCACGACGAAGGTGCCCGAGCCGATCACCACCGCGTCGGCCACCGCGCGCAGCAGGCCCATCACCATGCGGTCCTGCGCGCTCCAGCCGCTGATGTCGCCGCCGCTCTTGTGCCCTTCGATGTTCAGCGAAACCACGCCGTCGACCGTTTCCGCGAAATTCGTGAAAACGTGCGGACGCAAGCGCGCCGGCGGCATGCGCAGGCGCCCGTAGAGGCGCGCGAGGCGCGGGGGCAGGGGCAGCAGCCTGCCGCGCTTCGCTTCGAGCAGCGTCTCCAGGGGAGCGAGGGCGGGAAAGGTGCGGCGGGGCATGTGAGGCGAGTATATCCAATGCGCGCTTCGCTTTCCGCCGGGCGGAACGCCGTCCTTATGCGTGGTGTCCTGTCCCGCCGGGTATTAGAATTCCCGCAGGGAAGTCTCACTGGAGGAGATCGCCATGGCACGCAAGGACACGGCCGACAAGGCCGGCCGCCGCAAATTTCTCACCGGATTCGCCGCCGCGGGGGCCGCGACCGCCGCAACCGCGATCACGGCGCCCGCCGCCAGGGCGGCCGAGCCGGCGCCGCGCGCTCCCTCGGCACTGCCGCCTTCCTTCCAGGTCGCGCAGGCCGAGACCGGCACGCCGCGCGAGGCGAAGAACCGCATCGGCGGCACGGCGGGCTCCGATTTCATGGTCGACGTCATCAAGACGCTCGGCATCAAGTACCTGCCGGCGAACTGCGCATCGAGCTACCGCGGCATCCACGAGTCGCTCATCAACTACGGCGGCAACAAGATGCCGGAGTTCCTCACCTGCATGCACGAGGAATCCGCGGTCGCCATGGCGCACGGCTACTTCAAGATCGCCGGCAAGCCGCTGATGACGCTGTGCCACGGCACCGTCGGCCTGCAGCACGCGACCATGGCGATCTACAACGCCTGGTGCGACCGCGTTCCGGTGATCGTCGTCGGCGGCAACGACCTGGACGCCGCCACCCGGCCGCCGGGGGTGCCGACCTTCCACGCCGCGCAGGACATCAACGCGCTGGTGCGCGACTTCACGAAGTGGGACGACACGCCGGTGTCGCTCGCGCACTTCGCGCAGTCGTTCGTGCGCGCCTACAAGATCGCGATGACGCCGCCGTACGGGCCGGTGATGATCTCGCTCGACGCGGGCCTGCAGCAAGAGGTGGCCCGCAGCCACGGCGACAAGGTCGCCATCCCGCGCTACGTGCCGACCGCGCCGCCGCAGGGCGACTCGGGCGCGGTGAAGGAGGCGGCGAGGCTGCTCGCCGAGGCGCAGAACCCCGTGATCGTGGCCGACCGCGCCGCGCGCACGCCGAACGGCATCAAGCTCCTGGTGCAGCTCGCCGAGGCGCTGCAGGCGCGGGTCATCGACCAGGGCAGCCGGGTGAACTTCCCGAAGACGCACTATCTCAGCGCTCCGCCGAACGCGGTCTCCGGCGCCGACGTGATCCTGGGCCTGGAGCTCTCGGACTTCTGGGCGACGGTGAACTCATACACCGACAACGGCGACAACGGCGGGATCGGCGCGAACAGCTCGCGCATCAAGCAGGGCACGAAGCTCATCAGCATCAGCTCGTCCGAGCTCCTCACCAAGTCGAACTACCAGGACTTCCAGCGCTTCCAGTCGGTCGACGTGCCGATGGCGGGCGACGCCGAGTCGACGCTGCCGGCGCTGATCGAGGCGGTGAAGGCCGCGATCCCGAGCTCGAAGAAGGGCGCGATCGAGCAGCGCGGCCAGGCCGCGAAGAAAGCGCACGCCGAGGCCGAGGCCCGCACCAAGCAGGCCGCAGCCCTCGCCTGGGACGCGAGCCCGATCAGCACCGCGCGCCTGTGCGCGGAGACCTACGCCGCGGTCAAGGACCTCGACTGGTCGATTGTGTCCCAGTCGGGCAACGTCAGCGGCTGGCTCAACCGGCTGTGGCCGCTCACCGAGCATCACCACTGGATCGGCCGCTCCGGCGGCTTCGGCGTCGGCTACGGTGCGCCGGCCTCGGTGGGCGCTTCGCTCGCCAACCGCGACGCCGGCCGCTTCTCGGTGAACATCCAGTCCGACGGCGACCTGATGTACGCGCCGGGTGTGCTGTGGACCGCGGCGAAGCACAAGATCCCGCAGCTCGCCGTGATGCACAACAATCGCGGCTACCACCAGGAGGTGATGCACGTGCAGCGGCTGTCGAATTTCCGCGACCGCGTCGCCAACCTCGGCGGCGACATGGGACCGGTGGGCACGAGCATCATGAATCCGGACATCGAGTACCACAAGCTCGCGGAGTCGATGGGCTGGTGGGCGAAGGGGCCGATCAAGGATCCGGCCCAGCTCGGGCCCGCGCTGAAGGAAGCCGTGAAGATCGTGCAGGCGGGGCAGCCCGCGCTACTCAACGTGTGGACGCAGCCGCGATGAGGCACGGTCTGCGCTTCGCGCTCGTACTGACGTGTGTCGGCTTCGCTCACGCGGCTCTCGCGGCCGGCTCCGCCGAGAAAGGCAAGACCGCCTTCGTGCAGCACGGCTGCTGGCAGTGCCACGGCTTCGTGGGGCAGGGGGGCGTCACCGGCCCGAAGCTCGCGCCGAACCCGATGCCGCTCGAAGCGCTCTCGGCGTTCGTGCGCAACACCCGCGGGGGCATGCCGCCGTACCAGAAGGCGATTCTCTCCGACGCCGACATCGCCGACATCCACGCCTACCTCAGCTCGCTGCCCAAGGCGCCCGACTACAAGAGCATTCCGCTGCTCAATCCGTAGGGCGCGGCGCCTCGCGTACAATCCGGGCATGAAAACATGCCGCCGCGCGGCGCTCGCCGCGATTCTTCTGCTGTCCGCGTCCGCCTTCGGGCAGACCTACCCGTCGAAACCCGTGCGCATGGTCGTGCCCTTCCCCGCGGGCGGGCCGGCGGATCTGGTCGCGCGCCTGCTCTCGGCGAAGCTCACCGAGACCTGGGGCCAGCCGCTGGTGGTCGAAAATCGCGGCGGCGCGGGCGGCAACATCGGCACGGCGGCGGTGGCGCGCGCGACCGCCGACGGCTATACGATCCTTCTCACTACCTCGGGGTTGATGTCCAATCCCAGCCTCTACAAGGACACCGGCTTCGATCCTGTGAAAGACTTCGCGCCGGTGACCGTCGTCGGCAACTCGGCGACCGTCGTCGTGCGCCACCCGAGCCTCGCCGGCGTGAACACCATGCACGACATCGAACAGCTCGCGCGCACCTCCAAGGTGGATTTCGCGACGCCCGGGATCGGGCTCGCGGGGCATCTCGCGGGCGAGCTCTTCAAGACCATGACCAAGGTCGACATGCAGCCGATTCCATTCGCCGGCGCCGCACCGGCGATCACCGCCGTGCTGTCGGGGCAGGTGAAGCTCGGCTTCATGGCGGTGCCCTCGACCGTGCCCCACATCAAGGCGGGCAAGCTCGTCGCCATCGCGGTGACCAGCCCGCAGCGTCTCGCGGTGCTCCCCGACGTGCCCACGGTCGCCGAGTCCGGGTACCCCGGCTTCCAGGTCGACAACATGTACGGGGTGCTCGCGCCGCGCGGCACGCCTCCCGAGGTGGTGAAGAAGCTGCACGACGACATCGTGCGCGTGGTGCGCGAGCCCGAGGCGAAGAAGGCGCTCGAAGGTGCGACCATCGAGATCGTCGCCAACACCCCCGAGGAATTCGCCGCCTACATCAAGTCCGAGACGGCGAAGTGGGCGCAGGTGGTGAAGGCCTCCGGCGCGAAAGTGGAGTAGCGCCGGCATGCGCGACCAGGCCTTCGTCCTTTTCTCGGGCGGGCAGGACTCGACCACCTGCCTCGCCTGGGCGCTCGCGAATTTCGCGCGCGTGGAGACGATAGGCTTCCGCTATGGACAGCGCCACGCGGTCGAGCTCGAGTGCCGGCCGGCGGTGATCGCGGAGTTGCGTCGCCGCTTTCCCGCGTGGAGCGCGCGCCTGGGCGAGGACCGCGTGCTCGACCTCGACGTCATCGGCGCGCTGGGCGCGACCGCGATGACCGCGGACATCGAGATCGAGATGACGAAATCGGGCCTGCCGAACACCTTTGTCCCCGGAAGGAACCTGCTCTTTTTCACCGCGGCGGCCGCGCTTGCCTACCGGCGCGGCATCCGCGCGCTGGTGGGCGGCATGTGCGAGACCGATTACTCCGGCTATCCCGACTGCCGCGACGACACCTTGAAGGCGCTGCAGGTGGCGCTCGGTCTCGGGATGGACACGCGCTTCACGATCGAGACCCCGCTCATGTGGATCGACAAGGCGCAGACTTTCGCGCTCGCCGAGGAGCTCGGCGGCAAGGCGCTGCTCGAGATCATCGCCGAGCACACCCATACCTGCTATCTCGGCAACCGCGAGCGCCACGACTGGGGGCCGGGATGCGGCGATTGCCCGGCGTGCAAGCTGCGCAAGGACGGCTACGCGCGCTGGCGCGCCTCGCGCTCCGAACGGAAGAGCGCGTAGCGGCATGTACCAGGTCAAGGAGATTTTCTACACGCTGCAGGGCGAGGGCATGAATGCGGGGCGCCCGGCGGTGTTCTGCCGCTTCGCCGGCTGCAC